>WBZM01000247.1_pt1 | contig 86751 bp, 69 predicted proteins | sample 5204271 | NCBI WGS metagenome assembly WBZM01 (sample SAMN12344346, study PRJNA552823) | activated sludge metagenome | biome: Activated sludge suspended growth; feature: Nitrification reactor; material: Wastewater; isolation source: activated sludge from nitrification reactor of wastewater...
CGTGCCGGTGGCGGACGGTAGGTTGGCCGTCGCTGCCGACGAGGCCGCCCGCTCCCGTAGCTCAGCGGATAGAGCAACGGTTTCCTAAACCGCAGGTCGCAGGTTCGATCCCTGCCGGGGGCGCCAGAAAAGTCCAGCTCAGAGGCCATGAACTGTTGGCTCCCGACGAGTTTGCCGGCCGAGAATCGGCTCGTGGTAACGCCGTGGTAACGCTCTGATAGCTTTTCGCCATGGCGAGCGGGACCGTCTATCGCCGGGAGACCCCGGCCGGAGCCACCTCGTGGGTCGCCCACGTGACCTGGCAGGAGGGCGGCCGACGACGTCAGTCGAAGCGCACCTACCGCACGAAGAAGGAAGCGCAACAGGCGCTCGCCGAGTTGATCGCCACGCATCGAACCGGCACGTTCGTGGCGCCCAGCCGACTCACGTTGCGTGACTACTCGGTCGGATGGCTGGCCGGGCTCGAGACGCAAGGACGAAAGGCGTCGACGCTTCGCGGCTATCGACAAGTGCTCGATCTGTACCTGCTGCCGCGCCTCGGTCACGTGCCACTGCAAGATCTGCGCACGCCCGACTTCGACAAGCTCTATCGCGACCTGCTCGTGGGTGGCGGCCGCGACGGACGACCGCTCTCGATGACGAGCGTGCATCACGTGCACTCGGCGGCGAACAAGATGCTGAACGACGCCGAACGCAAAGGCCTCGTCACGCGCAACGTCGCACGCCTGGCCGATGCGCCCTCGCTCACGACAGCTCGGGGGAAGGCCCCGGAGATGCAGGTGTGGACACCGGCGGAACTGGCCAGGTTTCTCCGCTCGATCGAGGGCAGCCACAACGAGGCGCTGTTCCGCACGATCGCGATGACAGGGATGCGGCGCAGTGAAGCGGTCGGACTGCGTTGGTGCGACGTCGAGCTGACTCGTGGTGCCGTGGTGATCTCGCAAGCGGCCACGCAGATCGACGGCGTCGAGCAGATCGACACGCCGAAGTCGCGCCGCAGCCGCCGGGTCATCGATCTCGACCCGACGACGACCGCGATCCTGCAGCGCTACCGCGCATCGCAGCGCGAGCGCTTGTTCATGCTCGGCATCCCGATGCAGAGCGACGACCGCGTCTTCACCACCGAGCTCGGCCGGCCGATCCGGCCCGACTCCGTGACGCAAGCGTTCGGCCGGCTCGTGGACTCGACCGATCTGCCACGCATCCGGCTACACGACCTCCGCCACACCCATGCCTCGCACTTGTTGATGGCGGGGGTGAACGTGAAGGTCGTGAGCGAGCGTCTGGGACATGCGTCGGTGAGCTTCACCCTCGACACCTACGCCCACGTGATGCCCGGCCAACAAGCCGAAGCCGCAGCCGCCGTCGCCGCCCTACTGGGCCCGTCGTGAGCTCCTCGGTGAACGACGCCGTCGCCTCGAGATCGGCCGTTGCCGTCGGACTGGTTCCGTAATACGATTCCTCCGTGTGGAGTTGCATCGTTCTTCGGCCAAGCATGGAGTCGATCCAGACGATGTGTTGCACGCAGTGGAAGCGGCGCTCGTCGTGGCCGACATGGGCGACGACGACTCGCCGACACGGACGCTCATCCTGGGCCCCGATCGCGCCGGCAACCTGTTGGAGGTGATCGTGCTGCACTTCGACGACGGGCGCGAGATGGCAATCCACGCCATGCCGATGCGAACCCAGTACCGAGCGATGCTCCCCAGGCCACCGGAGAAATGACGATGACGAATCAGAACACGAACAGCCCGGTTGTCGGCGTCTCGCGAGGCAAGCCCGTCACGGAGGCCGACATCGAGCGCATGGCAGCAGAAGCCGAAGCGGGGTACGACGTCGCGACGCTCCGCCCGCGAGGTGGTCGCCCATCGATGGGCTCGGGGCCGGCCGAAGTGGTCCCGGTGCGTCTCGATCCCGAACTGCGCGCCGCAGTGGAGGCACGCGCCACTGCCGATGAGACCACGACGAGCGAGGTCATCCGCGAAGCCCTCCGACGCTTCCTGCACGTCGCGTAAACCGACCGCAATGACACGGGTCGACATCGCGGCTGATCTGAACAGCGAGGACGAGACCGGGTTCGTCTGGACGTTCCTCGACGAGGCGGACGACCCCTCGCTCATCCGGCAACGTCAACTCGTGGTCGCCGGCTCGGGCTCGACGTCAGCGGTGTGCGAAGTGATCGATCTGGAGGAGAGGCCGGCCGGGACCGTTGTCCATCTTCGTGTCCTGCCAGGAACGATCGAGCAGTACCGACGTCTCCTGTCGCGCGTCGGTGACTGACCGTCCGACGGAGTCGGTGTCGTGGTGGTGGCCGAATCCCGGTGGACGTGAGCACACCGCTGCGCGATTCTGAGGGTGTCCTCGCCAGTAGACGAGGAAAGTGATCCCGGCGTTCTCCCCCGTTTCGAGGAGCCGCCGGGATTTGCGCTTTCACGGCACCCTTTGCTCAGGTGCGCCGGCCGCTGCACGATGGGTGTTCACAACCTCGCAGCGGGAGGGTGTGAACATCGGTGTGAACTTCCCGGTGATGTTCCCGATGATCTTCCCGGCGATGTTCCCGATACCTGCTCAGGAGGGGTGTGAAGTTGGTCCCTGGCGGGCTGCACAGGTGTGAAGTTGCGCCGCTTCCCGGCGCGATTGTCGCGAAATCGTTACACGGGACGGGGGTAGGTGTGAACATCTCCGGGAAGTTGATTTCGTATCGATGACGTCGTTCCGACCGTTCGGGTCGGGGCTGCGGCTGTTGCCGCACTCCTTGGAGGACGTTCGATGGCGGATGAACCCGGATTCCCATCCGACGGCGGTCGGCAGGCCCCCGACTTCCTGACGGTCGATCAGACGGCCGACGTGCTGCAGCTGGGACGGTCGACGACGTACGAGCTCGTCGGCCGTTTCGTGAAGAGTGCCGGCGCCGATGGCATTCCGGCGATTCTCGTCGGTGGCCAGTACCGGATTCCTCGGGCTCGGCTCGAGGAGTACGCAGGCCGGTCGATCACGTGGCCACCCCCGCCGCGCACCCGCAAGCTTCGTCCGCACCGCTCGTCCCGAAAGGGCGCGAGCCCGACCGCAGAGCCGGCACCGCAGGCACCGGATCAGAGCGACGTGCTGTGTGCGTCGGGCGCTGCTGGCGCGGCGCCTGGCCTCGAGCCCGATCTCGACGCCGAGCCCGGGCGGCGAGCAGAGCAGGGGCTCGACGTCGGAATCGAGGCCGGAATCGGCGGTGCTGCTGTTGAGGCAGCTGCACCGGCAGCCGAGGTGCGGGGCATCGAAGAAGCTCCGACGGACGAGGCTGAGACTCGTCGGGACGACACGATCGACTCGCAGCGGTCGCTGCCGTTCGAGGGCTGAGTCGTATGGGAGTTCTGACGTTCTCGGTTCAGGTCTCGGGATGGACAGACGAGTGCACAGCGGCGGCGGTGATGTTCCGGTGACGGTTCGTGTGACGACGTTGAAGGGTGCGGCGGCTGGTGCGTACTACGTGGAGGCGTTGCCGAACTACTACTTGGACGCGGACGAGCCGAGGGGCGTGTGGCACGGCCGAGCGGCGGGGATGCTCGGCCTCTCGGGGTCGGTGGAGGACGAGGCGTTCCTGGCGTTGATGGCCGGGATGGATCCTCGCGACCCGGAGCGGCTGTTGGGGAACGGGTATTCGGAGAAGTCGGTGCGAGGGTTTGATGTGACGGCGTCGTCGCCGAAGTCGGTGTCGGTGTTGTGGGCGGTCGGCGATGACTGGGTCCGGGCCGAGGTTCTCGCCGCGCACGACGCGGCGGTGGTGGCGGTGGCGGGGTGGATCGAGGCGCATGCGCATACCCGGTTCCGGTTGGGTGGTGAGGTCGTCGTGGTCGATGCGGAGGGGATCGTGGTGGCGGGGTTCCGGCAGCACACGTCGCGGGCGTTGGATCCGCAGTTGCACACGCATCTGGTGGTGGCGAACCGGGTGAAGTCCCCGGACGGCCGTTGGCTCGCGTTGGATGCTCGGACGTTGAAGCGTGATCAGCGGACGTTGTCGGCGTTGTTCCATGCGGCGGAGCGTGCGGAGCTGACCCGTCGGCTGGGGGTGGAGTGGGGTCCGGTCGTGAATGGGATCGCCGAGATCGACGGGATCGACCGGCGAGTGGTGGAGGAGTTCTCGACCCGGACCAAGGCAGTCGTCGCACGGCTGTCGGTGAAGTTGGATCGGTTCGAGCAGACGATGGGTCGCGAGCCGACCCAGCGGGAGCGCTGGCAGCTGGAGCGTGAGGCGGCGGTCGATTCGCGGCCGGCGAAGGACCACGCCGTGAACGCCGGCATCCTCCACGAGCGTTGGGTGGGGCAGCTCCGTGATCTCGGTGTTGATCCGGAGCAGTTGGTGGCGGGGGTGTTGGGCCGTTCGCTCGAGGCGCAGTGCGATTTCGATGTGCTCGATCAGTACGGGTTGGTGGAAGCGGCGATCGATGCGTTGGCGGAGCAGCAGTCGTCGTGGCGTCCGGCCGAGATCGTCCGCGAGGTCGCCGCGCTGCTTCCGACCACGCTCGCTGCGACGGCGGGTGAGGTTGTCGGTGTGGCTGACATCCTCGGCTACGGGATCGGTGCCGGCCAGGGGATGGAGCTCGGCCCGCCGGTCCCCGCAGGGGTGGAGCGAAGGTTGAGTGATGACCGTCCGATCACCGAAGCAGCGTCGGATCGGGCGATCACCCAATGGTGGATCCTGAAAGAGGAAGCGTTCATCCTCGACTGGGCCGGCCGTGGCGTCGACCCCGCACAGACACGGTCGAGTCGAACGACGCTCGAGCGGTGCCCGACCGAGGCGTCGAGCGCTCAGCGTGAAGCGGCCGCCGCGATCGCCGGCACCGCACCTGTCGTCCTCGTGGTCGGCCCGGCCGGGACGGGCAAGACGACCGCGCTCCGCCCGGCCGTCGAGCAGCTCCATGCCGATGGCCGGGTGGTGTTCGGTGTGGCGCCGTCGGCGATCGCGGCGTCGGTGCTGAACGCCGAGACGGGGGTGCGGGCGGACACGATCGACAAGCTCCTCGCCGAACACCGCACCGGCCGCCCCCACCCCACGTTCGATCTGCCTCCCGGTGCGACAGTCATCGTCGACGAAGCCGGGATGCTCGCCACCCCGAAACTCGCCGAACTCGCCCACCTCGCCGAACAGAAGCGGTGGCGGGTCGCGTTGGTCGGCGACCCGATGCAGTTCTCCGCGGTCGGGCGGGGAGGGATGTTCGGGATGCTCGTCGACACCCACGGTGCGATCGAACTCGACCGTGTCCACCGCTTCACCAACGACTGGGAACGCGCCGCCTCCCTCCAGCTCCGCCGAGGCGACCCCACCGTCGCTGACACCTACGAGCGCCAGGGCCGGTTGCATGGCGGGACGGTCGAGCAGATCGAACGCGCTGCCGTCTCCGCATGGTGGCGACATCGCAAGGCAGGTGAGTCGACGCTGCTCATGGCGCCGTCGAACGAGACCGTGGACCGGCTCAACCAGGCGGCGCAACGACGTCGAATTGCAGCGGGCGAACTCGCTGACGGGGAATGTTTCGTGCTGCCGAACGGGGTGAGGTTGCATGTCGGGGACGAGATCGCCACCCGGCACAACGACCGGGCCATCGAGACCGACCGGCACGAGATGGTCCGCAACCGCAACACCTGGACCATCACCGCAATCAACGACGACTGGACGATCACCGCCCGCGGATCAACCGGCACGGTCGCCCTCCCGGCCGAATACCTGTGCGACCACGTCGAACTCGCCTACGCCATCACCGCCATGGGCGCACAAGGAAAAACCGTCGACCACGCCATCACCGTCATCGACATCACCACCGACGTCCGCAACCTCTACGTCCCCATGACCCGCGGCCGCGAAACGAACCACGCCTACCTCACCATCGAAGGCGAAGACACCGCAGCCGACGCGTTCGCCCGCTACCTCACCAACGACTGGATCGACCTCCCCGCCCACCAGCGGGCACAGGAACTCTGGATACCCACGGGCCTTGAACCGGCTCCTCGAACGGCACCTGTGATCAGCGTGGAGGCGTCCAGCATTGGTCTATGAAGCCGATGTGCCCGCAATGCCCGCCGAGACCCTCTCGCGCCAACTCGCCAACGCGTTGTATCGCCGGTGAATCGAGACCCTAACGTCGGAAGGTACGCCGCCAGAAGTGCTTCGGAATGAGAGCGACAGCCGCACGCGTGCTGCGGCCGTCGCTACCCATCCCGTGTAGCGCCCCGGCAGTCGTGCGGACCGTGTGATCCCTGGCGCACTCTTGAGAGTTCGGCGCGAAGGCCGTGTGTCAAGTAGCCGAGAAGAGTATTGACCATCCCCAGGACGCTGCGAGCGACCGACCGCCGGGTGGGTGATTCGCTCAGCGCCCGGTCCTCCTTGCGTGCAATGAAGACGAATGAGGCGTCCGTCCTCGGCCTGCATTCGGCGCAATGAGCCGGCGCCGCTGGTCAAAGTCGCCCGAGTGCCGAATCAGGTGGGGCCTCGAGCGTTGCACGGACCATGCGATCGACAAGATCCACTTGAGCATCCCCCCGTTGGACGGACACCTCGTATAGGAGGAAGTCCATGTCCAACAGCAAGAAGCGGCGGCCGGGTCGGCCGGCGAAGTATCCGCCAGAGTTCCAGCGTGACGCGGTCGCGATGGTGCTCGATGAAGGGCGCAGCATCGCTGATGTCGCCCGGTCGATCGGGGTGGTCGAGGGCACGCTCGGGAACTGGGTCGCCAACGCCCGCCGTGAACGTGCCGCCGGCACAGGTGTCACCGCGGATGAGCGTGCCGAGAACGCACAGTTGCGTGCGGAGAACGCGCAGCTGCGGATGGAGCGTGATCTGCTCAAACGATCGCTGGCCTTCTGGGTGAAGGAGTCGACATCGTGAGCCGCTACGCGTGTGTCGCCGACCAGAAGGCTGCCGGGTTTCCCGGTCACGAAGACGTGCGAGATCGCCGAGGTGTCGACCTCGGGGTTCTATGACGGGTTGAAGCGAGAGGCTGCCGGGCCGACCGAACGGCAGCTCGCCGACGACGCGCTCGTCGAGCTGATCCGGGAGATCTTCGACGCAGCGGACGGCAACTACGGGGTCCCGCGGATCCATCGCGAGCTCCGCAAGGCCGGCGTCGCCGTGAACGAGAAGCGGGTGCGGCGCCTGATGCGTCTGCACGGGATGGCCGGACGATGCATCCGCCGCCGGGTCCGTACGACGTTCCCTGGCCCGGACGGGTTCACGATCCCCGATCTGGTCGGCCGCAGGTTCGCCCCCGGCAAGCCTGATGTCGCGTGGGGTCAAGACATCACCTACGTCTGGACCGGTGAGGGCTGGCTCTACCTCGCGTCCGTGCTTGATCTCGGCTCGCGCCGACTGCTCGGCTACTCGATGGCCGACCACATGCGCACCGAGCTCGTCACCGACGCGCTCGACATGGCGATCGCTGCTCGCGGTGGTCACGTCGCCGGCGTGATCGCACACGCCGACCGCGGATCGCAAGGCGGAATCAACTGGTCGTCGCAACACCTCGATCATGGAGGTGTGTGTTGGGATCGACGAACAAGCAGAAGGCGGTGCGTGCGTATCGAGGGCAGATCCCGTCGCCGGGCAGGCCGACGGTTGCGTGGCGGCAGGACCGTGTCAGGTTCTGGGCTGCGATCGCTCGGGGCGACAAGACCGAGGACGCTGCGGTTGCAGCGAACGTGTCATCCCCGGTCGCGTTCAGGTGGTTCCGTCACGCTGGTGGTGTGAACCCATGTCTGCCTTCCACTGTGTCGGGTCGCTACCTCTCGTTCGACGAACGCGAGGAGATTGCCATCCAACACGCCAATGGGCTCGGTGTCCGCAAGATCGCCCGCCTGATCGGCAGGGACCCTTCGACGGTCTCACGCGAGCTTCGACGGAACGCGTCGAGCCGGGTCTATCCGCCTGAGTATCGGGCGTCGGTCGCGCAATGGCATGCGGAGCGACGAGCCCGGCGTCCAAAGGTCGCGAAGCTCGTCGCCAACGAAGAGTTGCGGACGTTCGTGCAGGACCGCCTCTCGGGCCTGGTGCGCGCCGATGACGGTCGCCAGGTCGGCCCGACCGACACGGAGTGGAAGGGTCGGAACAAGCCGCATCGCAAGGACCGGCGTTGGGTGAAGGGCTGGAGCCCGGAGCAGATTTCGAAGCGGTTGCGGGTCGAGTTCCCCGATGATGAGTCGATGAGGATCAGCCACGAAACGATCTATCAGGCGCTCTACGTGCAGAGCCGAGGCGCGCTCAAGCGTGAGCTCGTCGCCTGTCTGCGCACAGGACGGGCGTTGCGTGTGCCTCGCAGCCGGACACGCCAGCAGGCATGGGCGCACGTGACGCCGGAGGTGTTGATCAGCGAACGCCCGGCCGAAGCCGAGGATCGTGCTATCCCCGGGCACTGGGAAGGCGATCTCGTGATCGGCCTCGAGCGTTCCGCGATCGGCACAGTCGTCGAGCGGACCACACGGTTCACGATGCTGATCCATCTGCCTCGCGAGGACGGCTACCGGCACAAGCACACGGTGAAGAACGGCCCGGCGCTCGCCGGCTACGGCGCGATCACGATGAAGAACGCGCTCGCGGCAACGATGAGCAGCCTGCCCGAACAGCTCCGCCGATCGCTGACATGGGACCGCGGCAAGGAACTTTCTGCGCACGCCGCGTTCACCGTCGAGACCGGCATCCCGGTGTTCTTCGCTGACCCCCACAGCCCATGGCAGCGCGGCACCAACGAGAACACCAACGGGCTCTTGCGGCAGTACTTCCCGAAGGGCACCGACCTCGCCCGTTGGCAAGCCGACGAGCTCGCTGCGGTCGCTGCAGCGCTCAACAGTCGGCCCCGCAAAGCGCTCGGCTGGAAGACCCCGGCAGAGGCCCTCGACGAGCATCTACGCTCCCTGCAACAAGCCGGTGTTGCAACGATCGATTGAATCTGGTCAATACACGTCGAACGACTACCTCGACTTCTGTCAACGACACCAGCTCCGCCCGTCCGTCGGGCGGGTCGCGACATGCTTCGACAACGCCGTCGCCGAGTCGTTCTGGGCGTCGCTCAAGCGCGAGTGCATCCAAGGTCGCGTGTTCGCCACCCGTGCCGAAGCCCGCCGGAAGATCTTCACCTGGATCAACTGGTACAACACCCGCCGGCTGCACTCCAGCCTCGACCACGTCCCGCCCACCACCTGGGAACAGCAGTACCTTCAAGCGTCATAACCACCCATCCGCCCGACGGGGAGATGCCCCAACTGTCGCATCGCGGCTGAGTGCGCGTCGGCTCGCCGAGTAGGTGATGACGCCGGCTAGGCAGTTGGTGAGGTCGTCGAAAGTCAAGTCGCCGGGCGGTGTTGCCCCGGCCTTCGACCAGACATTTCCCTGAAGATCCCGATGTTCGTTTCCGGAAGCCGGAGCACGCACTAGAACATCGACGATGGACGGCTGATCGAAGCAGACATCGATGGCGGGAAGCCAGTTCGCCAAGACAGCTTCCAGACGGCTTCGGGAAGTCGCGGGAGGCTGCGCGCCGATCTCTTGTTCAATTCGTTCGTAGAGGACTGAACGAGCGCAGCCGAACACCTTCTCAGCCGAAGCGGAACCTGGAACCGACGAGTACGACGAACCGCTGGCCTCACGTGCGGCGCCCCTCAGGCTTGGCCGCAGAGGCGAACGCCCGATTGACCTCAACACGGCTGCCGGTAGTGGGTCGCCGTGCGTCTCGAGAAGGATTGCGGATGTCTTCCGGGGCAAGCTGTAGGCATGCGGGTTCGATCGGGGCAATCGGTTCGCCAAATCGAGCCATCCGAGAACGTGCGGCAACAGTCGGGAGAGTTCGACCTGCCACATCGTGACGCTGCGCAGAAGCCGCCACTGAACTCCGATGACCGCAAGGATCGCATGGAGGGCGGCTTCGTCCTCACGATGAAGGGTGGTCAACCGTCTTAGGGTCGCAGCGTCGATTGCCGGTGTGCTGCCGCCAATACGGGAGACGGCCCACATCAAGCCGGGCTGTATCTGAACCAGCCCGACGAGGCGCGGCGATGCGCCCTCAGTTCGGTGGGCGTCTTTGATGAGCCGATCCGCGATGCTCGGTAGCGCAGCCTTCTGCAGGCGTTCGATAGATCCGAAGTAGCGATACACCGCCGGCGCCGAGAGTGACAGGGATCGCGCCAAGGACCGGAGGCTCGGCGACGCGCCGACCAGAACCGCTTGAAGATCGACATAGCGTTCGACGACGTCGCGCTCTGAGTACGACCGAGGCATCTTTCAACTCTACGACTTGGCTTGGCCGACCCGAACAGGAATCGGGTCGCGCCGGCACGCTCTGCAACCGTAACCGTGAACACTGTCGCGACGCTAAGTCATGACTGCCGCCTTCGAATCAATGAAACTGGGGACCGATGTTTACTCCCCCTGCGAAGACGAGTACAGCGTTGTCATCGCAAGTTCTGGTCGCCCGCCCAAAAGCGCCGAAGTCGGTGCCAGCCACGTGGTTGCCTGCCCTAGCCACCCGAGAGCTGTGATCGATGCGGCGATGGCATCCGTCGAGCGGTGCTGTGCCGGCATCGCATCCCGCTCGGATGGGACGTTCAATCGTCCATTTGCCGACGCAAACTGTCGTTGGTTGGGTCGTTGAAAGCACCGCGCTCGGAAAGCGAGCGTTGCTTGGCGAGATGCTCCAAAGCCTTGGCGATTCCGCTGAACACATCTCGATAGGTCCACGTCCGCTGATCATCGTGCAGTGGTGTGGCGCCGTTCACGAAGCGCTCTTGTCGAGCGAGGTCGCCGGCACCTTCAACCGCCTTGGCATCGTCACTGAACTGCCGACGGACAAGTCGTCGCTAGCGTTCCAGCTCGCAGTCGATCGCGTGAGGGCTGCAGGAGTGCGATGCGGCGCGGTGTACGACGGTGACACGGAAGCGCTTGTGTCACTTCACGAATCGAACCTGCTCGCGACGCTCCGTTTGCCGCAGGTGCCGAGCATGTCGAATGACATCGTCAGTCTCCGGTCGCGGGTGGCCATGCGGCTCATGAAGGTGTTCGCAGAGCTCGAGGTCATCGTAGTCCTGGACGGAGTTGGCTCGATCGCCGCCAGTGAGGACCTGCGGCGTGCTGGTGTACGATTCGCCCTCGGCACAGTGTACGAATCCCTCGGAGCAACACCACTCGTCGCAGGGCTTGCTGCTTTGCACTCAGCGACGGTCGACTTACCTCGAGAGGCCGAACGGCTCGAGATGGTCCGCCGATCCGGCACGCTGGAGCGCAATGGCGAACCGTCGTTCGACGCTGTGGTCGGCATCGTGGCAGATCGCTGTCGTACTCCGATCGCTGCGGTGTCCATTGTCGATCATGACCGTCAGTGGTTCCGTGCCAGCGTTGGCATGTCGCACCGCCGGACCGACCGCATCCACTCGTTCTGCTCTGCCACGATGCGGTCATCCGTGCCCCTACAGATCCTCGACACGCTTGCGGACAGCAGTTATTCGAGCAATCCGCTTGTTACTGGCGCTCCTCACATTCGTTCCTATCTCGGGGTGGCCCTTCGTGCATCCAACGGCCTGTCGTTCGGCGCGATCTGTGCGATCGATACCCAGCCGAGGCTCTTTGAACCAGCCGCAGTCCGAGAGCTCGAAGCACTCGGTCAGCTGATCACCGATTCTCTCCAGCTCCGCGTTTATGAAGGCAGCTGAAGTCGCTTCAGCTGCCTGTCGGACGGTGAGCGATTGGCGGCTGCGCTCGATCCTCGCAACTGCGACGAGGGTCGACGGCGCTATCGCATCTGTCCCCGACACTGGCCGAGCAGGAGCTTGTCGCCGTCGCCTGGGCATTCCCGAAGGTTGCGTCAGTCGCTGCGAATCGCCGGTTAGAACGCTTCGGTCGCGAAGGTCAAATTCCCCGTCACGTCAGGAGCTGGCCGAGGGGCGTCTCGTCGGAATACCACTCGACGCAATGTCTTACAGATCGAGTGACTTGCGCATTGAAGCAAGATGGCCGAGTGGACGACCTCAGGTCCAGGTGAGGGTGGCTTGTGCGAGGCCGCCGTTTTCGTAGTACTCGAGTGTGATGCGGTGGGGTCCGGCGGTGAGGGTGCGGGTGACGGTTCGTGTGGTGTATGCCTGGTCTCGCCAGGTGTCCAGGACGAGGGTGCCGTCGATGTAGAGGCGGTGTCCGTCGTCGCTGCCGACGGTGAAGGTGTGGTCGCCGGCGGTGAAGGTGATGTTGCGGGTCCAGCGTGCGGAGAACCGGTTGGCGGGGATCGCGGTGGCGGGGCTGCCGCTGGCCCAGTTGAAGTTGAGGCTGGGGTCGTCTCGGCACAGCAGTGGTGTTCCGGTGAGGGTGATGCCGTTGTAGTACTCGGCGGTCCAGCCGGTGTAGGTGCCGGGACAGGCCGTGGTGCCAGACGGTGGGGACTGCCGCGCTCGGGGGTGACATCTGATGTGTGGTGCTGGATGGCACCGCTGAAAGGATGTTCACATGCCCAAGCCGTATCCGAAGGAGTTCCGCGAGGAAGTGGTGCGGGTCGCTCGGAACCGTGAGCCAGGGGTGCGGATCAAGGATGTCGCGCATGACTTCGGGATCACCGAGTCGTGCTTGACGAACTGGATGAGCCGCGCTGACCGTGATGACGGGATCCGACCTGGCCCGACCACGATCGAGCTGGCCGAGTTGCGCGATGCGAAGCGTCGGATCCGGATGCTCGAGCAGGAGAACGAAGTACTGCGCCGCGCTGCTGCCTATCTGTCACAGGCGAACATCAGCCCAAAATGATGTTCCCGGTCGTCCGTGAGCTCGCTGTCGACGGGATCCCGGTCGCGGTGACGTGCCGGGTCCTCAAGCTGTGCCGCCAGCAGTACTACCGATGGCTCGCCGAGCCGATCACCGCCGCCGAGCTCGATGAGGCCTGGATCGCGAACGCGATCTTCGACGCCCATGTCGATGACCCCGAGTTCGGCTACCGGTTCCTCGCTGACGAGGTCCGCCACAGCGGTCTCGAGGTGTCGGATCGCACGGTGTGGCGGATCTGCCGCGACAACCAGTGGTGGTCGGTGTTCGGCAAACCCAAGCGTGGCAAGGGTTCCAAGCCCGGCACGGCAGCCCACGACGACCTCGTCCGACGGAACTTCACCGCGACCGCAGCGAACCAGGTGTGGGTCGCCGATCTGACCGAGCACTGGACGCTCGAAGGCAAGGTCTACTGCTGCGCGATCAAGGACCTGTACTCGAACCGGATCGTCGGCTGGTCGCTGGACTCGCGCATGAAAGCCCGTCTCGTGGTCGCAGCGATCGAGATGGCCGTCGCTCGCCGCGGAGGCGATGTCGCCGGCTGCATCGTCCATTCCGACAGGGGCAGCCAGTTCCGCGCCAGGAAGGTGCAACGGGCCCTCACCCGCCACGGCATGGTCGGATCGATGGGACAAGTCGGCTCCGCCGGCGACAACGCCGCGATGGAGTCGTTCTTCGCGCTCTTGCAGAAGAACGTCCTCGACCGTCGACGCTGGACCACCCGCAACGATCTCCGGATCGCGATCGTCACCTGGATCGAACGGACCTACCACCAACGCCGACGACAAGCAGCCCTCGGCCGATTGACCCCGATCGAGTACGAGACCATCATGACCCCTCAGCCGGCGACCGCCGCCTGACCCAACCTGTCACCGCCAAGCGCGGCAGTCCCGAGCTTTCGAAGGCGAGAAATGCGGAGGCAACTGTGTAGGCAGCGACGTGCGGACGACGACCACCGATGCGATCCATTGGCTCTTCCGAGCAACCATGGCTATTCGATTCAACGAAACACACGGCGGAGGAGGAGCGACACGCCCTGGGAGCCTTGCCCACGGCGCTTCGACGTTTGGCGGCGACATCGCTCTGGTTTCCGCTGCGCCCGCCGAACTCAATAACTAGGAATGAGCCCGAGTGCTCTTGCTCGTGCCACGGCTTCGACCTGGCTGTGGACTCCCAAGCGGCGAAACGCGGACTTCAGATACCCACGAACCGTATGTGGGCTAAGGAAGAGGCCCTCGGCGATGAGCGGAATGGTGGATCCTCGGGCAAGCAGCCACAAGACTTCTGCCTCGCGCGGCGCGAGCTGGCTTACGCTCGGGCGTTTGGCAGCGGCTCGGCGGTCGGCTCCTGAACAATGCGCCCGGCGGACGGCGGAGAGCACATCAGCCAATCCGCTGTCTCTCGACACGCACTGGGCGGCGCCAGCAGCGACAGCCATCGTGGCGGAGACGGCGTCTCGGTTCGATGCCAACGTCACGAGGGTGATGGAAGGGTGTGCATTCCGAAGCCGCCGCACCCAATCGAGACCGTTGACGCCACCCACGCCGAACGTCACCAATGCAACGTCGACGGTCGCTTCTCTGAGTCGTTGTGTCGCGGCCGGGAACGTCAATGCGCAACCAGCGGATCTGAACCCTGCCTGGAACTCGATCGCAAGGGCCAACGATTCGGCGAACGCCCGCTCTTCATCTACGACGAGGACGCTGATGTCTCGGATCGTTGCCGATCGTTCCACGGCGCATCTCCTTTGCTCGGTGCCGAACCCGATCGTCCGGTTTCCGCCTCCTGCGCACGCATCGAGGAAACCACGTCAGTCGGAGGCGCTCCTGCTATCCGAGCACGAAGCGTCAGTGCCTCTCAGCGTCAGAACACTTCGCGCGGCTGCGATCGCTTGCAAACGACTTCGTGCCTGCAACTTCTGCATGATTGCCTTGACGTGTACGCGGGCGGTGTTCGGCGAGATTCCCAGCGTCGCAGCGATGGAAGCAGTCGAGCACCCTCCCTCGAGAAGTTCGAACACTTCGAGCTCTCGGGTGGTCAGGCGGACCGACGAGGGGCGCTCAAGCCGCGTGGCATCCACGAGCAGAACATCCGAAGGTTCGTTGCACCGCCGCATCATGGCGATGATCGTCGGGACCGACCGATCGCTTGAGACGATCGCCCGAACACCGGCACGCCTCGCGTCGTTCTCCACATCATGCGAAAGTCGATCGACGACCATGAGCATCGACGTAGCTGGCTTCACCTTCTCGGCGACGACGATTGTTGACCGGGCGTCTGCCGAGGCGACGACCACGCGGGGTTGCATCCCCTCAACGAGTCGCAGGCAATCTCCCGTCGTGCGGACCAGGCCACACACTTCCACGCCCGGCGTCCGCCTGAGCACCTCCTCGAACGCCTCGGCGAAGAGTCGCTGCTTGCAGAACAGGGCCACGCTCAGCGTTTCGTTCGCAGCATCCGCAGTCCCACCTTCACATTGCCGGAGCATTCCGCCGTCCCCGCCCTACCCACTTTGGGGTCATCGTTTCAGAGTCGCCCCGACAGGCTGATCGGTTCGGGCCAATGTCGGTCCCTCGCCTCAAGCAAGCTGCTGCTCTCGACGATGGGTCGGCATGTTTCCGCAGCTGTCCACCCAATCGTCTGTTCCTGACCATGACGGAGATGTCGACCCGCATCATTCGACAACGGTTACGAGCGATCGGAATTCGTCAAGCAACGACGCGCGCTCGGGAAGCCGACTCCCCACGGTGTCGCTCGTGATTCCGACGTTGAACGAGGCGCTCAACCTTCCGTTGGTGCTCGCCGCAGTACCTGAATGCGTGACGGAGATCATCGTCGTCGACGGGCGTTCAACTGACGCCACCATCGCCGTTGCGCTCTCATGGCCACGAGTGCGCGTTGAGCGAGAGCCACGTGCCGGAAAGGGCTTCGCGCTGAGCGCCGGATTCGCCGCGGCCTCGTGCGACATCGTGGTGATGATGGATGCGGACGGTTCGATGGACCCTGCGGAGATCCCGTCCTTCGTGCGGGCGCTCGTCGCGGGCGCGGATGTGGCGAAGGGATCTCGCAGGATGCACGGGGGCGACAGCTCGGATCTGACTCCCTTGCGGTCGTTCGGCAACGCGGCGTTGACGACGACGGTGAACCTCTTGTTCGGGAGCCGTTACACCGACCTCTGCTACGGATACATGGCTTTCTGGCGGGATGTCGTCCCGATGATCGATCCGGGGTGCCCGGGCTTCGAGGTGGAAACGCTGATCAACATCCGAGCGCAACAGGCACAGCTCGAGGTTGCCGAGGTTCCTAGCCAAGAGTCGAATCGGCTGAACGGTACGTCGAACCTTTCGGTCTGGCGGGACGGTTGCCGGATCGGCCGAGCAATCCTCAAGGAGCGCACCACTCGTGCACACCGACCAGCCACGAATAGTTCCGCCAGCATGGCGGTATGACATCGGTCCCGCCAGGAGCGACCGGTGAGGGTCACCCTCGTCTCGAATCGGTTCGCGCCTTCGGTGGGCGGCGTTCAATCGCTCGTCATGCGGCTCGGAGTCGCGCTTCAGGGCACAGGACATCAAGTATCCGTTCTGACACATCAGCTCGCCGACGATCCGGAGGAAGAAGTTCTCAGTGGTGTACTCGTGCGGCGATTTCGACCGACGGTCCGACTCGAACACTTAACCGTCTCGATAGGGCTGCTCAGGGCGGTGCGTTCCACTGCAGATGACATCGTTCATCTCTTCTCGTATCACGATGTCGTCACGCAGGCAGCCGCGGTAGCGCGTCGCGGGCCACTGGTGGTGACGACGGCATATCACGGGTCGAGCGAAGGTCGACTCAGGTCACGGGCTCATGTGGCATACCGACGTACTGGAGATCGTGTCCTCGAGCGGGCGGACCAAATTGTCTGCCTCTCGGAGGCCGAGCGAACACTCGTCCACGAGCACTTCCCGTCGTCTCGAGATCGGACCAGAGTCATCCCGTGCGGCATCGATGTCGATGCCATTCTGGCCGCCGCAACGAGCGACCGTGCCGACGGTCGTGGATCCATCGTCGTCATCGGTCGGCTTGACCGCTACAAGCGGGTGGATCGCGTCGTTCGTGCAATGTCACATCTGTGCCACGAGTTTCGCCTCGACATCTTCGGTGCTGGAGAGGCGCGAGCGGAGCTCGAGGTCCTTGTCGGGCATCTCGGCCTTGCGGGGACGGTCGAGTTCCGCGGCCGGGTCAGCGATGCAGCTCTTCGCTCGGCACTTCGTTCGGCGTCGGTCGTCTGCTCGGCATCTGCGCTCGAGTCCCAAGGCATCGTCCCGCTCGAGGCAATCGTGGCAGGGGCGGGAGTCGCGCTGTCGGACATTCCGGCGCATCGTGAGACGGCCTACCGATTTCCGGAGCGTTGCGTCCTCTTCTCCGAATCGGCTCAGGCGCTCGAGCTCGCCGAAGCGATCAGGTCTGCAGCCGGCAAGCGAGGGGCCTCCCTGCCCGGCAGTGGGCCCGAGTCCTGGGACGACGTCGCAGCGGAGATGGAAGCGCTCTACCAGCACGTGTGCCGGCCGTCAACGTCGAAGGTCTCGGTGCATCGATGACAGCGCATCGCCTGACCTCACGTCTTGGTCCGCCCGACGAGCCGGTTCACAGGCGGGGACGAGTCCTTCGTGAAAGTCATTGCCGGAACACCGTGGTGCTGGCGGCGACAACCTTGTCCAACGCCGCACTCGGATACGGATTCTGGGTGGTCGTCACTGCGACTGCGCCTGCCGCGCAGGTCGGCGAGACGACGACGGTCGTGTCACTGATGGCGGCTGCTGCCCTTGTGGCCGACGGCGGGGCGTCGACGACCGCGGTCCAGTACATGGCGACTGCGACGCGCCAGGGTGAACGGGCCCGATTTCAACGACACCTCTGCTCGATCGTGGCAGCGGCGGCGGTGTTGACGTCGGGAGGTGGGCTCACCATCATCGGTTGGATGGCTGGTTGGCGGGCCGATCTGCGAACGATCGTGTTTGCAGCCGTGGTGACTGCCGCGGTCACGGCACTTGCGCTCGGACGACTGGCCGATTCCATGGCGACAGCGGACCGCAACGGTGGCCTGGTTCTCCGGCGGAACCTGTGGTTCGCAACCGTGAAGCTGATACTCGTCGGCACCCTACTGATTCACGAGAACGTCATGGCGGTGATCGTCGGATCTTGGGCGTTCGCGTCGGTGTCGACGACGACGGTCTTCCTTTCGCGGCAGTTGGGTGGCAAGCGAACGATCGAAGGTGCGTCGTCGGAAGTAGCCGATTCATTGCCAGTTTCGGTGCTGGTTCGCCGTACGCACCATCGGCGAGCATCGCGGGGACAGCCGGGCTCACCGGGCCACTCGGCGGTGCGCCCGACCCAACTTCGCAAGCGGAAGTCCTCGAACTCGCAATCCGCGCGTGTCACGAGCCTTCCAACCCTTCGTGCGTCGCTGGTGCACCACTTGGGCAACATCGCGGGCGAACTTCCGATGTACTTGCTGCCAGTCGTCGTCCAGCAACGCTCGGGTGCGACGGAGGCTGGCGCGTACTTCATCACTTCGATGGTTGCGGTGTCGTTCTTCACGGTCTCATCGTCGCTTTCCACGAGCTTGTTCGCTGAGCTCAGTCACGACCCCGGTCGACAATCGGAACTCATCCGCCGGTCCACTCGGGTCTTGGCCCCGACGCTCACGATGGTGATCGTTGCGGTGGCCGTCATTGGCGACAACGTGCTCGAGTTCTTCGGTACAGCGATCACGGACGATGCGCCGCTCCTTCTACTGATTCTGGCGTTCTCAGCGATTCCAGACGCTGTGACGAACCTTGCGGTGGCACGATGGAGGGCCATGGGCGACGGATCGAGGAGCGCCATTCTGAGTGTTTTCATGGGTGGCGGCGCAGTGGTGCTGGCGTGGTACCTAGTGCCAGCGCTCGGCATCCTTGGCGCAGGCTGCGCCTGGCTGGCAGCTCAACTCGGCGGCGCGGTGGCCGTCGCAGTCGTCCAACTTCGGGATCGTTCCGCTGATCGTGACCGGCACAGCAGGTGCTCCGAATGAAGGTTCTTCTGGTCAGCGATTTCTATCCGCCGGCCATCGGAGGTCTGGAGCGGCACGTCGCTCGACTGGCGCGAGCCCTCTCGGCGCGCGGCCACGATGTCGCAGTGGCAACGGTGGGCACCCGGTCGAATCACATGACCTCGACCGAGGACGGGATCGTCGTTCATCGGCTCCAGCAGTGGGCGGCCGTCTTGCCAGGCGTTCACGTCGACCCCGAGCGTCCGTTTCCTGCGCCGATTCCGGACCCCGGGCTCGTTAGAGGACTGCGCGATGTGATGGATCGCTTCGAGCCCGATGTGGTGCACGCTCATGGTTGGATCCTGTCGTCCGTCGCTGCGAGCTGCATCGGCCGAAGTTGCGCACTGGTGGCCACCTTGCACGATGCTGGGACTACCTGCGCGAAGCGAACGAGCTTCTATCTCGAACAGACGCCTTGCTCTGATTCTTCCCTCAGACGATGTCTCGGCTGTTCGGCGGATCACTACGGCGTGCTCAAAGGCGTGGGACTGGCGTCGTTGCTTCGAGGAGCCCGCCCGCTGCTCCGGCGAGTCGATGCGTTCGTCGCGGTCGCAGAGCCGATCGCCGAAGCCGTCGAGCGCCTCCGTGTCGCCCGATCCGTGCCGATGTTCGTCACGCCCAACTTCGTGGACGGTGCCGTGCCGCCGGACGGGCCTCGGCCGAGTTGCGTGCCTGCACGCGGTCCCTACGTGCTCTTCGTCGGCACGCTGAGCAGATTCAAGGGAGTGGACGTGCTCCTTGAGGTGTGGCGCCGACACCGGCTCGACGCGGAGCTCGTGCTCCTGGGAGCCCGAGCCGTCGACACGCCGAGTTCTCTCCCGTCAGGTGTGTCGATGCACGTCGATGTCGAGCACGCCTCGGTGATGCATGCCCACGCGCACTCCGAGTTGTTCGTGCTTCCATCGCAGTTTCCGGAGCCAAGCCCGACGGTCCTTCTCGAGGCCATGACGTGCGGCAAGGCCGTCGTAGCGAGCAGGATCGGCGGGATCCCGGACATCGTGGTCGACGGGGTGACCGGGCGACTCGTCGAGTATGACGACCTGAACGGATTCGCGCGGTCGATCCAGCAGCTCCTCGCCGATCCGGACCTTCGTCGAGGGCTCGGTGCTGCGGGGCGACAGCGGGCATCGTGCTTCGAGACAGGCCCTGTCGTCTCGAGGATCGAGTCCGTGTATGCCGACAGCGTCGTCCGACGAGCGAACGCCAGGAAGTGACCTGACAAAAGCCTCCGCGACCGTACCGTCGTCGAGGTGATTTCACGTGTTCCCGGACTCCGTCGACAAGCGATGTCTGGCGTCGTCAGCGCCTTGGGCGGGAAGGGACCGCGTCGGCGGAAACGCGGCGTCTGGGTGATCGCGAGCCTGACCGTCTGGTCCGTCATCGGCGGGCAAGCGGTTGCGGCCGAACCTGAACCCTCGACGTCTTCGGCGACATATTCGGGGATGCCAACTCCCGCCGATCGACTGGTGCATCGTCGTGAGGATGGTCTGTGGTCGATTCCGCTGTCGATGACGAGTGTCGGCGACGAGCGGCTCCGCATGGCAGGAGAGGTCGGCCAAACTCGCATCGTGCTCCCCGTGCCGCCCGGCCTTGAGCCGTTCGTCCTGCGCGGCCAGCTGCACCGATCCGCGGATGTCGAAACAGGATTTCTGGAATACAGCGCGGAAGGCACGGGGACCCGCTCCCTGACGCTCGACGAGTCGGCCGGCGGCGAAGCTCCACAGCCGGTGGAACTCGACCTCGACGGCGCCATCGTTCGCGACTCGAGCGTCAGCCTCGAGCTCGACCACCGGCTGCGCGCCGTGAATTCGTCCTGCGACGTGACGCTGGTGGGTTCGTGGGCGGAGTTGGAGGGGGAATTGCTGCTTCAGGGCGAGCCTGCGGCGCCGGCCACGGTGGCTCAGTTCCCCACAGCGCTCCTGTCGAGATTGGTCATCCAGGTTCCACCAGCTGTCTCGTACGAGGAGGCGCACGCCGCTGCGAAGATCGCGCTGGCCCTGGCCCGTTCGTCGCTCAGCGGGGTTGTCGATGTCGTGGTCGTCGACGAGGACGACGATCGCGTCGATGCGCAGCGGGATCCACTGACGACACGCGTGGTCGTGGTCGACACCGACCGCCTGGCGGGCGCTCGGCTGGGCGATTCCGACAGCGTCCCGACGCTGTACGTCGGAGGCAGCGGCTCGTCGTCCGTTCTCTCGGAGACGTCCACGCTCTTGGACGGCGACCTTGCTCCGCTCGCCACGAGCTCTACCGCTGTGCCGGGCGTTTCCGGTGCTCGGAGCGAGGTCGACCAGCCGGTCCCAGGCTCGACGAGAACCTTCGCATCCTTGGGACTTGCCCGGGCGATTCGATCGGGTCTCGGGCGCATGGAACTCGGACTCAACGTTGGGCAGACCGACTTCGGGGGGCCCGTGAAACGATTGTCCGTCCATCTGGAGGTCACCCACACTGCGGTGCCCGAGGGGGCGCGAGGTTCGTTGTCCGTGGCGGTGAATGGATTGTTCGTCGACTCCGCTCCGCTCTCGGGGGAGGCGCGGACCGTCCTGGACTTCGACATGGATCGTGCGGACGTCGGCCGAGACACCACGATCCAGATCACGGTGGACTACACCCCTGCACACGGAGAATGCCAGCCGGAGCAGGTGCCTTTCAGCTGGCAAGTGGATTACATCAGATCGACGATCACTACTCGTGGTGGCCAAGGACTCGCGCCTGGCTTCGCGCGATTTCCACAGGTACTCGTCCCCGGATTCAGTGTCGGACTGGATCGCCTCGACTCCCACCGGTTGCAGCTGGCGATCGGTCTCCTGGCGACGCTCCAACGAACCGCAGGCCGGCGGCTGGTCCCCGACTCCTTCGCTTCCGTCGATCAAGTCCTCGAACGACGGGTTCCGGGCGTCCTGGTGACGGCGACGACCGAAAGCTTTCTCGAGTCCCGCCCACTCGTCGCCACCAACCCGCTCCGAGTTGCGGACCCCTCGGTCCGTCAGGAGAGACTCAGCCTCGACCAGGTCGGCCCATCAGCATATCTGCAGGCGTACCAAGGACTCGACGGTGTCGACTACCTCGCACTGACGTGGCAAGACAGCGCTCAGGAGTCCGGCACGAACCTGGCCGCTGAACTCGTGTCATCACTCACGCTCGTCGATTTCGGTTTCCGCCAACTCTTCGGCGATGTGTACATCGTGTCAGCGGAGGCACCTGCGACCAGCATTTCGCTCACCGGAGCGAGCGCACAAGAAACGCCCGTTCGAGCTGCACCGAACTACTCGACTCGTTCCGTTGCCATCCTCGTAATGGCCGGAGCAGTAGGCGTTCTGCTCGTCTTTGGCGGTTGGCGGCTACGACGAAAGGGCAGCCCGACCAAAAATGGGTGAACGCTGCCACCAGCGGCCGAGGTATGAGGCGACACGCTCCCTCGCACGCAGTCGATCAATCTGCGACCGCCCGCCTCGAAGTCTTCGAAGAGCTCGAGCGTCGCTTGCGTCCCGGGCTGTGGTGTAGGACGTCGTGCGTTCCTCGAAGGCTGTGGGTCAGGTTAGGGGTGCTGCGGGCAAGGCTAGTTCGGCGGGTTGGTCGGTGAGGTCGGCGACGCTGGCGGCGGCGATGTAGCGGCGTGCGGCGGCGATCATTTAGTCGTTGGTCTCGACGAGCAGGGCGCCGAAAGATGGATGCCGGAGGCTTTGAAGGGGAAGATCCCGACGACGTCGGTGCGCCGCTTGAGCTCGCGGTTCAATCGTTCGAGCGGGTTGTTCGACCAGATCTTGGACCACTGAGCGGTCGGGAAGCCGGTGTGGGCGAGCAGATCGGTCTCCATCTTCTCGAGCCGGTCTGCGACGCCGGGTGCGTAGGGGAGGAGCTGGTCGACGACGGCCCGCAACTGGGCGGTGGCGGTGTTGGTGTCGGGTTGGACGAAGATCGTTCGGATCAGCGCGGCGATGACTTGGCAGTGTCGGTGGTTCGGGGCGGCGAGCAGGTTCCGCCTGGCGTGCACGCGGCAGCGTTGCCAGCTGGCGCCTTGGAAGCAGGGTCGGATCGCTTTGATGAGGCTGGCGTGCGCGTCGGAGATGACGAGGCGGACACCTGCGAGCCCGCGGTCGACCAGGCCGCCGAACTCTTTCCAGAATGGTTCGTTCTCACTGTCGCCGATGTCGAGACCGAGGACTTGAACCGCCCTGGGTCTGATGGAGGCTCGGGCTATTGGTTTCCAACCCCGGCTGGCGTGCCGGTCGGGGAGGGCTGTTGTGCAGCGTAGAACGCTGCTTCGAATTCTGCTGGCGGGATGTCGCCGCAGTGGCTGTGGAGGCGGTGCTCGTTGAACCGGTGCACCCAGGTGAGCGTGGCCAACTCGACCTCGCCGACGTCGGCCCACCTTCTCGGGGCGTCGGGCCCGTAGATGCATTCGGTCTTGTAGAGCCCGTTGGTGGTCTCGGCGAGCGCGTTGACGCCCCTATAGGTCAAGAGATTCTTCAGGCGGCTTGTTCGAGCGCTTGTCGTGCTCGGTGGTCGGTCATGACGCGTTGGTAGATCTCGCGTGCGAGGTAGCGCTTGACGCAGCGGATGATCTCTCGTTTGGGCATGCCTTCGGCGGTGCGTCGGGTCACGTAGTCGATGGTCGGCTGGTGGAAACGCATCCGCACGATCGTCGACCGGTAGAGCGCAGCGTTCGCTTGGCGGTGACCGCCGCGGTAGAGACGATGCCGCCCGTTGGTGAGGCCGGACCCGGCAGGAATCGGGCAGGCGCCGCAGAGCTTCGCGAATGCTGCTTCGGAGTGAACTCGTTCGGGATCATCGCCGAAGATGATCAGCATCTCGGCGGCGGTGTCGGGGCCGATCCCGAAGCCGTCGAGCAGTGTCGGGGCGACGGCCTCGGTGAGCTCGCGAAGGATCTTGTCGTGCTCGACGATCTCGTCGTTGAGGAACAGCCAGCGCTTCGCGAGGGCGCGGAGGGTGTGCTTGGCCGATGCGGTGGTGTTGTCGATGGCGCCGGGCCGGAACCCGGCGCACCGATCGATGAGGGCCTTGTCGCCGGCGATCGCGTCGAGTGCTTCACGTAGCTCGGCCGGTGCATTCACGATGATCGTCTTCAGCGTGATCATCGCTGCGGTCCTGGCCTTGACGGCGGTGTCACGGGCGATCCTCACCTGGCGGATCATCTCGGCGTGGCCATCGGCCAGCTTCGGCATCGCCTCGGACACGCCGGCGAGCACGGACCGGGCTGCGGTCTCGGCATCGATCGTGTCGGACTTGCCGTTCGCTCGGCGGCTCCGGCGGTCTTCCCGGTTGACCTCGATGACCCGATGGCCGGCGCGTCGGACGGCGCTCGTGAGGCCGGCGCCGTAACTGCCGGTTCCTTCGATCCCGAACGCTTCGATCGGGCCGAGCCCCTCGGCCCAGCCGATCATCTGGCGGTAGCCGCCTGAGTCGGCCGGGAACGTTCGGTCCTCGAGCCTGACGCCCCATGTGTCGATCGCGACGGCGACGTGGACGTGCTTGTGGGTGTCGACACCGACGATCACCTTTCGGCGCGGCAGGTGCGATGGCATGCTGGTAGTCACGTTGACTCTCCTCCGGGTAGAGCCGATCACCAGCTGGTCGGATGGGGAGGACAGGACTGTGACGGGTCGGTTTCCAGCAGGCCCCTATTCGGTCACTGCCCATCCGGCCAGCAGGCTTTCGGGGGTTGTAGAGCCAGCGGGCCACGATCGACAGATCAACAGCCAGGACACGAACGGTCAGTCGTAACAAGCGTCAGACCGCGACCCGCCAGCAGCCTGCATCATGCTCACAGTCGTAGCTGTCCGCAACGGTGCCGATCGAGGGCTTCGGGCCGATCTCGTCGAGACGTTCGGTGAACCGCACCGACGTGAACTGGGCGGATTCAACTGGTCGTCGCAACACCTCGATGATGGAGGTGTGGGTTGGGGACGAACAAGCAGAAGGCGGTGCGTGCGTATCGGGGGCAGATCCCGTCGCCGGGTCGTCCGACGGTCGCGTGGCGGCGCGACCGTGTCAGGTTCTGGACTGCGATCGCACGGGGCGACAAGACCGAGGACGCAGCGATCGCAGCTGGGGTGTCATCCCCGGTCGCGTTCCGGTGGTTCCGTCACGCTGGTGGCGTGAACCCATGCCTGCCTTCCACCGTGTCGGGCCGCTACTTGTCGTTCGAAGAACGCGAGGAGATCGCCATCCACCACGCCAACGGTCTCGGCGTTCGCGAGATCGCTCGTCGCATCGATCGGGATCCATCGACGGTGTCTCGCGAGCTGCGCCGGAACGCGTCGAGTCGTGTCTATCCGCCGGAGTATCGAGCCTCGGTCGCGCAATGGCATGCGGAGCGCCGCGCCCGACGCCCGAAGACAGCGAAGCTCGTCGCCAACGACGAGCTGCGCACCTACGTGCAGGATCGCCTCTCGGGCGCGGTGCGCACCGACGGCGGACGCGAAGTCGGCCCGGCAGGGACCGACTGGAAGGGCCGGAACAAGCCGCATCGCAAGGACCGGCGCTGGGTCAAGGGCTGGAGCCCAGAGCAGATCTCGCAGCGGTTACGCGTCGACTTCCCCGATGATGAGTCGATGAGGATCAGCCATGAAGCGATCTATCAGGCACTCTTCGTGCAAAGCCGTGGGGCACTCAAGCGTGAGCTCGTCGCCTGCCTGCGCACGGGCCGAGCGTTGCGCGTTCCTCGCAGCCGGACACGCCAGCAGGCGTGGGCGCACGTGACGCCGGAGGTGTTGATCAGCGAACGTCCCGCCGAAGCAGAGGATCGTGCGGTCCCCGGCCACTGGGAAGGTGATCTGGTGATCGGGCTCGAGCGTTCTGCGATCGGCACGATCGTCGAACGCACCACACGGTTCACGATGCTGATCCACCTGCCGCGTGAGGACGGCTACCGGCACAAGCACACCGTGAAGAACGGGCCCGCGCTCGCGGGCTACGGCGCGATCACGATGAAGAACGCGCTCGCGTCGACGATGAGCAGCCTGCCCGAGCAGCTCCGCCGATCGCTGACGTGGGACCGCGGCAAAGAACTCTCCGCGCACGCCACGTTCACCGTCGAGACCGGCATCCCGGTGTTCTTCGCTGACCCACACAGCCCATGGCAGCGCGGCACGAACGAGAACACCAACGGGCTCCTGCGCCAGTACTTCCCCAAGGGCACCGACCTCGCCCGCTGGCATGCCGACGAGCTCGCTGCCGTCGCCGCAGCACTCAACAGCCGGCCCCGAAAGAGCCTCGGATGGAAGACCCCAGCCGAAGCCCTCGACGAACATCTACGCTCCCTGCAACAAGCCGGTGTTGCGACGATCGATTGAACCTGGTCTGGCTGCCCGCGTCCGCGTGTGTCACGAGCCCGACGAGCCGGCGGTTGCCGCGTGAACGGCGGGCCATCTCGAGCGCGTCGAGGACCATGTCGGTGCGCATGTGCGACGCCGCACGCCAACCAACGATCCGCCGGCTGTAAGCGTCGACGATGAAGCACACGTAGGCCATCCCCGACAACGTCGGGACATAGGTCAGATCGGTGACCCAGAGCGCGTCCGGTCGCTCGGCGGTGACACGGCCATGGACACCTCGACATCACCGGCAGGGGTGGAGATCAGCTTCGGGCGGTGCCCGTTGCGTTGCGTCACACGTTCCGGTGAACGTTGACCGTGCTCGGCGCGGATGGTCGAGGTGAGCTCGGCTTCGATCAGTTCTTGGAGTGCGGCGGTGAGGATGTCGCGAAGCGATGTCGCGCGCGTCGCGTCGGTGCCGAGCAGACGCGCAGCAAGGTCGGATACGGCAAACTCGTTGGCGGCCATCGTGCGGTGTCCTTGGTTGCTTGGTCGCTACCGAGAATCGCACGATGGCCACCACCATCACCCCGGCGATGGCCTCCGACACCTACACCACGTGATGGGACTCACCCCGAGCGTCGCTTTCCGGCGGCATTCGTACTGATGCGAGCCGATGGATCAGAGCGCGTGCCCAGTGCTGAGTCGAACGATCAGCAAGGTTGACTCGCATTATTCTGGCCGACGAAGAACTGAAGCGGGCTCGGCGTCACGTCCGGCAGCGCGCTGTACTCGCTCCCGGATGTGCTCGCCTGTGCGACCAACTCCAGGCCGATGGTGACGTCGTGCGCACACCCTCCCGCGAGCGGTGGCAAAACCACCGCTTCGATGATCCGCGCGCCGGCCCCGACATTGACCTCCGTGTGGTCAGCCAACGGCTGGCGGTCGACCGTGACCACCAGGCGACCGAAGATCTGTGCGTCGGTCATGTTGCCGATTTCGACGTCGACCTTCAATGGACCTGACGTCGGGGTGACGGCGCGGTCAACGAAAGCCCAGGTGCCGCTCAGCTCCATTGTGACAAAAGGTGCGGGATCTGGCGGTGGAATCATCCTGGGGCCGATCGCGACGATCAGCAGCCCGACCGTGACGGGAATCAAGGCGGTCATCGACGGATTCGAACGCCAACTCGGGTGCCGCTCATGCGGGACGTCGGAACCAACTCTGGTGGACTCGCGTCGTCTGGCGAATTCTGTCGCCGCGGCGGTGAGGCCCAACGCCACCACTCCGACGATCACCGTCAATCGACTGAACTTTTCGGTGGCCGCAAAGGCAGCGAGTGCAAGAAGGGGATACACGCCGAGTGATGCAACCGCAGCGAGCGCAGCACGCGACACGACGTTGTAATCGTCCGCCACGCCCATGATGAGCAGCACCAGATGCCCTGGAACGATCAACGCAACCGGGAGCCCCAACCAAGACAGCGGTTGCGGCAGACAGGCGAAGCCGATGAGGGCCATGACAGCGAGCAGGGGAGCGAACGGACCCCTGAAGCTCGGCTCTGCTTTCCGAATCAAGGGATGCGCCGAGCGTCGACTCATGGTCCTGCTCCGTACACGAATCCATCGCGGTTCCGAGCAATTTCGCTGGCTACTCGTACGTCGATTCGGTAAACGTCGATGTTCGTCGAGCTGTAGACGCGGATCGCCCACGGCGCATCGTCGAACTTCGTGACGCTGCCGATTCCCAGGGGCTGGGTTCGAAGCCTGGCAAGTGGCTCGGTCTGATCGACGTAGAACCCGATCAGCGGAAGGTTGTCCGCCTGCCGCCTGTCGATGACGACCCACCGCAGACCTTCGGAGACGGCTTCGCTGAGGAGAGCGGGGTCGATCGGTTGTTCTGCGAGGACGAAGTCCCACAGCCGGTTCGACGACGTGGGCAATGACCATCGCGATCTTGCGATCGATCCGAACCACAGCTGGATCGTTCTGTCGCCGACAACGGACTGATTCTCTCCGTACTGGTCGATGAACCAACGAGCCGCATCCTTCACCTCCTCCGTCGCCGAACGAGTGTCTGAACCGTAGATGTACTGCCCGGGAAAGCGGTACACCTCATTCATTCCGGTCGCAGTGTTGCCGATGAGCACCGCGATGGCTGTGACGGACCACACGGACCGCGCCACCGGCGATCGTCGTCCGGTGCTGTCCCATCGACGGTCGAAGGCAATGGCGATCAGGATGGCGATTCCGAGGCTGGTGAATGACCACGTGCGCCTTGCGATCTCCGCACCGGACTCGGAGAACATCAACGGGAACACAGCGAAGTAGGCCATCGAGAAGATACTCATCGCAGCGATCGTGACGTTGCCGAGGAGACGGCGCCGGAGTGCAACGAGCGCCCATCCGGTCACCACGAGCAGGATCAGCGGCGTGAGGTAACCGAGTGCGAGTTCGTAGTTCGGCAGCGTGCTGCCGGCAAAGAGCTTCCGTGCACCTTCCGATTCGTCGGAACTCGATTGCCTGCCCTGACCTGTGAGCAGTCGCATGAGATCGGTCGCCCCGTTGGACACGTACGGCGACACGTAGCCGCGAGTGTTCCTCGCTTGGGTCGCGAACCAAAATCCCGTCAGCGCAGCGACGAACAGCCACCAGCATGCGATCTGGCGGATGACCCTGCTGTCGACGCGACCGAACCATCTCAGTGCTGCGGCGCCGACCGCAACACAGGTGAGCACGATGAGCGTCATGTAACTGGTGAGGTGATGGGTGACGATGACAACAGAGGCGAGAAGCAACCCGAGCCGGCCCCAGCGTCTCCCGAGCGAGCTCGGTTCGTCGAGGCCTCGCAGGAAGGCGGCCAATGCCCAGACCAGCAGCACCAACGCGAAAGACTCATAGGCGAACTGAGAACTGAAGAACCAGAAGCCGGGGCCGATGGAGTACCAGAGCGCTGCGATGCCGCACGAGCGCTCTGAAGCGCCTGCAGATCGAGCGATCTCGGCGACGCCGAGGAGCGCAGCCGCATGAAGCACTGCGATGACGACGGCAGCGATCGTCGTCGTGGAGAGTCCGGTGAAATGGTGAATCGCTGCGGCCATCGAGTGAAGCCCGGGATAGTCGCTGATCACCGTGATCTGGCTGTTCTTGACGAACAGCAAGCCATCCTCGATCAGACGCTCGGTCTGTGTCCAATGCCCGACTTCGTCGAAGTACGCGAGTGCGCCGCGATAGCTCAGGTACTTCGGAATCGTCGAGTAGAGACCCAAGGCGGCGATCAGCAGAAGACGCTCCGTAGATGTGATCACATCCGATGTCAGGCGGATCGCCGCCGGCAGGACGAAGGCCACAACACCAATCCAATACAGGGCAAAGTGGCGTCGCCCGCCGGACACCTCGCGCTCAGCCACGACATAGCTGACGACCAGCAGCGCGCACCCGATTGCGAATCCCCACCACGGAATCGCTCGCCGCACCCGCGCGACGAGTGGCAGCGCTGGACTCGATGGCCATCCGCGCTCGACGTGCTCGGATGCGTCAGCACGCGCTTCCGCACGCGGTCGGCCGTCGAGACGAGTCACTGCATCCGGCAACAGTCACCTCGCGGTGAGCTCGGCAGTCTGTCGATTCTGCAACGTCAGGTGGCGGCGCCCAGCCTTCGTCCAGCGCAAGACGCTTCCGATGGCGAAGCCGCTTCCCGTGACCAGGACGCCCCCGATGACCGCCAGGCCTCGGAGGCCATCAGACCATCGTCCCCTGCACGTTCCGATCGCTGCAGAGGCGATCGCGGCCGGAACGGTCCGCAACAGGTACTCCCGCTCGCTCGCCAACCCGTCGTTCGCACCGAGAGCTGACGTGAGCCTCCCTTTCGAGACGCCTTCGGAAAAGCACCGCTTCACGAAGTACCTGAACGTGCTTCGAGCCGGAGTGACACGATGGTCCACAACGAGGACATCCGGGTCGTGCAGGAAGTGGCGCCCGGGATGGAGACGTCGAGCCCGGATGCAGAGTTCCGTTTCGTCGTTTTCGTATCCGATGGAGAGCGAGCCGACTCTCCCGATGCGAAAGCCGTCGACTCGTTCAAGAACGGTGCGTCGAATCGACATGTTGCAGCCGATGAGGTTTCGAACGTAGGCCGGTTCGGTGGGTGTGCCGGTGTACGTGCAGCCGACCACCCAGAGAAACTCGCCGGGAAACCAGACCGGCCTCCCGGACATCCACCTCGGAATGATCGAGCCGCCGACTCCGAGAAGTTCTGGGTCGGTCGTGAGGCGAGCGTCGATGCGAGCGAGCCACTCCGGTGTCGCACGGGCATCCTCGTCAATGAACGCGACGATCTCGCTCGACGTTGCCCGGACACCGGAGTTCCGAGCGCCGGACAGTCCCTTCGTGGCACTGTTCGGGATGACGCGAACGTGGGGGAACCGGTCCACGGCGCGAGCGAGCAGGTCGTCGTGGTGATCGATGACCAACACGATCTCGTCAGCCGGTCGCATTTGAGTATCCAGCGACGAAATCGCCTCGACGAGTTCGTCCCATCTGGCCTCCGTGTACGCGCACACCACCACAGCGATCGTCGCCGTCGACGAAGCACCGCGCATCGAAGCACGATCTGCTTCGCGCGGGGCGGAGGAGGGCGAGGACACGAGCGTCATGATGCAGACCGTACGGCGGCGGCTCTGCGAAGCACGGCACCCGATCCAGGTGGAAGCCGCCGCCCCGTCCGTTGGCTTCGGTGATCGGCTAAAAAGGGGCCATGGGAGGCGTGTTCGGGCTCGAAGGTGTGGATGCGCCGGCGACGTTGTCGGCGTGTCCGTTCGGTGTGGCGGTACTCGATGCCGAGTTGCGGTTCCTGTTCGTGAACGAGACACTCGCGCGGATCAACACGGTGAAGGCAGAGGCGCACCTGGGGATGCATCCGACAGAGCTGTTTCCGAGCGCAGCGACACGGCGTTGGGTGTCGCTGGCGGAGTCGGTTCTCTCATCGGGTGTCGCAATCGGCCCGGTCCGGTTGGCCTTCAGTGAATTCTCAAGCGCGTACGACGCGACCTATTCGCCATTGGTGGCCGGCTCGGCAGTGCGAGGCGTCGTCGTGACACTCTTCGACGTCACCGAGATCGCAGCAGTCGAGCGACGTCAGACACGGCTGACGGAAGCAATGTCGACGCTCGCTCGTGCGAGGACGCGAGATGAAGTGGCAACGGGCGTGTTGGGCAGCATCGGCGGTGCGTTCGCCGATCGAGTGGCGTTCGGTTTCGTCGACGCCGACGCAGTGACGATCGCTGCGATGTCCGGGTTTCCGAGTGAGGTGGTCGAACGTTTTGCCGATCAGCCGATCCCGATCGACGCGCCGCACGCGGCGTGTGACGCCGTGCGCGAGCGTGCCAGCGTCGTGCTCGACGGCGATGCGTTCGACACCCGGTATCCGCAACATGCATGGTTGCGGCGGTCGACCGGGGACACGGCGATCGCTGCGGTCCCGGTGATGTCGAGCGAGGTGGTACTCGGTGTGCTGCTGTGTGGCTGGTCGGAACCGGTTCGAGGTGCTGCGGTCGACGTCGACCTCGTGGTGTCGATCGCCGCTGTCGCTGGTGGGGCGATCCGTCGGGTCGATCTCGCGGCAGAGGTCGCGGACGATCGGTTCCGTCGGGCGCTGAACGCGTCGGTCGACAGCGTTGCGATCACACGGGCCGTGCGCAACTCGTCAGGCGAGATCGTCGACTTCGTCATCGAGCACGCAAATGAGCAGGGTGTGGATTCATACTCTCGGCCCGTCGTCGACCTCGTCGGGCGATCGGTGTTGGAGTCCTACCCCGGCCTGATCGAGTCAGGGCTCTTCGCACGCTTTCGAGACGTGGTCGAGTCCGGCACGGCATTGATCGCCTCTGAGGAGCGATACGTCGACGCGTTCGCCGACCCGCCGGTGGAGACGTGGCACCAGATGCACGTGGTTCGATTCGACGACGGTTACCTGGCCTCCACGCGGGACGTGACAGCGGAGGTCCACACACGTCGGCAACTCGAATCGGCACGGGTCGTCGCCGAGTCCGAAGCCAGAGCGATCGAGCTGCTCGGCGAGATCGGCGCGCCGACCGCGTTGCCGGTCAGCGACCGGTACACGGTCGCAGCGTCCTATGTGCCAGCGGACGCGGCCACCCCGATCGGCGGCGATTGGTACGACGTGTTCGAATTCGACGACGGCCGCCTCGGGGTAACCGTTGGCGACGTCGCCGGACACGGCCGCGCCGCGGCGGTTGCGATGGTCGAGTTGCGCGCTCTCCTCAAAGCGCACGTGCGTTCCGCAAGACGCCCCCGAAACGTGCTCGCCGGCGTGCGTCGCCACGCACGGTCCCTGCCCGACATGGCCACCTGCCTGTACGCATTGATCGATCCCGTCGCACAGACAGCGAACATCGCGTCGGCCGGTCATCCGCCGCCGGTGGTCGCGAGCGGCGACGGCGTGACCGTCGTGCAACTCGACCCCGGACCGCCAATCGGGATCGGTCTGGACGGACGAGACCGTGAAACCACCGTAGAGCTGCGTCATGGCGCGTCGCTCATCATGTACACCGATGGGCTGATCGAGCGGCGACGAGAGTCCCTCGAGGTGGGGCTGTGGCGGTTGCGCGACACCATCGATCCCTACCTCACAGCCCCAGCACAATGCGATCACCTGATACGCGGCCTTCGCCCGGACGTTCTCGAAGATGATCTGTGCACCGTAGTGGTACGCATCGAGTCCGTGGCCTCGTCGCTCGGACGCTAGGTGAACCATGGTCGAGCGCCCGACGCGTGGACCGGGCAGTCAGCAGTGCCGAACCTCTGCGAGCAACCAGCTGTTCGCAAAAACGCTGAGTGTCGACGATGAGACGCGTGCGTTGGGATCGTCCCGTTGGAGGCCGACGTAGTGAGTTGTGCCAGCGCGTCTTCCGAGCATGTGAGCGCGCGTCGCTCGGCCGCAGCCAGGGCAAGGACGCGCCGCCACCGCGCCGAACTCATGCGCCGCTGCGAAGGAGCCGCCGCGCGAACTCAGTGCGGCGACGGAGGATGGAGCGGATGTGTTGCTCACGAGTCATCCCGAGGCGGCTCGGCTTGCTGGTCGCGTGCTGAGAACACGAGCACCGTGGATTGCTGCCCGTTGGTGGAGCACTGCCAGGTCGCGTTGTTGACTTGCCTGCATGACCACTTCCCGGTGTCCTCGAGCCGCCAACTGCTGACGGCGTCGATTCGTACCAGGACCGTTGCGGCTTCGAGCAGTACTTCCTCGATGATGCGTTCCCCGGCTCGCGCAGAGCGAGGTCGGATTGTGATCTGGGTGATCTCGTCAGAAAGGACAGTCGAGGAGGGATCGGTTGACGCCGGATCGGTTGACGATGGATCGCGCGTCGTCGACGACGCAGTTGAGGATGTGGTCGTCGCAGATGGGGTCGGAGACGGTTCGTTGGTCATCGGTCCGATCGATGGAGTTGTCGCCGATGTTCCCGAACCCAATGGATGGGTCGAAGGCGGTGCGGCCGAGGGAGGTTCGCTCGATGCGGTGGAGGATGTCGTTGGTTCGAGCGGAGCCGGTCCCGGTTGCGTGGTCTTGGGGGGTGCTGCGGGAAGTGGCGGTTTGGTCGTTGGCTGGGCGATTCCCGGGCCACGAGGGGTGACCTCGCTCGAGAGATTCCGATCCGTCCCGGACGATCCAGTCGTTGTCGGCTGGACGCTGGACTGGTCGCCTCGTTGTTCACTCGACATGACCGAAGGCGCGGTGGGGTCGGCGAGAGGGCTGGTACTCGTTGCACGCGAGGATCTGTCATTGCCACGACTCGTGGGTGCCTCGCGGTTGGTCGTCACGGCGGGTGGGTCTTGCGGAGTTGGAGCCGTGAGGGTGGCATCGGGTGTTGTACTCATGACTGCTGCCGCGATGGCTGCGATGACCAGGACGCTTGCTGCTGCGGACGAAGCAAGGGTCGTACGGCGCGACTTGCTGCCGTCCGACCATGGCCACCGCAGAGGTGCGCTGAGGAACGCTCGTGGCGTGATCCCGACGAGCGCTGGTACCAACAGGTTGCGAAGCAGTTGGTTGACTTCGATGATTTCGGGCAACAGGGCGCTGCAGCGTGCGCAGCGTTGGAGGTGACGCTCGACGCGATTCTGTTCTCGATTCGAGAGGCGTGACCTGACGTAGCCGCCGAGTGATTGGCGACATTCGAAGCAGGCTTCGGCGGTGGTTGCCGCGACGTGCGTGTTGATGAACTCCTGGCGAAGCCCTTCCCGAGCCCGATAGGCGAGGGCGGACAACGCGTTGGGAGCGAGCTTCATCCGAACGGCGAGGTCGGGGACGGATTCACCTTCGACGTCGAGATGCCACAAGACGGTCTGCCATCGTTCGGGGAGTCGGCCGAACGCTCGGAGTGCCATGGCTCGATCGGATTGATCGTCGTTGGCAGCTGTCGGACGGGATGACAAGTGGAACTCGATCGTCTCGGCGATCGTGCCTGTGAGCGTCTCGTTGGTGTGGCGGTCCGCTCGATCGATACATGCGTGCCGAACGGTGGTGAGCAGATACGGGCGAAAGGCGACGTCGGGGCCGCGTCCAGCGAGCAGCGCTCGAAGCACGCGAGCGAATGCTTCGGCCACGATGTCCTCTGCATCGGAACGCGATCGGGTCATGGCGCGAGCCGCTCGTGCGGCTGCGTCGTGGTGTCGGCGGTACAGCTCGCCGTAGGCGCCTTGATCGCCGTCCCGTGTGTCGACGATGAGCTCGATGTCTGAGCGGCTGTCGACGACGGAGTTCGATGTCGAACCCGACGTCATTCGACGCCCGTGCTTTCTGCGATCCCGCTTCGGCAGGTCAGAGCGTTTCCGGGGCGACGGGTCATCGACTCACCGTACCGACGCGGATGATCGAATTCGATCGACTCGTGCCCCGCCGCCGACGACGAGATTTGTGGGAGTACATCGACGTGTCCGCTCGAGCGATCACGGTGGTTGCGGACTCCCCGGGTGCAGCGATGGCGGCGCCGATGGACGCCAGCATGGGGGTGCTCCACATCTGGGAGAAGAGTTGTCCGTCGAACTGGTGACGCAGGCGGTCCACGATGACTTCGAGTGACCGTTCGTCCTGACCGGTGGCGGCGATCGCGAATTCATCGCCACCGATGCGTGCGACGACGTCATCGGAGCGGAGGGTGTGACGGACGAGGTTTGCTGCACTGACGATCAAATCGTCACCGGCGCTGTGCCCGAACTGATCGTTGACAAGCTTCACTCCATCGAGATCGAGGTAGATGATCGCGAGTCCGACATCGACGCGTTGGACTGCTGGTGAGGCGAACAGACCTCGACGGTTGTAGAGGTTGGTCAGCGGGTCGCGGGTCGATTCGTGGACGAGCTGGTTGATTCGGGCCCGTAGCGCCGCGCAGCTGCGGCAGTCAGAGCACCCTGTGGCTCCGACGCCGGTTTCAGGTTTCGCCGGTCCGGTGCGGTCGGTCGTATCCGACAACGCCGGTGTCGAGGCGCGGCGTTCCCAGGCTTGCGGACGGTTCGGCGGTGCGAGCGTTTCCATGATGGTGGGCGACGTGGGTTGCATGGTGGGTGAAGACATCGCAGCGATGCATCTATGACGTGGAAGCCGCCGAATTCCTCCCGCAATCTCTCGGACCGACTCATTCGAGGGGATGTCGAGCAGATTCTTGATTTTCGCGATCAAGTGCGCACGTTCAGCGTCGATAATTTCACGGACTGCGCGAACGCCGGTCCTAGATCGTGCGAGGATGATATGAGTGCAGTAGTGAACAGCCGAGCGATGGTTCGATCGGGTGGACGAACTGAGAAGCACGGCGGTGGTGTTCGCGATGGTCTGTCGTCCGGGCGGCGTTCGCGTCCTCGCCGTACGTCGTGGGTTGTCCTGCTCGGCGCCGTCGCGGTGTTCGCTTCCACGCTCATCGTCGGCTCGTCGGCCTCTGACGTGGTCCACGCCGCAGGCACACCGGACATCACCCTCACCAAGACGGCCGACGCACGCACGTTGATCGGGTCGAACACGGCCGTTTCGTTGCGTGCCTGCAACCCGAGCGGTCCCGGGAACGGTTTCAATCTCTCCTTTCGTGATGTCGTGCCGGCCGGGTTTGCAGTCGCTGCAGCATCGCCGGCGCCGAGTCGGGTGGTCGTTGATCAGCCGGCGGTCGGTGAGACCACGTTGATCTGGGAGAACGTGTCGGATCTGTTGCTTGGTGCCTGTTCGCAGGTGACGTATCAGCTGGACACGAATGCCGACGGCAACTTGGCGACGAACCCGGTGGGAAGCACGTTCGGCACGACTGCGGGCGCGTATGTGAGTTCGGATGCGTTCACGATCCCGGATTTCGATGCGGCTGGTCAGCCGTCTGGTGACTTCACAGGCTTCGACACGGATGGACCGACGACAACGACCATTGCGGCGTTCATCGTCGAAAAGAGCGCACCAGGTGCCGGCGAGGCCGAGTTGTTGCGAGGCGTCCATGGCGCTGAACCGACGGTGTACACGCTGCGCGTGCGGAACAACCCGGAGTCGGCGACGAACTCGTTCACCGTGGTGGATGTGCTGCCTGCGAACCTGGAGTTCCTTGGTTGCGAGTCGTACACGGCGGCTGGCTACGACGCCGGTGCCGACAACACGGTCGATGCGGTGACGAACGAGTTGGCGGGCAACCAGGTGGACGAGTACCCCGGCTCCGGGCGGCTTGCCATCGGTCCGGCTTTGGCCGGATGTTTCGAGCCGAGCAGTGTGGAGACATTGTCGACCGGTGAGACGCGGGTGACGTGGTCGTCGGCTGCGCTGGGTGTGGCGGCGAACCTTGCTGCGGCCGGTGTGCTCGAGGTCAGGTATCTCGCCGGCATTCCGCTGCGATCCAACACCGATGTCTGGGCGAATGGGAAGCCGTCCGATGCATCGCTCGGCCAGGGCCGCAACCTCGACAACAACACGGGCGCACCGACGTCGGAGACGGCGACCGAGCCGACGGTGACGAACACGGCCACCGCGACCGGCACCTTCCAGGGCCCGTCGACGACCGGCTTCAATCCGACGCTGTCGGACACCGATGTCGAGACGCTGACGTCCGAGGACGTCGTCATCCGCAAATCGACGACCGGCACGGTCATTCAAGGCACCGTGGTGACCACAGTCCTCACCGTCCAGACCGGCGAGTATCGCGACACCCAAGCGCTTTCGATCACGGACACGCTGCCCGACGGTTTGTGCCCGCTCGCCTCGGTCGCATTGTCGGGCGACGCGGACTGCGGAACCGGTGCGGACCCCACGATCGACACGGGAGGCGGCCCCGTGGCTGCGCCGTTCACGAGCGCGACGGAGAACGCCGACGGGACCTGGACGCTCGTCTGGGACGCGAGCACGGTGCCGGGCTTGACTGCGCTGGCAGCGAGTTCGTCGTTGGCGATCACGTTCCAGTCGCGGGTCCGAAGTCACTATCAGGACGGTTTCGCACCAGCACAGCCGGTGCTGAACTTCGACACGATCACCAACAACGTGGCGATGCAAGCGCTCGATTTCCGGCGCGGGGTGATCGACGCGGTGACGGGTGACCCGGAACCGGATGGCCAACTCGATTTCGACACGTCGTCCGCAACCATCGCCGGTATCGGTCCTTCGATCGACAAGCGGGTGTCGAGCTACTCCGGTGCTCTGGCTGCGGGGAGCGGCGTTGCCGATGGCACGGTCGGGGACATCTGTCGCGACGGTGTCGGCATCACGTGGGCGCAAGGCGATCCCACGCCAGTCGCAGGGTACGGGCCCGGCGACTACATCTGCTTCGACCTCCAAGCCACGTTCCCGAGCGACATCGACGCAGCGGGCGTGAACATCCAGGACCTGCTCCCCCCGGCGTACGACTATGTCGCGGGGTCCGCTCGGCGGGTCACGGGTGGAACTGCGCCCGATACGTTGCCGGCGACCACGGTCAGCGCCCAGCCGGCAGGGACGGCGGACATCGTCACATTCAACGTCCAGGGTACGGGAGCTGTGCCGGCCAGCCCGACAGGACATCGGTTCCACTGGACGATTGCCGCAAAGCTCACCGACCCTGCTGCGGCCGCAGCAGCGGACATCGTGGCGAACCTGATGAAGATGACCACCCGCAACAGCGGTGGCGAAGTCTTCCAGTTCCGCGATCAGGCCGCCGGCGTGTGGACCGAACCGCAAGTGAAGCTCGACAAGAGCAACGACGCAACCGGACCGCTCGACGCTGGTGACGACGTCGTCTACACGGTCCGGGTGTGGAACGACGGCAACGCCACCGCTCGGAATGTGGTCGTGTGGGACCGCCTTCCCGCCGGCATCACCTGTGCAGATGTCGTCACGTCGACGCCTGCCGCAACATGCGGCAGCAACATCCTCGTCTGGGACGCAGCCGACATCCCAACCATCGCCGCCGGCACGAGCCTGGCAACGGCCATCTCTCTGACGTACACGGTCGATCTGCCTGCGAGTGTCGATCCGGGCCGTGCGTACACCAACACCGCCGGTGTGCGCCAGTACGAAGCGAGCGTGAACGGAGCGGATCCCTTCACCTACTTCCCCTCCAGCAACATCGACCCGTCGGTGACGAGCCCGAACACCGGCGCGGCCCACGACACGAGCACGATCACGATTCGTGCAGCCACCGTCGCCAAGGTGCAGCAGTCGGGCGTGAACGAGACCGGCAACACGGGCAACATCGCGCCGGCCACCACGGCCGAGCAGGTCACGATCGGTGAGACCATCACCTACACGGTGACCGCCACGATCCCCGAGGGCACCAGCGTCATCGACGCCCGGTTCGAGGACGCCCTCGACGCCGACCTCGAGCTCGCCGCGACGCCCACGTGGGTGTTCGCGGGCGTGCCGAACGACCCGAGCTGGACGATCCACGCCTCGACTCCGGCGATCGGTGGCACCGGCACCATCCGGCTCGACCGTGCCGGCACCTACACCAACGCCGCCGGCTCGGGTGACGACACCCTCGTGGTGACGATCGTCGCCCGGGTCCGCAACGTCGGCGCCACCGCGATCGCCGACACGACCCCGAACACCGGCACCTTCTCGTGGCTGCCGGACAACGTCGTCGGCACGACCCGCTCGAGCGTGACCAGCAACTCCGTGACCGCGACGGTCCGTGAGCCGTCGATCACGCTGGCCAAGGACGAGAACGACACCGACGACATCGTCGCCCCGAACGACTCGCTCACCTACACGCTCACGGTCGGCGCCGCCTCGGGCACCAACCGCAGCGCAGCCCACGATCTGGTCGTGGTCGACACCATCCCTGCAGGGATCACCGTCGTGAACGGCGGCGTCCCGGTCGCCGACGGCGGCGCCGTCAACCCGGACGGCGGCATCTGGAACCAGGGCGCGCGCACGATCACGTGGAACACCACGACGACCGCCGGCAAGCTGACGACCATCTCGCCGGGCAGCAACACGACGCTGTCCTACGCCGTCGTGGTCGACGACCCCGCCGTCTCCGGCTCGGTGTTCACCAACAACGTGACGGCCTCGGCCACGAGCATGCCCGGCGTCGTCGCCGGCGAACGCACGACCTATTCGGCCAACGCGACTGACACGGTCACCGCGCCCCTCGCCTCGATCGCGAAGAGCGTCAGCCCCAGCCAGGCCACCGTCGGTGACACCGTCACCTTCAGCGTCGACGCCACGGTCCCCGCCGGTGTCACCGCCTGGGACCTCACCGTGCTCGACACCCTCCCCGACGGTCTCGACTTCCGGGCCTTCGGCACTTTCACCTACACCGGCACGAGCACGAACTGCCCGTCGCTCGCCGGCGCCCAGGGCATCGCCGGGCAGACCGCCAATGGCGACGGTTCGACGATGGTCGGCTTCTTCGTCGACGACTTCGTCGCCCCGTCGAGCAACCCCTGCACGATCCGCATGACCTACACGGCACGGGTGGACGACCTGTACGTGCCGGAGAACACCCCGGTGTCGGCGGGTCAGACGCTCGTGAACAGCGCCCGCGTGTACTGGAACTCGCTGAACAGCGTGTCGTCGGTCCCGGCCACCCCGCCGGCCCCCGGCGGCTACACCCGCAACGCCGGTCCGGCCACCGCGACCGTGACGGTCCGCGAGCCCGTGGTCGTCATCGACAAGGACGTCTCGCAGGCCCCCTGTGACGCGACGCCGGGCAACACCGGCGACAACGACATCTGCAACACCGACGTCACCGGCACGGCGTACACGTACACGCTGACCATCCGCAACACCTCGGCCACCTGGCCCGCCCACGACATCAGCGTGGTCGACGCCCCCGACGCGGACCTCGTCAACTTGACGGTGCCCCCGTCGTCCGGCGTGATCACCGTGGTCGACGGCACCGCCCCGAACCTCGAGTGGCTGATCAGCACGATCCCGGCCAACGGCACCGTGACGATCACCTACACCGCCGAGCTCGCGGCGTCCGCGTCACTGAACGACGGCGAGACCATCGTCAACACGGCCGACGTGCCCACCTACTTCGCCCAGCCCGTCGCCACCCGCACCGGCGACCCGTCGGCCGACTGGCGCACCTACGGTCAGGGCGGCGCCGGCGGTGACGTCACCGCCGACACGGTCACCATGACCGTCGGCTTCCCGCACGTCACGGTCGTCAAGACCGCGCTCGACGACGCCACCGATGCCCGGGTCGGCGAACCGTTCACCTGGCGCATCGTCGCCACGAACAACGCCACCGAGCCCACCGCGGCCGCGTTCGGCGTGGACGTCGACGACATCCTGCCCACAGGCTGGGTGTACCAGACCGGTTCGACCAGCATCGTGACCCCCTACGGCACGGTGACCACCGACCCGGTGTGTACCCCCGACTGCGCCACCCCCGGCGCGACCCTGCAGTGGACGAACCTCGTCTCGGGCGGCGGTCAGCCGCTGAACCCGGGCGCGAACATCACCATTACCTTCGATGCCACACCGCAGGCCTCGCTGCTCACGGTCGGCACCACCGGCACCTTCGCCCACACCAACACTGCCGGCGTCGACGCCGACGATGCGCGGGGCGCCACCGGGAACGCCGACGGCCCGTACGTGGGTCCTGATTCGAGTGCCGTGGCCCGCATCCGCCAGACCGACCTGTCCGTGACGAAGGTGCCGAGCGCCGGCCCGTACTCGTTCGGCAGCGACGTCAACTGGACGATCACCGTCACCAACGCCGGCCCGGACACGGCCACGGGCGTCACCGTCCAGGACCTCCTCCCGATCGGCCTCTTCTACGTGAACCAGGTCAGCGCAACTCAGGGCAGCTTCAACAGCGGCACCGGCACGTGGACGGTCGGCACGCTGACGTCGGGCACGACGGCCACGCTGGTGATCCGCACCCGGATCAACCAGATCGGCACGATCACCAACCGTGCCGAGGTCCAGACCAGCAACCAGTGGGACGTCGACTCGACGCCCAACTCGGTGACCGCCGTGGCCGACGAGGACGATGACGACACTGCGAGCATCGTGGCGGTCTCCACCGGCCTCGGCGACTACGTCTGGTACGACATCGACGGTGACGGCACCGCCGACGCCGGCGAGCCCGGCATCCCCGGCGTCCGCGTGCTGCTGGAGTCGGAGGGCCTCGACAACACCTTCGGCACCGCCGACGACTTCTGGGGGCCCGATGGCGTGTCCGGCGGCGGTGACGACATCACCGTCACCGAGCTCGTCACCAACGGCACCGGCTTCTACGGGTTCTCCAACCTGCCAACCGGTGACTACCGGGTGGCCATCGACGTGTCGACCCTGCCGGCCGGCATGGTCCAGTCCTACGACGACGGTGGCCCGCTCGACGACCGCTCCGGCATCGTGACGCTCAACTCCAGCGCCGGCTACCTCGGGGCCGACTTCGGCTACACCGGCAACGGCTCGCTCGGCGACCTCGTGTGGCTCGACATCGATGCCACCGGTGGCGCCACGCAAGGGCCCGGCGAACCCGGGCTCGAAGGGATCGACGTGACCCTCGTGTGGGGCGGGTTCGACGGCGACCTGTCGACCATCGCCGACAACATCACCTACCCGATCGACACGACCGACGCTGCCGGTGCCTACGGGTTCACGCGTCTGCCGGCCGGTCCGTACCGGGTGACCGTCGACGCTGCCGACCTCCCGGCCGGCACCACCCCCACCTACGACCTCGACGCCACCGCCACCCCGCACGTCGCCATCACCAGTCTCAGCTCCGGACAAACCCGCACGGACGTCGACTTCTCGGTCACCGGGACCGGATCGATCGGCGACCGCGTCTGGCTCGACCGCGACAACGACGGCGTGTTCGACAACGACGAGGCCGGCCTCAGCGGCATCGACATCACGGTCGTCTGGCACGGCCCCGACGGCGTTCCCGGCGGCGGCGACGACGTCACCTACACGACCACCACCGACACCACCGGCACCTACCTGGTCGATGCACTGCCCGCTGGATCGTACTCGGTCACGATCGACAGTAATGACCTTCCGCCGGGTGTCGAACCGACCCACGACCTCGACGGGACGGCAACGGCCCACACCAGCGCGGTGACCCTCGGCGCTGGGCAGGATCGAACCGATGCAGACTTCGGCTACCGTGGCCTCGCCTCGGTCGGCGATCGGGTCTGGTTCGACATCGACGGCGACGGAGCCAGCGCTCCCGAGACCGGCGAGATCGGACTCGCCGGCGTCACCGTCACGGTCACATGGGCCGGCATGGACGGCGCCCTCGGCACCGCTGACGACGTCGATTTCACCACCACCACCGACGCAACCGGAACCTACCTGGTCGACGCCCTGCCGTACGGACCAGTCCGAGTGAGTGTCGACCGTGACGATCTCGCCGGCTTCGAGCCGACGTTCGACGGGGACAATCACGCCACCCCCGACGTCGTCGTCATCGTGCTCGCCGCTGATGACGCGGGCACCACCACCATCGACGAGGCGAATCGCCGTGACGCTGACTTCGCCTACACCGGCACCGGCTCGATCGGTGACCTCGTCTGGGAAGACCTCGACGCCGACCGCACCCGCAACGGCACCGAGACCGGCATCGACGGTGTCGACGTGACCGTAACCTGGGTCGGCCTCGACGGCACCGCCGGCACGGCCGACGACGTCACCTGGACCGTCACCACCGCAGGAGGAGGCGCCTACGTCATCGATCGGCTCCCCGCCGGAGCATTCATCGTCAGCATCGACCCGGCCGACCTCCCAACGGGCTCCGCGTCAACCCATGACGTCGACGGCATCGGCACCGTCCGAACCAGCACCGTTCCGCTCAACCCAGGACAGGACCGCTCCGACGTCGACTTCGGTGAACGCCCGCAGGCCGACCTGAGCATCGACAAGTCACACACCGGTTCGTTCGAAGTCGGACGCAACGGCGTGTACACGCTCGCCGTCCGCAACGCGGGACCCGCCACAGCGCTGACACCCACGGTCCAGGACGTGCTCCCAGCGGGGCTCAGCTACATCTCCGCCACCACCACCGGCGGCGCCTGCGGCGCCACCGGACAGACCGTCCGCTGTGATCTGTCCACCATGGCTCCGAACACGACCACGACCATCACGCTGACTGTCTCAGTCGGTGTCGCCGCCGCTCCTGGAGTGGTGAACACCGCCACTGCGGCCAGCCCGACCGCAGATCCCGCCCCCGGCAACAACACCGACAGCGACCCGACCGACGTCCCCGTCGCGGACATCCAGATCACCAAGACACTCGATGGCGCTCTCGTACGAAACAGCGTCGCGACATACATCCTCGAAGCGACCAACCGGGGCCCGAGCGTCTCGAGCGGGCCTGTCGTGATCACCGACGATCTGCCACCGGGCCTCACCTTCGTCGAGGCCGCCGGGGTCGGTGCTACCTGCACAGCCACCGGACAGCTCGTCACCTGCCGAACGCCAGCGGCGCTCGCAGTCGGACAGATCGCCCGGATCGAACTGAGGGTCAGGGTCACAGCAGCCCCAGGCACGCCGATCGCGAACACCGCCAACGTGGTCACCGAGGCAACACCTGGGATCCCCGTTCCGTTCGACCCGACCCCGGACAACAACAACACCACCACACCCGCAACCCCGGTGGTCCCGGCGAACCTCCCCTCGACCGGCGCAACCGTCGCACGCTGGCTACAACTCGCAACCCTCGCCATCAGCCTCGGATGGCTCACCGTCCGATTCAGCCGCCGCCGACGACTCGCGCCCTGAAGCAATCGATCTCCTGGTGACCGGTCCCCACGGCCGGTCACCAGGACTTCACCAGAACCCGCCGCACCATGACACCCAAGCGACAACACATTGCAGCGATCCTCGCCCTCGCCAGCCTCATCGTCCCCACCTGGGCCGCCACCGCAGCCGGAGCGTCACACGACCACGCACCGAGCGCGCCATCCACACCGCCGCCCGCGACCGCCGACGACACGAAGAACACTCCGTCCTCGACCCAGCCTCACACCCAATCAAGTGGTCACCTGATCAGTCCCGACAACACGACTGCCGACAACACGACTGCCGACAACACGACTGCCGACAACACGACTGCCGACAACACGACTGCCGACAACACGACTGCCGACAACACGACTGCCGACAACACGACTGCCGACAACACGGCTCTCGACGAATCGGCTCCCAACGAACCGGCTCCCGACAGCGGCGATCTTGCGGCAACGACGGTGTCCCCTACGGACCAGACGGCCATCGACGATCCAAGCGTCGACACCGTCGTAGCGACGCTGCCGCCAGCGCTTGCAGTTCAGCGCCAGGAGGCCGCCGTACTTCCGCACTTCGTGCGTTTCGCGCAACAGAGACCTGACACCACCATCACCATCCGGTCGGGGCGTTTCGAGCCGGTGCGTCCCCAACTGGACGACGTGAACACGGCGAGCTTTCGATTCGGCCGAGGTCTCGGTGGCGTGATCCGACATCTTCTGCACTCCCGTCGACCCTGGGGAACCGACCCGAAGTTCGCCCCGCCCCTGCCGACGGATCGGGACAACCTTGCCTTTCCCGTGCTCGGCCCGATGTGGTTCGGCAACTCTTGGGGGGACTGTCGGGGCTCGGCGTGCGAACGTCAGCATGTCGGCACCGACATCATCGGCGTTCGAATGCAGCCGATACGTGCAGCTGTCGACGGCACGATCGACTCGGCGCGTCCAGCCGACGCAACAGGCATCGCAGGTGCGCGCGTCACGATCGTCGCCGACGACGGGTATCGCTACCATTACTTTCACCTCAACAACGACACGCCAGGTACCGACGACGGTGAAGCCGAGCATCACTGGACGCTGCCGCCTGCGCTCACAACCGGCCAGCGCGTCAGCGCCGGCCAGATCATCGGCTACCTCGGCGACTCCGGCAATTCGGAACACTCCGTTGCCCACCTCCACTTCGAAATCCGAGATCCCGCCGGCACCCCCGTGCCGTCCTATCCACTCCTCGTCGAAGCTGCCGCACGAGAGACCTGCAGCGTCGGACTCGGCCCCTGGGTTGTGCCCCTAACCTCGTCTGCAGCAACCACACCCGTGAGCACTCGATCAGAAAACCTTGCCGAAAACTCGCCGCCCATCGCTCAGCCGAAGCGAGTCGAACACGCCACGATTCGAGCAGGCTCCTTGAGCGGTGAATGGTCGATCGACAGCGAGGGACGAGTAACCGCCTGGGGAGCAGCGGCACTCGTCGCTCCGACGACATCCTGCCAAACTCACAGTGCGATCTACCGCTCCGACGCGTCCCTCCCAGCCGCCGAACTGTCGGCACGACTCGACGACGGAGCGACCAGGCTCGAAGAGCCCCCCAGCAACACCGGTATCTCCTGACATGGCGACCCACGGGCCAACAACTCCGCCCACCCCGCCACAGACGCGTCCGAACGTCGTAATCATCGTTGATCCATGGACGATGCACGCCGAAGCTCTCGCAACGGCCGTGCGCAGAGTCAACGGCTCGTACACCGCGTGGACCGCCGGTGACGGACGCACCGCACAAGCACTTGCGAACTGCTCGGACGTCGTATCGGTGTACATCGCCCACCACCTCGCGGATGTGCCGCCACTGACTCTGGTGCACTCACTCCGCGTGATGAAGCCCAACTGTCGTCTCGTGCTCGGTCTCGCCACCGTTGATGCGATCAACACGCGCGCCGCAATCGACGCAGGCGCGACGGCCGTCGTTGGGCCGCGCGTACCGCTCGGCGTTGCAGTCGGCTACCTCACTGGCCGGGCCCCGACCCTACGGCGCACGACCGAAGGCAGCGACGCTTCGCAAGCGGACCGCCAGCACCGCGGAAGGGTCGCCGGGCTGACACACCTCTTTCGCCGAGGACCCCATGGTTCGGAGCACCCCTGATTCAAGTGTGTTGCTCACGGTTGGGCGTGTTGTCCGCTTTCGTCGACCCGCTCGGCAGGGCTCGTGGTAACGCCGTGGTAACGGACGGTCCACAACAGGGTGGATTTCGTGGCACAGGCTGGACTGACTGATTCGCGTCGTGCCTGCTAGATGGCACTGGACGGTACGCGTTGGTACTGCCTGGACTGGCTTTGGCGCGATTCCTAAACCGCAGGTCGCAGGTTCGATCCCTGCCGGGGGCGCCAGATCATCTCGCGTGCCGGCGTCGGATCTCCTGGGCGCCATGCTCGGTCGACCGGGCAGGTCGCGCAAGGCCGCTGGCGCCCAGGACGACCGGGAATCGGTCCCGGGTGCCGGTGATGTCGGCCGACCAGGCAGTTCGTCCCGCCGTGGCACCCAGGACGTGTCGGTGTGACCGTCGAAGGTTGCACTGGCCAAACTTTTCCGTCCACCGGGCCGAAGGTCCCTGGCGTCTCCGCGCGCCCGTCGGCCAAGATCAGTCGAACGACTGACCGGCGGGGGCCGGCGGTTCGGGGACATCTCGATCACCTGGAGGGGACATGAGCGCGACTGCCACGCTCGACGACGCGACCAGCACCGGCCCGGCCGAGCACTTCGACGTGCTCATCGTCGGTGCGGGCATCAGCGGCGTGGGAGCCGCCTACCACCTGCAGGAACAGTGCCCCGAGCGCAGCTTCCTCGTCATCGACAAGTTCGAGGGCTTCGGCGGCACGTGGCTCTGGCACAAGTACCCGGGCATCCGCTCCGACAGCGACCTCTACACCTTCGGCTACCGCTTCAAGCCCTGGACCGGCGCACCGATCGCCACCGCCGACGAGATCCTCAAGTACATGGGCGAGGTGATCGACGACAACGATCTCGGTCGCCACATCCGCTACCACCAGGAGGTCACCTCGGCCAGCTGGTCGAGCACCGACAACCTCTGGACGCTCGAGGTCACCGAGACCGAGACCGGCCGTCGGCGGATGTACACCACCAACTTCTTGTGGATGTGCCAGGGCTACTACAAGTTCGAACAGGGCTACACCCCCGAGTGGCCCGGGATGGACCGCTACCAGGGCCAGATCGTCCACCCGCAGACCTGGCCGGAGGACCTCGACTACACCGGCAAGCACATCCTCGTCATCGGTTCCGGGGCCACCACCGCGACCATCGTGCCCGCCATGGCCGCGAAGGCCGGGCACATCACGGTGCTGCAGCGGTCGCCCACCTACTTCTGGACCGGGCGCAACGCCAACGAGGTCGCCGACATGCTGCGCGAGCTCGAGATCGACGAGACCTGGATCCACGAGATCGTCCGTCGCAAGGTGCTGCACGACCAGGAGATGGTCACCCAGCTCGCGTTCAACGAACCCGAGTTCCTGAAGAACGAGCTGATCAACAACATCAAGACGTTCCTGCCCGAGGACTACGACGTCGACACCCACTTCACCCCGAAGTACCGCCCCTGGCAGCAGCGCCTCGCGTTCGTGCCCGACGGCGACCTGTTCGAGGGCATCAAGGCCGGTCTCGCCACCATGGTCACCGACGAGATCGAGACCTTCACCGAGACCGGTGTCATCACCAAGGGCGGCACCGTCATCGACGCCGACCTCGTCATCACCGCCACCGGCTTCAACCTCAGCGTGCTCGGCGACATCCCCTTCAGCGTCGACGGCAAGGCCGTCGACTTCCACGACACCGTCACCTACCGCGGGATGATGTTCACCGGGGTGCCCAACATGCTCTGGGTGTTCGGCTACTTCCGCGCCAGCTGGACCCTGCGCGCCGACCTGATCGGCGACCTCACCTGTCGCCTGCTCCGGCACATGGACGAGCTCGGCGCCAAGCGGGTCACCCCGCAGCTGCGACCCGAGGACGCCGACATGCCGATCACGCAGTGGATGGACCCGGACAACTTCAACCCCAACTACCTGATGCGCAGCCAGCACCTGCTGCCGATGCGCGGCGACAAGCCCGAGTGGATGCACACGCAGGACTACTGGACCGAGCGGCAGTCGTTGCCCGCCGCCGACCTCGACGACGGGTGCCTGCGATACGAGTGATCAGGCGGCCCGGGGCACCGGGCAGCTGACGGCGTTCCGCAGCCGGGCGCGCAGCGCCACCGCGATCAGCACCACCGACGCCGCGGCGAGCAGCGGCTGCACCGGCTCGAACCACTGACGCGCGCCCACGGTGCCGAGTGCCAGCACGACCAGTTTGTTGCACACCGGACAGCCGATCGCGAAGAACGACAGCGCGCCGCCCACCCCGCCCACGCGAGCCGGCCGCTCGTCGACCTCCGTGCCGGGCTCGCGCACGTAGGTGGCGAGCAGCAGGCCGCCCAGCGCGGCGCTCACGGCGAGCACCGGGTACGACCACCACGTCACCGGCACCGGGCGTCCGAACACCGGGTTCGGGATCACGTCGGTCGGCAGGCCGAGCAGCAGCGCCGTCGCGACGGCGCCCACCAGCGCGGTGGTCCACCGCCGTCGATCCCACGTCCGCAGCACGGTCAGCACACCCCCGAGGGTATCGGTTCGCAGGCCTCCCGTCCCGTCGTACAGTTCGCGCCCATGAAGGAACTCGTCTACCACCGCCTCCTGCTGCCGGCCGTGCAGCGCTACGCCGACCTGCCGATCGCCACCAACGCGGCGACCGGGGTGAGCACCACGTACGCCGAGCACCTCGACACGGTCGGTCGCCTGATCGGCGGGCTCCGCGGCCTCGGCGTCGAGCGGGGCGACCGCTACGCGGTCATGACGCTCAACTCGCCCGAGTACCTGCAGCTGTACCACGCCGCGTTCCTCGGAGGCGGCGTGGTGAACCCGCTCAACCTGCGCTTCGCGCCACGCGAGCTCGCGTACGTGCTGCGCGACTCGGGCACCAAGGTGTGCTTCGTCGACGCGTTCTTCGCGCCGCTCATCGAGGCGGTCAAGGCCGACGCCGGGCTCGAGCACGTGGTGCTGATCGGTCAGGGCGACGTGCCGCACACGATCACCTGGGACGACCTGCTCGACGCGCCGTCGGTCATCCCCGACGAGGGCGACGAGACCGACCCGGTCGTGCTGATGTACACCGGTGGCACGACAGGGCTGCCGAAGGGCGTGCTGCTCGACCAGCGCGCCGAGATCCTGAACGCGTACCACGTGATGATGCGCCTCACCTTCGACAGCTCGGCGGTCAACCTGGTGCAGACGCCGATGTTCCACGCGGCGTCGATGTTCGGGGTGCTCGGCGGCCCGGCGCAGGGCGCGCACACGGTGATCGTGCCACTGTTCGATCCGGTGGCCGTGATGCGCGCCGTCGAGACGTACCGACCCACCACGACGGTGATGGTGCCGACGATGATCGGCATGACCATGGCCCACCCCGAGTTCCGCCCGTCCGGGCTCGGCAGCTTCCAGGACCTCGTCTACGGCGCGTCGCCGATGCCGCAGGCGTTGCTCGAGCAGCTCATCGCGATGTACCCGGACATGAACATCTGGCAGGGCTACGGCATGACCGAGAGCTCGAGCGTCCTCACCTTCCTCGGTCCCGACGACCACCGCCAGGGCGGTGCGCTGCTGCGCTCGGCCGGTCGGCCGCTGCCCGGTGTGGTGCTGTCGATCCAGGACGACGACGGCAACGTGCTCGCTCCGGGCGAGCCCGGCGAGGTGTGCGCCCGTTCGGGCAACTTCATGATCGAGTACTGGAACAAGCCCGAGGCGACGGCGGAGGTGTTCCGTGGCGGCTGGTACCACACGGGCGATGCCGGCTACCTCGACGATCGCGGCTATCTGTACCTGGTCGACCGGGTGAAGGACATGATCGTGACCGGCGGCGAGAACGTGTACTCGAGCGAGGTCGAGAACGCGCTCGGCACCCATCCGGCGGTGCTGCAGGTGGCGGTGATCGGCATCCCGAGCGAGCAGTGGGGCGAGGCCGTGCACGCGGTCGTGGTGCTGCGCGAGGGGCACGAGGTGTCCGAGGCCGAGCTGATCGCCCACGCCCGCGAGTGGATCGCCGGCTACAAGGTGCCGAAGAGCGTGTCGTTCCGAGCCGAGCCGCTGCCGCTGTCGGGCGCGATGAAGGTGCTCAAGCGCGAGCTGCGGGCCCCGTTCTGGGAGGGCCGCGACCGGCACGTCAACTGACGCCGCCGGGCGGGATCACGCCCAGTCGTGCTCGCCGATGCGCACCTTGCCGAGCGTCTTCCACACGTACGACTGCGTCTCGGGGGTCATCTCGGCGAACTCGATGCCGTAGTACTGCAGTTGGCCGTGCTCGTGCGGCTCGGAGCGGCGGATCCAACCGTCGAAGCGGTGGCGGCCGACGTCGACCTCGACCTTCGTGCCGATGGCGCGCTGGTCGTCGGCCTCCGCGAGCACGCGGGCACCTCGCGACGACAGATCGACCACGTACGCGGCCGACATCGGCGCGGCCGCGTGGCCGGACACCCGCCAACGGATGCTCAGCCGGGTCGGCGTGCGGATGCTGCGCCGCTGGTCCTCGACGCGGAGCAGTTCGGGGCGGCGCACCGTCGCCCACCGGTCGTCGACGCGGTTGACGATCGTCTCGAAGATGCGGCTGCCGGCGATGAGCGTCACGTCGGCACCGTGTGCCGGGCGGGCACCGGCCTCGCCGAGGTCGAGCAGGATCGCGGCGTCGGTGGCGCCGGCGACCGTGGCCTTCACCTTGTGGTGGCGGCGCGGTTCGCGGAACACCATGCTCACCGTCGCACCGGCAGCGAACGTCGCCTGCATCTCGTCACCCTCCCGACCACACCGCACGAGTGGTCCCGCCGTGATCGTGCGGCGAGTTGTCCACCGTGCAAGCAGCTCACATCCCTCGCGGGGGTGATCGCTGAGTCGATCGCAGCGCGTCGGGCACGGTGGCGGGCACCGCGAGGACCTTCGCCCCTCGCCACGGCCCTGGTGGGAGCGTGGAATCGGAGATGCAGGATCCGCTCGACCCGGGAGGCACGATGCACGCGACACCTGGCTCACAACTGGTCATCACCGGCCACCACGTCGGTGAACCCGACCGCACGGGGGAGGTGCTCGAGGCCCGTGGACCGGGCGGGACGGCACCGTTCCTGGTGCGCTGGGACGACACCGGGCACGTGTCACTGCTCTTCCCCGGCAGCGACTGCCACGTGCGCGACCTCCATGCGGTGGCCGCGGGCGCGGCCGGCACGTCGGGAGGTGCGTCGTGAAGGTCGCCGACATCTCCGCCCGCCCCGCGGTCGTCATCGCGCCCGACGCCACCCTGCGTGACGCCGCGTCGACGATGGACCGGTGCGGGGTCGGGTGCCTCGTGGTGGTCGACGACGACCGCCTGGTCGGCGTCGTCACCGACCGCGACCTGGCCGTGCGCGGCCTGGCCAAGGGACTCGATGCCGACGCGCGGGTCGACGCCGTCATGTCGATGCACGTGCACGCGATCGACCGCCACGCGGACATCCGCGACGCGATCGCCGCGTTCCACCACCACGCCGTGCGGCGCCTGCCCGTCGTCGATGGCGACCAGGTGACCGGCCTGGTGTCGCTCGACGACCTGATGGTGCTGCTCGCCAAGGTGTTCGGCGACGTGACGCACGGGCTCACCGCGCAACTGGTGTTCCCGCACGGCGGCGACGAGCCGCCGGTGCCGGCGATCAGCGGCGGGTGAACCGCCAGGCGTCGCGGTGGCGCAGCGACTGATCGGGTTCGCCACGCCGTGCGGCCCAGCGCCACTGCGCCGAGACCCGGTTGCCGACCGCCCCGGCCACCGGCGGCACCGCGTGCAGCCACTCCTTCTGGCACGCGCCACCCATGACCAGCAGGTCGCCGCCGGACGGGTCGACGTCGATCACGTCGAGACGCTGGTCGTCGAAGCCGTCGACCGGGCGCCCGGTGTCGGGGCGCAGGTACCAGGGGCGGCGCGCGCCGAGCGACAACACGGCGACGAGCGTGTCGTCGACCCAGGTCATGCCCGTGTCGCGGTGGAAGCCCAGCGCGTCGCGCTCGTCGCGGTACTGCGCCAGCACCACCCCGGAGAAGCGCACCCGGTACTGACGGGCCAGCCAGGTCTCGACCGCCGCGAGCGCCGGGTGGCGGCGGGTGCCCGACACGGTGGCCGACAGGCGCGGGTCGTCGATCCAGCGCTCGTAGCGGAAGACCTTGCCCTGACGCCAGCGCGTGCCGGTGAGCACCTCGCGGTGCACCCGGTCGGGTTCGGCGACCAGGCCGCGCACGACGTCGACCCACGACCGGTCGTCGAGCCGGATCCGCTCGACCCGGGCGTCGGGCGAGAGCCACCGCTGGAACGTGCTCGGGTGGTTGGTGCGCGCCGGGACGAGCGATCCCGAGATCGGCGCGGTCAGCGGCCCAGGGAGCGGGCGGGCGATCGGCCCGCTGTGGTCGGACGGGCTGGCGAAGGTCGCGGCGGTCATGTGCGGCACCGTACGGCGGGGGTGTCACGCGGCCCCGGGGCCCGAGGCGCACTACCCTCGCCGCCATGCGGCTCACCCCGACCGACCGCGACCGGTTGCTCATCTTCACCGCCGCCGAACTCGCCCGGGCTCGCCGGGCCCGCGGCCTCCGGCTCAACGTCCCCGAGGCCACCGCGCTCATCGCCGACACGGTGTGCGAGGCCGCTCGCGACGGGGCGCGGCTGATCGAGGCGGCCGCCCGTGGGGCGTCGGTGCTCGGTCCCGACGACGTGCTGCCGGGCGTCACCGACATCGTCACCGAGGTGAAGGTCGAGGCCGTGTTCGACGACGGCACCCGCATGGTCGTGGTGCGCGACCCGTTCGGGCCGAGCGCACCGAGCCTCGGCGACGACGCACCGGGAGCGCTGCTGGTCGACGAGCACCCCCTGCCCGAGCTCGACGGCCTGGTCCGGATCGTCGTGGTCAACACCGCCGACGTGCCGGTGAGCATCACGTCGCACTTCCACTTCTTCGAGGTGAACCCGCGGCTGCGGTTCGACCGGGCCGCGGCCTACGGCATGCGGCTCGCGATCGCGGCCGGTGCCTCGCTGCGGTTCGATCCCGGCGTCGAGGTGCAGGCGCCGCTCGTGCCGATCGGCGGCGCTCGCGTGGCGATCGGCTTCGCCGGGCTCGTCGACGGCCCGCTCGACGCGCCCGGCGCCAAGGACGCCGCCCTCGCCCGAGCCGCCGAGCAGGGCTACCTGGGAGCACAGCCGTGACCCACCACCACCCGCACGGCCACGGTCATCCCCACCGCCACTCGCACGGCGCCTACGAGCACGAGCACGACGACGGCCATGTGCCGCACGGCCACGAGCGCCTCGACGAGATCCTGCCGGCCGACTACGCCGCCATCCACGGGCCGACGGTCGGCGACCGTCTGCGCCTCGGCGACACCAGGCTCGTCATCCGCATCGAGCACGACGCGCAGCGGCGCGGCGACGAGTTCCTCGCCGGCTTCGGCAAGACCGCTCGCGACGGCCTGCTGCTGAAGGCCGCCGCCGTGCGCGAGACCTGCGACGTGGTGATCTCCAACGTCGTGCTGGTCGACGCGATGCATCCCATCGGCAAGGTGTCGATCGGCATCCGCGAGGGCCGCATCTGCGGCATCGGCCGGGCCGGCAACCCCGACGTGCTCGACGACGTCGACGTGGTGGTGGGCACCGGTACGTCGATCGTCGCGGGCGAGGGACTCATCGCCACCGCCGGCGCGATCGACACCCACGTGCACCTGCTCTCGCCGCGGATCATGGAGGCCTCGCTCGCCGCGGGCGTCACCACCATCATCGGTCAGGAGTTCGGGCCGGTGTGGGGTGTGGGCGTCAACTCGCCGTGGGCCCTACGTCACGCGTTCAACAGCTTCGACCAGTGGCCGGTCAACATCGGCTTCCTCGGTCGTGGCTCGTCGAGCGATCCGGCCCCGCTGGTCGAGGCGCTCGTCGAGGGCGGCGCGTGCGGGTTCAAGGTGCACGAGGACATGGGCGCCCACACCCGGGCGCTCGACACCGCGCTGCGGGTGGCCGAGGAGCACGACGTGCAGGTGGCGCTGCACACCGACGGGCTCAACGAGTGCCTCAGCGTCGAGGACACGCTGCGCGTGCTCGAGGGACGCACCATCCACGCGTTCCACATCGAGGGCTGCGGCGGCGGCCACGTGCCCAACGTGCTCAAGCTCGCCGGTGTGCCCAACGTGATCGGCTCGTCCACCAATCCGACGCTGCCGTTCGGGCGCGACGCGCTCGACGAGCACTACGAGATGATCTTCGCCTGCCACGGGCTGAACCACCACTCGCACACCGACTCGGCGATGGTGAACGACCGCATCCGCAACGGCACCATGGGCGCCGAGGGCGTGCTGCACGACCTCGGCGTGATCGGCATCACCTCGAGCGACGCGCAGGGCATGGGCCGCGCCGGCGAGACCGTGCGGCGCACCTTCCAGCTCGCGGCGAAGATGAAGCAGGACCTCGACCCGGGTCCCACGTTGCACGACAACGAGCGTGTGCGCCAGTACGTCGCGAAGCTCACGATCAACCCGGCGATCGCCCACGGCCTCGCCCACGAGATCGGGTCGATCGAGGTGGGCAAGGTGGCCGACATCGTGCTCTGGCGCCCCGACCACTTCGGCGCCAAGCCGCAGCTGGTGCTGAAGAGCGGCTTCCCCGCCTACGGGGTCACCGGCGACCCCAACGCCACCACCGATTCGTGCGAACCGCTGGTGCTCGGCCCCCAGTTCGGCGCGTTCGGCGCCACCGCCGCCGACCTGTCGATCGCGTTCACCAATCAGGCGGCAGCCGCCGACGGCAACGACCACATGACCACCCGTCGGCGCCGCGTCGGCGTGCACGGCACGCGCGGCATCGGCCCGGCCGACCTGGTGCACAACACGCGCCTCGGCCAGGTCGACGTCGACCCCCGCACCGGCTCGGTGAGCTTCGAGGGCCGCACGGTGTACGCCGACCCCGCCGACAGCGTCTCGCTCAGCCGCCTGTACTTCCTCTAGGAGCCCCATGACCACGCCCCGACTCGACGGCTTCCGCATGCCTGCGGAGTGGGATCCGCACGAGCGCACCTGGATGGAGTTCCCGCCCGTCAACGAGACGTTCGACCCCCGTGGCGACGGCAACGACGGCGAGCTCGACCGGCTGCGCCGCATCTGGGCGTCGGTGTCGAACACGATCGCCCGGTTCGAGCCCGTCTCGGTGGTGTGCAACGTCGGCGACGGCGACGTGGCGCGCTCGATGCTCGACGACTCGATCGAGGTGCACGAGACCCCGACCGGCGACGCCTGGGTGCGCGACAGCGGCCCCACCTTCCTGGTGCACCCCGACGGCCGACTCGGTGCCACGCACTGGACGTTCAACGGCTGGGGCGCGCAGGACTTCACCGATCCCACCGACGAACGCCACGTCGGCGCGTTCATCGCCGGCCTGGCCGGTGCCGAGCTGTTCAGCTCGTCGATGGTGAACGAGGGCGGCGGCATCCACGTCGACGGCGAGGGCACCGTGATGGTCACCACCACCGTGCAGCTCGACCCCGAGCGCAACCCCGGCTGGAACGCCGAACAGGTCGAGACCGAGCTGAAGGCGTACCTCGACGTGAGCCGGGTGATCTGGATGCCGCGCGGCCTCACCAAGGACTACGAGCGCTTCGGCACGCGCGGCCACATCGACATCCTCGCCACCTTCTGCCGTCCGGGCACCGTGCTCGCCCACGTGCAGACCAGCCGCGACCACCCCGACTGGGACATCTGCCAGGAGAACCTCCGCGTGCTGCGCTCGGCCACCGACGCCGCCGGGCGTCCGCTCGAGGTGATCGAGGTGCCGGCACCGCTCACCACCCACGACCGCGGCGAGCTGGTCGACTGGGGGTACATCAACCACTACGTGTGCAACGGCGCCGTGATCCTCTGCGCGTTCGACGACCCGAACGACGAGGTGGCGGCGCGGATCATGGCCGACGCGTACCCGGGCCGCGAGATCGTGCTGCACGACGCCCGCGACATCTTCGCCTGCGGCGGTGGCATCCACTGCATCACCCAACAGCAGCCCGCGGTCACGCCCCGCGTAGGGTGACACCGGTCGCGGCAACGGGGTGCCGCGGGTCCGATACACCACACGAGGGGGAACCCATGGGCGTGCAGCTCACCAAGGACTCGATCGATCTCGGCATCGTGATCCGGGATGCGGAGCGTTCGCTCGCGTTCTACCGCGACACGCTCGGCTTCACCGATGCCGGCTCGATGCCGATGCCCGGCGGTGGCGGCACCATGTACCGGCTGATGTGCGGCACCAGCACGATCAAGCTCGTGCACCCGGGCACCGAGCCGCCCGCGTCGGCGCCTCCCGGTGGCATCCCGGGCGCGTACGGCTACCGGTACTGGACGATCTCGGTGTCGAACCTGCACGAGATCACCGACGCCTGCGCGGCCGCCGGGGCCAAGGTCGTCGTGCCCGCCCGGGCGCTGCGCGACGGCATCAGCATCTCGATCGTCGAGGACCCGGACGGCAACTGGGTCGAGTTCCTGCAGGTGGGCTGACCGTGGCCGTGATCTCGTTCATCGAGCAGCTGCACCGCCTGGCCGCCGATCGCCCCGACCGCCCCGCGGTCACCTGCGGCGACGAGATGGTCACCTACCCCCAGCTGATCGACCGGATCGACGACCTCGCGAACGAGCTGCGCGGGCTCGGCGTCGGGGAGGGCGACATGGTCACCATCGCGCTGCCCAACTCGGTCGAGTGGTTCGTCGCGTTCGCCGCCGCCTGGCGACTCGGTGCCACGCCGCAACCGGTCTCGTCGAGGCTGCCGCAGCGCGAGATCGACGCGATCGTCGAGCTCGCGAACCCGCGTGTGGTGGTCGGCGTGCCCGACGGATCCGTGCCCGGGCGAGCCTCGTTGCCGATCGGTCATCGCGCCCCGGCCCGGCCCGCCGGCACCGAGCTGCCGATCGTGGTGTCGAAGGAGTGGAAGGCGCCCACGTCGGGCGGCTCCACCGGGCGCCCCAAGCTGATCGTGTCGGGCGACCCGGCGGCGATGGACCCCGACGTGCCGTCGGCGCTCACCTTCGGTGCCGCCGGCCCGATGATCATGCCGGGGCCGCTGTACCACAACGGTCCGCTGATCTGGTCGGTGCAGGGTCTGCTGCACGGCAACGGCGTGGTGGTGCTGCCGCGCTTCGACCCGGAGGCCACGCTCGCCGCCATCCAGGACCACCGCGGCGAGGTCGTCTACATGGTGCCGACGATGATGAAGCGCATCTGGCGCCTGCCCGAGGACGTCCGCCTCTCGTACGACCTCGACAGCCTCAAGGTGCTGTGGCACCTTGCCGAACCCTGCCCGGAGTGGCTGAAGCAGGTCTGGATCGACTGGCTCGGTCCGGAGCGGATCTTCGAGCTGTACGGGGGCACCGAGGGCCAGACCGCCACCGTGATCACCGGCGTCGAGTGGCTGGCGCACCGCGGCTCGGTCGGCCGGTCCGTGCCGGGCAGCGTGCAGATCACCGACGCCGACGGCAACGAGTTGCCGGCGCGCGAGATGGGTGAGGTGTGGCTCAAGAACCTGCGCGACACCCCGACGTACCGCTACGTGGGTGCCGAGGCGCGCACACGTGACGGCGGCTGGGAGTCGCTCGGCGACATGGGTTGGGTCGACGAGGACGGCTACCTGTACCTGGGTGACCGGGCGAGCGACATGATCCTGTCGGGCGGCGCCAACATCTACCCGGCCGAGGTCGAGTTCGCGATCCAGGAGCATCCGAAGGTGCGGTCGGTGGCGGTGATCGGTCTGCCCGACGAGGACAAGGGCAACACGGTGCACGCGATCGTCGAAGCCGACGCCGGTGACATCGACGAGGCCGAGCTGCGCTCGTTCCTCGCCGATCGACTCGTCACCTACAAGATCCCGCGCACGTTCGAGTTCGTCGACGAGGCGCTGCGCGACGACGCCGGCAAGGTGCGTCGCTCGGCCCTGCGGGCCGCCCGCCTGCCGGGCTGACAGACTGCGGCCATGACCGACGAGCGCACCCTCGACGGGCTCACGGGCGAGTCCGTCGAGCTCCTGCAGGCCATGATCCGCAACGCCTGCGTCAACGACGGCACCGCCGAGTCGGGGCAGGAGGTACGCAACAGCGACGTGCTGCGACAGTTCCTCGGGGGCACGGGGCTCGACCTGCAGACCTTCGACGCGTCACCCGGCCGTACCACCCTGGTCGCGCGCGTCGAGGGCACCGACCCCGGCGCGCCGTCGCTCGCGCTGATGGGCCACACCGACGTGGTGCCGGTCAATCCCGACGGCTGGAGCCGCGACCCGTTCGGCGGCGAGCTGATCGACGGCGAGGTGTGGGGTCGCGGTGCGGTCGACATGCTGAACCTCACCGCCACGATGGCCGTCGCGTTCCGCCACCTGGTGCGCTCGGGGTTCCGGCCGAGGGGCGACCTGATCTACGTCGCCGTCGCCGACGAGGAGTCGGGCAGCAAGCACGGCATGCAGTGGATGGCCGACCACGAGCGCGACGCCGTGTACGCCGACTACGTGCTCACCGAGAACGGCGGGCTGCACAGCGGCCCGCGGGAAGAACCGTGGATCGGCATCAACGTCGGCGAGAAGGGCGTCGCCTGGCGCACGCTTCGCGTGCGGGGCACGCCGGGCCACGGGTCGGCGCCGTTCAAGGCGAACAACGCGCTGCTCACCGCCGCGGCCGTCATCCAACGGCTCGGCGACTACCGGCCGGCGCCGCGCTTCCACGAGTTGTGGCGCACGCGGGTCGACACGCTGGGCCTCGACCCCGACACGCGTGCCACCCTGCTCGACCCGGAGCGCATCGACGCGTTCCTCGACGCGCTGCCCGTGCCCGGTCCCGGTGGGCACCTGCACGCGTGCACGCACACCACGTTCTCGTGCAACACGATCGGTCCCGGCGCGCAGCACGACGGTTCGGTCACGCGCATGAAGACCAACGTGATCCCCGACTGCGTCGACATCGGGGTCGACATCCGCACCCTGCCCGGCGAGGGTCACGACGACGTCGACGCGCACCTGCGGGCCGCGCTCGGCGACCTGTACGACAAGGTGGAGGTCGAGGTCGTGATGGACGACCCGGCCACCATCAGCCGCACCGACTCGCCCCTGTGGGACGCGCTGTCGCGCTCGATCGCCAAGCCGTTCCCGACGGCCCGCCCCACGCCGCAGCTCGTCACCGGCTTCACCGATTCGCGCGTGTACCGGATGATGGGCTCGGTCGCCTACGGCGCCGGGCTGTTCAGCCCCGAGATCGATCCGTCCGAGTTCGGCCGTCGCTTCCACGGCAACGACGAGCGCGTCGACGTCGAGTCGTTGCGGCTCACCACCAACCTGTGGCTCGACGTGGTGAAGGACCTGATGAGCTGAGCCCCGGCGGTCGGGTCAGCCGGCCGCCAGGGTGCGCACCAGGTCGAGCTGCGAGCCGACCTCGGGGCCGGCCATCGGACGGTGCGCCCGCACGTGCGCGAGCGCGTCGTCGACGGTCCAGCCGTGCAGCACCAGCAGCGCGACGGCCGAGGTGCCGGCCCGGCCGATGCCCGCGCCACAGTGCACGATCAGCCCGTCGCCGGCACGCAGGCGGCCGAGCAGCCCGTCGTAGAAGGGCCGCGCCCGTCCGATGTCGGGCGCGTGCAGGTCGTGTACGGGGAACCACACCGCTCGCGGGTCGGCGGCCAACCAGTGCACGTAGTGCGGGTACCGGTCGAACAGCTCGTGGCGCTCGGTGAGGCACACGATCGTGTCGGCGCCGGTGCGGTCGAGCAGCCCGCCCGGATCGGGGCCGACGACGTGCTTGCCGCACAACCACAGCCGCCCCGGCAGGTCGGGCAGCGGGATCTCGTGGATCCCCCCGTCGTGGTTCCAACGGGTGCTCATGCCCGGTCGCCCAGCCGTCGCGCGAGCTTGACGAAGCGCTGCGCGGCGTCGCCCGCGCGTCCGGCCGGCCAGACCGCCCGGAACTCTCGTGCGAGGTCGAGCCCGATGACGTGTACGGCCACCAGCCGACCGTCGGCGAGCTCGCCGGCGACGGCCAGTTCGCTCAGCACGCACGCACCGTCTCCGGCCATCGTGGCCGCCTTCAGCGTGGTGGTCGACGCGAGCGTCGCCAACGGCGTCGCCGCCCGGAGCCCGGCGGCGGCGACGGCGGCCTCGTAGGCGTCGCGAGTGCCCGAGCCCACCTCGCGCGCCAGCAGGGGCGTGGCGGCGAGCTCGTCGGGCCCCGGCGCGGCGCGCCCCCGAGCCCACGGGTGACCTGGCGCGACGACCACCACGAGGCGATCGCCGCCCACCGCTGCCGTCGAGAGCCCGGGAAACCGCCGAGGTGTCTCGACGAAGCCGAGCTCGACCGTTCCGTCGACGACCGCACGTGCGACCGCCACCGAGTTGCCCACCGCCAGCTCGACCGAGGGACCGCCGGTGCTGCGCTGCGCGTGCAACCAACGGGGCAGCACGTATTCGGCGATGGTGAGACTCGCCATGATCCGCAGGGGCTCGCCCGACGCCCGCCCGCGCAGCGCCCGCACCCCCGTGTCGAGCCGGTCGACCGACGCGAGCAGTTCGTGCGCCCAACCGGTGACGGCCTCGCCCTCGGGGGTGGGCACCGACCCGCCAGGGCCACGGGTGAGGAGTTGCACGCCGAGACGCCGTTCGAGCTGCCGGATCCGTTGGGTGGCCGAGGGCTGCGACAACCGGTGCGCACGCGCTGCGGCCGAGATGCTGCCGAGGCGGACGGCGTCGACGAACACCTCGAGTCCGATCAGGTCGTCGAGTCGTAGCCCGTGCGCCGACGTCATAGGCACAGCCTATGACTCCCAGGGAGCGGCGGGGTTCTCGGACGTGTCGGTCGGGCGCACCATCGACAGATGAGCCTCACCACGTCGGCATCGGTGCCCGTCCGCGCCCCGACGCGCCCGGTGAGGTGGCCCGGCCTCGTCCTCGCGCTCGCGGGTGGGCTCGCCGGCTGGTGGGTGCACACCCACGTGTCGCAGATCTCGGCCCCGGTCGTCGCCGTGGTGCTCGGCGTACTGGTCGGCAACTCGGCCCTGGCGTCGCACACGGCGGCGGGGCTGCGCGTCGCGGGTCGGCGGTTCATCCGCACGGGCGTGGTGCTGCTCGGTCTCCGGATCTCCGTCGGCGAGGTGTTCGACCTCGGCCCGGCGCTGCTGGCCGTCGTCGTGCTCGTCGTCGCGATCACCTTCGTCGGCACGCGACACCTCGGCCGCAGGATGGGGTTGTCGCCCGGGTTCTCGCTGCTGGTCGCCACGGGGTGGTCGATCTGCGGTGCGTCGGCCATCGCCGCCGTCGAGCCGCTCGCCGGCGCCGAGGACGAGGAGGTGGCCTACTCGGTCGCGATGGTCACGCTGTGCGGATCGTTGGCGATCGTGGTGCTGCCCGTGCTGGCCGGCCTGATCGGCGTGCCCGATGCCGTGTTCGGCGCCTGGTCGGGAGCGTCGGTGCACGACGTCGGCCAGGTGGTGGCGACGGCATCGACCCGCGGTGACGCGGCGCTCACCGTCGCGGTCGTCGTGAAGCTCACCCGGGTCGCACTCCTGGCCCCGCTGTTGGCGTCGGTCGGGTGGCGGCAGCACCGGGCCGGTCGTTCGCCGTCGGCGGCGACGGCCCGTCGTGCGCCGGTGCCGGCGTTCCTGCTCGCGTTCCTCGTCGCCGTCACGGTGCGCTCGACCGGCTGGCTGTCGACCGATGCACTCGGCACCGCGAAGTGGTTCGAGACCGTGATGATCGCAGCCGGCCTGGTCGGCCTGGGCGGCCAGGTGGTGTGGACTCGACTGCGACGCCTCGGTGGTCGACCGCTCGCGCTCGGCCTGGCCAGCTGGGCGCTGGTGGCCGCGGTGTCGCTGCCGGCGGTGTGGCTGGCGAATTGAGTCCGCCCGCGGGTCAACCCGTCACGCGTGCGAGCACGAGCCACGCCTCGGGCGGCGCGCCGCGACGGATCGACACGTGTTCGGTGACCCTCGGATCGGCGCCCGCACGCCGAAGCTCGGGAGCGACCGACGGCCACACCGGATCGGCGACCACCCATGCGAGCACACCGCCCGGTCGCACGAGGTGCACGAGTGGTGCCACGACCGAGGCGCCGAGATGCCCGGCGGTGAACACGCCCGCGGCGATCGACGCGTCGAACGAGGCCGGTGCGAACGGCAGCGACCGGGTGAGATCGGCGACCTCGAGACGCCGGTAGGCGCCGGTCGCTCGAGCGAGCTCGAGCATCTCGGGCGACAGGTCGACCCCGTCGATCGTGGTGAAGCCGTGCTCGCGCAGGTGCCTCCCGGCCGCGCCCGTGCCGCAACCGAGGTCGATCACCGTCGCCGTGCGGTCGTCGACGTGGTCGGCGAGCAGGGCGGCGATCTGGCGTGTGCCGGTGACCCCGGCGACCTCGAACACGTCGCGGTCGTAGTCGGCCGCCCAGCGGGCGTACAGCTCGGCGGCCGCCGCCGTGCCGACGACGGCTCGCGCCGTCTCGATCGGGGCGCGCTCGATCGGGGCGCGCTCGATCGGGGCGGTGGCGTCGTCGGTGGTCACCCGACCAGCATGCCGTGTTCGAGGCGCAGCACCTGATCGGCCCGCTCGAACGCGACGGCGCGGTGCGACACCGCGAGCACGGTCATGCCGGCGTCGGCGAGGTTGGTCCACAGCCGCAGCTCGGTCTCGACGTCGAGCGCGCTCGACAGGTCGTCGAGCACCACGAGCTCGGGGGAGTGCACCAGGGCCCGCGCGGTCGCCACCCGCTGGCGCTGGCCACCGGACAAGCGCAGCCCGCGCGGCCCGATCATCGTCGACGTGCCGTCGGCCATCTCGTCGACGTCGTCGCTGACCGCGGCGAGCTCGAGCGCTCGGGCCAGCGTCGTCGCGTCGACCGGGCCGAGCGCGACGTTGTCGGCCAGCGAGTCCGAGACGAGCTGCGGCACCTGCGACAGGAACGCGGCGTTGGGTGGCACCAGGAACGCCGCCCGATCGTCGATCACGTCACCGTTCCAGCGCACCTCGCCGCGGACCTCGGCGGCCGAGGCCAATCCCAGCACGGCGCGGAGCAGCGTGCTCTTGCCCGATCCGATCTCGCCGGTGAGCACCGTGAAGGTGCCCCGACGGAGCGCGAACGAGATGTCGTGCACACCGGCGCCGGTCGGGTACGCGGCGGTCAGGTGCTGCACCTCGAGCCGGTCGAGCGGCGCGCGAGTCGGACGCACGGTGGCGGGTCGAGCCCGCTCGTCGCGCGCCGCGATCGGCAGGTGACGCGGGCGCACCGTGTTGCGCACGTCCTGCTCGGCGACGAGACCCGCCATCCGGCCGAACGCCACGCCGGCCTGCTTGCGACGGGCGAGCATCCGCCCGATCATCCGCGGCAAGAAGCTCAGCCACCCGAGGTACGCGGTGAACACGGCGAGGTCGCCCACCGCGAACTCGCCACGCGCCATCGCGCCGGCGCTCACGACGAGCACCAGACCGAGGCCGACGTCGGCGGCGCCCTGGCTGAACGACCACACGCTCTCGTCGAGCACGCGATCGCGCACGGCGGTGTGGCGACGGTGGTCGACGAGCACCCGCAGGCGGGCGATCGTGCTGTCGACGGCGTCGTTGACCTTCACCGTGGTGGCTGCGGCCATCACGTCGCCGAGCAGCCCGCTCACCGCCGCCGCGGCCGCACGGTCGGCGGCGCGGTAGCGCTTGATCCGCGTGTCGAGCGTGCGCGTCGCGAGCGCGACGCCCGCGAGGGGCACGAGCAACACACCCGCGGCGCGCGCGTCGACGCTGCCGAGCACGAACGCCGCGCCCACCGTGAACACGAAGCCGGCGCTCACGTCGAGGATGCCGTCGAGCAACATCGCCACGTCCTCGGCGTCGTCGCGGAAGTGTGTGATCGCCTCGCCGGCCGACCCGACGGGCTGACCGGCCTCGGGCCCACCGCTGGCCATCTGCGCCGCCAGCATGTTGGCGCGAAGGAACGTCTGGATGTGCACCCACGCCTGCGTCCACACCAGCGCGCCGGCGTGGATGGTGAGCATGCGAAGCGCCTCGCACACGAGGATCGCGACGGCGATCGCGTACACACGCGACGACCGGCCGTCGGAGAGCGCTTCGAAGCCGGTGCCGAGCAGCCAACCCGTGGCCACGGGGAAGGTGAAGAACAACACGAACAGCGTCCAGCCGGTCCAGAAGCTCCGACGGTGGTGTTGCGCGGCGCGCCAGGCCAGGGTCCACACGTTCACGACACGACCTCGTCGGGCGCGTCGACGAGCGTGGCGTCGACGAGCGCGGCGTCGGCGCCGGCGGCGTCGATGTCGAGCGCCAGGGCGAGCAGGCGCGAGAAGCGGCTGTCGTCGTCGGCGGTCAGCACCGAGCGGTCGCCGTGCTCGACCACGCGACCGTGGTCGACCACGACGATCTCGTCGACGTGGCGCAGCGTCGACAGGCGGTGCGCGATCACGAACGTGGTGCGGCCCTGCATCAGCTCGGCGATGCCGGCCTCGAGACGGGCCTCGGTGACCGGGTCGACGCGTGCGGTCGCCTCGTCGAGCACCAGCAGATCCGGGTCGCGCAGCCAGACGCGGGCGAGCGCGAGCAACTGGGCCTCGCCGGCCGACAGCCCGGCGCCGCCCGCGCCGAGCTCGCGGTGGATGCCGCCGTCGACGAGCGAGTCGAGCCCGGCACGGCGCAGCGCGTGGGCGACGGCGTCGTCGCTCGGCGTCGTGTCGAACAAGGTGACGTTGTCGCGCACGGTACCGCTGAACAGCTCGACCTCCTGCGGGATCATCGCGACGCGCCGGCGCAGCTCGGACCGGGGGATCTCGCGGATCGCGACGCCGCCGAGCTCGACGGTGCCCTCCGAGGTGTCGACGAGCCGCAACAGCAGCCGCGACAGCGTGGTCTTGCCGCTGCCGGTGCGGCCCACCACGCCCACGGAACGTCCCGGCGCCACCTCGAGGTCGATGTCGGACAGCACCGGCTGACCGTCGCCGTAGTCGAACGACACGTGGTGGAACGCCACCGCGAGCGGCCCGGCCGGCGGCGACGACGTGCCGCCGTCGTCGATCGCCGGGCGCACGGCGAGCAGGTCGATCACGCGCACCATCGCCCCGTTGGCCTTCTGCACCGTCTCGAGCTGGTCGACGACGTCCTCGAGCGGACGACCGAGCAGCAGCACGTACTGGAAGAGCAAGAACGCCGTGCCGACGGTGATGACGTCGCTCGACACCAGCGCGGTCCCCACCACGAGCGAGATCGTCGAACCTCCGGCGACGGCGCCCTGCACCAGCCACCACATGCGCAAGAACGCCCGCTCGCGCCGGACGGAACTGGCCATGGCGTCGGTGCTCTCCTCGACGAAGCGCCACATCGCATGGGTGGCAGCGCCGTTCGCGCGCAGGTCCTCCGCCGCGGTGAGCCGCTCCTCGATGCCGCCGTACAGGCGCGCGTACGACCCCATCTCGTCGCTGCTCTCGCCGACGGCCCGGTGTCGGCTGCGCACCACCATCGCTGCCGACAGCGACACGTACACGGCCGCTCCGATCGCGAGCCGCCAGTCGACCACCGCCAACACCACCAGCATGCCGCCGACCATGAAGGCGGCGCCGACGGCTCGTGGGACCACGCGACCGAGGAAGTCGCTCACCGAGGTGACGTCGCCGTCGACGCGTTGGATGAGCTCGCCCGGCGTGTGGGTGCGGTGGAACTCGTGGTCGAGGCCGAGCACGTGCCGAGCGAGATCGAGCCGGATCTGGTTGGTGGTGTGCCAGGCGGTGACGGTGGCGAACCAGGTGACGACGACGTTGACGAGCTGGCCGACGACCGCGATGACGAGGAAGACCACGGCGAGTCGGACGAGCCGCCCACTCGTGGCGCCGTCGGTGGCCTCGTCGACGATGCGCCGCACCACGAGCGGCCCACCGAGCGTGGCGGCCGAGCTGATCGCGAGCAACACGCCGAGCCCGGCCCATCGCGAGGCGTCGGGTCGGAGCAGCGCCCCGAGGGCGCGCGAGCGGGAGGCGGTCGTCGCGGCCACGGGAGACAGTCTCGTCCGCGGAGACGACGCCGGTCGCCCGAGTTTCGGACGGGCTCAGGCGTGGGCGAAGGCGGCGCTCTGCACGCGTCGGGGTGTGCCGTCCTCGGGCTCGGCGAGCTCGGTGGTGTCACCACCGGCGAGGTCGACGATCGCCGCCGTCGTACCCGCTGCCTGCACCGCGGCGGTGCCGTCCGCGGCGACGGCGCGGGCGTCGTCGTCGAGGCGCTCGTCGAGCTCGATGCCCGCCACCACGTCGGCATCCGCGCCCGACGACGCGAACGCCACCACGCACCCGTCGGCGCTGTCGCCGACGAGCGTGCCGTCGTCGAACGAGGTGACGATCACGCCGGCCTCGGCGTCGATCAGCGTGTACGGACCGGTCCCCGCCTGCTGGCCGACCAGCACGCACCGATCGGCGACACCGGGCTCGAGGAACGGCAGCACCCGGTCGGGGACGTCGACCGACCGGACCAGCGCGCCGTCGGCCCCGAGGAACGCGACGAACCGCTCGCCGTAGAGCGCGAGCCGGGTGCGCTCCGACAGGGCGGTGCCCGCGAGCACCAGCTCCGGGTCGGTCGCCGGGTCGGTGCCCGGCGGCACCGGGAGCACCGTCGACAGGTCGGCGACCTGTTCGACCGATTCGTCGCCGAACTCGAGCCGGCTCACCACCCCGGTGGCGCTGACGGCGATCGCCGTGTCGTCGTCGGTGAGCATGACGGCGGCGACCGGGTCGGTCTCGACCGTGCCCACCCGGGTGCCGGCGGTGTCGTTGAGGTCGACGAGCACCGTGTCGCCGCGATTGGTGACGGTGAGCACCCGACCGAACGCGAGGTCGGCGAGCGAGCCGGGGAGCGAGGCGCCGGTGCCGGCGGCGACGTCGACGACCACGGTCTCGAAGCTGCGCAGCTCGGTGAACGCCACGAAGGCGGCCTGGTCGTCGACCCGCACGCCGGTGAGATCGGTGAGCGGCTCGGTGCCGTCGGCGAGCGCCAGCAGATCGGTCACCGTACCCGTGGCCGGGTCGACGAGCTCGAGACCCGTGCCCGCAGGATCGGACGCGGTGAGCAGCTGCGATCGACCGAGCCGCTCGACCAGGTCGTACGACACCTCGATCGCCTCGATCGACCCGTCGTCGAGCGACAGCACCCCCAAGCCGTCCGCCGACGGCGTGCCGTCGAGCCCGAGCAGCACCGAACCCGGGATCCCGATGTCGGTCACGCCCAGCAGATCGGTCTCGGCCGAGGCGACCACCTCGCCGTCCCGGTCGTGCACCGTCACCGTGCCGTCGGCCCGCTGGAGCACCACCCGGTCCCACGAGGTGGCACCGGCCGACGACGTCTCGCCGTCGTCTCCACCGCGGCCGAACGCGAACCACAACCCGCCCCCGACGAGCGCGACCACGACGACGAGCGCGCCGATGCGCCGCAACGCGTAGTTGGGTCGGCCGTGCGATCCGTACCCGAGGTCGTCGGCCGTGGGCGGCGGCCAGGGGGCGTCCATGGCGCCTCACGATACGCGGGCGCCCCGGTGCCACCGGGCCATCACTGCCACACCGCCGGTCCGGCCGTTGTACGGTGGCCGTCGCGCCGGCCGGACGGGGACCTGCGGCGCTCGGGGGAACGGGCCGACGGCTCGGATCGGAGAAGGGGGAACGGATGCGTCCGGTGTACGTGACGGTGCTCGGTGGCGGCTCGTGGGGCACCACGGTGGCGTCGCTCGCAGCCGCGAACGGCGACGCCGTGTTGTGGGCTCGCGACGAAGCCACCGTCGACGAGATCAACGAGCGGCACCGCAACAGCCGATACCTGCCCGACCTCGACCTGCACCCCCGGCTCACCGCCACCACCTCGCTCGAACAGGCCGTGGGCGACGCCGACGTGATCGTCGTGGGCGTGCCGTCGCAGGCGGTGCGCGACACGCTGCGCGCCGTGTCGCCGTACCTGCGGCACTGGGTGCCGATCGTCAGCCTCACGAAGGGGCTCGAGCAGGGCACGCGGCTGCGGATGACGGAGGTGATCGAGCAGGAGCTGCCCGGGCACCCCGCCGGCGTGCTCGCCGGGCCCAACCTCGCCCGCGAGATCGTCGCCGGCTACGCGGCCGCCGCCGTGATCGCGATGCGCGACGCACACGTGGCGACGTCGTTGCAGCAGGTGTTCTCGAGCCGGCGCTTCCGCGTGTACACGAACCCCGACGTGGTCGGCTGCGAGCTCGGCGGCGCGCTGAAGAACGTGATCGCGATCGCGGCCGGCATGGCCGAGGGCCTCGGCGTCGGCGACAACACCAAGGCGATGGTGTTCACCCGCGGGCTCAACGAGATCGCCCGCCTCGGCACCGCGATGGGCGGTGACCCACGCACCTTCGCCGGCCTCACCGGCATGGGCGACCTGATGGCCACGTGCTCCAGCCCGCTCAGCCGCAACCGAACCGTGGGCGTCGAGCTCGCCAAGGGCCGCACCATCGACGAGATCACCGCCGGGATGCGGATGGTGGCCGAGGGTGTGAAGACGGCGCGCGTGGTCGTCGAGCTCGCACAGCAGTACGGCGTGGAAGCGCCCATCGCCGAGGAGGTCGATGCCGTGGTCAACCGGGGACGCACCCCGCTCGAGGCGTACGCGGGCCTGAACCGCGTCGCGCCCGCCGCCGAATGGGACGGCACGGCATGAGCGACGACACGAGCGCTACCCCCTTCGCCGGTCGCCCGTTGCCCACGTGGTACGACGACGCGAAGTTCGGGATCTTCATCCACTGGGGGCCGTACACGGTGCCCTGCTACGCACCGGTCGACCAGGACATGGGCGAGCTCATGCGCGCCGGCGACTGGGCCGAGGTGTTCAAGTGGAGCCCGTACACCGAGTGGTACCTCAACTCGTGGGCGATCGAGGGCAGCCCCACCGCAGCGCACCACGCTGCGATGTACGGCGACCGCACCTACGAGAGCTTCGTCGAGGAGTTCCGCTCGCGGTCGGCCGGCGCGGACGTGTCGGTGTGGGCCGAACTGTTCGCCCGCGCCGGCGCGCAGTACGTCGTGCCCGTCACCAAGCATCACGACGGCTTCCTCATGTGGAAGAGCGACGTGCCCAACCCGTTCCGCGAGGGGTGGATGGCCGAGCGCGACCACATCGGCGAGCTGCACGCAGCCACGGTGGCGCAGGGCATGCGCTTCGGCGTGTACTACAGCGGCGGCATCGACTGGACCTTCGTGCCGCCGCCGATCGACAGCTTCCCGGCGATGGTCGCGCGCATCCCACCCAGTGCCGAGTACCTCGAGTACGCCACGGCCCACGTCGACGAGCTGATCGCCCGCTTCTCGCCTGCGGTGCTGTGGAACGACATCGCCTGGCCGCTGCAGGCCGACCCCAACGACGTGTTCGCCCGCTACTACGCCGCGGTGCCCGACGGCGTCGTGAACGACCGGTGGAACATGTTCGCCGTCATGAGCGGCACGCTGCACGCCGACTTCCGCACGCCCGAGTACAGCGTCGAGGCCGACGCCGAACGCAAGTGGGAGGTGTGCCGCGGCATCGGCCGGTCGTTCGCGTACAACCGGATGGAGTCCGAGGCCACGATGCCCACGGTCGACGAGCTGATCTGGATGGTCGTCGACATCGCTGCTCGCGGCGGCAACCTGCTCCTCAACGTCGGCCCCGACGCCGAGGGACGCATCCCGCTCGCCCAGGCCGTGCGGCTCAGCGCGCTCGGCTGGTGGTTGCGCATCCACGGCGACGCGATCTACGCCACCCGGCCGGGCGATCCGCACAGCAGCACCGACGGCGACGGTCGACAGGTGCGGCACACGGTCGGTGCCGACGGCACCCGCTACGCCATCGTGCAGGGCGCGCCCACCGACGAGTTGCGACTGCCCGGCGTCACGGCGGGCAGCGGTGCCGAGGTGCGGATGCTCGGCAACGACCGGGTGCTCCCGCACGCGGTGCGCGACGGCGAGCTGGTGGTGCAGTTGGTCGACCACATGCCGGCCGCGCCGGCGACGGTGTTCGCGATCCGCGGCTGATCAGCCCGGGGGCCGGCCGGCGAGGTACGCCGCCAGGCGCTCGGCCAGCTCGGCCCGATATCGCCCGGCCCGCTCGATCTTCAGGTGCTCGTAGCCGCGCACCTGGTCGGGGAGCGATGCGATCGCCACGGCCTCGGCCGCGCGGTCGGGCGTCCAGCCGGTCACGACGCGATCGATCGCGTCCGCGTACTCGTCGACCATCGCGCGCTCGGTCCGTCGAAGCGACGCCTTGCCGAACGGGTCGAGCACGCCGCCGCGCACGCGGCGCCCGGCGCGCAGCGCCACCAGCAGCGGGGTCGCCCACCGGCCGAGGCGCAGCTTGTGGTCGAGCCCCATCGATCGCAGCAACGGCGGGTGCAGGTTCCACGACACCTTGGCACCGGGGCCGGCGACGGCCTCGGCCGCGGCGCGCGACGACGGCAGCAGCAGCAGCCGCGCCACCTCGTACTCGTCCTTGTAGGCCATCAGCTTGTGCAGGTGCACCGCGACCGCACGGGTGAGCTCGTCGTCGCCCACCGCTGCCGCGCGATCCACGACCCCGCGGAAGCGATCCGCGTAGCGCGACGACTGGTAGTCGCGCAGGTCGTCCGCGAGGCGGTCGACGAGGGCGGCGAGCGGCTCGCCGTGGTCGCCTCCGTCGGAGGCATCGACGCTCACCGCCTCGTCGTGTGCGTCGAGGCGGCCGGCACGGAACGCAGCGATGTTCTTGTCGACGGCGACGCCGTTGAGCGCGATCGCTTCCTCCACTCGCGACGGATCGACGGGGATCACGCCCTGTTGCACGGCGACGCCGAGCAGGTACACGTTGGCCATCGCCGCGTCGCCCAGCGCCGCGGTGGTGTTGGCGAGCGCGTCGATCGTGGCGACCGATCGAGCCGACGCCTGCAACCGGGCGATCGCCTCGTGCTGGGGGAACGCCGTGTCCGGGTGCACCACCATCGAGCCGGTGCCCACCGCCGAGCTCGACGCGACCACCCGGGTGCGATCCGGCGACGCGCCCGCGACGTGCGCGTCGCTCGATGCGACCAGCACGTCGAACGCGAGCAGCACGTCGACCGAACCGGTGCTCGCGCGGTTCGAGGCGCGCGGCTCGCCACGTGTGAGCCGGATGTCGCTGACGACCGGCCCGGCCTTCTGCGACAGGCCGGTCTGGTCGAGGCCGCGGACGTGCAGGCCGTCGAGCATCGCCGCGGTGCCGAGGATCTGGCTGACGGTGACGACGCCGGTGCCCCCGATGCCGCTCAGCCGCACCGTGCAGTCGTCGCGGTCGACGACCATCGCGGGCGCGGGCAGCCCCGACGTGTCGAGGTCGCGCCGGGACGTCGACGCCCTGGTGCGACGGGTGCGGCCGCTGCGATGGGCGCGGCGCGTGCGCCGGCCGGGCACGACGGTCAGGAACGACGGGCAGTCGCCCTGCACACAGCTCGCGTCGAGGTTGCAGCTCGCCTGGTCGATCGCCGTCTTCCGCCCGAACGGGGTGTCGATCGGCTGCACGCTGAGGCAGTTGCTCTTCGCACCGCAGTCGCCGCACCCCTCGCACACGCGCTGGTCGATCACGACCCGCCATGCGGGGGCGGCGGCGCGACCGCGCTTGCGGTCACGCCGAAGCTCGGCGGCGCACCGTTGGTCGTGGATCAGCACGGTGGCACCGGTGGTGGCGGCGAGCGCCTGCTGCGCGTCCATCAGCCGGGTGCGGGGCCACACGTCGACCCCCACCGGCAACGTCACGCCCCGATACCGGTCGGGGTCGTCGGTGGTGACGATCACGCGGCGCACGCCCTCGGCCAGGAACACCTTCACGAGTGCCGGGACGTCGAGCTGGCCGGTCGGCTGCTGCCCACCCGTCATCGAGACGGCGCCGTTGTAGAGCACCTTGTAGGTGATGTTGGTGCCGCTCGCCACCGCCGCCCGCACGGCCAGCATCCCGGAGTGGAACAGGGTGCCGTCACCGAGGTTCTGGAACAGGTGCGCGTCGTCGACGAAGGGCGCCATGCCGAACCACTGCGCACCCTCGTTACCCATCGCGGTCAAACCCACCACGTGGCCGAACGGGCCCTGCTCCATCAGCATCACCATGGTGTGGCACCCGATGCCTGCGCCGACGAGCGATCCGTCGGGTGCCCGCGTCGAGGTGTTGTGCGGGCAGCCGGAGCAGAAGTACGGCGTGCGGTTCACCGCGAGCGGGATGAGCCGCCGCTCGCCGACCGGCGCGGGCAACGGTGCGAGTCGCTCGGGGGCGAGTCGCTGGGCGAGGCGCGAACGGAGGTGCGGCAGGATCACGTCGGCGGTGAGCGATCCAGTCGACGGCAACAGCAACGCGCCGTCGGGGGTCCGCTTGCCCGACACCATCGGCCGCGCGGCGAGGGCGTAGAGCGCCTCCATCACGCGGGTCTCGAGCGTGGGGTTCTTGTCCTCGACGACGAACACCTCGGCGAGTCCGTCGGCGAACTCGCGGATCACCGACACGTCGAGCGGGATCGGCAACCGCAGCCGCAGCAACCGCACACCCGCGGCGCGGAGGTCGTCGTCGGTGCGCAGACCGAGCAGGCGCAGCGCCTCACGCATCTCGCCGTAGGTGCTGCCCGTCGCGACGAGGCCCAGCCAGTCGCTCGGGCCGCGCACCTCGACCGAGTTGAGCCGGTTGTCGACGCCGTAGCGCCGGGCGAGCTCGAGGCGCACGGTGTGGAACTCGCGCTCGAGTTCGAGCGTGAAGGGCGTGACGAGTTGTCCGCTCGGACGGGCGCGGAACGGACGACGGCCCTGTGGGGTGTCGATCTCGAGCTCGGGGATCACCGGCACGATGCGGTCGGGATGGAGCTCGACCGTGCCGGTGCCGTCGGCCACCGACTCGACGATCTTGATCGCGGTCCAGAGCCCCGACGCCCGCGACAGCGCGACGGCGTGGCGGCCGAGGTCGACCGCGTCCTGGACGTCGCCCGGGAAGAGCACGGGCATGTGCAGGTCGACCAGCGTGGCGTCGCTCGACGAGGGCAGCGTCGAGCTCTTCGCGCTCGGGTCGTCGCCGACGAGCGCGACGGCGCCGCCGTGCTCGGAGGTGCCGGCGAACACCGCGTGGCGCAGCGCGTCGCTCGCCCGGTCGAGGCCGGGCGACTTGCCGTACCAGACGCCCAGCACGCCGTCGTACCGGCAGGAGTCGAGGGTGACGGAGAGCTGCGACCCCATGACGGCGGTGGCGGCCAGCTCCTCGTTGACCGCCGCCTGGTGCACGAGGTGCAGCCCGTCGGCGGTGGCGAGCTTCGCGACCGCGGCGGCGTCGCGGTCGTAGCCGGCGAGCGGGCTACCCGGGTAGCCGGTCACGTAGGCGGCGGTGCGCAACCCCGCGGCACGGTCGATGCGCAGCTGCTCGTAGGGCAGCCGGGCGAGCGCCTGTGCGCCGCTCAGGAACACCGTGCCGTCGTCGCGGCGGTAGCGGTCGTCGAGCCGGTACCCGCCCGCGGCCCCGGGGGGAGCTCCCTCGAGCTCGCGGGGGTGTGCCTGCGGGGCGTCCGGATCATGGAGGACCACGCGGCCAGTCTTCCACCGGTTCCGCGCGCCGTCGAGAGGCTCGGGCCGCGACGTCGTCGCTACCATCGGCCGGCGTGACCCCCGCCGTCGTCGAGCTGCAGCGCGCCGGTGTCGCGTTCCGCGTGCACGAGTTCGAGCACGATCCCGCCGAGCGCAGCTACGGGCTCGCAGCGGCGCGGGCGCTCGGTGTGGAACCCGATCGGGTGTTCAAGACGCTGCTCGCCGAGGTCACCGTGGCCGGCGGTGCGACGAGCCATGCCGTCGGCATCGTGCCGGTCACGGCACAGCTCTCGATGAAGGAGATCGCGGCCGCCGTCGGCGCGAAGCGGGCCGAGATGTGCCGACCCGACGTGGCCGAACGGCTCACCGGCTACGTCGTCGGCGGGATCAGCCCGTTCGGTCAGAAGAAGCGGCTGCGCACCGTGATCGACGAGACGTGCGAGCTGTCCGACACGATCTTCGTGAGCGGTGGCCGTCGAGGTCTCGACCTCGAGTTGGCGCCCGACGCGCTCGTCGCGGTCCTCGATGCCGTGGTGGCCCCGATCGCCGTGTGGTGAGACGCGGCCTAGGCGTGCGCGCGCAGCTGGTCGAAGTCGACCACCCGCTCGACGAACCGCGTGGGCTGCACGAGGTGCGGGTAGTGGCCCTGGTCGCGCCACACCTCGATCGTCGCCGTGGGCAGCAGGCGTGACAGCCACCGCGAGTACTCGTCGCCGGGGTCGATGCCGTGCAGCGACAAGTAGGGCGCGGTGACCGACCCGGCGAGCGCGCCGACGGTGGCGTCGAGTTCGTCGGGCGTCGAGTCGAACACGGTGCCCCAGATCGCGAGCACCACCTGCTGGTCCGCCCGGCGAAGGGCGTGCACGCGTGCGACCTCGTCGGCCGGGAGGGGGCCGTTCATCGCCGTGAAGATCAGGTCGATCGCGGTCTGGAACGAGGCCTCGTCGCCGCGCAGCATCGGTTCGAGCTCGCCGAGCGCCGCCTTGAAGTCGGCGAGGCGCAACGGCTGGTCGACGTTCACCACCGCCCGCGGCTTCGCGATCGCGGCGTAGGCGGTGACCACGACCCCACCGAGCGAGTGCCCGACGAGCAACGGTGCGGTCATGCCGGCCGCCTCGACCGTCTCGACCACGTCGGACGCCAGCGTGATCGGGTCGTAGGCATCGCCGGCGGACGATTCGCCGTGGCCGCGCAGATCGACGGACAACACGTCGTACCGCTCGGCGAGCATCGGCAGCACCGGATCCCAGCACCGTCGCGACTCGGTGATCCCGTGGACGAGGACGAGCGGGGTGCCGGTGCCGGCGCGGTCGTGTGCGAGGAGCATCACGACACGCTAGGCGAAACCTCCTGGGCGACCGGCACGTCGTGTGTCGCCTCGGACGTGCCACGGCCGATCGTGGACTCGCCGATCACCAGGTCGACACCGACGAGCTCGGGATCGCCCGGCTCGGCGCCGGCCACCAGGTCGAGCAGTGCCCGCGTGGCCCGCCGTCCGAGCTCGGTCACGTTCTGTCGCGCGGTGGTGACCTCCATCGGCAGCAGCTCCGGCTCGAACGACGCGTCGAACCCGACGACGGCCACGTCGTCGGGGACCCGCAGGCCCGACCGTGTGGCGGCACGGATCGCGCCGGCGGCCATCGCGTCGTTCATCGCGAACACCGCGTCGACGCGGTCGGCGCCCGGCCGCCGGCGGAGCAGCTCGAGCATCGCCGCCTCGCCCGACGCGGCCGTGAAGTCGCCGGCCACGACCAGGTCGTCGGCCCGGTCGAGGCCGAGCTCGACGCGCAGCCGCTCGAACGTGTGCAACCGCAGGATCACGTCGAACACGTCGAGCAACCCGGTGATCACCCCGATCCGTCGCCGACCGAGGGTGGCCAGATGCCCGATCAGCAGCTCGGTGCCACCGACGTGGTCGGCGTCGACCGCTTGCACCCGGCCGGTCATCCCCGCCCACCGACCGATGAGCACGATCGGCAGCCCCGCGGCGGCCAGCTGTTCGAGCCACGGATCACCGGCGACCTTGCCCATCACGATCATGCCGGTCAGCTCACCGGCAGGCGCACGCGGCGTGACCGAGGGGCGGTCGGCGCTGGTGAACCACACGCTCACCTCGTGGTCGTGGTGCGAGGCCTCGTGCGCGATGCCGAACAGCAACTTGGGGGCGAACGGGCCGATCTCGCCCGGCGAGGTGAACAGCACCACACCGATCCGGCCACGGCGACGCGCCGGTGCACGTGCGGCCGCTGCGTCGCCCGTCGTCATGTGCCACCCCCGGTGCCGGTGTCTCACGCCGGCACGCCGCGAGTTTCCCACACTCGGGTGACGCCGCGAGTCCCATCGGGCTGGGAGCGATCGCCGGATCAGATCACGTGAGGCCGGCGTCGGCGCGTCGCATCGCCTCGATGCGCGCCACCCTCGTCCGTGCCGGCGGGTGCGTGGCCGCGAGGTGCTCGCGGAAGCCGCGCGGCCGTTCGCCCACACCGAGCGCGACCACGCGACGCAACGCGTTGGACAGCTGCGGGCCGAACCCGAGCTGCACCGCCCGCTCGTCGGCCTGGTACTCGGCACCGCGTCCGCTCACGTTGCCCGCCGCGTTCGCGACGAGCAACCCGCTGAGGAACACCCACGACACCGCGGTGAGCACGGTGCTCACCAGCCGGCCGATCGCGGTGAGCGCGGCCGAATGGCTGGCGTAGCTGTGCGTGGCCGCCGCCGCCACGTTCTGCAGGAAGAACCCGATGCGGGCCAGCACGAGCACCGGGACCGACAACCACTGGGCGACGGTGAGCGCGACCGTGTGGAACCCGAGGTGGTGGCTGAGCTCGTGGGCGAGCACCCCGGCGAGCTCGTCGCGGGGGAGCGTCTCGACCGCGAGGGTGGTGACCACGACCAGATGACCGCCGCACGCGAACGCGTTGAGCTCGTCGGCGGGCAGGACCGCCAGCACGTACCGGTGCCGCGGCAGCCGTGCGGCCTGCAGGACCGACCGCCACGCGGTGTCGAGCCGGACGCGCTCGTCGCGAGTCGGTGGCCGCGCGCCGAGCAGACGGGTGAGGACCGCGCTCTGGAACGGACGGAGGAAGAGCAGCACCGCGCCGGCGAGGTAGCCGAGGACGAACACGGTGTAGTGCACGTCCCAGACGAACCGGACGGCGAGCCAGAACACCGCGAGCGCGGCGAGTGCCACGGGGAGCACGACGAACACGGGCACGAGCGCGGCCACCGCCGAGCTCTCGACCCGCCGCCCTCCGACATGCATCACCACACGATACGGAGCCGGCGGGCCGGGACGACCCCCCGGGACGACCCCGGAGCATCCGGGACGACCCCGGGTCGCGACGCCCGAGCTCCTCACGCAGCGTGAGCTGCGGTCGCGCTCCGTGCGATCCGGAGTTCCACGACCGTCAAGCTCCCGTCAAAGGTGAGGACCGTCCGTGGCGACGTCAAGACTCTGCGAAGACCTTCGGGTCATCCCTGCACGATCGATCGCGGATCATTAGCCTCAGCGTGTGGGCACGCGCGCAGCGCGGACCCCAACCGTGTCGGAGACGTCGAGACCGCGAGCGGCCCCAGGGCTCGTTCGAGGGCTCGGCGCGCCGGGAGAGGCGAACGAGAGGGTCGGTCGGTTGGCGATTCGGGTGCAGTCGGTGGAGAACGCGGCGGTCGCGAAGACCGTCCGCGAGCTGCTCGACGACGCGCGCGCGTGCCAGATCTCCGACGAAGCCGCCGCCCGCTCGATGGCCCAGCAGGCCCGGGTGCTCGCTCGCACCCTGCACGACGGCGCCGGCGAGGCCGAAGCCCTGTTCCGGCTCGCCTCGATCGCCTACACCTCGGGCCAGACCGACGACGCGTTCGCGCTCGCCCTCGACGCACGCGACCTCGCCCGCAAGACCGGGGCCGCCGTCATCGAGGCGTTCTCGCTGCAGGTCATCAGCCTGGTGCACCAGAACGCCGGCAACTTCGCCGAGGCTCTCGAGTACGGGTTGAAGGCGCTCGAGCTGTACCGGATGACCGACGACCGGGTCGCCGAGGGCGCGCTGCTCAACTCCGTCGCCTGCATCCACGAGGTGCTCGGCGACCTCGACCGGGCGGTCAGCACCTACGAGGCCGCGCTCAACATCAGCCGCGCCTCCGACCAGGACGGCCCCAACTGGCACGCCAACCACGCGCTGATCCTCATCAACATCGCCCAGGTGCGTTCGAGCCGCAAGGAGCACCTGCTCGCGATCAGCCTGGCGAGCGAGGCGCTCGAGATCTGTCGCGAACGGGTGCCCGAGTACGTGCCGCACGTGCTGATCGCGCTCGCGTCGTCGTACGCCGAGCTCGGCATGCTCGACGACGCCGACACCCTGCTCGACGAGGCCGTCGAGGCACTCGGGTCGCAGCCCGACATGTACGGCGAGGCGGCCTTCGAGGGCTGGTTCGTGCGCGGCAACGTGGCCAAGCTCCGCGGCGACCGCCCGCTCGCGCTCGACGCCTATCAGAAGGCGTTCGACTTCGCGCAGGTCACCGAGGCGTTGCCGCGCAAGATGCAGGCGCTCACCGAGCTGGCGACGATCTGCAAGGACCTCGGCGACTTCGAGCGCGCGCTGCACTACCAGGAGCTCCGCTTCAGCACCCACGAGGCGATCTTCAGCGAGGGCACCGACCTGCGGATCAAGACGTTGCAGATCGCGCACGACACCGAGAACGCGCGGCAGCAGGCCGAGATCCTGCGGCTGCGCACCGGCGAGCTCGAGGACCTCGTCCGCGGTCGCACGTACGACCTCGAGGAGTACCAGCTCGAGGCGTTCCAGCGTCTCGCCGTGCTGGCCGAGTTCCGCGACACCGACACCGGCGAGCACACCATCCGGGTCGGCGACCTGTCGGCCGAGATCGCCGCCGAGCTCGGCGAGGACCCGGCCTGGGTCGACCACCTGCGCCTCGCCGGACGGCTGCACGACATCGGCAAGGTGGCCGTGCCCGACGCCATCCTGCTGAAGCCGGGCCCGCTCACGCCGGACGAGTTCGCGGTGATGAAGACCCACACCACGATCGGCGCCGAGATCCTCTCCGGCAGTTCGTCGCCGCTCATCCAGCTCGCCGCCGAGGTGGCGCTGAACCACCACGAGCGCTGGGACGGCACCGGCTACCCGGCCGGGCTCGCCGGCGAGACGATCCCGCTCAGCGGCCGGATCGTCACCATCGCCGACGTGTACGACGCGCTCACCAGCCATCGCACGTACAAGCACGCCTGGACGCCGCTCGAGGCCGTCCAGTACATCGTCGGTGCCAGCGGTGCCCAGTTCGAACCGCGCATGGTCGAGGCGTTCGTCGCGGTGATGCGGCGCACGCACCCGCAGCTGGCCGACGAGTTCGGTCGGCCGGCCACGCCGGCCGGCTGATCAGCGGCCGACCGGCTCGCCGCCGAGCGCGCGCACCACCCAGCCGCCGACGAAGGCCGCGAGCTCGTCGACGTCGACGTCGAGCGATCCGTTGCGCAGCGCGTGGCTGAACGACGACACGACGCCGAGCACGCCGACCGCGTAGAGCCGCGGATCGCCGTCGGGCACCAGCCCCTGCGCCTGGGCTTCGCGCACCAGGCGCACCACGTCGGTCGCGTACACGTCGCTGCCCTCGCGCAGGACGCCGGCCACCTCGGACCCGCGGCCGTCGAGATCGTCCTGCGACCGCTCGACGTCGAGCAGCGCGAAGTACGCGCGGTGCTCGGCCATGAAGACCACGCTGGCCTCGGTGCCCTGCCGGATGCGCGTGAGCGGATCGGCGTCGGGGTCCATCGCCGACGCCTGTGCTCGTCGGAGCTGGAGTCGCATCGAGCGGACGAGTTCCGCGAACAGCTCTTCCTTGGTGGGGAAGTACCAGTACATCAACCCCTTGGCCACGCCGGCGGCGGCGCAGATGTCGGCGATGCGGGTGTTCGCGTAGCCCTTCGACGAGAACAGCGAGGCGGCGGCGTCGAGCAGTTGCTGCTTGCGTTCGATGCCCTGCTCGGTGTGGGTCCGGCGCTCGATCGCACCCGCAGCACCCGTCGACTCGCTCACGCCACCAGTCGATCACCCGCTTGACCGCCGGGTCAAGGCGATGCGCGGCCGGACGTACACTCGGCCCATGGGGGCCACACGGATCGAGCGGATCGAGACCCGGACACGGAACGCGAAGTGGAAGAACCCGCCGCTGCGCATCGAGATGCTCGAGTGCATCAACTGCGACGCGTGCCTGCGGCACTGCCCGCCGCACTTCGGCGCGATCTTCAACCACGGCCCCGACGTGGTGATCATCCCGGAACTGTGCAGCGGGTGCGACAAGTGTCTGCCGGCCTGCCCCGTCAACTGCATCCACCCGTTCCCCGACTGGGCCGAACGGGGCTCGCCGGTCGAGTGGTGGGACGAGCCGCTGTCCGCCGACGACTCGTACGTCTGACCGATCGCGCCTGATGAGCGGCACCGCCCGCCGACCGCCATACTTTCAGCCATGAGCGATCCCGTCATCCCCGGTTGCGAGCCCTGGTCCCACGTCGCGGCGGACCATGCCCCCGGCGCCCTCGTCGTCCACGGCTTCACCGGCGCGCCCTCGTCGATGCGCTCGCTCGCCGAAGCGTTCGCCGCCGCCGGCTTCCACGTCGAACTGCCGCGCCTGCCCGGGCACGGCACGACGGTCGACGAGATGAAGACCACGTCGTGGACCGACTGGTCGGGTGAGGCCGAGGCCGCGTATCAGCGCCTGGCCGCACGAGCGTCGAAGGTGGTCGTCGCCGGGCTCAGCATGGGGGGCTCGCTCACGCTGTGGCTCGGTGGCCGACACCCCGAGATCGCCGGCCTGGTGTGCATCAACCCCGCCACCCAGCCGCAGGGCGACGACATGATCGCGGCGATCCAGGGGATGCTCGAGTCCGGCACCGACAGCCTGCCGGCGATCGGCAGCGACATCGCCGATCCCGACCAGACCGAGATCGCGTACGACGCCACGCCGCTGCGCCCGCTGCTGTCGCTCATGCTCGACGGGCTCGCGCCGTTGGCCGACACCCTCCCCACCACGCGGATGCCGCTGCTGCTGCTCAACTCGCCGCAGGACCACGTGGTCGAGCCGGCGCAGGCCGAGCACCTCGCCGCGGTGTACGGCGGACCGCTCGAGCGGGTCACGCTCGAGCGCAGCTTCCACGTGGCCACCCAGGACTTCGACCGCGAGCTCATCGAGACGAGCGCGGTGGCGTTCGCCCGACGGGTCACGGCGTGAGCGTCGCAGGGGTGCTCGCGAGCATCCCGAGCCCCTCGAGCGGCACGCTCGAGATCGGCCCGCTGTCGATCCACGCCTACGGACTGATGATCGCGCTGGGCGTGGTGGCGGCCGTGTGGCTGACCGGCCGTCGGTTCGAGGCCGCCGGTGGCGGCACCCGCGACGACGCGAGCGCGATGGCGGTGTGGGCCGTGATCGCCGGCATCCTCGGTGCCCGGGCCTACCACGTGATCACCGACTGGAGCTCGTTCGAGGGTCACCTCGAGCGGATCCCGCAGATCTGGAAAGGTGGTCTCGGCATCCCCGGTGGCCTCATCGCCGGCATCGCCGTCGGCTGGTGGGTCACCAAGCGCCGCGGCCTCGACCCGCGGGTGATGGCCAACGCCGCGGCCCCGGCGATCGCGCTCGCCCAATCGATCGCCCGGTGGGGCAACTGGTTCAACCAGGAGCTGTTCGGACGCGCCACCACGCTGCCGTGGGCGCTCGAGATCAGCGACGACAAGATCCCGGCCGGCTACGCGCCGGGCACCACGTTCCACCCGACCTTCCTGTACGAGTCGCTGTGGAACCTGGCGTTGTGCGGGGTGCTGCTGCTGATCGATCGCCGCCGCCGGCCGCGCCCGCCGCGCCTGATGGCGATGTACGTCGTCGGCTACGGCGTGGGTCGGTTCTGGGTCGAGGGCCTGCGGATCGACGACGCCGACGTGTTCGGCCCGTTCCGGTGGAACCAGTGGATGGCCCTCGGCGCCGCACTGCTGGCAGCGGGATACCTGGTGGTGACGGCTCGCCGCGGCCCGGCCGGCGACGAACCGCTCGCCGACGAACCGGTCACCGACTCGTCGACCGACGTACCGGTCGACCCGTCGAACGGGTCCGGGTCGGACGTCGACGACGACCGGGGCTACGTTGCCGCGGATGAGCGACTCGACGAACTCGACCCCGACTGACGCCGTCCTGTACGAGCGGCGCGAGCCCGGCATCGCCCTGCTCACCCTCAACCGCCCCGAGCGGCTCAACGCCTGGAACGGCGACCTGGCCACGCGCTACTTCGAGCTGCTCGACCGGGCGGCCGCCGACCCCGAGGTGAAGGTGGTGGTCGTCACCGGCGCCGGCAAGGGGTTCTGCGCCGGCGCCGACATGGACACCCTGCAGGGCATCGGCGCGAGTGCGGGCAGCGGCGGTGCCGAGAGCGCCGCCGGCGGCCGGCCGCAGCACTACACGACCACCGTCCCGAAGCCCGTCATCGCCGCGGTCAACGGCGCGTGCGCCGGCATCGGCATGGTGCAGGCCCTGATGTGCGACATCCGCTTCGCCGCCGCCGGCGCGAAGTTCACCACGGCGTTCTCCCGGCGCGGCCTGATCGCCGAGTACGGCATGTCGTGGATCCTGCCGCGGCTCATCGGCACGTCACGGGCGATGGACATCCTGTTCTCCGGCCGGGTGTTCCTCGCCGAGGAAGCCGCGGCGATGGGGCTCGTCAGCGAGGTGGTCGCCCCGGAACACCTCCTCGACCGCACCCTCGAGTACGCCGCCGACCTCGCCGTCCACGCATCGCCGACGTCGATGGCCGTGATGAAGCAGCAGGTCTACGCCGACCAGCTCCGCGGTGTGGCCGAGGCGAGCCAGGACGCGATCGAGCTGATGAAGGCGTCGCTGCGTCGCGCCGACTTCAAGGAGGGCGTGGCCAGCTTCCTGCAGAAGCGCCCACCCGCGTTCGCGCCGATCCAACCCGACGCGCTCCGCCCGGGCTGACCGGTCGGGTCAGCCGAGTTCGCGCAACCGCTCGGCGACCACCTCGGGGATCACCGGGTTGAAGTACTCGTTCGACGCGACCTCGGCCGCAGCGATGAACCGTGCGGTGCCGGCTCGTCGCCACGGCGACACGATCTCGATGTTGAGCCACGCGTCGGGCCACGCACCCCCGTCGGTGGGGCGCTGGTTCAGCCACATCATGTACGGCAGCGCCACGTCGTAGAGACGGTCGAGTCGCGCCAGCACGTCGACGAGGAGCGCGGCGAGATCGGCGCGCCCGGTGGTGTCGAGCGCGGTCAGATCGGGGATGCGCTCGAGCGGTGCGAGGGTGAGCGCGATCGGGAACGTCGACGCGACGGGCACCCACGCGCGCCAGCCGCCGTGGTCGACCACGTGTCGCTCACCGGGGTCGGCCTCGGGATGCCACCGCGCCTCGAGCAGGCGTCGCTGGCGGTCCGGCACGTGGTCGTACGCGTAGATCTGCCCGTGTGGGTGCGCGATGGTGGCGCCCACCTCCGGTCCGCGGTTCTCGAACACGAGCACGTAGTCGACGTCGTCGCGATCGCCGAGCGCCCGGAACCGCTCGGTCCACAGATCGATCACCTTGCCGGCACCGTGCACACCGAGCGACGAGAACGTCGCATCGTGCTCGCTCGTGTAGAGCACCACCTCGCACCGCTCGGGCTGCATCGCCGGCCAGCGGTTCTTGAACCACCGCACGTCGTAGGGATCGGGTGCCTCGAGCCCGCCGGGGCAGAACGGGCAACCGCTCGAGGGCAGGTTGGGGCGCGACTGGCGGGTGCCCACGACGTGGACCACGGTGCCGAGGAACGGGTCGATCCGCACGTCCTCGTGGGGGAGGTCGGGCGAGACGTCGGCGCCGCCGTTGCCGGTGTCGCTGGTGGGTCGTGGGGGTGTCATCGTGGCTCCGCTTCGCAGAGGGTGGCAGACGGACGGGCGCGGCAGCGGATCAGTCGGGCAGGCGTTCCCCCGTGGCGGCGTCGAACAGGTGCACCGCACCGTGGTCGGGGACCAGGTGCACGGTGTCGCCGGCCTGCACGGAGCTGAGACCCTCGGTGCGCGACACGACGGTCACGTCGGGATGGCTGAGCGGCGCGCAGTACAGGTACGACTCGGAGCCGAGCTCCTCGACCGTGTGCACGGTGACGTCGAGGCCGCCCTCACCGCGTGCGTGCAGACTCTCGGGCCGCACGCCGACGATCACTCGACCGCTCGTCGCCGCCGACCGCTGCGCGGGCGTGAGCGGCACCACGAGCGACCCGAACGACGCGCCGTCGGAGGTGACGTCGGCCGTCATCATGTTCATCGCCGGCGAGCCGATGAAGCCGGCGACGAAGCTGTTGCGGGGCTTGGTGAACAGCTCGCGCGGGCTCGCGCACTGCTGCAGGATGCCGTCCTTCAGCACGGCGACACGATCGCCCATCGTCATCGCCTCGACCTGGTCGTGGGTGACGTACACGGTGGTGACGCCGAGGCGGCGCTGCAACGCGGCGATCTGGGTGCGGGTCTGCACGCGCAGCTTCGCGTCGAGGTTCGACAGCGGCTCGTCCATCAGGAACACCTTGGGCTGGCGGACGATCGCACGGCCCATCGCCACTCGCTGGCGCTGGCCGCCCGACAGCTTGGCCGGCTTGCGGTCGAGGTACTCCTCGAGGTCGAGCAGCTTCGCCGCCTCGACCACGCGCTCGTGGATCTCGGTCTTCGAGATCTTCTTGATCTTGAGGTGGAAGCCGATGTTCTCGGCCACGGTCATGTGCGGGTAGAGCGCGTAGCTCTGGAACACCATCGCGATGTCGCGCTCGCGCGGCGGCAGGAACGTGACGTCGGTGTCGCCGATGTGCACGGTGCCGCCGTCGATCGGCTCGAGACCCGCGAGCATGCGCAACGTCGTGCTCTTGCCGCAGCCCGACGGCCCGACGAGCACGAGGAACTCGCCGTCGGCGATCTCGAGATTCAGCGAGTCGACGGCGGGACGCGGGGTGTTGGGATAGATGCGGCTGGCGTCGGTGAAGGTGACGGTCGACATCGTTACGAGCTCCTACGACGAGTGCGAGTGGTGCGGTTCTTGATGGTGCCGGTGGTGGCTGCGGCCGACGCGGCGACGCCGCTGCCGGCCGCGGCGACCGAGTGCTCCGACGGGTCGGATGCACCGGGCGACGCGGATGCGACGGACGCGACCGACGATGGTCCGGCGGCGTGGGTGAACGACTGGTCGACGAACTGGGGATCGGCCAGCACCAGTTGACCCACCTCGGCGTCGAGCACGTGGCGCGCGGCGGCGGGCAGCCCGCGGTCGGTGATGAGCTCGGCGGCGGCGCGCAGCGGCGCGATCGACGACAGCCCGGTCACGTTCCACTTGGTGTGGTCGGCGAGGACGACGAGGTGCCCGGTGGCCTCGACGAAGGCGCGGTTCGTCTCGGCCTCCATGAGGTTGGGCGTGGTGAACCCGGCGCGCTCGGTGATGCCGTGCACGCCCATGAACACCATGTCGAGGTGCAGCGACTGCAGCGTGGTGACGGCGACGGGACCCACCAGCGCGTCGGAGGGGGTGCGGACGCCCCCGGTGAGCACGACGGTGCGGTCGTGCCGCTGGTGTTGGTGCAGCACCTCGGCGACCTGCACCGAGTTGGTGACGACGGTGAGGTCCGCGACGTCGACCAGGTGATAGGCGAGCTGCCACGTGGTGGTGCCCGCCGTGATGCCGATGGCGGCACCGCTGCGCACGCGCTCGGCGCCGGCGATCGCGATCGCGTGCTTCTCGGCCATGTTGCGCAGCGACTTCGCCTCGAAGCCCGGCTCGTGGGTGCTGTGCTCGTCGCGCAAGGTGGCACCGCCGTGCACCTTCTGCAGCAGGCCGGCCTCGTCGAGCAGGTCGAGGTCGCGCCGCACGGTCATGTCGCTGACGCCGAGCAGGGTGGCGAGCTCGCTGACGCGCACCGAGCCGCGACGCCGCACCTCGGCGGCGATGACCTCGTGCCGCTGGCGGGCGAACGCTCGGGCCGAGCCGGGATCGAACACGTTGTCGCTCATCGATCCGACCCCTCCTCCCCGCGTCCGACGAACACTGGGCACCATGCACGAAGGTGACCGGATTGTCAACACGAAAGGGCCGGTTCGAACACGCTCGATGTGCGATTCCGTCGAAGTCGCCGCGAGTGGCACCGATTCATGTTCGAAATTCGCACACAACCGCTTGACAGCGCATCGGGGTCATGTCACATTGCCGATGAACACGTCATTTCCACTCCGTTCACCCGGCGTCCGCCGGACCGGCCGACCCGGTCGGTTGCGCCAGGTGCACGAGCCCGACCGTTCACGACGTGTTCTGCATCCACGAGGGGGAGCAGTGTCCAACTACGAATCTTCACCGAGCCCGTCGGAGTTCGGGTTCTCGATCTTCTCGCGCCGCACCCTGCTCGCCGGGGCCGCCGGCATCGCCGGGGCCGCCGCGCTGGCCGCGTGCGGCAGCGACGACGACGAGGGTGGCAGCTCGGCCACCACCGCTGCCGGGGGCGACACCGCCACCACGGCCGGCGGTGACACCGGCACGACCGCCGCCCCCAGCGGCGACGCCGTCACCTACGGGTCGAACTACTCCGACCCGAAGGACAGTGAGGCGATCGCCGCCGCGATGAAGGCGACCGGCGTGAACGTCACCATCAACACGGTCGACCACAACACGTACCAGGAGAACTTCAACACCTACATCCAGCAGCCCGACGACGTCGTGTCGTGGTTCGCCGGCTATCGCATGCGTGCGTTCGCCACCAAGGGTG
>WBZM01000124.1_pt1 | contig 86692 bp, 61 predicted proteins | sample 5204271 | NCBI WGS metagenome assembly WBZM01 (sample SAMN12344346, study PRJNA552823) | activated sludge metagenome | biome: Activated sludge suspended growth; feature: Nitrification reactor; material: Wastewater; isolation source: activated sludge from nitrification reactor of wastewater...
GGTATGACTCGGGATCTAATGTGATGAAGTATTACGATGGTGCGGTGAAAACATTTGGAACCAGTAGCGGTGGTGTGACGTCTGTGACTGCTGGAAACGGCCTTACGGGTGGCACGATTACCGCATCTGGAACTATCAATGTGGATGTTGGGGTCACAACGGGAAAAATAGTTCAAGTGGGAGCCTCAGATAAATTACCGGCGATTGATGGATCTAATTTAACAAACATCACCGCAACCGACGCAACGAAATTACCTTTGGCCGGTGGCACGATGACAGGGCCCTTAGCAAACAACTCGAATTCGGCATCGACGGCTCTAGCGGTGACTCAGACCGGTGCTGGCTATGCGGCTACATTTATGGGTGGGAATGTGGGAATAGGGACTGCGAGTCCAGTCGTCGCCCTAGATCTGAATTCAAAAACAGATTCAATCCGCGCACCAGCAGGGACCACAGCGCAGCGGCCGGCCACTCCGGCGAACGGTGATCTTCGATATAATTCAGACTTGGGCACGGTTGAAGGATATCTCTCGAGTATGTGGACTTCGCTCAGCACGGCCATTGTTGGTCGCGCCACAATTAATGCTTCTCCCTACACGATTACCAGCGCTCAAGGTGGCGTTTACTTCAACTACATTTACACTGGAGCAGGCGTCGTTAATCTCCCGACACTCTCGACCCTCAAAGATGGTTGGCAGGTGACTGTCACTCGACAGGTGGCGAAATCTGTGATGATTACACCTAACGGCGCAGATGCTTTTGCCAGCGGTATATCCACTCTCGAAATGCAGGGGAACAACATTCAAAGTGTGACTTTGACAAAGCAGGGCAGCTACTGGACAATCACCAACAAAACCATGGACTGCATCGTGGGCCAATCTTGTTGGGGAACTGGCAATATCTATATTGGTACTTTTAATGGTAGCCAATATTTTACAACCCCTGGCAACTGTGTAGCTGGCTCACCATACACCTGTGATGGAGCGGTCGATACGCAGACCAGGGCTTGGGCCACGACGGCACCAGAATCCAATACCTTGATAGGGCTGTCGAATTATACGGATGGAAGAACTCAAACAGCAATCCAGGCGGGTTACGCCACAGCGCAAGCAGCGCAGTTTTGCAATAATATCAACTCGACGGGTGGATAGGGTGGATACACAGATTGGTATTTACCTGCAAATAAGGAATTGAATTTTCTTTATCAGCAGGCTCAAAATGTGCCTGGATTTGTGTATACCTCTCTCTATTGGTCATCCACGGAGGCCGGGTCGACGAGTGCGTGGGGCTTCTACTTCAACTACGGTTACCCCAATAACTCCACTAAAACGGCTATTTTCTACGTTCGTTGTGTCCGGAGATTCTAATCTTTTGACCTTTACAACAGCGGCGAATCGAACCATTCAAGTTGGAACTGCCGCCAGCGGTAATGGATACAATCTTGATATCGAAGCCGGTAACGGCTTCGATTCAAATGGAGGAGGAGCCTTGAATCTTCATGCTGGCAAAGCGACTTGGGGGGGCAGGAAGCTTCAGTTCTTTTAGGTGCTTCGACAAGTAATGGCGTTTCAGTGAAGATCATTGGTGGCAACGGCGATTTTGGCTTTGGGTCTTCCACTGGGGGTACTAGCCTACATGTAGATACGACTCAGACTTTCTTTCAGTGTTCAAAAACGAAAACTGATTTGTTGATTGCCATAGAAGGATGTAAGCTCTGAATATGAAAACCCATCTGATCTTGATTAGATTGAAAGACCTGATAAGTTTGAAGTTAGAGGTAGGTGTTAATGAATATCAAATCCATCCATCATGTCGCAATTATTTGTTCTGATTATGAAAGATCAAAGAAATTCTATACAGAAATTTTAGGTTTTAAAATAATTCGGGAGATCTATCGAAATGAGCGAAGTTCTTTCAAATTGGATCTCGAAATTCCAGGAGGCACTCAAATCGAGTTATTTTCATTTCTCAATCCACCACCAAGAGTTTCAAGGCCAGAGGCCCAGGGGTTGCGTCACTTAGCATTTTCAGTTAGAAACCTAGACTTAGCAGTTAGTCATCTTAATATGCGGAAAATAATAACTGAACCCATCAGGGTTGATGAATATACAAATAAACGATTCACGTTCTTTAATGACCCTGACGGGTTGCCCTTAGAACTATATGAGAGTTAATTCAGGCTTCCGCACATTTTTTCCCATAGAATCAGTAGATGTTATGTTTTTTGATCGCTGGCTTGCCTTGCCTGCCCTCACAACTTCTTCAATGCCTTTGACTCGATTCTGATCAACGCTGAGTGAGTTTGATTGAACATTCTTTTTTACTATTTTGTTTGTGGATAGATCCATAAAAAAGACTTCGTAGCTTATTTAACGGAAGAGCTTTATCTAAAAACAAACGCGGCCATCGTAAGTAAAAAGTCATCTGTTTAATTTTTATACACCTTTCAAAATGTACAAAGTGATTTTTGAGCTTTTCTTTCAATTTCCTAACTTTTGAAGTGGAATGAATTTAGCAGCCGGTAATTAGCATATGGTGTTTTTAAATAATTTCTTTTTAGTTATTGCCTTATTGATTTATAGTTCCACGATTTGGGCTAAAAATATCACTGCTATAAATCTGGATTATTTAGTGATGCCAGAGTTGTCCTCCCCTTTTGATATTTCCTTGGAAACCCTACGTGAACAAAATCGAGCACTCGAATTACGAATTCAAGAGGCGATGGCAGAAATTAAAGTTATGGAAAAGGAGCTATTTGAAAACAAAAAATTTTTGGAGCAGCAAGGTTATTCTGCCGAAGGTTTTATGGCTGAATTTCATCGGCGCTCGGAACTTTTACCACCAGAAGAGAAAGAGTTACTCGATAAAGGAGAAGACATCCCTTTTGAATTAAGCAAAAGCAGATCGGTTGAATTTCGAAATCTTTATAATCTTGTTAATGTGGGAGTTCATTTAGGTGGTGAATTTATTGACCAATTTGAAGATTACGACCAAAAATCACAGGACTTGGAAATAGCTGTGGGTTTGAAGCTTTTACGGCAAGAAATAGAATTTTTACGATCAAGTCCTGTCGAAGGTCGTCGATTAGAATTATTGAAAAAATCCTACGACGAAATTATCAAATATAAAAACGACTATGTGGAGAATAAATACCAATATGGTCAGGCCAAAGATATTTACAGAGTCACTCCATTTAACAAGTTTATTGCTAAAGTTCGAACAACCATAAATGATATTCATCATTATGATAATTTGGGAACCAAAAGTTTTTCAAAAATATTTATTGAAGCCATCCTAAAACAAGTAAAGACACTGGGTCTGTCTATTTTACCACTGGCGGCCCGATTTGCTCAAAACCATATTCTAAATCGTCAACCGAATGAAAAAAACGTTCCAATCACGACAGTTATAAATCGAGGTGTTCGATTGTTCGGAGCGATAAAGGGCGAGCGAGTCTCCATTGTAGGCAAAGAAAATTTGCCACCTATGGATGACCCAGATACTGTGAATATCATTTTTCCTAATCATGGAGACGCATCAATTGATATGCATGGAATAGCCAAATTAGGGTTAGACAATGCTATATTATTCATGGCGGCTGGAAACTTCTTGCCGGATAAGATTGCGCCAGGGCTTATTCAAGCCTTAAATAATAACAAAGGCGTCGTTGTCGTAGGAAATAGGAATAATCCCAAACCAATCGATCCTATAGATAAATTAATGGACATCATAGAGACCACGGGCAGTCGACCGGTAATTCTATTTCCGCAAGGGATGAGACCAGCTCGAGACAATGCCGCTTCTCCAGTGCGAGAAGGTCCTTTTCAATTGAATGGCCCTATTCGCAGGCTTCAACGAATAAAGAAAGTAAACATTGTTCCCATAACGATGGACTATTTTACTCCTTACGGTCTTAATGCTGGAAATTCTGATCCCACGATTGTGGTACGGATTCATCCAATGATTCCAGACAAAGTTCGTCGTCGTTTTATGTCTCTTGGTGGAGTCAAAGCGATGCCTATTTTACTTCAATACGGATTGTTTGAAAACTTAAGGACAAGTAAATTGCCAAGCGGGGAGCTCGATCCCCACGGAAATGTATTTTGGGGGAAAGTAAGGGCCTCACAACTGGACACAATTCTTACTAACTATTTAAAAGCAACTCCTAGGGGCATTTCAGGCCCCTCCTGTTTTTCTTTTTATGCCAGATAAGTAACAGTCATTGTACAAACTAAGTAACAGATAAATTAAATTGTCTATGGCAAGCTTTTCCTGCATGATGCATTCGGGTTAATGAATTGGAACGTGTTTGAAAATGGAATGGAAAACAAATTTCTTATGAACAAGAATATAAAAAATTATAAAAAAGAAGAATCCATTCAATTAGAGATTTATTCAAAAATGTCTTATACTCAAAAGTGGAATGAATTCAACAAGTTGAGAGAAGCAGCATGGGTTTTGAAAGCCGCAGGAATAAGAACCCTTCATCCTGATTGGAATGAAGATCGAGTTCAGGCTGAGGTAAGGAAAATATTTTTATATGCAACCACTTGAATTTTTCACAGACTTTATTTCCCCACTAGAATTAAGTGATATCCCTTACTTCGTAACCGGATCGATAGCCTCCATCTTTTATGGAGAGCCAAGACTCACTCATGATATTGATATAGTCATTCATTTACCTCCAAGTGATATTGTAAAATTAATTTCGTTTTTTCCCTTAGAAAAATACTATTGTCCGCCAGAAGAAGTTGTTCGAATAGAATCTAAACGTCGCCCCTATGGACATTTCAACCTTATTTCAAATAAGAGTGGATTAAAAGCTGATATTTATCTTGATGCCAACGATCCTTTACATGAATGGGCTTTCAATAATCGAAAACGAATAAATTTAGGAAATAATTTAGAACTTTGGCTGGCCCCCCCTGAATATGTCATCATACGAAAATTAGAATTCTATCGAGAAGGTAGGTCACAAAAACACATCGAGGACATCGAAAAAATGTTACCACAGATTCAAAAGTATTTAGATATTCACTTTCTAAATGAAAAATTAAATGAACGCAGCCTTTTAACTTACTGGAAAAAAATTTATAAATCATAATTTTAAACAACCTACGAATGGATTTTATTATGTTAGAAGGAATATTTGTTCGCCTAGAAACTTTGACCAACGAGCATTTATCTGACCTTGAAAAGGATTTTGATCCAACTCTTTTTGACTTCTATCCAAAACCTTATGAAACGGCACTTGAATTTGTAAATGAGAATCTCGAAATGGCAAAGAAACAAGATGACTTCTTACCTTTTGCCATTATTCACAAAGAATTAAATGAAGCTACTGGTTGTACGGAGTTTTCAGGAATAGATCGAAAAAATCGAAAATTAGAAATAGGAGGTACCTGGCTTAGACGGCATTTCCATGGGACTGCCGCCAATTCTGAAAGTAAGCTTTAAAGTGAGTGGCCAGAAAGAAAAATTCCTCTTCGAGCCAGAATTCAGCACAAAATAAGCCAAAAGTCTAGATATAGTATAAAAACTCAATATGCACTTAAGGATTGATTTACTTTTTTTTCTATAAATAGAAAAATTATTTCATGAAAACATTTATTTTTTTTATTTTAGTCTCAACTTTGTCGTTATCACGGTCAGCAAATGCTCAATTGTTAAAAGATGACTCAATAACCAGTCGGTCTATGGCACAGGATAAATACAACCAATTGTTATGGAATGAAAAAGATCGCAATGATTGGTATGAGTGGTGGTATTTTAAGGTCGTTGATCCAAAAACAAAGAAATCTTTTTACTTCTGTTATGGGTTAGTGAATCCTTGGGATCACCAAGGTACTCGCGATTCCTCTAGGGTTTTTGTGAATGCTGGTAATTTTTCAGGAAGGAAAATTGTTGAGGAGCGATTTCGCCCAAATAATTTCGTTGCTAAGGTGGGTAAGCTAAAAGAAAACGAAATTGTTTTCAAAGCGGGCTCAAGCAATCTCATCACACCCAACTCGTTTCATGGAGATATTGTTTCAGAAACAAACGAACAAGTGAGCTGGTCCATTCAAACTAAAAAAACTTGGAGTTTTAATGCCATGGGATGGACTATGTTTATTCCAGAAATCTCAAATATATATTGGTATCCGGCCCAAGCAAACATGGAAATGACAGGCTGGATAAATTTTAATGGTGAAAGAATTGAATTAGATAAAGCGCATGGTTATCAGGATCGAAACTGGGGACGTTCTTTTCCTAAATGGTGGGCGTGGATTGTTTCAAATAATTTTAAAGACTCCCCAACAACAAAATTAGCTAGTGGTGGTGGAATGCCTAAAATTAGAGGAATTGGAGAGATTTTTGAAGGTTTTACTGTGGGAGTATCTCATCTAGGTCGGGATTATAAATTTAGATTTCCAGATGGCGACAAAATAAAATTAGATATTCATTTTGGAAAATGGCATGTGGATGCCATCAATAAAAAGAATCAAAGAATCATCATCGACGCCTATGCACCAAAAGAAAAGTTCATGCTTCTTCCATTTACGACGCCGCAAGGGGATAACTATAAGGATTATGAAGCTCTTAATGGAGTGGCAAGGCTTAGAATTTATGAACGAGAGAATTTCTTTTTACCTTGGAAACTCATCGCAGATCTTGAAACAGAAGAAGCCGGAATTGAATATGGATCCTTCAATGAGCTGGCATTACAAGAAGCTTTCACTCAATCTGTCCATTTGCAGTAGCGATGCTTATCTCTCTCCGCTGACGACAAACCAGAAGTGATAAAAATGGGCCAGTGGATTTTGTGCAAGAAGAGCCAGATCAGCGATAGCGGATTTTCCAAAATCACGGTCTTTGGGATCGAGATAGACATTCAGGCTTGGCATTAATGTTTGAACTAAAAAATCAATTTCAGAACCTTTTCCAAGAATAGGCTGAACCTCGACGAGGGTATTTTTGAACCCATTTTGCGAAAGCAAGGGGCCAAGCTTTCGCCCCACATTGGGATCCCCTCCTAGGCGCCGCTGTCCTTCTTGAATTTGACGCCAAAATTCTGGAAAGCTTTGCGGTGCAGGCTCGAAAAACATGCAATCCCGATCAGCGTCTTCAATGAGAAGGCGACCGCCTGGTTTTAAAATTTGTTTCAATTTTGCTAAGGCCAAAAGGGGATTGGCAAGATGCATGAAAACCAAACGGGCATAAATAAAATCAAAACTTTCATCAGGAAATGGTAAGTCATAAATATCCGCTTGTTTGAATTTTAAATTAGTTAAATCTTTGTTTTCCTCAAAGGCAGGGAGTAATAGTTCGGGACTTCGATCTATGGCTATGACCTCAGAGTCAGGAAATTCTTCGGCCATGATTCTGGCGCGGATTCCTTGAGCCGTGCCTACTTCGAGGACCTTTCCCTTTTTCGGATAGCCATGACGTTTTAAGAGATCGGGAAAACCATCAAGTCGCATTTGGGCTCGTTTGGCTAACATGCTTGACTCCATGGTATGGCTTTCTAATTTTTCAAATTGATAAGAACCTTTTTGGTTGTTATGGCGATTCCCAATCCTTTAATGATAAAAAAAATCTCAGGTTCAAAGTGGTCATGAGGCGTGGTTGTTCCGCCTTTTAAGATTTGACAGAATGTGGGAGAAAGGCCCTGGTGAAGACTGCTTTTTGGCAGAGAGCTACAAAGGATTCCATAGGCGTCTTTATATTCAACTTGGTTCTTAAATATGATGTTCATACCAATTTCTTTCTGAATTTGAGTTATCAGCCTAGCCTCTAGGATGACTTGTCAAAGGTGTATCCTAGTATATATATGAATAAAACTGATCTATTTTCAGAATAAATGTTGAAAAAAATAGAATGAATGGTAAAAAGATTTCAATGAATAAGACCATTGAATATTTAATAAGGAGTCTTCATGAAATTGGATCAGCTTCAATATTTCGTCGAAACAGCAAGGCGTCAACACATTGGACAAGCCGCCCGATTTCTAAATATATCCCCCAGTGCCATCAGCCACAGCATCGCTGCCCTTGAAGACGAGTTTGGTAGAACTCTCTTTGAAAAACAAGGGAGGCAAATTAAACTTACTCAGCATGGAAAGCTCCTCTTAGACCGGGCAGAGTTTCTGTTGGCAGAAGCAGGTCGCCTTCGTGAAGAGTTATCTTCAGAGTTTTCTTCAATGCGAGGGCATTACCGCCTTGCCGCAACCCATACCCTTTGTTCTGAATTCCTAACTCCAACTTGGATGGGGATTCAGCAAACACATCCCTCTTTAACTGCGACCCTTCAAACTCTTAGGTCTGGCGAAGTTTTGGCCAAAGTTGGAACTGGAGAGATAGATTTGGGGATTTGTTTTTCCCCCCAGTCAGGCCCTCATCACGAGAAAGAACAATTGCACCAAGGAAAGCTGGTCATCGCTTTTAGCAAACGACATCCCTTTTTGCAGGAGCGACGGATCGAGGATCTAGAAAAATATCCTTATATTGCGGCGTTGGCCGCACAGGGTATCGAGAATTGCGAAAATCATCCTGCCTTTCAAAAGCTGAGGTTGCAACCAAAAATCATAAATATGTATGACAGTTATGATGTGGCCATCAAAGCCATGCGGCACAATCAGGTTTGGACTTTGATTCCTGATTTTCTTGCCTACAGCCATCGGTCTGAAATCGAAACCTATGTCCCACGTGGCTGGGATGCCGATTATAAAATCGTTGCTGTTTGGCCTAAATATCGAATTCGTACCCAGGCCTTGGACCTTTTGATTTCATTGGTAACTAAAAAAGTAGTCACGGCAGCATCACCTCATTTCAAATAAGTTCTTAGATTATATAGTTAGTAAAACTAAATGATTTCGGTGAAAATAGATCAATATTATTCACCAATAAATTAGGTTATCCCATAAGGATGAAGAGCTCATTTCTAAAATGGTCTACGGTGATGATTGTCTGTTTGACAGCTACGGGTTTATCGATGAGGGGGCTAGCTCTACAAGGAATCCCCGTCTCTGAAAGCTTAATTTTTCGTGGTGTCATTTGTCTTTTGCTTGTTTTTGGGTGGGCGTTTTATCGAAACATTTCGTTGATACCCAAATCAATCAAAACCCAGTTTTTGCGAGCGCTCATTGCGGGATTGGCCTTATCTTTTTTTTCAATAAGTTATAATTGGTTGTCGGCCTCGGCCGTATCCGTACTTTCAAATATAGATGTTCCCATGTTGATCTTGCTTGGGTCCTTGGTAGGGCAGGTTTCGTCATTTAGATCGAAATTGCTTTCCTTGGTCTCAATTGTTTTACTTGTCATTTATGGAACAAATATTCACCACGAAAAAAATTGGCTCTTGGGAGTTTCTATTTTGGGATCTGGAATTTTTTTACTTTGCTTTGGTTACTATTTTATTAAAAAAAGCATGAATGATGAGAATAGAGTCATCACCATTCTAACCCCCTCCCTGGACATTATATTCTATGGATTTTTGCAATTAGCCATTTCCACTCCCTTGTCTTTTTCATTGTCTTATTCCATGTCTTGGTCTCGCGCTTGGGATTTCGATTCAATCTTATTGGCTACGCTATCGGGTGTTGGTATGTTCGGTGCGTATTATTCAACGATGGAACTCTATGCTCAAACGGATATAGCCACAGCTGAATTTCCTACACTCATATCAGCCTTAGCCATTCAGCCTTTGGAGTCACTATGGTTTCACCAAGATTTTATCCTACATGATTTTTTCATTTCATTTCTTTTTGTGATCACTACGTATTTTATTTTAACGAACGAAAAAAATACAGTGGAAGCATTAGATCTTCCTCAGGTTCCACAAAGTTTGGAGTTTACATGTGGAGCGGCTTGTTTTGAAAGCATGTATCATTATTTTAAGGGAATTTCTTTAGGTGAACTTCACTTTGCAGAAAAATTAGGAACCCTCGATTTAGGATATACCCACCCAGAGAGAATTGCGGAGCTGGCAGCTGACTATGGATTTTTTGTTGAGTTATCTAAAGAAGCCTCATTTGAAATGCTAAAAGAAAAATTTTATGAACACGGAGTTGTTTTTATTACTTGGTGGGATGAAGACGCTGGCCATTATAGCTTGGTCAAGAATATCAATAAGGATTCCATTCTCTTAATGGATCCTTGGATGGCCCGTCAAGGAAAGGATAAGCGGCTAAAGATAACGCAATTCCAAGAGCATTGGAAAGCCAGAGGAAGCGTCATGATTTCGATAAAGCATTTGAGTTTATAGCTATTGACAGAAATGAAATCGGGATTTGTTTTTTACTGAGAAGGATTTAAAGGTCGACATTCTAACATCTAGGACTTGTTTGAAAGATTATGAAGCTTCAATAGCTCTGGACAAAAGAATTTGGTTTAAGGATAGAGAACCTATTGACAGAAATTAGAGAAAATTTTTCCCAAAGGCCTCAGGCAATAACTTTGCAAAAGTTATTTTCTTAAATTCCTTATTTTTATTTCCAAAGTAGATAATGGTCTTTGGATCGCAGAACTCTGCCATGACTTGACGGCAAAGTCCACAAGGTGGCCATTTGTCTTTAGACGATGAAACGACCACCAAGGTTTTAATGGGAAGTTTCATCCCCTCAGATACTCCCTTCCAGATCGCCACCCTTTCGGCACAAACGGTTCCTCCATAAGAAGAGTTTTCTATATTGCAGCCAGAATAGACATTTCCAGCAGCGTCTTCAATGGAAGAACCGATAAAATATCCAGAGTAGGGGGCATAAGCACTTTTTTGAGCCGAATAGGCTGCGATTTTAAGTCTGTCCAAAGCAGAGGCTGAAGATGGTTTTGCCAGGATGAATTTTGAATTTTTCATGAAGTTAGGATTATCTCTGATTTTCATAATTAGTCAAAGACAAAGCTTACCTGAGTTATGCTTTGACCCCTAGAGCGAAGCTCTGTAGATTCATCATAGTAAATTTTTAAAGTTAAGATCAATCATTATTAAGATTAAAGATCTTTAGATGTAACAAGGAATCGGAATGAAGCAGAAATTCTTTATCACCACAGCAATTGATTATCCCAATGGAGCTCCTCATTTAGGGCATGCCTATGAAAAAGTGGTTTCAGACTGCTACGCACGTTGGTACCGATTGATGGGAAATGACGTTTTCTTTTTGACCGGAACGGATGAAAATGGACAGAAGTTAAGCAAAGCGGCTGAGCAGGCGGGGGCTTCCTCCACGCAAAATTATGTGGACGAGAATGTCCTGAAATTTAGGAAGTTGTGTTCAGATTTAAAAATTTCAAATAATGATTTTATTAGAACCACGGAACCAAGGCATTATCAAATTGTTGCCTGGTTTTGGGAAAAATTAAAAGCCAATGGGGATATTTATTTAGACCGATATAGCGGTCACTATTGTCTTGCCTGTGAGGCTTTTTATACAGAGACCCAATCCAAAAATGGGAAGTGCCCAGTGCATGAGACCGATCTTCAGTTTATGGAAGAAAATGGTTATTTTTTTCGCCTTTCGAAATACCAAGATTGGATCACTGAATATATTAAAAATAATTCCGATTTTTTATTTCCTTCGAATATTCGCAGTGAATTGTTGAGTCGTCTCGATGGCGACAAGCTTTTGGATCTTTCTATTTCTCGACCCAATCAAGGATGGGGGATCCCCGTCCCTGGTGACAAAGATATGGTTGTGTATACTTGGTTTGATGCTCTTATAAATTACTATACGGCTTCTGTTTTAGATGAGAACTCTCAAGATATTTCAGCTCGAAAAAATTGGCCAGCCAGCATGCATGTTATAGGAAAAGATATTTCATGGTTTCATTCGGTGATTTGGCCATCCATGTTGAAATCGGCTGGTCTTGAAATTCCTAAGCAGGTTTATGTTCATGGCATGGTCCTGGGATCCGATGGTAAACGTATGTCCAAGACGGCAGGCAATGGGGTTTCTCCCGAAGAGTGTTTAGAGCAATTTCATATTGATTCCTTAAAGTATTATTTATTAAAAGCCATTCCATCGGGACAGGATGGAGCTTTCTCGACAGATGAAGTGATCAGGGCTCATAACAATGAGCTAGCCAATGAATATGGCAATCTATTAATGAGGGTGGTAAAGCTTTCCCTGAGAAGTTTAGGTTCAGTGGTGAAACCTAGCGAGGCTCAAACCACAGTGGCGCAAACGAAAGAATCGGTGAATCTCAGCGGTATTGTGGATTTTAAATTGGACTTTTATATCAAAGTCAAAGAAGAGATGCAAGCGCGAGAACATCACCGCGCGCTGAATACCATTTGGTCGGGAGTCAGGCAGTTGAATTCGTACATCAATCAAAAAGAGCCATGGAAAATGAAAGAAGATCCCCAAGGAGTTCACCGTGTGATGTACACGGCCTTACTAAATTTAAACTTTATCACGGTATTATTGACGGCCTTTATTCCTGATTCTGCCGAAAGTGCGAGAAAATTACTTGGGGCTCAAATGGATAAAGAAGAGTCCTTGAATTTTGTGATGAAAGAATTTCATTTGAGCGACGGGACTCCCTTATTTCCTAGGATAGAAACAAAAAAAAATTAAATGTTTTTCATTTCTCAGAATGAATCAATCAAAGTACTCATAAAATCAACTTAGGCTTCTCATTTTGATAATAAATGAAATAGCTTAAGTAAAAAAAATATCTTTCCGATGGTTCTGAAAGGATTAATTTAGATTGATCCAGGAGGAACAATGAGAACGTTAATTAAAAGTTTCCGCCGTTTAATTTTGGTTGCACATTTGCTGTCCCTGGCATCTTGTGTTTTACCAAAAAACGAGAACCTGAGCCAAACTATCTTACAAGAGATGAACCAGGATAATGGCGCTTCAAAGGACTTTGCAGGACTTGTTTCGGCCCAAACAATATCAGCTACCAAAGTGCAATTAAGTTGGGTTCCTTCAACAAACCCTGATGTTATTGGGTACGCCGTATATGATACCAGTTTAGCTTTTAATCCTAAATTGATTAAAACGGTAAAAGCACCTGCAGAGGGAGTGGCGATAACCAATTTATCTCCACAAACATTCTATTCATTTAGGGTGAACGCATTTAAAAAAGATCAAGTTAATGATCCGAATAAAGTCGATATTGGAGCCATACCCTATGGAGGAATTTCATCAGTAGATGTTCAGAGCTCGACAACGGCAATTTTTAATTATTCTGATGGGAGTAATGCCGATAAGATTCTAATTTACTGTAAAGTTGGTTTGTTAGCTGTTGAAGAAACCCTAATTGGAACAATTACTAATACCACAAATTCACAGAGTTTAATTTCTGATTTACAAGCTGGAGAAACCTATAAATGTAGAGTGGTATTGGATATTGGTGGATTTCAAGATAACAACACAACAACCGTTACTTTTATTCCTTTAGGTGAAGCAACTCAACTAGTTTTTTCCTCTCAACCAACAAGTGGGAGTGCCGGAGTGGTTATTCCTGGACAGCCTGTTGTTTCCATTCGGGACAGTAGCGGCAATGTGATTGTTGCAGGGCCTGATTCGACAGCTCAAGTTACATTGACCATTGCCCCCCCTGGTGCCGGAGTGGTTATTGGTACTTCTACGGTCACCGCCGTTAAGGGTGTGGCTACATTTACCGGCCTCAGTTTTCAAGAAGCGGGAATAAAGTCTTTAAGAGCGACAAAATCAGACACCTCAAATCAAACCAATGGATCAGCGCCGCTAACTGTTGATTCTGACAGTTTTACAATTTCTCCGGGACCAGTAGATGCAACAAAATCGTCTATAAGTATTTCCCCAGCGGTACCTCCGGCAGCTGCATTGGTCGCTGATGGAAATGCCGCCTACACAGTAATCATCACTTTAAAAGATCAGTTCAATAATCCAATATCAGGAATTAAACCAACATTTGCATCTTCAATATCAGGAGATAATTTATCTCAACCTTCGGCATTTACGGACTCAACGGGAAGTTCTTCAGGATCAATAAGTTCAACCCTTGCCGACACCTCGTCTCCTTATAGATCTCTAACGATTTCATCTCCAGCGGGTTTAGGAACACTTTCGGTTTTGGCTCCTTTTGTTCCTGGAGTTGCTACAAAACTTGGTTATATTGTTCAACCCGTAAATTCTCCAGGAGGAGCCTTGGGAATGGCCCCTATTCAAATAGCTGTAATGGATGCCAACAGTAACGTGGTCAATACCGGGGTTGCCTCAACTTCCGACATTAGTGTTTCCATTGCTTCCAATGTTAATGGAGCAGTTTTGTCTGGAACGACAACAGTCACAGCGGTAAATGGAATTTCTTCGTTTAGCAATCTAGGAATCGATAAAACAGCAACAGGTTATAAGTTACTAGCAAGTTCAGGAAGTTATATCCCGTCTTATAGCAATTCTTTTAACATTACTTCTGGAACCCCTCAAAAAATAACAGTGACCTCTGGCTCAAATTCTGTGGTTTCAAATGTTTGCAGCGGAGTTATTACTGTCCAGCTAAAGGACAACGGTAATAATCCAGCAAATGCCATTCAAAACACTCCCATATCCATTTCTGGTTTAGGCAGTGCTGCTTTATATACAAGTAGTACCTGCAGTGGCTCACCGATCTCTGCAACTCTAACCTTTGCAGCAGCAACAAATACAAAAAATTTGTATCTAAAAAGCTCGGCAAGTGAAACATTGAATTTGGTTTTTAGCGATACGTCAAGTGTTTTAACAACGGGAACTTTTTTGATGAACGTGTTGCCAAATAAAATTAGCATTACCGCTAACATGCCCTCGCCACCAGCAGCTTCAGGAACGGCCATGTCGGTCACAGCAGGAGCTTGCTCTCCACCTATCATCATCACTCCCAGGGGAGAAAATGGGAATGCTGGACCTTTACCAGCAACAACAAGTGTTTCAATCACAGGTTTGAATGGCACGTCTGCACAGATTTTTTCCGACTCAGGTTGTACACAGGTGTTGACGGCATCCAATGTTTCTTTGCCAATCACTTCTGGAACTGGGACATATCCAATAAATATTTATTTAAAAGATCCAAAATCTGAGGTCTTAAATATAAATGTTACTGATAACGCTGCTGTCATGACTTCGATTTCTTCAAATCAGCAGATTTCCGTTTTGCCTTCAAAAATTATTTTCAGTGGCCCGTCAACTGTTGTTGCAGGAAGATGTTCAACGGCATATACCGTGTCACTCAAGGACGAACAAGATAATTTAGTAAATGCAGATACTAATAAAACTATAAACATCAATGGTCTAAGTGGGACGACAACTGGTGCCTTCTATAATACGAATAACTGCACCGGTTCACCAATGAACACTCAACTTATCATTCCACAGGGAAGTTCATCGATAATGGTTTATTTCAAAGACACAACGGCTGAAAGTTTGACAGTATTCATGTCAGATCCTAGTGCTCTTATGGCAAACTCATCTTCCATTGCAATAGGGATTTCACCTGCTGCATTTCAAATCACTGGCCCAACTCCCGCAAATTCGAAAACGACAGTTTGTGCTGGCCCGTTTACAGTAAATACCTTAGACGGAGCGACTGTACCAAATATCACCGCTGCCATTACGACGATTGTATCCAATTTAGCTCAATCAGGCTATGCCGCTGGTTTTATTGATGCTGGAAAATTTTATAGCGATAGTCTTTGCAGCTCAGAGATAACTAGTTTGACTTTCAATCCAGGGAATAGTGCTAAAAACTTTTATTTTAAAGGGCAATATCCTTCCGCATCGCTCACAATTACAGCTTCTGATGCTGCGGCAATATTAGATTCAGGAACGACCACTTGGACCATCAATGGTGATAAGGGTTGGATTGGAACACTTGGAAGTTTTTTGGATTCAGCTGGGGAGCTTCTCTGGTTTCGAACGGGAGTCAGTCCTGTTTCAGCAAGGATGGATGCTCCATCCTCTGTTAGAGACTTAACTTTTGACTCGTCAAAGAATTTCTTGTATGTGGTAGATGAGTCAGGCCATCGAATCATCAAGTATGATTACATTAATCAAAGATATGTCGGTTGGATTGGTGGTTTTACTAATCCAAACAATGCAGCGGCACTCATTTCAGGAAGCAAAAAATCACTTTACCCGGCCTTACCTTCTTCAGCTAGTTGTATTTCTACGACCTCTGGGAATGTCACTCCTGGATGGTGTTTAGGTGGTCAATCTTATGCTTCTTCTAATTCAACATCTGGGGTTTTTTATTCTCCTCGACAGCTTACCGTGGATAGCACTTATATATATGTAACTAACTACAATTCACATGTTGTCACTAGATATGATGCTAATTCTGGATCATTTACCGGTTGGATAGGAGGCATATCCTCAACTCCCACAGGAATTGGTCCAGGGGGGCCAGGAAGTTGTACAAGCACTTCTTCTGGAATTACGCCCGGCTGGTGCAAGGGTGGTAATAATACATCCAATGCCAGTGGAACATCATCATGGGGCTATGGAAATGGATACATGTACTATCCAAATGCCATTGCAAATGACGGTACCTATTTATATGTAGGAACAAACGGTGCCATTTTAAGATTTAGTTTAGCTAGTGGTGCTTTTGCAGGGTGGATTGGCAAAGCCTATACAACTCAGCCAACGTCAGGCGCTTCTGGTTGTACCTCTTTATCTTCCGGAACAACGACACCTGGTTGGTGTTATGGTGGAACCTATCAGAGTGTAAATCCAAATACGGCGAGCGGTACGGGAAGTTTAAGAGGAGGCATAATTTTCCCTAGATCCATTTACATAAAAGATGGTTATCTTTATGTACTTCATTCTGATTCAAGTGGAACGATAACCTACTATAATGCCGCCTCTGGTGCGTTTATCGACAGATTACCAAGTTTAGCATTTACTTGGAATGGAGCTATGGATTTTGTTTTTGATACCATTACAAATTTATTTTATGTTGCTGACACCTCAAGAGTTATCGCTGTTGACACCGATGGCTTAGTCAATGGCTGGCTTGGTAAAGTGAATAATACAAGCTCATTAACATCTGCGCTTGGTTATACAGGTGATTGTTCTGTTCTTGGAACGAATGATAATACCCCTGGATGGTGCCTAGGTGGTTCAGCTAAATCTGGAATGGATGAACAAGCTTTTGAGGAAACCTATTCCATAGAAAATGATGGAAACGGAAACTTGCTCGTTGGAAATTATCGAACCGCCTTAATTAAGAAATACAATATGACGACAGGGGCCTACCTCGGGTCATTGGGTTATTCAAGTACCGCTCCACAAGAGTGGTCAAATGATTCATCAACTGAGGCAGAACTATATGGTTTTGGAAACGATGATTTTTACTACCCATTGGGAGGATATAGTGACGGCACTTACTTATATGTTTCAGATTGGGGAAATGGAAGAGTCAAAAAAATAAGTTTAGCCACTGGAAAACTTGTTGGATGGATCGGAGGAGTGACAACAACACCTACTGGAGGACCACACTCAGATTGCGTGACAACCAACCCAATGTCTGTGACCCCTGGATGGTGTAAAGGTGCTTTAGCAAACCCTTGGTATCATATTCTTAACTTCGTAGGGAGCAGTCAGATTAATGGCTTGATGCAAACTCCGAATGGCATCACGGGCGATGGAACCTATATTTATGTGGTTGATCAGACTTTACATAGAATTAGTAAATTTAATGCCTCAACTGGTGTCTTTGTTGGCTGGATTGGAAAAATCGCAAATGCCCCGACAGGTGGAGCCGCTGGCTGCGTGGGGGCAACGGTTGGAACTTTTACTCCAGGTTGGTGTACGGGGGGGTTAAGCGGTTCTGGAGCAGATGATGGGATGTTAAATTATCCTAGTGCTATCACCTATGTGGCGGCCACTGGAAAATTATATGTTGTTGATAATGTAAATCATCGAATTTCTTCCTACAACAGTTCTACAGGAGCTTTTACAGGATGGATTGGTCGTATTGGAACGGCTCCCAGTGGAGGTTGCTCAACAATAAGCAATGGATCTTATGATGTTTCTACTGGAGGTTGGTGTACCGGTGGTACGTCTGCCGAAGCAAGTGGATCAGGTGACAAATTTGGTGGGTTTAGATTTTATCATTGTACTAGCTGTTCACCTCTTTCAGCGACCGGGTATCCGGGAGGAATAACTTCTGATGGAACTAATTTATACATTTCTAACTTTTACAATTTCAGAATTGATAAAATTAGTTTAGCAGGAACTTGGGAATCAGCAGTTCTTTCAAGATGGGGTCAATATACAAATAGTTGGCAGACAAATGGAGCTATTGTTGGAAGCTGGAACCCTGGATGTGAATACCCCATGGGGCTTTGGACCGATGGGACAAATTTATATGGAACAGGATACAGCACTTGTTCTTACGGTCAATCTGGTGTTGCTGTATGGAAGATGAATTTATCATCTGGGAATATGATTGGATGGCAGGGAGGAGTTTTGCCCTCAGTTTCCATTGTTGGGGGTGAAACAGGTTGCGTTGGTGCCAGCGGTAAAACTCCTGGTTGGTGTCAAGGGGGCGCCGCTATGCAAGGGTTTAAGTTAGGACAATTCAGTAATGCCTACTATGTTACGGGGGAGACTTCTGGAAGTTATATTTATGTAATTGATGCAAATACAAACAGAGTGACTCGAATGTTGAAGTAACCTTGAGTTAGTTGCGGGTGGTTTTTTTGAAGAAGATGGGATGTTTAAAGAAATTTACTTTCATAATTCTTTCAGGCTTTTGCTTGATGGTTTCGGTTTCATGTCGAAGTGGAGGATCTACGTCCGGCATCAATTCGACAGATTCCGCAGAATCATCCATACCTCCAATTGTGGATATTCCCACAATTGCATTTCCAATTATGAGTCCTTATTATTCTCAGAGTGATTTCCTAGACATTTCTGGATTGTGTATGGTTGGATACACGGTGAGTTTATCTGGTTCTTTTAATGCAGAAGAGATTTGTGAAAATTCAATTTTTAATTTTAGAGTCACCAAAAGCACAGATGGCATTTATGCATTTTTAGTCACTCAAACAAGCCCAAGTAATATCATATCCAACCCCGTTTCAATAATCTGGATTCGAAAATCAAGTGTTTCTAGTCCACTTGTTAAGTCGCCTTCGGTAAATCCCTATTTTTCTGCAGAAGGAGTTCTTACTATTTCTGGAGCTTGTGAAACAGGTGCTACGATTAGTCTGGGTGGCGACGGTGCCGGATCTACAACTTGTGTAGCCTCACAATTCAGCTTAAGTCTACCTAAAGCTTTAGATGGAGATTATAATTTATCTGTTATCCAAGTGGATCAAGCTGGGAACAGTTCCAGCTATCCCTTGGTTTGGAAGAAACATGCCTTAACAGTTCTTCCCTTTAATCCAACACTGACAGTGAATACCCCTCAAGTATTGACTCTTAGTGGAGGAACAGAGACTTTTACAGTTTCAATTTCAACGAACACTTCGGGTGGTTCTTATAATTCATCAACAAAAACATACACACCAGGAATTGTTGCAGGAGGAGTTGATGTGTTAACGGTGACCGATGGGATCGGGGATACGGCCCAATTGCTTGTAACCGTTGTTCCTGGAGATCCAGATCATCTAGTGATGGGAACACCCAGTGGCGATAATCAAACGGGAATCCTAGGACAACTTTTACCTACGGCCTTAAAGGCAAAAATCGTTGATAGATATGGAAATGGAATTTTCAATTTCCCATTGTATTTTCAAAAGCTATTGGGTGACGCTGAAATCGATGATAACCCAGTTCAATTCTCTGATGTCAATGGGACTGTTTCTGTGAATGTAAGGTTGGGATCAGGAGCATTAACAAATTCAATTAAAGTGGGACCGCTATCAGGTGCGTTAATGGATGTGAACTCCACCGGAAATACGTCATTACTATTTAAAGAGCTTACGAGTTCAAGCTCTGAGGGATTCATTGGGGCGGTTTATGGGATTGGCCAAATCCCTCAAGGTATGGTGGTAGCGGATTTTAATGGAGATGGCTTTCCTGATGCTGCGGTACTAAATTCAGGTGATCCAAGTATTGGCATTTTGCTGGGAACAGGAAAAGGTAATTTTAAGAAAATGACTAAGATCCTTTCTTTATGTAGTTCTCCTAATGGGATTTCAAGTGGAGATTTTAACTCAGATTCTAAAATCGATTTAGTTATCACATGCGGAAATTCAGCTTTTTATGCCTTACAAATAATTCGCGGGAATGGAGATGGTACTTTTCAAGTACCTGCTAATATTTCTATCGATGTTAGTGAAAATATTCCTTATGGTATCGTCGTTGCCGATCTTAATGGTGATTCTAAGCTTGATATTGCCATGACTTCAGCTGGATCGGGAAAAGTCTTTTTAAGAATGGGAAATGGCGATGGGACTTTTCAAGTGCCTGTTTCATACGATGTAGGAAGTTCACCAGGTGCTTTAGCTAACATAGATGTCAACAATGATGGTAAACAAGATCTAGTAGTTATCAATTCTGGAGATAACACAGTATCTGTTTTAAAAAATAATGGGTTGGGTGTATTCTCCACTTTTGGACTTTACGGAACAGGTGTAGCACCAACAGCTTTGGCAGCGGCAGACTTTGACGGCGATGGATTTTCAGATATAGCAGTTGTTAACAATTCGGATAGTTCAGTTTCCATTTTTATCAATGATAAATCTGGAAATTACAATGCAGGAAGTGATCTTTCAGTGGGAACGAACCCAAACTCAATCATAGCTAACGATTTAAATGGAGACTCAAAGGTTGATTTGGTCATCAGTGATGGATCCGATAATAGTTTGAGTGTTTTTTCTGGTGCAGGAAATGGGATTTTTACCAATATTGTGAACGTTGCAACAATAGTTAATCCAAATCATGTTACTGCGTATGATGCTAACGGAGATGGCAGTAAAGATTTGTTGATTATAGGAAGTAGTTCTCAACAGATCCAAGTTTTTCCTGGTAGATCGAATTTTTCGTTTGGATTCCTGTCCTCCGTTGGAGCCAATCCTGTCGCACTGGTCATAGATGACTTAAATAGGGATCAAATCCAAGATGTAGGTGTAGTTAACAGCAATAGTAAAACGGTTAGCATTCTTCAGGGTTTAGGAAATGGGCTTTTTAATTTAACATCCACATTAAATACAGGTGATAATTCAAATGCCATAACGTCAGGGGATTTAAGAAAGAATAAAATAAAAGATTTGATTTTAACCTGTCCTAATCTTGGTCATGTAAAAGTTTTTTTAGGTAACGGAGATGGGACCTTTGCAGTACCAGTAAATTATTCAACCGGAGCTGGACCCTCTTCGGTGATAGTTGTAGATTTTAATAATGATGGGTTTTTAGATATTTCTACAGCGAACATATCCAGCAATACGGTAAGTGTGCTTTTAGGAAACGGTGATGGAACGTTTCGTACCAAAGTTGAATATCCTGTTGGAAATGGGGCCACTAGTTTGATAGCGGCAGATTTAAATGGCGATCGAAAATTAGACATCATCGTAGCTAATCTTTATAATAATTCCATCAGTGTGCTTCTTAATAATGGCGATGGAACTTTTCAAACTCAAGTGGAATATTCTTCAGGTATGGGAACGATAAGTTTACTGGCTGCTGACTTTAATAATGATGGCAAGGTAGACATTGCTGCAACGAATTCTACTGATGGGACCGTTAGTATTTTCATGGGAGTAGGAAATGGAGCTCTTAACTCGCCAAACGTCTTTTCAGCAGGCTTGGATCCAAATGGACTTGTTGCCGCTGATTTCAAAGGAAATGGAAAACTTTCGTTAGCCGTCGCTAATGGATTCAATCATGCGTTTACTGTGTTGTGGGGTAATGGAAGTGGTCAATTTACGACTTCAACCACCTATGATTCTCAAGGAAGTTTATCTGCGATCGGTGTTGGAGAATTGAATGGGGATGATGTGAGTGACATCCTTGTTCTTGATAGTGTTTTAAATAAATTGGAAGTGTGGATTGGGCATTAAATATAAATTGATTATTACCGCATTGGAGTTTATTTTGATGGCAATTAGTTTGTCGTCTTGTACTATTGCATCAGATCCAAAGGGAAATGCGGGCTCTTCAGCCCTTCTTGAGAGTATTAATTTGGTTTCTTATACAGAATCAAGAGCCCTTGTTAAGGTTGTTGGTTCTTTACCTAGAATGAATTCAGTGGAATTAAACGAAGTTATTTTTCATTCCCAAATAGATTGTTCTGACGAGCCTATTGGCAGAGGTTTACAAAAAGATTTTGCAAGTACCGGAATTGAAATCCAAGTTTTCATTGATAAAAAAACGGATATTTATATTCAATCAAACACCTCAAGCGAATGTTATTTCTTAGGAAGCTATACTTTCACCTCATCCCAACCAGATCCCCCCACTCTTTCTAGAATGATTCCCGCGTCGCCTTCACGGACATCAACGACACCAACACTTTTTGGAAGTGCATTAATAAACTCTACGGTTAGTTTCTATAAAGATCCCAGCTGTTCAACCATATTGGGAAATGGAAGTGCAAACGATTTTAATTTAGTTGGAATCATTTTAAAAGTTCCTTCAGATAGCAAAGTTGAAATATATGCTCAAACAAGAGATCCATTAAACAAAACTTCAACCTGTCAACTTATGACAACTTATCAGCATATTTCTAGCGGTCCTGATCCTATCATTTTTTCTTCGATAACTCCGGCTTCTCCAAATAATTTGTCAACTAATCCTAATGTTAAAGGAGTCGTGTCTTCGAATTCAGAATCAGTGGTCTTGTATAAAGATCCTGGCTGTTCCGATGTTATTGTTTCAGGCACGGCGACTGATTTTAGTTCAATAGGTTTTTCAATAAATGTGAGTCAGAATACAAATTCAACTATTTATGCTAAGGCCTTAGATGGAGATGGGAACCCATCTGTTTGCAGTTATTTAACTAGCTACCTTTATGATGATGTCGCACCAGTAGCGCCCGTATTTAGCTCAACGACTCCGACCTCGCCGACCAGATTAACTATTTATCCGCAAGTAAAAGGAGTGGCCTCTTCGGATACTGCTTTTGTTAAATTTTATAATTCTCCTTTGTGCCTTGTCCAGACCGGGATTGGAAGTAAAATGGATTTTGAAGGAAGTGGGGTTTTTGCAACGGTTGTGCAAAATTCGATTACTCCAATTTACGCAAAAGCCTTTGATCTTGCAGGTAATGGTTCTACCTGTACTTATTTTTTGGATTTTAAAAATCAAACCATTGCTCCTGACATTCCCGCATTTGGCGGAACAACGCCGGCCTCACCAAATAATTTGACTCCAAATCCTTTAATTTTTGGAACAGCTTCTGAAACCACAGTGAGCTTAAATTTTTATTCAGATTCTAACTGTAGTAACTCTATTGGATCTGGAACGGCTAGCAATTTTAATGGGAGTGGTATTCAAGTTAATACCCCTGAAATTCCTAATTCTATAAACTTGACACCCATTTATGCCACGGCGACAGATTTGGAAGGCAATGTCTCTGTTTGTACTCAAATTGCTACTTATGGTTACTCCACGGCAACAGCAGCTAATGCCACGTTTGTAGGATCGATACCCGCATCACCATCAAGAACTTCAACGACACCGTTTATAGTTGGAAATGCTCCAGCTTCAGTTGCTCAAGTATATCTGTACAAAGATGTATCGTGTACTCAGCAGTTAGGGAATTCAACAAAGAATTCTTTTTTTGCTCAAGGGATTCAAATAAATTCTCAAGCCAATAGTGTAACAACAATTTACTCTAAAACACTTGATGTGTATGGAAATTATTCAAACTGTTCATTTTTAACTACTTACACCCACGACAATGTTCCGCTCTTTGATCCTTTATTTATTTCATCAACACCATCTTCACCAAATAATTCGTCATCGAACCCAGGTATCTTAGGCTCAGTCATTGTTAATGTTCCTGGCAAGATATTACCTATGAGTCAAGTAAAACTTTATGACAATTTTTTGTGTATTAATGAAGTTGGTTCTGGAACACCCAATTCATTTACCACTACAGGAATTCAGGCGACCTTAGTTCCTAATAGTATAAACACGGTTTATGCCAGAGCCTTTGATGCTGCGGGAAACAAATCAAATTGTACTTATTTGTTGGACTATATTTTCGACAATATTCCTCCTGGAAATCCATCCTTGGTTTCGGCAACTCCAATGACACCTTCCTATACAAGGGATACAAACATTGTTGGCGCAATATCTAATGCTCAGAACCTCACGGCCCTTGCTGCGGTTTCTATTTATTTGGATTCGTTGTGTACGAACATAATAACCTCTGTATCAACTGCTCAGTTTACATCTTCAGGTGTGCTTCTTACAGGTAATCGCAACTCAACAACTCCATTCTATGCTCAAGTCCAGGATGTTGTTGGAAATAAATCAAGTTGTTCACTCTTAATTAATTATTTCCATAATGATATGGGTCCATCGAATCTAATCACATCTCAAAATTCGGATGGATCTGTGAGTTTAAATTGGAGTGCTGATAATTCAGCAAGTCCTACACCGCAGTATATAATTAAAAAGGCCACTAAAAGTGGAGGACCTTATACTGTTATAGAATGGAATAACTCAGGGAATTCATTTAAAGATAACTCTGTATCTAATAATAAGAGTTATTACTATGTTGTTGCAGCAACAAACAATACAGGAACAAGCAATAATTCAACTGAAGCGAATCTTCTTGTTTCCGCAGGTTCTGCTCAACCTGCAACCATGTTAGCTGCAACTCCAGGGAACCATGTTGTTGAGCTTTCTTGGCAAGGATATTCTCCTGATATGTACTATAAAGTAATGCGAGCAACCCAACATGGAGGACCTTATACAGAAATTAAATCAGGTATCACAAGTACAACCTATAAAGATACAACTCCATCAAACGGTACGACCTATTTTTACGTTATCAAAGGGTTGAACCCAAGTGGAGTGAGCATTCAATCTAATGAAGCTGTCGCTAGAGTTTTAAGTGCGCCCAGTGCTCCTCAAAACCTAGAAGGTTTTTTACTAATGTCAAACCCAAATTGTGCTGGTCGTGCAGGGGTTACTTTAACATGGACAGCACCAAGCTATTATAGTGCTTTTATGGTTCGTCGGGGTGCTAATTCTCAGTTTACTCAAGACTATAGAACAACAACAGCAACGTCATTTACTGATTGTACTTTGAATGCTAGTGATACTAATTTTAGAGCAAATTATTACAGCATCCAAGCCCTATGGGGTCCGTCTTCTGGGTATGCAAGATCTCCACTTTCTTCAATTATAGGGTTTACTAATTATGCTGGAACTAATTTCGTTGTTAATCCTGGTGATAATAAAGCAACCCTTTCATGGACGGACATTGCTCCGGCTGAATCTTATCAAGTTTGGCGTTCAGACCAAGCAGGTTGGCCTAACTCACATTATGTCTTACTTGATGGAGCCGTCTATGGGACAACTTACACGGACAATACCGCACTAAATGGAATAGCCTATTTCTATATGGTTTTGGCAAATTATTTGGGTAATCAAACAGGGGGGGATGCTACTGAAGTGGGTGCCATCCCGAGTCCATCTTCTGGAGTCCCATCTAATTTGCAACTAACAGAAGATAAAGCAAGTGGCAATCCTTCTCTGGGGTGGACATCACCAGAAAAATATAATTACTTTAATATTTATAGAGCCACTGCCTTAGGAGGTCCTTATGGTTATGTTGGTTCATCTTATATAAATTCCTATATCGACAACTTATCGACTCCGGATTTATATTACTATCAAGTTGTAAGTGTTTGGGGTCAGGTAGAGTCTACACCCACAAATATTCAATCCTATCGATATGGTTTAACTAACGCCACAGCATCAGCATCATCAAGTTCAATTACTCTTAGTTTCTCAACTGTTTCAGGAGCAACTCAATACCAAATTTATAGAAGTCATAGTCAATCGGGAACCTTTTCGCTTATTGATACGGTGGCATCAAGCCCCTACATCAACTCTGATTCGTCTCCTGCCGCCTATCCTGCATTGAGTGGTGAAGGTTATTATTACAAAATAAGACCCGCTTTTCCTGATGGAAGCTTTGGGCAATACTCAAGTGTCATAAATGCCCAACTTTCAAGTAATAATGTTCCTTCTGGATTAACTGTTGTTGCCTCAACAGCTTCATCTATTTCACTCAAATGGGCAAAAATAAATAATGCAGTTTTGTATTACGTTTATAAGTCGACAACGCCCGCAGGTCCATACACCTTAGCTTCAACAAGCACTTCAAATGAAGCTTATATTGGAGGATTGACAAATGTTACAGATTATTATTTCAAAGTGGAATCAAAAGTAGGCGCCCAGATTTCAAACAAATCTGATTTTATACAAGGGCTGACGGTGGATATGCCAGAGCCTCCGTTATATGAAGTAGGAAACAACGAAATTAATCTTACTTGGACAGCTATTGCAGGGGCCACTTCCTATACTCTATATAAATCCTCCGATTCAAAAAATTTTACTCCGGTTTTAAGTTCAACCCTTAGCACCTCCTATTCGGATACGAGTGTGGTGAATGGAAGTATTTATTTTTACAAACTAGAAGCCGTCTTCTCCTTATACTCTTGGACATCAGATTCTACAAAAGGAGTTACGCCTGGAATAACACCATCGTCTCCACAAGGTCTTGTATTTGTTCAAACAGTTTCACCAACAAGTGTAAAGTTAAGCTGGACCCCCGTATCAAGTGCTAAATTATACAAAATTTATCTTTCTCCAGTTAGTGGTGGGCCATGGGGAACAGCAGCACAAAGCAGTTCAGCCACCGTTGGAATAGTCTTAAATGGGTTGACTTCAGGGGCGGTTTATTATGCATGTGTCACAGCTTTAAATGGTATGCTTGAGTCTGGTTGTTCTCCAGAAATTTCATTTATACCAATTACCGAACCCAGCGCACCTCTTGTTGTTGCAACTTCCGCAGGTATCGATCTTAGCTGGGGAAGCATCGCGGGAGCGACAAGCTACGACATCTATCGATCGACAAATAGTTTTAATTTTGAGATCATAGCTAGTGGAATTGCTTCTACGGGATACTCTGATCTAGCAGCCATACCTGGCCAACATTATTACTATAAATATGGTCCAAAAAATCCAAGTGGAAATCCTTATTCTTTGTCTGCGACTTCTGCGGATATCGTTTACGGCATATCCATCGCTATTCCAGCAAGTCTTTCTCTGTTTTCTCCTGATACCAGTAGTGTTATTTTGAATTGGGCTCCCTCTAGTCAATCTGCTAATTATAAAATTTATCGGTCCTTAGTTTCTGGCTCAGGATATGTATTGATTAATACAATTAGTGCGTCTTTAATTCAATATACAGATTCTGGTCTATCTGCAGGAACAGATTATTACTATACGGTTAGTTCCGTAAACTCATCTGGAATCGAATCAGGAAAATCAAATGAAGTAGGTATTAGAACGATTGCAGGACCGGCTTCTATAAGTACTGCAAATGTATCAAACAAAGTTCAAGTTTCTTGGAGCAGCGTCGCCGGCGCCAGCTCTTATGTGGTATCAAGAAGTGATTCATCAGGAGGCCCCTATGGTTCTGTAGGATCAACAGGCTTAAACACTCTTCTGGATTCAAATATTGTTAATGGAAAAACATATTACTATGTTGTTGAGGCTAAATTTTCAGGAACATTAAGATCAGCAATTTCAAGTGAGAGCGCGATCTCTGCAATTAGAGTTATGAATCTTCAAATTCCGATAGAACTTACAGATCAAGCATTAGCATCAGATGTGGTGCCAGTTCTATTTAACAGGGCGCAAGTGAGTTTAGACACTTCAGCATATGATGGAACGGTATCCTATGACTTCGAAGTCCTAGCAAAAAATGCAGACTCTAACAATTCAAATGTAGAGATAGTTGATTCTTTGGGAGTAACAAAGGCTACTATATCCATACCCTCTGGAAGTTCTTCTTACACAAGATTAAGAAGTACCTTCGTGCCAAATCCAGGATTTGATTTTTATCAATTAAAAATTGGAGCAACCACAAACAATTCAGATGTAAAAATAGAACAAGCTAGAATTCTAGTTACACAAGTAGGAGCGAGTAAAACCAAAGTTTTTATCCCCCTCTTAACTTCATCAAGGGCACCTTCAAGTATCGATGAAAGCTTACCTGTTGAAAATACAACCAGTAATAGTTACCTTGTATTAAATAATTCAACTGAGTTTGTCAGAGATTTAACTAAATACTCAAATCTGATAGAAAATAATCCATGGGAGTTTGAAGTTATTGTTAGTTCTGACGGCGGCGAGGGCGTTGTTTCTTTATTTAATCAAAACCTGCAACTTCCAGTTGAAGATACGGAAATTGAGTTTTCTGATAATTCAGTTACTATTGTCAATTCACCTTTCAGTGATGATATCCAAAATTTCTCGAGTCCTACAAATGATTTGAATATTTTCAAAGTAGCAATGAGATGCTCAAAGGATTGTAATTTAGGAGCCGTAAATATTTACAAAGCGGGAATTTGGTTATCGTTGTCAGATCTAAGTAAAGTTGAACTCGTTTACAGGACTTCTCTGGCGAAAAATTCCATAATTGCACCCACGTTGATGGATGGAGGACGCACATTGATTGATGCAAGTGTGTTTTCGAATCCAATATTTAATTTTCGAGTTATAGGCTCTGCTCCTACTGGGCTTTCAGGAGATTTTATGCTGCTTTCAAGTGGTAATTTGGATAGCGGCACGGGAGGCACAAGTGTTATTTCTGACAGCAATTTAACTTTTAGCACCATGGCTCCATTAACACAAAAAACGGGGTCACCGCTAACTCTTTCAGGTGATAATAGATATTTGATAAAAGCCGAACCCAGCGGTGGTGAACTTTCCCTTCAGGAGTCAGCGGTAACGGTCAATGTATCTCCTTAGTAGCAACTCATTAATGGGAAATTTTCAATATGAAGGAGGCATAGGTGGAGTTTCTGTCAACAGTCCTGAATTCAGAATTCTTTCAAGGGAGCTAGTTTTTGATAGTAAATAATTTTCACTTTTACTGATCAATAGTTTCATGTGATCCCTCTGTTCAATTAGCATCCCAATTGAGTTCTCTAGCGATTTTCTGTTCCCAGAAAGGGTCGGCGTGATCTTCAGTTCCAATTCAAGTCTAGAAATTTCTTTTTCGGTAACTGAGAGATAATCATTTAAGGGATGTAGGGTTATTGCTTGCTGAATTTCTCTAGCTAACTGGGAAACAATTCTTTGATATTTCGATTTGTCTTGATTTTGGGTTAGGACAAATTGTGAAAATTGCTTTTCTCTTTGGCTTAATTGAGTTCTAATGACTGAATGTGACTCTTTTTCTTTAGAGAGAAGCTCCATTTGCTCGTCTACCTTAATTTGCAATTCATTTTTTTCGTTTGTAATCTGATTGACGGTGGCACTTAAAGCATCTTGAGATTTGTTTAATTCAGAAATTATTTCTTTTAACTTGGAAATTTTACTTTCAAGTTGATTTACAACGTCTTCAAAGTAAATCTTTGATTTTTCAAACTGGTCTTGGTTTTGTTTTAAAGAATCGTTAAGGACTTTAATTTCATTCTTCAATGAATTTATTTCTGTTTGATAATGATTCCTTTCTGAGAACCAGTCTTCTCTTGATGTATAATGCGCTAGCTCCATTTTGCATATTTCATTTCTAAGGGCAACCACATCGTTGTTTAGAGAACTATTTAAGCTTTCATACTTTAAAAACTGTTCTTGTTTTTCATTTTCGACTACCTTCATAAGAGCGAAATTTTTGTTAAGTTCTGAATTAACTTGGATAAGAGTTTCGTTTAATCTTTGATTATCTGTTTTTAGCTCACACAGATGAAAAGTGTTTGACTGTAGTTCTTCTTTTGTTTTGTCAAGTAAAGCCAGCGACAAATTTAATTTAGAATTTAGATCAGCTACTTCCGAAGTCAAAGAAGAGACCTTATTATTACTTTCTTCTTTTTCTGCTCTTATCCCTTGAAGCTCTTCACTTGAATTAGTTTTTAAAGTTGAAATTTCATTGTTCAATGTTTGATTTTCATTGTTCAATGTTTGAATTTCAATATTTAATGTTTGAATTTTTGAGTTAAGCTCTAGAACTAATTGGTTTGATTTTTGATTTTCACTGTCTAGTTTGACGCACTCATTCATTAGCGAGTTAAACCTATTTATATTTGATACCTCTAATTCTTTATTTAATTGATTAAGTTCATTTTTTTTTATTAGAGCTAAGTTCTCACTTCTTAATGAATCGATCTTTAGCTGTAAGCGAAAGATTTCTTCTTCAAGGCCTTCAAAATGAGATAACATATTTTCCATTGAATTTTCTTTGAATTTAATTGAGGTAGAATTTGAATCAAGGATCTCCATTTGAAACCTCCTAAGGAATCATATTGAGACATGTCGGTCTACAAAATCTAAACTTGAGACGGTTTTAATTAAATTTTCCAAAATTAAGACATATTACCAGAAAAGATCCAGTCGCATTTAGATTAATAAGAGATTTCCGACTTAGGGTTAAGATTTTTAAGAAGCATGTTTGAAAACTTGGAGTCAGTAATGTTTCATCGGATGTAGTTTTTTTTCTTCTAAACCCATATCAAATCAAAACGATTCTGCTTTCCGAGCAACTGCTGCTCCTGTTGCTAATCCTATTCCGGTTCCTATTGAAGTAGCAACAGAGATTTCAGAAATAATGAATGGTAAAAGCAGAAAGGATCTTAGACCCAAAGAAAACATGCCTCATAGTGAAACTGGATCTATAAATAATTCAAAATTGACGGTAAAGAAACAAGATGTTTCAGCTATAAAAGATAGGAAACCATCAAATCAGAAAACTGAAAAATACGAAGTGAAGCAAGGAGATACCTTGATGAAGATTGCTTTTGAGAAATATGGCAATATTTACCGATGGCGTGAGATTTATCAGACGAATAAAGAAAAAATAGAAAATTACAACAAGCTCGTCTCTGGAACCGTTTTACTAATTGAAGGAATCGAGTATGTATTTATTGAAAAAAATGGAGAAGCCTATTTAATTAAAAAGAACGATAGTTTAGTTAAAATTTCTAAAAAGCTATATGGAACAACTTCAAATTGGAAGGTCCTTTGGAAAAACAATCCACAACTTATAAAAGATCCAAACAAAATCTATGCAGGTTTTGACCTTTACTACCCATCAATAAATAATGAGAAAATCAACACCCTCAGAAATCCTGCAAGTGGAAAGATAAAGACACTTCAATTCAATAATAAACAAAATACAAGATAGAATTAATAAAACCAATAGGAAGTATTTGATTTTAATTCTAGTTAACGCAATTATGAGGTTATGATATTTTCTAAAACTCTATGTTTTTTCATTTTGGTGTTTGCAATAAAGGGAGTCTCTAAGCCCGAACTTAGTGAAGCTCAAAATTCCCTACAGGAGTCAATAAAGGGCCAAAATCTAGACAGTTCAAGTACCTGGGTGGCTCATCTGATCAGAGAGAAAAATTTGGAAAAAAGAATCTCTGACCTTCAGATTAAAGAAGGAACCATTCCCGTCACCATGATTTTTAAGGATCAAAAATTTAGACCATTGGTTCAAATTCCAATCGAATTTCTACGTCCTGGTTGGTCTGTTTTTATACAAGAAAAAATTCTTGTTCCATTCCAAAATCAGATAGGGTCTTACAAATTGTTTGCCTATCTCAATAGTCGGGTCAATGAGGTAGATATCGTAGTTAAAGGCCCCAATAACGGAATTGAAAAGGAAAGAATTTATATTGTGGCACCAGATGCCCAGGAGTTTAAGATCGTAAGTCCTTGGGATGCGCTGAGGCTAGGTCTAGGAAGTGCCCTATTCAGTTACAAACAGACGGGATACAATAACTATCAAGCTTGGACAGGAATAATTGCAGTTCAGTACCATAGCCCTGAGGAAAAGTCCAAATTTGGTTTGATTTCTGATTTGGCTATGACTGCATTAACAGTATCTTCCAGCAATGGTTTAAGTCCTCAGTTATTGCAATTTAATGGTGATATTATATATTTTTTTCCTTGGTCTCCTAATTCTCGATGGAGAAAACAAGCCTTATTGGGTTTAGATTACTTTACTATGCTTTCAAATGGGGCTCCATTCGGATTTAAGGATTTAATAACTCCTGAGGTTGGTGGAAGGGCTAGGTATATTGTAAATGAACAAGAAGATATGATTTTTGAATTTCGTTATTCACCGTTAAATGGAGTCAGCAACCTTAAGGAGCGTGGCTATATATTATCCTACTCAAGAAGTTGGCTGTTACCAAACCTACATAGAATCGAAGCGGGGATCAGACTTTTAGATTTCACCTATCAATCAAATCCCAACATCACTGCATCAACCCAGACATTTTCATTTTTGGTTTCATACTCCCTTTAGCTTCGATGTCATTTATTGGTAGCACCTCTTGACTTATTTCTAGTTTCCACAGAATAGTTCACCACAGGACTTTAATTATTGATGATTTTGATTAAATCTAAAAAGGATGACAAAGTATCAATGGTTTGACTTATCCATCAAGTCGCTCTTTATAATTAATTTTGTTTTTTTGTTTGGCTGTTCAACAACTAGTTTCGTCGTAAAAAGCGATCCCGTTCAAGCTGATGTATTTATTCAAGATCCTAAGTCAGGCGATAAAAAACCGATAGGCAAAACACCTTTACAATTACCCATGACTGAAATAAAAAAAACACTTGGAAATTCTGTAAGTCCAGGCGAGTTTTTTAATGTTATTGTTGAAAAACAAGGATTCTTACCTCAGACATATGCTGTCCCCGCAACTAAATTTGGGACCATGATAGTTCAATATGATATCAAACTAAAACCAGGAAGTGCGCCTAAGGAAGTTCGAGTAGCAAAAGAAATTTTGGATCACATTTTTGTAGCGCAAAAATTAGCTTTGTTGCAGCAGTATGAAAGGGCACAAATTGAACTTGATAAGGTGATTATCCCGTTCCCGAATTTTGCAAGAGCCCTTTCAATGAGAGCCTCCATTTATTTCGCTCAGAAAAACTATATTGAGAGCTTAAAATGGTATGAAGAAGCAATCAAAAACGATCCAGAACTAGATGATGCCATTAAAATGATTGCAAAAATTAAAAATATAAATGGTTCCAATACAAAGGGAACTAACCTATGAAATTAATGAACTATGCCATAAATACATCTTTGATTTTTTTTCTTTGCTTTTATTTTAGAAATTCGTTCGCTGCTGATGATTCAACTCCTGATGAAATTGGGGCCAAAGCACTTTTAGAAGAAATCTTGATAAAACGATATTCCCAAGGGTTGGCAACCATTGTTGAAAAGAATTCATTCAACGTCGGGGCCCAGGTTCAATTAATAAATCCACCAAGTCCCCCTCCAGAACAATCTCCTAAAAAAGCAGAGGTTGAGATTCCTCAAGACCTTTTAGTAGGTATTTTAGATCCTGAGCAATTAATCAAGCAATCTGGTTTGGGAGAAGAGAAAAAAGCCATCGTAAGTTTGCTAACGACAAAAAGAATTAAGTCAGCATTTATTTCAGTTGGGTTACGGGAGGATCTTGGAGCTGATGTAAAAAAAGATGTTGAAAATTGGTTAGCTTCACGAGTTAAAGTCGAATTCGGCAAAGCAGGAAAAAGTTCTGTGAGTTTTGTTAAATCAATTCAAGAGAAAAAGATTGAAGCTCCTCCAAAGCAATGGTGGGATTGGGCAAATCAGTTTCAACAGCTAATCGGGACAGCACTCCTTGCCCTGACTTTTTTTTTAGGAATACTGTTTTGGCGGTTAACAACCTCAAAAGCATCACTAAATACTCAAAACCTAGGAGATTCTCCCTCTGTTAAATTGACTTCAGATGGTTCTGTTGGGGAAAATAAAGAGAATTCAAAAAACATAATTGATAAAGAAAAAGAAATCTATGATGAGAAAATGAAGGTAATTAACAGCAAAGAGTTAGAATCGATAAATTCAAAGATAGTTGGATTGGTTCCGAAGCTATCGAAAGACTTTGAGTCAATTATCAGGTCTTGGTGCCAATCAGGAGAAGACGGTTTGTTTAAACTTGTTTGTTTTTCAGAAGCAGTTGGAAAAGATGTTGGAAGGCTTCCAATTCCTGTTGATGCGATGAGCGATGTCGCGAATGTTTTTACCAAGATGTCAAAAATTTCAACCAAGGAAAAGATAGAATCCTTAGAGAAAGTATATTGGGATTTAATAAGTGTTTTAAATTTAGGATCAGAAGTATTAAGTCAACCATTCGGTTATTTATCAAACGTAGATGTGGGAATAATTAATCAACTTCTTATGGATCAGAATCCAAAAATGAAAACATTAGTTTCACTGTATTTGCCAGAAGATGTTAGAAAAGGTTTTATTCAACCACTATCTGAAGATGAAAAACTTAGGATGCTGGAAAGCGCTGCCGTTTTAACAGAAATTCCAAAAGCAGAATTGACGGGCATGGATAAAACGATTATGGGAAAAGTAAAATCTGATGAGAATAAAGATTCCATTTATTTAAAGATGAATTTGGAAAAAATAGTGTCAATGCTCACTGAAAAGGAACAGATCACTCTATTAAGTCAGATAAAAGGAAAAAATTTAATTGAATACAGAAAAAATAATCCTAATTTGGCTTTTCTTCATCTTTGGCCAGATCACGAAATTTCAAAACTACTGGCTAAAGCCAATTCCGATGAAGCCTTAAGCTATATTCGTGTTAAACCTGAAACAAAAGAGCGAATAATCACTTTAGCGCCTCCGTTTCTTTCTGAAATGATAATTGATGAAATAGATAAGCCAACGAAATCAAATTTAGATGAAATGAACAGTCACTTAAGATCACTTACAAATAAATTAAAAGAACTTATTGAAAGCAAAGAAATAAATTTATTACAGCTTTTTGAACAAATAGACTCTGAAAAGCCCGGGGAAAATAATGTTGTTCCGATTAAAACGGCCTAAAATAGAGCTTATTTTTTTTGTCACCCTTTTTGCAACTTATTTTTCTTACGCTGATTATAGAATTGGAGGCTTACTCGGTTTAGGAAGCACAGGTATATCCAGCGTTGAAAACATTAGTGGTATTGAGTTAAAAGTGAATCGAAGTGATGGGCCAGGATTTTTTGGTCTTTTTATTGAAAAACTTATTTCTGATACGAACAGCATTACACTTGGACACAATCGCGGTTTTCTATTTTCACCGTTTTCGTCTGGAGTTGGATTTACTGGGATGACCTACCGCTGGTTCTTTATTGGTCCGGCCCCATCAATGGTAGAATCCGCAACTGAACAATCAACTTTATTAATAAAAAGGTATGCTTTTTTCTTGGGTTTAGAAGGGGGAATTGCCAATGGAACGGTAATTCGTTCCAACGATTTAGTACCTACAGTTAGTGGATCAGGAGCTTTTATGGGATTTCATGCAGGTTGGGACATTCAAGCAGAGCCTAATTATGTATTCAGATATGAGTTTGTTTATGGTTTGACACCTCCTTCTTCAGGTTTCGTTAAGACAGATCTTAGTGAGGTTGCCTTTACAGCGGGATTATATTTTATTTACTAGTTTCATAATAGACCATCTTAAGTCTAATTTTTGCTGTTTTTGGTGAGTCTCATTGTTAGTAATACAAAAAAAAAATAAAATGATATTTCCGAGGTCTAAATGAACTTTTCGTCTTTATCAGGTCTTACAGCAGCACTTGGGATCTTAATATTTGGAATATTTGGCTCAAGCGCATCACCAAAAGTATTTTTAGATGTGCATGGAATTCTGATTGTTTTCGGCGGAACAGCAGCTGCAGCCCTAATGTGTTTTCCTTTGCCGTTTTATTTACAGGTGGCAAAGGTTTTTACTGCAAAATTTTTAGGGAAGTACAGAGTCAGAAGAGAACTTGTGATTGGTGAATTAGTCGATCTAGCAAAGGGAATTAGGGAAACTCCTGATTATTTAAAAACTAAGGTAAAAGCCATCAAAACACCCTTTCTTGCTGATGCCTTAGAATTAATAATTCAAGGTGGAATGTCAGAAAATGAAATTGATGGTATTTTATTAAAAAGGGCGTCAACCCTTTCAAAACGCTATGATCAAGACGCAGGTGTATTTAAAACAATAGCGAAATTTCCTCCTGCATTTGGACTAATGGGAACCACTCTAGGAATGATTTCATTGCTACAGCAACTTGGTGGAAAAGATGCGCAGAAATTGTTAGGTCCAGCGATGGCTGTCGGACTCGTTGCCACGTTCTACGGTTTAACACTTGCGAATTTGGTTTTAATCCCTATAGCTGAAAACCTTTCTGCCTTAAATCGCGATGATGAAAGTTTAAGGATTATTGTAATCGAAGGCTTAAGATTAGTCAGACAAAAGCAACACCCTAAATATGTTGAGGAGTATTTAAAGAGCCACCTGTTACCTTCCGAACGAGCTAGTTTCAAAAAAGGAATAAAATGAAAAAGGAGGAAGGTGGGTCTTCAGAAATCGATACAGTCGATTTTTCTTCAGGAAATAATCATAGCGGAGAAGGTGAACATGATGAAAGCAATTGGTTAATTTCTTATGCTGATTTAATGACTCTCCTAGTAGGCTTCTTTGTCATTCTACTAAGCTTTTCAAAAGTAGATCAAGATGAATTTGAAAAAGCAAAGCAGTCATTATCAAAACAGTTTGGAGGAAACTATCAAAAGCCCTTTGGAGACATCGCAGATAAGTTGAAAACAGCTATTGATAAAATAGGAGCTGGAGATCAGATAGAAATAAAAACAAACGAATCTGGATTAAACATATCGTTTGTTGGTACTGTTTTTTTTAGTTCAGGGTCAGTAGATTTTAAAAATGAAGCAAAAAATATCTTAAATCAAATCTTGCCAATTATAAAGAAAGAAGCTTCAGATTTTGGGATTGTCATCGAGGGACATACTGATGATGTTCCCCTTGCGGCAGGTGGTATATATCGAAATAATTGGGAACTTTCGAGCGTCAGGGCTTGTAGGGTTTTGGAATATATAATAAATTTTGGATTTTCTGCAGAAAATATTGTTGCTGTAGGATATGGTGAAGCAAGACCTGTTGTGCCAAATTCAGATGAAAATGGCAATCCAAATAGTACAAATCAAAGTCAAAATAGGAGAGTCGTTATTAAGTTAATCAAAAATGGAGCTCAGACTATCTAATAATAAAGTCCAGTTGGCCTTTTTTTTTAAAAATAATCTTATAGAATGAGATGATGGGCTTAGACTTAATCAATCAGAACCATTTAAAGAAGTGGTATGTAAATACAAATCAAGGTTGTTTGGGACCCCTATCCATAATGCAAATACTTAAAATGGGAAAAAAAAATGAAATTAATTCGCAAAATTTAGTTTGGCATGAAGGCTGGAGTGATTGGAAGGCGATATCAGAAGTTAATGAACTAGAACTTCTTTTTGCAAATAATGAGATTATTGAATTAGAATCGAAATTGAATATCGAAAATACTGAATCTTGGAATAACAGCGACGATTTTTGGAAAGAAATCAATCAGGAGATGATCAATTTTTCTTCTGCCCCCCGCTCAAGGCTCGAAGACATTTCAGTTGACAAGAATCAGAGTTATTTAAATTTAAAAGTCCAGCCAGAAAAAAATATAAATCATTTTAAAAAAAAAATTCAGTTCATTCTGATTTTGGTATTGTTTTTATCGGTATGCCTTTTCATCATTTTGAACTTTACAATGAGAAACGGATTTAAAAAAAGTAGCTATAAAGAATACTTAGAACAGGCATTAACTAGAAATGAATATAGAGAATTAATCTCAGCCATCGATGAGTCATTAGAAAAAACGGGACCTGCCGCCAGTATAGGAATCATAAATAACAATGAGAAATCAAAAGGCCTTCCAATATATTTTGCTGTGGGTACGAATTTAAAAGATGGAACAGAGCTAAAGTTAAACGTATGGAGTACCCCAGGAACTCTCTTGTCTTTAAACAACGTTTCTGTTGAGTCAAGACTCGTTGTTAAAGATGGCATCGCCTTTTCACCTGGAATGCTTGGAAAAGAGGAAGGTCCTTTGGCTGTAGGTGAATATCAAGTCATGGTTAGTTGTCAGAAATGCAAAAACATACTTCTTGAAGAAAATAAGAAAGAAAAAGACATCTCGTTAGCACAAAAAGCATATTTTATTGGTGGAAAGAAAGATAGTAAATACTTGGAAGAATTAAAAGTGATCCAGGACAAAGTCAATCAAAAAAGTAAAAGTGAATTGATTGAGGCGTCTCAATTAATTGCAATGATTCGAAGACAGTTCAGTGAATTGGAAAAAAATCGAAGTAATCTCGTTAATGGAAAAGCAAATAGGTATCCTCAGCTGAATCAAACCTCATATCCTGATTGGAATCAATCTGAATGGATTCACATAGACCAACAACTATTTGTTTTAATTGATAGATGGAAAACTTTAAATCTTCATAATGAAGTTGTTCACAGGGAACTATTTGGCGACATAATTAGAGTATATCAAAAAGTAAAAGAAATTTTCGAAGCGTATATTCAACTTTCCTCAAACCAATGGCAAGGAACAATTGAAAATGAAAAAATCGAAAGTCTAATCAATCAAACTGGTCATGAGATTTCCTTGATTGAAAAGAAACTATAAATTTTTCGACGTAGCAAGAATCTGAAAATCATGTTTCGCAATGACAGAGAAAAAACATCTAAAATTAACGATTTTGAATAGCAAACTTTTTGAAAACCTTATGCGACGAAGGCAAGTTTTCAATTACATTTAAGATACATTCGACCTACAGGCACAGATACTTTTCTAGTACCTGATAGAGTTTTCGCTTCATAGTTGCTGCTAAAAAAGGCTGCTTTTATGCCTTTCGAATCGACAGAAAAGGTAAAAGTGACTCGAGCTTTTGTAGATAAGTAGGCCGAAACAGAGCCTAAAGTTCCCGAGGGTGAACTAGTTAAAATATAATCGTCATCAGCGCAAATTTCTTCATTAGAAAAGTTTTGAAGACCTTGGATTGTAGAGCGTTGACAAATAGCCATCAACGATTGACCTTCCAAAATTAAAAAAGTTTCCTTTTCTGCTGATGTGTCTAAATTTCGACAAATGGTAGGTTTTGCGAAAGAAAATGTTGAATATAAAAAAGCAAGAAATAAAGATATTTTCATAATTAAATTCCCATTGTAAGATTGTTAATCTTCTTATAAAATACAGTAGGTTTATATAGATTTCACCTGTAGAGTTTTGGACAAAGTGACCAATTAGGGAACCCAGTGTAACAAAAACTGACGCAACTAAAAGAGACGATAGAAATTCAGATCTAATGTTAGATGAATAATTGATAAATTCTATTTAGCTTGAATATCGAAACTTCACAAACAAATAAGAAGAGGGATCAAATTCCAAAATGAATTTTTTTCCTATGAAAATAGGTGAGAAAGACAATTTTTTGACAAAGATTCAAGGTGTCAGGTACTCATTTTCTATGAAGGCTTTTTTTTTATTTTTCGTATTAATTAAATATGATGCTGTTGAAGCGCAGGTAATTACCCGCAAGTACGTTGAGGGCAATACTTTCAGTTATCGAATTGCGAACACTCAGGAAATCAATGATCATTCCATTTTTGAATATCAGGGAGTGGCAACCGTTGAAGTAAAGGCAAATGTTGAAAATTGGAAATGGTCCGAAATATTAATGAATCATAGTCCTTTTCCGTTGCCCCCAGGTTATGTTCAGATTTTAAGTCTAGATTCATCTTTTTCAATGGAAGTGCCGCCCGCCAATTTGAGAATAGGTCCTTTGTTGGACACTCTGAACTTCTATGCAAATGCAATGATTGCATTTAAACAAATAGATCTAAGAAGGCCAGGGGATAAAATTCTTGTCTCTGAGGAGGGAAAAGCCAACTCATGGACCAATATGGAACGAAATGTATTATTTGGTCAAGATTGTTTAGATTTTGAAGTTGAGCTTGAAACACTGAGTGTTGATTCCGTGATTTTCAATGTTAACAATGTTCCACCCAAAAAAGGCTGCAAGGTTGATATTCCACATGGATGGAAATGGTTGGAGCAGAAATCAGAAGGTCGGAAAAATAATTTCTTTCAAGTTGAATTGCAACCAAACGGTAAATACCAAGCTTTAGCAGGAGTTGAAGTTGTTAAAACAGTACTGCACATTAACCGGCAAACAGGAAGCATTAATTTAGCAACGCTGGAAAATCCTGTACATGCAATGATGTGGGAATGTGATTTGTCGGGAACCAACTGCAATTCTGGAACTCCACTCACCGTACTTCGAAAAACAAGGTTAGAAGCTCTTAAGTGATTGTCGTAGATTCGTAACACTCGGAAGGTAAAATTGAGTCTCATTAAAAAAATTGCAATATTTTATTTCTGTACCTGGAATTCACTCGGAGTTTTTGCCGACTCTATTATTGCCGGTCCTGATAGGTTAGTACTTGATATTAATGCCGAGTTTTCTTTTCAAAGTTTCAACGTAAAAAGATTTTGTCGCCAATACTGGGAACCAAAATCTTTATCAATTTGTCACCAACTACCTTGGTATTATGCTTTTGGAAATTCAAAAAAAATTAATTCAAAATTTCAGGTTGGTGATAGTCCTTCTGGCTTTTTTGATTTTCTAAATTTGACTTATATTTGTAGCTCTAATAGTTGTAAAATAGGCCTTGATCTTCAGCCGGTATGGTCTCAATTTTCAAACGAATGGAGTAAGTCCACTATTTACTCAGGAAGATTGATTGCAGCTCAACCTCTAACTAGGGATATACTAGCTTTTTATTCTAAAAAGATGCAGGACTGGTTAGAAAGGGTAACCTCTCTTTTTTCTATTAAGAAGGAAAAAACTCAAGACGTATATTTTTTAAACGATGTTAAAACTGCAAAGAATGCAGGTTTTCAATTTGATCCAATTGTATCAGGTGGTTCACGAGGCGATTATCTGGTATTTGTTGGCCAAAACCTTCCACCGTCTTGGTTGTTGCACGAACTGGTACATTCTTACACCGCCTACCCCGGAGAGTGGTGGAAAGGTCATGGTCATTTTCCCCATGCCATCCTTAACGAAGGATTGGCTGTATGGGTTCAGCTTCAAGAGGTTTGGTATGATGGTATCCCCGCTGAAAAAGTTGGAACTTTGTTTTGTCGTGATCTTCAGATTGCAAGTAAAAGCCTAAACGGAAATATTCTTCGCCTCTTCGATAATAATCTTTTTCGAACTTTTGATAAAGAGGGCTATCATCCAAGTTATCTTGTTGGAGCAAGTATGATACATTCATTAATTGGCCGCGTTCAAATCTCTGGTCTTAAAAAAATATGGAATAAAATCGGCCACATTCAAGATCCAGAGCTTGCGGCACTGGCACTCAGTGTAGTGGTGAGTCAAAGAGAGCTTTTAGACGAAATGAATATATATTTCCAAAATCTGGCTTCAGATATTCAAAAAAATACTAATCAGACTTGCTTGTTCAAAAAAGACCCCATTTAAGTACAATAATTGTCTAAAAAAGGGGGCTTTTTGAGACAATTTTATGCTAAAAGTGAGATTATCTCAAGGCGGCCGCCTCTTGATGATTTTGTCATAAAGGGCAATGGGCGATAGACATACATAAAACCTCAGGTTGGAGAATTCTTTTAGATTTGAACAAAATGAATTTTTTGATGTTAGAGTTGAAGTGAATCATTTGGATGAGCCTGCAGCTTCAGCTTGATATTTGGGAAGCTGAAGAAAAGGCAGCATAAAAAATTTTTCTATATTGTTAGATGATTCTGTGTTAAGAGGTCGGGTGATTTGCATTCTATCACCCTAAAACTCTATTCAAGGATCTTGTTCATGTGGTCTTATTTTGAAAAAGAAAAAACTGTGGCTCCAGATAATTTCAATCGATGGTTGATTCCTCCAGCGGCTCTGGCCATTCATCTTTCCATAGGCCAAGCCTATTCCTTCAGCGTTTTTAATATCCCTTTGACTCAGCTTATTGGGGTTGATCATGCCGATGCCTCCGATTGGAAACTCTCGACGGTGACTTGGATTTTTTCCTTGGCCTTTGTGATGCTGGGTTTGTCGGCGGCTGTATTTGGAAAATGGTTGGAAGAGGTTGGTCCACGCAAAGCCATGTTTCTTTCCACACTTTGTTTTTCTGGCGGATTTTTTCTTTCCTCCATTGGAATTTATTTTCATCAGATAATGTTGGTTTACTTGGGATATGGAATTCTGGGTGGTATCGGGTTGGGACTTGGTTATATTTCCCCTGTATCTACATTGATGAAGTGGTTCCCAGACAGGCCAGGAATGGCAACAGGACTTGCGATCATGGGTTTTGGCGGAGGAGCAATGATTGGTTCGCCTTTAGCTATCACGTTGATGAATCATTTTAAAACGGCATCCTCCAATGGCGTTCTTTCTACTTTTATTGCAATCGGAGTAATTTACCTTGCGATGATGTCTTTTGGTGTAGTAAACATTAAAATTCCTAAGTCGGCGTTGTTAAAGCCGGTAGTTAATAAAAAGGAAACGGCTGAAGGCTCTTTAAATGTGAGTGTTGAAAAGGCAATTCGTACGAGACAATTTTGGTTGCTGTGGGTGGTGTTGTGTACCAATGTCACAGCTGGTATTGCCCTTCTTTCCCAGGCTTCTCCATTGATTCAGGAAATGTTTAGTGGGCTGGTGACGCCAGCTGCTGCCGGCGGCTTTGTAGGACTATTGAGTATCTTCAATTTAAGTGGAAGGTTTTTATGGTCGACATTTTCTGATCGCTTGGGAAGGAAACTAACCTACGCTATCTATTTTGGCTTGGGCTTATTGTTATACGCTTTGATCCCCACACTAGGAAAAAATCATCAGTTGATGTTATTTGTAATCACTTGCTGTGTGATATTGAGCATGTATGGTGGAGGCTTTGCGACGATCCCTGCCTATCTGAAAGATATTTTTGGACTCTATAATGTAGGAGCTATCCATGGAAGATTACTCACAGCTTGGTCAACAGCTGGTATCTTGGGGCCTGTTTTGATCACTTATATCAAGGAAAGACAGTTGGCTCAAGGTGTGCCTCTGGCTGAAAGTTATTCTTTTACCTTGTATGTGATGTTGATAGTGTTATTGATTGGTTTTATTGCTAACATGTTAGTGAAGCCGCTGACTGAGAATCAAAAATAAGAATTAAAAATTACGAAGGGAGTTAATGATGTCTGAAAAAACACAACTGGTTTATTCCTGGCTTTTTGTTTTAATACCTCTTGGTTGGGGTATTTATCAGGTGGTTCTTAAATCCCTTGCACTTTTTCAATAAACCTCTAAATTTTAATTTAGAGAATGAATCTAAATAAAAAGTATAAAAAAAATTTTAAATTAATTTCTTCGTTTAAGCCAGCTGGAGATCAACCCAAAGCCATTGAACAAATGGTCGAGCACTTTAAAAAGGGCATTCAACATCAAACCTTTTTAGGGGTTACAGGAAGTGGCAAAACATTTGCCATGGCCCATGTGATCGAGCAATTAAATGAGCCAGCTCTCATTCTCGCTCCGAATAAGACTTTGGCCGCTCAGCTCTACAGCGAGTTTAAAGAACTTTTTCCTGAAAATGCAGTAGAATATTTTGTTAGCTACTATGATTATTACCAACCTGAGGCCTATTTGCCCTCCACCGACACCTATATTGAAAAAGATTCGGCAATCAACGACCAAATTGATCGAATGCGACACTCAGCGACCAGGTCGCTGTTTGATCGCAGGGACGTCATCATCGTGAGTTCTGTTTCCTGTATTTATGGCCTCGGAAGCCCCGAAGCGTATGAAAATTTAATGGTCCACGTGGTAAGTAACTCTTCACTCAAACGAGATGATTTTTTAAAAGAGTTGATACGCATTCAATACCAACGAAATAATATTGATTTTCATCGAGGCACCATCCGTGTGCGAGGAGATATTGTCGAAGTTTTTCCAACCTATGAAGATGTGCGGGCTTTACGAATTGAATTTTTTGGAGACTATGTCGAAAAGATTTCTTGGGTAGATCCCCTCACTGGAAAAATCTTAGAAGAATTGGATCAAATTGGAATTTATCCTGGAAGTCATCATGCAACGAGTGAGGAAAATTTAAAGAAGGCCATTGTAAGAATTCAAGACGAGCTCAGGGAGCGTCTTCAGGAATTAAAATCACAATTCAAACTTCTTGAAGCTCAGCGACTGGAGCAGCGAACCTATTATGACATTGAAATGATCGAACACATGGGTTTTTGTTCTGGAATTGAAAACTATTCGCGACACCTTACCGGCAGGGGAGCTGGTGAGCCGCCGCCAACATTGATCGAGTATTTTCCGAATAACTTTATTACCTTTATTGATGAATCCCATGTCACCGTTCCTCAAATTGGAGGAATGTACCGCGGCGACAGGCAAAGAAAATTAACCTTGGTGGAGCATGGTTTTCGATTGCCTTCAGCTTTAGATAACCGTCCTTTAAATTTTAGCGAATTTGAAAAGACTATGGATAAAGTGGTTTACGTTTCTGCCACACCCTCTAATTATGAATTGGAAAAATCCCAGGGAATCATTATTGAGCAAATTATCCGTCCTACAGGATTGGTGGATCCAGAAATTGAAGTGCGTCCGGTGCGGTTTCAAGTCGATGATATTTTGAAAGAAATAAAAATCCGAGTGGCTAAGAAAGAGAGAGTTTTAATCACGACGTTAACCAAGCGTTCTGCTGAAGATCTAACTGAATACTATGAATCCGTAGGCGTTAGGGTCAAGTACCTTCATAGTGAAATCAAAACCATCGAGCGTACGGAAATACTGAGGGATTTGAGATTAGGAGTTTTTGATGTTCTCGTGGGGATCAATTTATTGCGAGAAGGATTAGATATTCCCGAAGTCAGCTTGGTAGCCATTACAGATGCTGACAAAGAAGGATTCTTACGTTCAGAAAGATCCTTGATTCAAACTATCGGAAGGGCGGCGAGAAATGCCGAGGGTCGAGTTTTACTTTACGCGGATAGAATGACGGATTCAATGAAGAAGGCCATGGCGGAAACCCAAAGAAGAAGAACGATTCAACAAAAATACAATCAAACCCATGGAATCACCCCGGAAACGATTAAGAAAAAAATCAGAGAAGGGCTTGGAAATCTTTTTGACGGTTCCTTAGGAACTTATGATTTAATGAGTGAAAATAAAAAAACAGAAATACTTAAACAAAAGCCTAAAGAACTACAAAAGAATTTAGAAAAATTAAAACAAAAAATGAAAAAATTATCTCAAAATCTTGAGTTTGAAGAGGCAGCAAAAATTCGTGACGAAATTAAAAGGATAGAGATATTAGATCTCAATCAACGAGAATCAGCGAGTCTTAATGATTTGGGCCTCACAGATGAGTCGAGTTCGTAAATCCTATGGGTGAAATTTTTGATGAGATCAAAGAAAAAGTAAAAGATTTTCCCACTCAAAGTGGTGTTTACTTAATGAAAAATGAAGTAAATAAGGTGATCTACGTTGGCAAGGCCAAAGTTCTTAGGAACCGAGTGCGAAGTTACTTCCAAAATCTGGATCATTCGGGAAAAACAAAAGTTTTAATTCAAAACATCAGAGCTGTTGAATACATCATCACGAAAACCGAAGTGGAAGCGTTTTTACTGGAAGCCTCCTTAATTAAAAAATACAAACCTAAATATAACATTCGATTACGTGATGACAAAAGTTATCCCTACATTCGTATTTCTTGGAAAGAAAGTTACCCTCGTTTGTTATTAAGTCGTAAAGTCAAAAAAGATTCCAGTCTTTATTTTGGACCCTATACCAGCGGTTACGCTGTGAGCGGCACCATTCGATTTTTAAATCGTACATTTAAAATCAGAGATTGTTCAGATAACATGTTTAAAAGTCGAAAAAGGCCCTGTTTAACCTATCAAATTGGTCGGTGTTCAGCACCCTGTGTGGGTTACATTTCTGAGTCGGAATACCGGCAAGAAATCGAAGGAGCTTTGTTGTTTTTGAAAGGGCAAAATAAAAAAGTTATTAAAGCTTTAACAGAAAAAATGATGAGCCTTGCCGACGAAGAAAAATTTGAACCAGCGGCGAAGTTAAGGGATTCTATTAAGGCAATGAAAAGCGTTTTAGAAAAGCAGTCGGTGATCAATGCTCAGTCAGATAAAGATCAAGATGTCATCACCTATCATGGCGACGAACGAGGTTGTGTGGTGGAAACATTACACATCCGTCAGGGAAATATTATAGGAAATAGATCTCATTTTTTAACCCTCAATCCAGAGGATCCGAACGAAGATGAACGGGAATGGTTTGTTTCCTTTATAAACCAATATTATGATGATAATATCATTCCAGATATTGTGCTAGTTGGCTCTGATTTTGGACTGGATTTAATGACTTTATTAGCTAAGGTTTTAGAGACCAGAGCTGACAGAGTCATCAAGGTTCGCTATCCCATGGATGAAAAGGGCCGTCAGTTGATGGAAATGTGTTCAGCAAATGCTAAGTCTCATTTTGAAAAGGAAATTCAAAAAAATGAAGAAAAATATTTGGGGCTGGATGAAGTTAAAGAAAAGTTAGGTTTAGAGTCTCGACCTCAACGCATAGAATGTTATGATATTTCAAATTTTCAAGGTGGTGAAAATGTGGCTTCCCAGGTGGTTTTTGAAGAGGGAACACCTGCAAAAGAAAATTACCGACGTTATAAAATAAAAACCGTGGATGGGCAGAATGATTTTGCCTCGATGTACGAAGTGATTTCTCGACGCTTTCAACATACCGAGTGGGAAGATCCTCAGTTGATTGTTGTGGACGGAGGAAAGGGACAACTTTCCCAGGCTGTTAAAATTTTACAAGAGCTAAATAAAAAGCATATTCCCGTAGTGGGTTTAGCTAAAGCACGAACCGATTCAGATTTCAGGGCGGAAGATTTAGCACAATCAGAAGAGCGAGTCTTTATTCCAGGGAGACAGAACCCCGTGAGTTTTAGAAAAAACTCTGAAGGCTTGAATATTTTAATCAATATCAGGGATGAAGCCCATCGTTTTGCTATCACTTTTCATCGTAAATTGAGAGAGGAAAGAACCTTAGAAAGTGAGTTAGATTTCGTTGTGGGCCTAGGGGAGAAGAGAAAAAAAATCTTGCTCACTCATTTTGATTCCATTGAGGACCTTAGGATGTCATCTTCTGAAGAGATAGCTCAACTAAAAGGTTTTAGCAAAATATTGGCAGAGCGAATTCTTTTGCAATTAAATGAAGACGACGATATAGGAGAATCATGAGTTTACTTGTCTCTTGTCAAAATTTATCTCACTCTTTTGGAGGCCGAACTCTTTTTGAAAATATTAGTTTTGGAATCAATGAAAATGATAAGATTGGCCTAATTGGCCCTAATGGAGTGGGTAAGTCGACCTTGCTTAAAATTATTTTAAAAAGAATAAAGCCTGATAAAGGAGAGATCGTTCATAAAACAGGAATCTCCTTTGGTTTCTTGGAACAACAGCCTGAATTCGATGAAACTAAATCTTGGCTGGATAACATTCTTCAAGTGACCGATGACTATGCCCATGCGTTCGAGTGGATTGCGAAATTAAGTTTGTCAGATGTAGATCCTGAAAGAAAGTTTTCTGAGTTTTCAGGAGGGATGCAAAAGAGGATGGCCTTAGCCAGAGAATTAGCCAAGAATCCTGATTTTTTATTCCTCGATGAACCTACAAATCATTTAGATGTGGATTCAATTCTTTGGTTAGAAGATTTTTTAACTGAACAAAATTTGTCATTTTTAATGATCACCCATGATCGGTTATTTTTGGAACGAACTTGCACTCAGATTCTTGATCTGGATAAGAAAAATCCTAATTACCTTTTGAACTCTAAAACTGATTTTGCCACTCATTTGGAAAACAAAACCATGTTGTTTGAGCAGCAAAAATCCACCCTTGAAAAAAAGAAAAACACCCTGACCCGTGAAACTGAATGGTTAAGGCGCGGGGCTCAGGCACGTCAGACGAAGCAAAAGGCACGTATCCTGAGCCATGAAGTGCTTTCCGATGAAGTCAAAGGTCTGAAGGCCAAAGTTAATATTAAAGACATTAACTTTGATTTCGGTGAACAAAAAGGACCCAAAAAATTAGTAGAGTTTTCCCATGTTTATTTTTCCTATGGAGAACAAAAAATTTGGAATGATTTTAATTTTCTAATTTCGAGTAAATCGCGATTAGGCATTATGGGAAAAAATGGTTCGGGGAAAAGTACTTTGTTAAAAATGATCATGAAAGAACTGGTTCCTGATTCAGGAAAACTGAATATTGCTGATAATATAAATATTTCCTATTTTGAGCAATCCAAGGACACCATTAAACACGATATTTCGCTATTAAAAAATATTTGTCCACAAGGAGACTACGTTCATTACCAGGGTGAATATATTTTTGCAAAATCCTACTTAGAGAGATTTGGATTTTCTTATGAACAAATGGACTTGGTCGCTGAAAAATTATCGGGTGGCGAAAAAAGCAGACTTCGCTTAGCACAGCTGATGTTAACAGAAGCGCAATTATTGCTGCTTGATGAACCCACAAATGATTTAGATTTAGAAAGCCTTATGGCTCTGGAGCAATCATTAGACTCCTTTCCGGGCGGCATTGTATTAGTATCCCACGATCGGTATTTTATGGATCGTGTTTGTAATCAAATTTTATCCATTGAAGATCAAAAGTATGAATTATTCAGTAACTATTTCCAATGGGAAAATTGGTATTTACTGAATAAGCAACTTTCAAGTAAGGATCAGACAAGTAAAGATCAGAAGTTTCTAGAATCGCAAAGCAAAATCGAGGGGACTAAGAATACCAAAGGCCCTCAAAAAAAAGGTTTGAGTTATAAGGAAGAGATTGAATTTAAAAAAATGGAATCAGTCATTCAATCTAAAGAAATGGAATTGCAAATGGCTCAGAAAATAATTAATGATCCGGAGACCCAATCAGATAGTCAAAAAATTAATGAATACTATTCTAAAATTGGAATTTTAGAAAAAGAAATTGAATTCTTGTATCATCGTTGGTCAGAACTAGAGTCTAAGAGCGTTTTTGAGAAGGCATAAAACAAAAATTTAAGACTTTTGATTGACTTCTTTCAATTTGACTCTTCACCTATTATTCTGCTTTGAAGGCCTGTGCTTTCATTTCGGTTTTGTAGATATCTGGTTTCTCTGGATCTTTTTCAAGAGTTTGACAAGTTCCATACGCCTGTTTTCTCCATTGAGAAGGATCGAAACCCAAATCTTTTTTCCAGACAGTATCTTTATGGATCAACATTTTGTTGTTCTTATTTTTATTTTTTAAATCCAGCTCGTTGGCCATACTTCGAATTGATTTTTGAATTAATTGATCCTTAAGGAGCATGACATTGTATTTCAACTCTTCGAAATGAATTCCCGCAGTGCAGAGTTCATAGTGCCATTGGTTATTTTCCAGATGTTTTCTGATAAATTGAACTCCCAAAGCCATCCACTTTCCGCGCTCATCTGACGGTTCTTGATAGACCCCTGGAATAAAACGAAGACTCAAGATGTCAGCTTCTGGTCCTAGATTTAAAGTATAGTCAAAATTAGTCAGCTTGACGAGAAGCTGATGGGTTGAGTTTTTAGAAAAGGAATAATTTTTTAGCGGATCTGAATGATTTAAGAATTGAAGGACTTCTTCATTTTTCAAATCGGATGTATTATAGAAGTCGACTAAGGGGTATTTTTCACTGAGTTCAAAACGGACAAAGTTTTTAACGATTTCATCTTTCATCTTATCAATAGAGCCCTCTTGCAATAAGGTTAAGCAATGGGTTGTTATTGGATTATTCATACAAAAAAGCTCAACATAGAAGGTATCATAGATGTCGGCAACATAATAATCCCAGCTTCGATTATTTTTATCCTGGTAAGTTTTAATCTTTTTTATGCCTGAGGGAAAGTTTTTGATTTTAAAATCAGCCTTTGCTTTGGGTCTTAAAAAGGGGAAAAATCTTAGAGATACAATAGCACCTTCGGGTCCAATAAAAATATCATTCATGGTTTTTAATATTAGAGGTTCTCGCAGATTCATAGGAAAATCAGAAGTTAAATAGAGTATTGAAAAATCTGGACTCGCCATAAAAAATTTGGAAATATCAAAGGACTCCTTTGTATCTTTTAGGGAAGAATAGACAAGGTAATTTTCTTTTTGAGTATTGGGAATTCGATTCTCAATGAGCATCCCTTTAGTCGCCATCAAGCCCTCACTGTAATAATAGGTTTTATCTTTTTTCCATTCGTTCAAGGTAGTTTCATATCCGATCTGACCACTATGGCCTATCAAACCTAAGGAGTTAGGAACTAGGAATTGATTGTTTATTATCTTAAAAAATCCGCCATTTTCACTTGTTGCTGATGGAATAATGTAGGGTAGGTCTTTGGTTGTTTGAGTTTCCCAATCTTGTCCTGGTAGGTTTTCTTTACGAGTTAAGGCCCCTACCTCAAATATTTTTTTTGTAGCGACATCATGAAATTTATTTAAATAATATTGCTGAGCGTCTTTGAACTCAAAAGGGACTTCAATTTTGACGATGAAGTTATTCAAAGTCGTTTGAAGTAAGGGTTTAGTTTCTAATTTTTCAAGTAAAGGAAGTCTAAAAATTTTAGCTAAATAGACCTCAATCCCATTGGAACTTCCTTCGGAGGCTTTTGAATCAAAAACAATGGACTTAACATCTCGATTTAAAACGAAATTATTAAAACCGTTTCTTAGATCTTTGAAAGAGATACCTACGTTATAATTCTCTGCCATATTTTTTCTTGATACAAGGGCTACGACCTCACCTTTTTCATTTAATAAAGGACCTCCACTATTTCCGGGACTGGCAGCAGCGGAAAAGCGAATGTATTTAATTGAGGGATCGTTTTGATCTTCAGTCTCGCCAGAAATAATTCCTTCTCTTATCGCTAATCCCTCACCGGAAACATTACCAATAGTAAAGACTTTTTGTCCAATTTCCATATTTTCTGTGAAATTAAAGAAAGGGTTATTGTTATAACCTTCGATTTCAAGAAATAGGTAGTCTTTTACAAAATCAAAACCCAAAATTCTTTTCGGAATCATTTCCCTATTATCAAAAGTTTTCAAAATGAAATCTTTTTCTATAGACATTCCAGGAGGTGGAGAAATACAGTGATGGGCGGTTAGGAGCACATTTTTTTCGATTAAGAAGCCGGTACAAAAACCAACTGTTTCTTTAAAATCTGCTTCTGTGAGATCGGCTTCTTTTTTTATTTTCTCTAATACATCTTTTTTAACTTTTAATTCAAATTTTAAAATTTTATTTTCGGCGTGACTCATAAGTGTCTTAGAATCATAGGGCCTTATTAAATAAAAATAAAAATATCCAGAACTAATTACTGTCACAGCAACAAAAAGAAATAAAAGAGCCCATTTCCAAGATTGTTGATTATGAAGGATATTTAAGGAAATTCGAGGAGGGATTATGTGTGATTTTTCTAATATCGGTTCATTGATACGTGTTTTTTCATTTCCTAAGTAGGAGTCTAAGAAAATCTCAAGCCCATTACTTAAATGTACACACACAGAGTCACTCAAGACAGTCTCTGGCTTCTGACTTTTTGTCTCGTCTCGAAAATTCCAATTTCCATTTTGAAAATAGATGACGCCTTGAAAACGAGAAATGGTGCTAATAGGGATCTGAATATCACAATTAAGTCCACGTCCGACTGTATAGGTTTTAGAAATATCTAAGGTTGGGTTAGCAATGATTTGATGTTGAAATCGAAAATAAATCTTCATGTCTTCTCCTAAGGAGTGGCTCTAACCATATATCGTCAGAAATTTAGAAAATTAAAAGATCTGGACGAGAAATAGTCATTTAAAGCTGTCTAGACGCGGCAAAAACTTAAGTCTAACTAGACTATGAATGAACTATTTGACGAATCATGTTTTTGTTTATAATCGGTTAGGGTGCGTTACTAAATTAATAAAACTTCACAGTAAGGAAGATTCGCTATGTACGAAACCTCAGATTTCAAAAAAGGGTTAAGAATTTTATATGAAAATGAACCTTTTCAAATTGTTGATTTCCAGCATGTTAAGCCAGGTAAAGGCAATCAATTTACTCGTACAAAGATGAGAAATTTATTAACTGGTCAAAATCGAGAAATGACAATTAAGTCTGGTGAAAAATTTGGAGTTCCAAATGTAGAGAATAAAGAAATGACCTTTCTTTATAAAGACGATAACGGCTATAACTTCATGGATCAAACCAATTATGAACAGATCATGATGACAGCTGATGATATTGGTGAAAATGTTAATTACCTTCACGAAAATTTAAAAGTCGTTATTTTAATCTATAACGATCGTCCAGTTGCCGTCGATGTGCCAAAAGCCGTCAATTTAAAAGTTGCTTTCACGGAACCAGGAATTAAAGGTGATAGGGTAACAGGGGCGACAAAGGCCGCCACTCTTGAAAGTGGTCTGGTCGTGCAAGTCCCTTTGCATATCAATGAGGGTGACTTATTGCGTGTGGATTCTACAACAGGAGATTATGTTGAAAGAGTCAGTCAAAAGTAATTTGCTCCCTGACTAAATCTTAGTCTAAAAATTAAGTAACGCGGTAAATTAAGTCTCATTAACTCCAAGATAATTCTGCAAAATAGAGGATAGCTAGAAGGCTGCTTAATCTAGAAAATTGGTTTGGAGTTTTTATTGAGTTTGAATATAGAAGAAGAAATTAATCAATTATTGATAGAAGAAAGAGAACCGTCGTCTATTGCCGATCTGCTTTTTCAGAAAATTCTGCTAAATGATGAAAAATTAGATTCTGAAAATAATAATAAATTTTTATTTTTCTTAATGAGGTCGGGGCGGTCGGATTTAATTTTACAGTTCTATCAATTCAATATTCAAAATAAAAAATTTTATTGGAATAGAGCTTATTTTATATATGGATTAATTAAAGCTTATCCAAATTTGGATGAAGAATTAGTAGAGATCATAAAATCTTCTTTGGAGATCAATCAAAATGATCAGCATTGGATAGAAGCCTCTAGAACAAAAATTGCAGACAAGTATTTTCCAAAACTAAAAATAGTCAGAAGAAAACTCAAAGAATTTTATAAAAGAAAATATGAAAAAAAAAGGGAAGAGTTATTACATAAATTTGATTTGTTTCGCAGCCAGCAGTTGATAGAACCTGCCAAAGAGGTTTTAAAAAGACTAGAAAAGACGTTCCCTAGAGATATCGAACTTAAACGTATTTCTTATAGTTTTAGCCAACTGGATGCTGAAGCCGTTTTTGAAAAATACAAGACAAAGAAAAAAGGAACTTTCAGCAAACCTAAGAATGATCCTGATGTCGAAATGGCAAGACAAGCTTTAGAGAAAAATTTGATAACTGATCTTGAGAAGTATTCTAATGAATATCAGGATCTTGTTATTCTCTGCCTATTTATCGAAAGTTATGAATGCGCTTTAAATATTTTAAAAAAAAGTCAGACTGATTTTAAAAATGTATGGCTTTATGTTGAGATATTAATAAAAAACAAGCGGTATCTTGAGGTTCTACATATTCTTCCAATTATTGAAAAACAATTGTCAGATGATCCTGAAACATTTTCTTCCTCCACCTACTGTCGAGCTATTTGTTTTTGGAATTTGGGAGAAAAAAGTAGTGCCCTCGAGGTTCTTGAGTCTTTGATAAATTCAAGGCCAAACTACAGATCGGCTGAAGTGCTGTATCAGGAATGGCAAAAAATATGAAAAAGGTTTATTGGTTATTTGTAGCGCCTTTAAGTATTTTTATTGGTTTGTACTTTATACTCAAATATTTACTTTTTCCTCTGGTGAATGAGTTTGCCAAGGAAGAGTTGACTCGAATTTCTAGAAGCAATAATGTTTTTGAGATCAAATTTGAAAAACTTGATTTTCATATTTTAGATCCGAATATTGAAGTATTAAATATATCTATAATTTCAAAGAAGGAATTTGAAAAAGTAATTCAAGTTGCCAAAGTCGAAAAGTTAAATTTCCAGATCGATTTGTTTCAACTCATCATAGGTAAATTAAACTTTAATCTCTTAACCCTAAAAAACATTCAAGTAGAGCTAAATATAGATTCGCTTTTGAAGGAAAATACTTCCACTAAAGAATTGCCAATAAATGAATTTTATAATCTGATGTCAAAGGTTCCCATTGAAAGATTTAAATTTGATAATTTATCTTTAGAAATTAAGTTCGACAAACAGAATAAGTCATTTAAAATTCAGGATGGATTGATACGAACAAGTTATATCAACCAAAAATTTATATTGCGTGCCCTTTTGCTAAGAAATGAAATAAAAGACTATGAGTTAAATACAAGTGTTCCCTTCAAATTAGATTTGAATCTTCTTTTAGCTAAGGATAGTCTAGTCATTCGACAGTTTAATCTAGAAAGTGAAATTGTTGATACCAGCATTGAAGGACAATTTAAAAATATTCAACGCTTCTTGATTTCCCCAGAGGGAGCCATTAGTTTAAAAAACAAAACTCATCTGCAAAAAGGGAAAGAGTTTTTAACTCAGTTTAAGTTTTTTGAATTTAAAAAAGAAATATCTGGCGACCTAAAAATAGATGGGGAATTCGAATTCTCTGGGAGTAAAAATATAAATGGTAAATTAGCTATTCAAACAAATGAGTTAAAATATGACGAGTTTGATTTTGGTTCAGCAAATATAAAAGGTGATATAAGAAATAATATTGTCAAATTATCAAATATAGAGTTAGTTCATCCTTCTGGAAAATTGACTCTCCATAGAAGTCAGTTTAATATTGACAGTCCACATGAGTTTAAAGGAGAGATAAGTGCACAACATATTGATTTGCAAAATCTTTTTCTGTCATTAAAACTAAAAAACATTCCAGTTTGGCTTAATTTTTCGCCTAATTTAAGTTGTGAAGGAAATATTAAAAACTTTAATTTGTTCTGCAAGGGAACTGTGGCTGGTAGTGATTTGGTTGTGAGCTCGAGTCATATAGATAAAACTGCAAAAATTGTCGAGATAGAAGATTTTTCAGCACACGGTGAGTTTAATTTAAATACACAAAAGATCATTTTTAAATCAGAAATTGCTCTTTTTGATAATCAAGGGGAGTCTTCAGGTGAAGTTGATTTTGATAAAGGTTTCGACATTAAGTATGCCACTAAAAATGTTGATTTTAGGAACATTAAAAACTTGGCTCAGTTAGAATTCAAAGGTCAAGTGGCCTTGCAAGGGCAAACTAAGGGTGATTCTCATTCCGCAATCTTTGATATGAACGTTCAAAGCAAAAATTTTGAACTAGAAAAATACAGGTTTGGAAATCTAAATACTTTATTAAATTATGAAAAAGGAACCTTGTTTTTCAGACAAGTAACCGGGGGAATTCATGATTCAACTTTTAAGGGAGATCTAGATTTAGATTTAGTTAACTCAAAGATTTCAGGATTTGTAGACTTTAGTAGGTCTCGATTGAGCGATTTGACTCAAATTTTTGATCAAGTTATTCCGATACCTTTTTATATGGAGGGTAGAGGTAGTGGAAAAGTCGAATTCAATGGGCCTCTCAATTTTTGGAAATTAAATTATTCTCTAAAGGCCGAGTTTTCAGAAGTGGTCATATTCAAAGATCTATTTAAAAATCTAACGATAAACATTCATGCAACTGAGGGGACTGCAAATTTAGAAGGAACAAGTCTAAGTAAAAACAAATCAAATTTGAAAATATCTGGAAGTATCAATAGCAACAAAACTTTTGATTTGAAGGGTGAAAGTGATGTTTTTAAATTAGAAGAAAGTCAGTTTATTAAAAATATAAGTAATCAGTTTTCTGGTTCTTTCAGGTTCTCTATGGGAGTCAAAGGGGAGATTGCAGACCCCATTATGGATTTTAAAATAAATATATTTGATTCGTTGATAGGAGACAAAGCAGTTGATTCATCTCAATTAGGCATTCTCTTAAATAAAAATTATGTTGAGTTTAACAACAACTTTTTTTCTGGGAAATTACTAATGAGGGCTCGACTCCCCTTAAAAGAGGGTAATGCCAGTTTTATTTTTGATTCAGAGTTTTTAAATTTTGATGTAACTGATTTATTTCCTTTAATTGGGGCTACAAGTATTCAGAATGATTATTTTAGTTCTCTGACAGGCAGTACCAAGTTATCAGCTTCGGAATCAAAATTAAGTGATTTAAATGGTGATGTCTATTTTGAGAAGTTTTACCTCAAAAGAGGAGAGCTTCAGTTGAGTCTTGAAGAGCCCACTCAATTAATCGCTCAAAATGGAATTTTGAATCTTAAGAATTTGGTATTGCAAGGACAAGATAATTTAATTCAAATCGCTGGAGAAAAATTTACGCTAGATAAATTCAATGTTCAGATAAATGCCAAATCAGATTTGAGGTTGTTTCACTTTTTATTTCCCTTCCTTGAGGAGCTGAGTGGTAAATTTGAATTGGGCGCTACGCTCACTGGAAGTGTGGATAAAATAAAAGTGCTGGGGCAATCACAAATCAATGAAGCTTTTTTAAAATTTAAAAATTTTGTTCACTCTTTCGAGAAAATTAAGGCCAACTTAGTTTTTTCTCAAGCTAAGGTTTTTTTCCAAAATATTTCTAGTCAGTTTGCGGGGGGGCAAGTTAAGGGTGATGGCCAGTTAGAATATATCGACAATGATCGGATACCTGTTTTTCTGAAGCTAAAAGGGGATAATTTAGCTTTAAATGTTCCCGAAAAGGTAAAGTCTTCTGGTAATGCTGAGCTTGTTTTTTCTGGCCAAAATTTGCCTTATTTATTGTCTGGAACTTACAATATAAATGGAGGCGTTTTTGAAAAAGAGTTTGAGGAAGGTAGCGGGGGGATGCAATCCCATGAAAGTAAGTATCTTCCGCAGGTTTTAAAGGAAACCAAAACAAATGTGTTGAATTTAGATATCTCATTAAATTTGGATAATAAGTATCTAGTTAAGAACTCACAAATTGATGGGTATGTTACTGGGGGATTGCAGTTAAAAGGAGCACCTGCCTCTGCTTTGTTGGTTGGCAAATTACAATTGGAAAAAGGAACAAAGTTGTTTTTTAAAGATAAAGTATTTGATTTACAAACGGGTTTAATAAATTTTATAAATCCTAATGAAATCAATCCAGATTTATATATTTCTGCGACTTCAAGAGTGAACGAATATGATATTAATTTAATTCTTCAAGGGCCAGCGAAAACCTCAGTTATTAAAATGACTAGCATTCCACCGCTAGCGGAAACGGAAATAATTTCTTTGTTGGCATTAGGGGTGACATCCACAAAGCTGGATCAAAACGTTCAGTCAAAAGATCAAGCGGCTCAGACAGGATACGAGATTGGAGCCGCAGTACTGTCTCAATCTTCTATTACTAAGAATTTACGAAATCGTTTGGGTTTAGATATACAGTTCGTTAATCAATTTGATTCGACTAAGAACATCAGCGTTCTTAAGGCCACAGTTTCCAAAAAGGTAACAAATAAAATTCAAGCTACAGCCAGTAGATCCCTTGGGAACGAATCTAATTCGGAAGTCAAAATTCAATATTTGTTTAATCAAAATATTTCAGCTGTAGGCAATTGGGAGGGTAAAGAAACGGAAAATATTAAATCAAATGAAAAGGAAAGTCAAAGTGTTTTCGGATTAGACTTGGAATTCAAGAAAGAATTTAGATGAAAACACTCATCCCTATCAATTCGTTTCTCTCCTGCAGGCGGTATTCGAGTCCAACTCGTAACCCCTGGAATGTCTACTTGGAAATCAAAGTTTTTTTAATAAGTTTTTTTATATTTTTCAATGTGACCTTTGGAGAGATTATTGAATTTGAAAATATCTCCCCTGATTTAGTAAAAGATGTTTCTACCAAATTTGGTTCACAATGGAAAAACGAAAATATCCTTCCCGTTTTAGATGATATGATTCGGTATATTCATACAAGAATAAATTATGATATGGTTGTTTATAAGAAGGCAACTAACAAGTACATTGTTGAAATCATTAATTCAACACGGATTTCAAGAATTCATTTTAGAGGATCATCCTTTGTGCCTGTTAATGAATTAAAAAATATTTTGGGAGTTATTGAAGGGGATATTTTAGATTCAAATCAGTTATTAGACGGAGCTGAAAGAATAAGGAAATTTTACAATGAGTCTGGATTTCTAAATGCAAAAGTTCATTTGGATCTACCAATAGCCAACAAAAATAGCATAGAGGCTCACTTAGATATTGAGGAGGGAGTGCCAACAAGAATTAATAAAATTTCCGTCACTTCCGATAATTCAGATCTAAATAAAAAAATCAAAGAACTACTAAATAAATATAACCATAAATTTTATACAGAGACGATGATTCAAGAGATACAACAACAAGTTAGGGAGTATTTTAAAACAAATGGAATTATTCAAGGTGAAGTCATTCTGAGTCAAAAATATTTCAATGAAGGTGAAACTTCAGTAGATTTGATTTTTGCTCTACAAAATATTCAAAAATATTCTTTTGACTTTAAAGGTTACAATCAAATTTCAAGAATTAAACTAATGAAACTTCTTGAAGTAGAAAATTATAATTCAACGAATCCAAACGTAGCTTCGGAAATGTCCTCAAAAATTAAAAACTATTATTTAGAAAAAGGATTTGCTCGTGTCGATGTTAGAAGTGAAGAAATAGAGACCACAGCCTTCGATAAAAAAGTCATTTTTAGTATTCAAGAAGGTCCTAAAATCTCTATCAATCAAATTGTTTTTCAAGGAAGTTTTTCAAGGATAGAAAAATATTACGAAGAGATCTTTTTAAATGGAGCTTCAGATCTTACGAAGAGTCGATATTATAACAAAACACAAATCGATGATTCTATTGGTAATTTCAAATTGGAATTGCAAAATCAAGGGTTTTTGATGATTCAAATTCAAAATATTAGAACTGTATATTCTTCATCAAAGGATAAAGTCACAATCTATATTAACTTTGATGAAGGACCCTTAACCGTCGTTGATACCGTTTTTTTTGAAGGAAACAAAAGTCTCAACGAAAAATTATTGATAAATCTTATTGGATTGTCACCAGGGGATCCATTAGAATTAAATAAAATAGAAAAATCAATATCCATCATCAAGAATAAATATCAAGAGGAAGGCTACTTAGAAGTTTCTATATTGAATGAAAAAGAAAGTTTGGTTGCCTACGATCCGTCCAATACGAAGGCTAAATTAAGCTTTATCATCAATGAAGGACCTCAGGTGAAGGTTAATTCCATTGCCATAGAAGGGAATCAGTACACCAAAGATAATATTATCCTGATTGAATTGGAATTTAAAAAAGGGGATATCCTAACTCCAAGCAAAATAGAGGAGTCTATTTCTCGTCTTCAGAAAACTGGATTTTTTAATGCTGTTGAAATTAAAACACTTGAGCAACGCACTAGCATTTCGGATAGAACTGTTTTAGTTAAAGTGACGGAACGAGAACCAGGGCTTTTTGCAATGGGCATAGGAGCCACAAATGAAAGAAATGGAACGTTTAGGGGTTATACGGGGATTGGATATAGGAATATATTGGGCACGGGGAGAGGAGTTTCAGCTAGACTTGAAGGAAAATACAACATTGCGGACATTAAATACCCTGAATTAAAAGTCATTTTGGGTTATGTTGAACCCTACTTATTTTTCACGAGGCTCAGAGGGAGGATCAACGTTTCAAGGTCAAGGTACGTCAGTGATTTTAGCGATAGAAAAGTGACTGAAAGTAATCAATACATTTATGCTATTGAGAAAGATTTTACAACCCACGTGACGGGTATTTATGAAGTCTACAATCTGGAAACGTTCCGAGACTTTTTAATCTCTACCAATGAAACCACTCAAGAACTTAATATTGCTTCGATGGGACCTACTTTAGATATTGATTATCGCGATAATCCCTTTTTGCCAACAAAAGGAATATTTGCTCGATTTAATGTGGAGTATGCTTCGCCCCCTTTAGGAAGCTCTGACACCATTGAATTTTTAAGAGCTACTGGAAGCGTTTCACATTATTGGCCCATCGAGAAAAATTTGGTTTGGGCACATAATGTGAGACTCGGTTACTTAGAGAATTTGAATAAACTTGAAGACGGTGGTGTTCCTTACAGTAAAAAAGGTTTTATTTTGGGAGGTAGGTCTACGATAAGGGGTTTTGAATCTGGTACGGAAGAGGTGGTTCCGAATAAAGAAGATTTAGGAATAGTGAACGACACCGATGTTTATAATTTGAAAACCAATGCCTCTCAATTTTTGTTCAAATCAGAGATTAGATTTCCAGTCTATGGAAATTTCCACGGAGGGGTTTTCTATGATGGTGGGTCTGTATATATTAAAGATCTTCCATTTAAGGATAACTATAGAGATTCTGTTGGCGTCGGTTTAAGGTATAATACCCCCGTAGGAGCTCTTAATATGGAAATAGGAAAAAAATTGGATCGTAAGGAAAATGAATCAGATATTCGATATCATTTATCCTTTGGTACCTTCTAGCTAGGTAGCTAGCGATATCGGATTGATTAGAGGGATTTTTCACTTTCAATTGATTGAAGTAGCTGTGTGAGTATTTCTAGTTTTTTCTGTCTGATTTGATTTTGTTTAGAAGAATTAAGAGTTTTTGTCATTTCCGGAGAAGCTAGATTTTCGGAACTTATAAACGAAAATTGATTTTTTGACTTTAAAATTTTAATTCGATGTGCAATTTCTTTTTCATTTGGAAATTCTTTGTCCGCTTGATTTAAAAGCTCAAGGGCTTTCTTTAAGTCATTTCGGGCTATAAATGCATCAACAAGAGAAAGGATTCTTAATAGGGAGCGGTGAGAGTAATCAGCTCTTCTTTCGGGAGATTTAGGATCTAAAGTCAAAGTTGTTGTTTCTGGAAAGTAAGGATTGGTATCTTCAGGCAGAGTCAGTTTTTTAAATTGAAAGACATCTTCGCTAAAATCTTTTGCCGTCAGAGCTTCAATTTTTTCTAAAATTTTCTTTACTTTTGCATGTTGAGGATTAAAAAAAAGCACCATTTTAAATGATTTTATGGCCTTAGCAGCTTCTCTTCTTTCCAAATAAATTTCACCCAACAAAGTATGAGCTAAAATATTATCACCTGAAAGGTGGATCGTTCGCTCTAGGGCCATTATCGCTCTCTCAGGAAGATTTTTTTCTTTTAAAATTTTTCCAAGAACCACCCACCCTCCAGGAAAGTCTGGATGAATTGATATTCCTTGATTGCATATTTTTTCTGCCAAATCTAGTTGACCCATCTCTCGATAGGCATCCGCAAGGGGTGCGAAGACTTGGGAATTTGGATTTTTTTTTAATGCGGTTCTGTATTTTTCAATGACCTCGAGGGAATATCCTGCCATTTTTTTATAGTGACATTCAGAATTGAATAATTCAAGGGATAATGTCTTGCTTACTTATTTATGAAATGTTTGAATTGTTTCATGGTTAAAATATTGGGAATTGATCCTGGGTCACAGGTAACTGGTTTTGGAATTCTTGAGGTGGAAAATGGGAACAGGAAAGTATTAACTCATGGAATTATACAATTAAAAAAAGAAACCGAAAAATTCAATGAAAGAATTTTTTTGCTTTCTCAAAGTTTGGACATCCTTTTTTTAAAGTATCAACCTCATATGGTTTCTATTGAAAAAATATTTTTAGGAAAAAATCCTGATTCAGCTTTCAAATTAGGTCATGCTCGGGGAGTTTGCATTCAAAAGGCCATGGAATATAAAACAGAGATTTTTGAATACTCTACCCGAGAAGTAAAAAAAGGCATTACGGGCTCAGGTGGTAATGATAAGTACCAAGTCAATGAAGTGTTAAAGCACCTCTTAGGGATTAAAAAAATTGATTTTTTAGATGCTTCCGATGCGTTAGCCCTTGCTTTTCATCATTCTACGCGTATGGAGATAAACAGGAAATGGCAGGAGTTGATATGATTGGTTACTTAAAAGGATTTTGTTTAAGTCTTGATTCAGAAACCGTTGTTGTTGATGTCCATGGGGTGGGGTATGAGGTTTATTGTTCTTTAAATACCCTGGCAGAACTTTCTACTAGACCAGCGGAGCCTTGTATTTTTTGGGTTTACACTCATGTTAGGGAAGATCAACTCCAATTATTTGGATTTTTATCAAAGGAAGAAAAAAGTCTTTTTTTATCTTTGTTAAAGGTAAATGGGGTTGGTCCTAAATCGGCATTAAGTATTTTATCTGGAGCTTCCTATAACCAACTCGTTGAGATGATTGAATCTGGCGATGCCAAGGGCTTGTCACTTTTGCCAAAAATTGGCAAGAAGACAGCCGAGCAAATCATTCTTTCATTACAAGGAAAATTGGTAAGGGTTCAAGATAAAAAGAAAATCAAGGAAGCCATGTCTAATCACAGTCAAATAGCTTCAGCTTTGATAAATTTAGGTTTTAAATCGCAAATTATTGAAGAATATCTTTCAGATATATCAGAGACAACTCCGGTGGAAGAGGGGATTCGCAAAGCCTTGACTCAGCTCAGTCAATTATAATTTTAGTCACTTTGAGATAGAGGAAAAAATGGAAAGAATATTTGAATCAACTCATTTGGAACAAGAAAAGAAATGGGAAAATGAATTACGACCTCAAGATTTTTCTCATTTCCCTGGCCAAAATGATATCAAAGATAAATTAAAAATTTTCGTTCAGGCGGCCAAGCTTAGAAAAGAACCTTTGGATCATGTACTTTTTTGTGGTCCTCCAGGATTAGGGAAAACCACACTCGCCAAAATTATTGCAAATGAGATGAATGTCGAATGCAAGATGACAGCGGCTCCTGCAATAGAAAAAAAAGGAGACGTGGCGGCTTTATTGACGTCATTGAAACCTTTTTCTGTTCTTTTTATTGATGAAATTCACCGATTGAATCGCACGATCGAAGAGTATCTTTACACCGCTATGGAGGATTATTATATTGATATTATTACGGGCGATGGACTGGGTTCTCGGTCCATGAAATTTCAATTAAGCCCCTTTACCTTGGTGGGAGCGACAACCAGAGCAGGGCTATTGAATGCCCCATTTCGTGACCGATTTGGAATTGTGGAAAGATTACAATTCTATGATCGGGAGTCTCTGACGACTATCTTGACTCGAAATGCAGATCTGCTAGATGTAAAAATCGATCAGTTAGGTGCTGGGGAGATTGCAAGAAGAAGTCGGGGAACTCCCAGAATTGCCAATCGACTTCTAAAAAGAGTAAGGGATTTTGCTGATATTTTGGGTGATGGAAGAGTGAATGAGAAGGTTGCTGTGGATGCCTTGGATCGATTAGGTGTTGATAAGCTGGGTTTGGATATTATGGACAGAAATATTTTAACTTTAATTCACGAAAAGTATAATGATGGTCCAGTCGGAATTGAAACTCTCTCGGCTGCCCTGAGCGAAGAAAGGGATACGTTGGAGGAAGTGTACGAGCCTTATTTGATTCAAGAAGGTTTATTGCAAAAAACTCAGCGTGGAAGAATTTTAACCGACTTTGCTAAAAAGATTTTATTTGGAGTTTAACTATGTTTTTGCAAAAAACAATCAAACGTAAAGCCTTAGTAGAAGGTATTGGCATTCACTCCGGTGATCCTTGTACGTTAACTTTCAGACCAGCGCCCACCAATACGGGGGTTTATTTTGTTCGTTCTGATTTGCCAGGCCTTCCTTATTTAAAGGTAAAAAGTGAAAATGTTCAGGCGACCGCCTATCAAACTTCTATCGGGGGACCTCGTTTCACTGTGGCGACAATTGAACACTGCTTGGCAGCATTATCAGCCTTGAGGATTGATAATTTGATAATTGAACTTGATGGACCTGAAATTCCCATTGGTGATGGAAGTGCCAAGATTTTTTATGAAGCCATTCAAAAAGCCGGTGTCATAGAGCAGGATCAGCCTCGACAATATTGTTATATCACAGAGCCTATCTACCTGACAGAAGGGGATAAGCAGGCCTACGTACTTCCTTATCATGGGTTAAGGCTGACGGTGACAATTGACTTTCCACATTCGCAAATCGGCAAACAAAAAATTGATATTGATATCAATGAATCTTCTTTTGCTCGAGAAATTGCTCCGGCCCGCACCTTTGGATTTCTTAAAGATGTGGAAGCTCTGCAAGCAAGGGGGCTTGCCAAAGGTGGAAGTCTAGAAAATGCCATTGTGTTAGATGAATCAAGAATTTTAAATCCAACGGGACTTCGGTTTCAAGATGAATTTGTAAGACATAAATGCCTAGATGCTTTGGGTGATCTTGTTAATCTTGAAATGCCTCTCATGGGACACGTTGTTTTGTACAAAGCAGGTCATGATTTGATGAATAAGCTAGTGCAATTGATAAAAGATTCTCAAAGTAAATACCGGCATGTTGAGTTAGGAATAGATCTTTCCGAAGAAATCAAAAAATTTAGTTCTTGGGCGCTTTAATTTTTACACTGGGAATTTGAATTTATTTATTTTACATTTTTTACAGATGTTTAATCAAATACAAATAAATTTTTTCTTTAATATACAATACTTTTCTTTCTTTTGACCAAGAGATAACTGACGTTGTTTTCAATTCGAAACTTAAGATTTTATTTTCGATTGCTATTTTAATAGCTACCGTTTCGGGGTCCATTTTTTCAATGATAAAATAATTTCTTAATTGAATTTCACGAAGTTGTGAGGAAATGATAAAATTCATTTCGTTTAATTTAATTCCCCATTTTTTTAAATCTTCGTATATAAGTCCGAAGGTGAAATTATCTTGAATTTCCAACTCTTTAATTGAAGAGAGTTTTCTTAAGAAAAAATCTTTGAAAGGAGCCTCTTGTTTATAGGCAAGGATAGGTTCAAGAAGGGAATCAATGGTTTCAAGTAAGGGTGTGTTCTTTATTAAGTCCTCTTTAAAAAAAGAAATCTTAACTTCCACATAAGGTTGGTTCACTCGATAACCCACCTCAACTGGGAAATTGATTAATTCCTGTTCAACTTGGTTTGCAATTTCGCTTTCACCTTGTCCAAGAGTATTCCATGAAAAGGTCAACCATTGATTTAAGTTTTTTGTATGTTGATCAATGTACTCAAAAAGAAAATTTTCACAAATTGAAAGAATTTCTTTAGGAGGACCAGGCAAAAGAAAAAACATTTTTTGATTCCATGAAAAACAAAAACCGTGAGCTGTTCCTTTAGAGTTTGGCATGATCAATGCGCCTTTGGGGAAGTAGGCTTGTTGACTTTGGAACTCCCGAACAGGATAATTTCTACTAGTTAAACTGTCTTTTATATATTTCCAAGTAGGTTCATGAAATTCCAAACTTAAATTTGCCCACTCAGAAACGACAATTCGAGTAAAATCGTCGGTGGTTGGCCCTAACCCACCATAAATAAAAATCCAATCCGATTCAGGAGTGCAAAGGTCTAATGCCCTAATAATCAATGATTTATTATCTGGAACAACGAGATGATAATTATTTAGAACTCCTCGTTTCTGTAGGTATCCAGCCATAAATTGTGAATTTGTATTCAACGTTTGTCCTGAAGTAAGTTCAGACCCAACAGCGATATGGCTTGCAGTTATACTCTTTGAAGTTGCTGACATGGCTCCAATTTAATCGATGTCTTAGAAAATTGTCATTAGGAAATAGAAAGTTTCTTAAAAATGAGTAAAAATCAATGAATTCAAATCATATTTTGATCGTGAATAAGGGAATTTTGGTAAGCTACTGAAAGGGACAGAAAACTAAAAATCTTGTCAATATTAGGGTTTAAGGTAAAGAAAAAGGATAAACCCATGCCTACTCATGAAGAAGTGACTAAGAGGTTTATTAGAGCGCTTGATTTAATGAAGATACCGCATGATTTAAGAATATTGCCATCTCTGGTTTTATTTAAAAAAAGCGAAATTGATAATCAAGTAGATTATAAATTTGTCGTACCTGGAGTTGATCCATGGCCAAAAGAATCAGGCTTTAAAATATTCAAAGTAGATGATGGATTCAATCTTCCGGAGGAAGTTGTTATTAGAGAAATGAAACATGGCCGATTCCCTCTGTTAATGGCAACCCATGATTTATTTCATTTTGTTGGGTTTTTATTACATCCAAACTACATGATGGAATTAAGAAAAGTTTATAAAAACCTAGATCTCTCTAGTTTATCAAGTGAAATGCGGTACCGAATTGTTAATATAAATGAAGTCTTAACGTTGGCCGATCCTTCCAAAAAGGAGGAAATTTATCAATTACTATCTGTTCCAAAGCTAGAAAGAGGCAACGAACATATTGAGTTCAAAAAATTTGCACAGTACTTTGAATCTTTATCAGAATCAGAAATTTTAGATCATGCAAGGTCCTTACGGAAAGCGTACAATCAGTTGCTTTTAGATTTCGGAGGAGCTTCAACATCTTTAATAGAAAAAAGGATTTTTGAATTATATTATTCAAGTGGACTTACTTTTTTGAATAAGTTTTACAAGCCTATTGATTATAATAAATCCTACCATAATTCAAGAACTTGGCATGATAGTATGTCTTTTTCCGCATTGACTCTTAGAAACTTGATTAATCTTTCTTTCGCAAATGAGAAATCCTTTCTGGGGTCCTTAATGGTTAAAGATTATTTTGAAGATCCATTCCTTCAAGAATACCTTTTAGATGAATCAAGACAGGGAAAATTTGACATTACATATGATGAACTTAAATTCAAACCCAGGGACGAAGTTCTCAAAGCACTGCGTTTGCAGGTCACCAGAATGGAATTCTTAATGTGGGAATCATCTCATGATATTTCGGTGGAAAAAATAATATCAAACATATTGCTGCCATATAAGGAAATGGATCCAAAATTTATAGAGTTTATAAAATATGGTTTTGGAGAAAATTCGGAACTTTACCGATCCATTTTACCTATAAAAGAATAAAGTGTCTTGGCTAACCAATTAGTTTAGCTTAGCAAAATATCGTATTAAGCTTGAGAGCAACTTCATGAGTTATTAAGTTTTTATATTCCGTCGATTTAAGGTTTTCAATTAGCTGTTCATTAGAGCTAGCGCCTAAAATGACACTTGATACATGTGGATTTGATAAACACCAGGAAATAGCTAATTGGGAAGGTTTCATGCCCAGATCAGAAGCTAAACTACAAAATTGCACGATCTGATTTTTTTTCTTTTCATTATCAATTTCTTCGCGAAGCCAGGACATGGACTTCATTTGGGCGCGAGAATTGGTAGGAATTTTATCCAGATATTTGCCGCTTAAAAGACCACTACTAAGGGGAGACCAGGTGGTAAGCCCTAATCCAAAGTCTTCATAAAGACGGGAAAACTCATGTTCTACTTTGGCTCGGTGAAATAAGTTATATTGGGGCTGCTCGACAATAGGTTTGTGAAGATGGTGTTTTTCCGCGATCAGATAGGCCGCTCTTATCTCATCAGCACTCCATTCGCTGGTTCCCCAATAGAGAGCTTGTCCTCTTGAAATAATGTCATGCATAGCCCAAACGGTTTCTTCAAGGGGAGTATGCTGGTCTGGACGGTGGCAATAGACAACATCAACATAATCTAAAGAAAATCTTTTCAGACTGCATTCCATGGCATGAAGGAGGTATTTTCTGTTGAGAGTATTTTTTTCATTAGGGCCATCAGAAATCCCCCAAAAAAACTTGGTTGAAACCATATACTTCATTCGGGGCCAAGCCAGTTTTTTAAGGGCTTCTCCCATTATTTCTTCTGACTTTCCATGAGCATAGACTTCAGCATTGTCAAAAAAGTTAACTCCATGATCATAGGCAATAGTCATGGTATCCATGACTTCTTTTATAGATAGCTGATTGTGGAAGGTGACCCAGGAGCCAAAGGAAAGCTCGGAAATTTTAAGGCCGGCTTTGCCAAGTCTGTTGTGTTGCATAAAAACCCTTTCGCTTTGCTTCTATAAAGTTCCTAAAATTTTAAATTGATTGTAACCTTTGCTTTTCAAATTTATAAAAACATCATCATGTTTTTTTTAAATAAAAGGAAGGTATTTTTATGAATAAGAAAAGAAAAGAAGAAATTGCTAATTTAGTGAAACAAGGCAAGAGTTCAAAGGAAGCCTATGAGGCAACCAAAAAATCAAGCGCTAAATCCTCTAAAAATAATGAAGAGAAAAAAGCGAAAGTTGCAGCTAAAAAAGAGAAATAAGTAAAGGAGTTTAAGATGATTATCGGGGTACCAAAAGAAATAAAGATCAGTGAAAACCGTGTTGGCATTACCGAGGCGGGTGTCAAGCAATTAGTAAAAGAAGGAAATACTGTTTATATTGAAAAAGATGCGGGACTGGGATCGCAAATTACGAATGAACAGTACGTTAAAATGGGTGCAAAGATTTTAGATACCAAGGCCGAAGTTTATAAAAAAGCAGACATGATCATGAAGGTGAAAGAGCCGCTTTCCGATGAGTATGAATTATTAAGAGAAAATCAAATTTTATACACTTACCTTCATTTAGCTGCAGAACCAAAATTAACAAAGGTACTTTGTGAAAGAAAGGTAAAAGCTATTGCTTATGAAACCATTCAATTACCAGATGGATCTTTGCCTTTATTAAAACCTATGAGTGAAGTTGCAGGAAGAATGGCAACACAAATCGGCGCTTTTTATTTGCAAAAAGACCACGGTGGCAAAGGTATTTTACTCGGTGGAGTTACAGGTGTTCGACCTGCCAAAGTAACTATTATTGGAGGTGGCGTTGTTGGAACAAATGCTGCCAAAATGGCCATGGGTTTGGGTGCTAATGTGACGGTTTTAGATTTAAATACGGCAAGATTGGAATATCTAGACGATATTTTTCAAGGACGTCTGATGACCTTATATTCTAATACAAAGAATATTGAGGAAGCAGTGAGAGATTGTGATTTATTGATTGGCGGAGTCCTTATTACCGGTCAGAAAGCTCCAACTCTCGTGAGTAAGGAACTTGTTTCGAGCATGTCAAAAGGTTCTGTGGTTGTTGATGTAGCCGTAGATCAAGGGGGATGTATTGAAACTTGTAGACCAACCTCACACCAGCAACCGACCTATGAAGTCGATGGGGTCATTCATTATTGCGTTCCAAACATGCCTGGCGTTGTACCAAGGACATCTACCTATGCATTAACAAATATGACTTTAAAGTACGGCTCTATGATTGCTGCCATGGGAGTGGAAGATGCAGTGGCCAAAGACGCTGCTTTGTTAAAGGGAATTAATGTGTACAATGGTTACGTCTGTTATGAGCCTGTGGCTCATGATCTTCACATGGAATTTAGAGCTTATAAACCAAAGCATTAAAAAAGGGGACACCTATCCATTGATAAAAACTTAGAGACCAATGCACCAAGGTGCATTGGATAAAGTCATTCTTGAACTATCTGTTACAATACTAAGTGAATCTGTTGATGAGAATATTTAGGTCGATTTGATTTTTTTCTATTTTTGGTTTTTGGATTTCTTTTTATGGTCTTATGGAACTTATGGAACTTATGTAATGTATTTTTGTTATTGGATTTTAAGCCGGAGTTAGGGGCTGAATTTTTAAATTCTTTAGTTCCAACTCCAGCCTCAATCGTGGAAAATACGAGAAAAAATATGATAACACCTGTTCTAACCATGGTTTGATTTTCTTTCGAAAATAATTTTAATAAAATGGCTCAAAATAAATAAGACAAAAAGATAAGTCCAAAACCATATCCAATTCCAAGGCAAGTTATTTTTAGCAGATGAAAAACTTCCCACCTGATCTAAAAAATCAAAATAAAATTTTATGATTTTATCGTATTCGTTAATCCAAAGGTTTAAATTAAAAATCTTAAAAATAAAAACGGTTAGGGTACTTATAATTAAGAAAAAGAAGGAGGGTGTCGCCAAGATGCTGCCAATAAATAACGTCAGTGGATGGCTGTAGCTTAGCGTGATCAGAAAGGGCATTAAAAAAATATAAATAGTGATATTTTCGAGAACAAACCTATTAATGGGTTTTTCATTAAAGAAAAGAATTTTGGCAGTTGCTAAAGCCATACATACCGAAAAACTGAGCCAAAAACTTAATGAGCTCCAGTAAGAGTTGTTTAAAATTAAACAAATGATTCCAGAAATTAAAAGCTTATTTAATTTAGAAGTACTTATAGAACTGAAAGAAATGAAGATTGAAAATAAAATGTGAATCAATGCCCGAAAGCCAGGTGCCTGTAACCCAGTGGCTATGTAATAAATGAATAAAAACAAACAGCGAAGAAAAAGCGGGAATTTAAGAAAATTTAATATGAAATCTAAAAATAAAAAGTGTCCACCTGAAACAACAATAAGATGATAAATTCCTGCCTTGATGAGCGTTTGCTTAGGTAATGATTTATCAAGTTTATTTCCACATAAGAAACTTTGAAAAAGACCAGAATAGTGGCTGCTTGAACTTATTGTTTCATTACATTGTAAGTTTGCAACTTTCGAAAAATTTGTAAAGTATTTATTCAAATTGAAATTAAAATGATGACTGAAAATTAATGAAATCAATAAAATTATTGGCATTCTAAATAGTTAATCAATTTATGGTCCATGTTCTAAAGTAGATAAAAAATGAAATTATATGAATAATTATTGTTTTTCGGATCTTTAAAAAAAGGCACTTTTTGAGTGTCTAATGAAATGATGAAATACTCAGCAAAGAGGTGAAACCCTTGAAATAACTATAGTCTAAGGTCTAGAAGATATAGTTTATAACATTTTTTGTGGATAACTTTACTTGCTGAAAAAAAAGAATATGTGTCATAATTTTATGGAGGTTATAAATGAAAATCAAAACATATATTGCTTTATTTTTATGCATCTCAATTCCTTTATTCGCGGCTAAGCAATCAAATGTGGCGCAAAATAATTATAATGAACTTATAAAAGAGCTTGAAGGGGTAAAAGATTCTAAGACAGATATTCAGTTTTATTCAGAAATTATTTCTGATTATCAAGCTGGAAAATATAAAGTCTTAAATATCAGGCTTAATTCCTTTATTAAAAAATTCCCTCTGAGCTCGTATGTGGATAATGCCATTTACCTTGCTGGAAAATTAGCTTTGGAAGAAAAAAAATATACAGATTCTTTAAAACATTTCCAGAAAATTATTACCAACTACCCTTTAAGTAATAAAGTAGTTGCTGCTAAGTTTGGCAAGGCAATGGCTTATAAAAAAATGAATTTAGCGGAGCAGGCTACGGAAGTATTTACAGAAGTTAGAAAGAAACACCCACTTTCTCCTGAATATTATAGGGCGGAAATGGAAATGAAGTTAATTAATAAATAATGAAAAAAATAATAATTACAATGATCATAGCTTTAACTCTTCTGGCTGAAGAGGAACTCTCATTAGATTTAGACAACGTGTCTAAACCCTCCGAGGCTTTGCCGGCTAAGGAGCCTGTGAGCATCGAGGTTCCTGTTAATGAAATCATGGCACCTGCGGAAGCTACTCCTGATAAAGAGCAAACGGCGCCTGTTATGCCTGAAAATTTGAAGGATCCTCAGTTATCTGAAACAGTTCGTTCTACTGACTCTGACCCGAATATGAATTTAGAAGAAAAATTTCATAAAGTTTATGAGGATTATAATAAAACCACGATGCCACTTGAGAGCTGGGAAAAAGTAGTAGGAAAAAGAAAATCAGAGACTTATTTGGTTCAAAAAGGTGACACGTTATGGGATATTTCAAAAACTCTTTTTGGTGATCCATTTTTTTGGCCAAAACTATGGGCCCTTAATAAACAAACTATTTTTAATCCTCACGAAATCGATCCCAAAATGAAAATTTTGTTTTTCCCAGGCTCCAAAGGAGAAATTCCTTCATTAGCTGTTGCTGACAAAGATGAGAAAAGCGAAGAAGAATCAGATCCAGAACCAGAGAAATCATCAACAAATATGACTCAGTCAGAGCAGGCACCAGCGGATCGAAAGGAAGGTTTGTCGGCAAAAAGAATTCCCAAGTCATTTCCTGATTTCCCAGAAATGTATTTTAATTCTGAAAAATCAATAGAGCTAAGTGAAAGGATTATTACTGAAAAGAAACCTGTTGTAGATTTGGAATTTGTTTTAAGGGAAGAGCCGCTAGTTTCAATGGGAACAGTAGCTGAAATAGAAGTTGGAAAAAAGAGTGCCTCCGTCTATCAAACTGTTTATATAAGGCTAGACAATGCAGAGGCCAAGAAATTTACTGTTTTAAGAAAACCTAAGCAAATGAGCGTTTCCACGCAAGGTGAAGTGAAAATTTATTTATATGAAATAGAGGGGGAAGTTGAAGTCTTAGATGTAGTCAATTCAGGGCTTGGTATATACAGAGCAAAAGTAAAAAAAGCTAGGACTTTTGTTTCAAAGGGATCCTTACTGGTAGCCGGAGACATGAAAGGTTTTGTTGATCAGGATGGCGAGGAATCTTCAGCAATCCAAGGGAAAATATTTGGCAATTTAAATGATAATAATCTTGTCGTTCAGAACTCTTTTGTCGTTTTAAATCAAGGCGCGCAGTCGGGATATACTTTAGGAAAAATTATGCCGATATATGCAAATTCAAGTTCACGAAATAAAGATTCTTTTATTACTGAAAACCAAGAAAAAATTGGTAAAATACTCATTGTAGATAGCACTGAAAACTATTCTGTAGGTTATGTATTAAAAATTTATCAACAGGTTTTTGTTAAGGACTTTGTTGGTTCAAATTTATTGATGGCATCTACATCGGCCGCAAGTACTTTGCCTGGTGAGGAAGTCATATCAAATGAAAAAAAATCTGACACTAATGCAATTCTAAATGATGAGTTTGGAACAGGAGAAGCTCCAATTCAAAATTGATTGTTCTGTCCTTTTAGGACTCATAGAGTAAGACTCATCGAGGGTTCGTTATTCGAACATGAATTGATCGCGATAATAAAAAAGCAGAAAAACAAGTCGGTTTAATAATTGAAGCGCCAAGGATTATGAATGAATTATTTGCTTTACTTTTCAGTTTGGGACGACAAAAAAAATATTTTACTTTTCAAAATGAGTTCCTTGAATTTTTGAGGATGAATCCAAGAAGGAGTTTTCAACAAACAAAGGAAATTATAAATATTTTGAACAAGGAAATTCTTAATGAGATCTTTGCTAAGAAAGAATTCTATAAGTTATTAGAAAGTAAAGTTCATTGTCAGTGCGCTGTTTACGGCGAAGAGGACTACCCGCCCGAATTTTATTTTTTAACGGATCCCCCGTTGATCTTTAGCTATTTGGGCTCTCCTTGTTGGCGAAATTCTTTTAAAGTCACGGTTGTTGGCTCAAGAAATCCAACAGAAAAGAGTCTTCATTGGATGAGCTTGGAATTGAAAAAAATGATAATTCAATCCGATTGGGTTACGGTAAGTGGGGGTGCCATAGGTGTAGATCAATGGGTTCATCATATGAGCATTAATTCAAGAAAAAAAACCATAGCGATTCTTCCTTCTGGATTGGGGGCCATGTATCCCTTATCAATAAAAAAAATAGCTGCTATAATAATTGAGAATGGAGGCTGTCTCATAAGTGAATTTTATCCTTTTGAGGAAATGCGAAAATTTCACTTCAAGTATAGAAATAGACTAATTGCCGCCTTGAATCAGATATGCTTAGTAATTGAAGCAAAAGAAAAAAGTGGAAGTTTAATCACTGGAAATTTCATTTTAGAGATGGGAAAAAAATTATTTGTTTTGCCTGGACACCCTTTGGATCCTAACTTTAAGGGGAGTCATGATTTAATCAAACTAGGTGGTTCTGTGATTACTTGTTATCAAGATTTCTATGATTTTATTTGATTGCTGAGTTATTACGCGACGGCATAAATAAAAATGAAAAAAAATGAAAAAAGTCTTTGAAATAAATAATAAAAGTGGCTTAACATATCCCTAAGGGAGGGGCGATGTAGTCAAGGAAGACTACAGGTGGTAAGGAAGCTACTGCATCGCTCTATTTATAGGAATCCATTTTAAGACCATTGTTTTCTGAGCTTCTTAAGCCCATAGATACCAAATAAAATATTAGGCGTCCATATAGCTAGAATTGGGGAAAAGGTTCCAGATCGGGCAAAACCTTCGAATGTCACATACAAAATCCAATAAGTAATGATAACTAAGATTGAAAGGACAAAACCGCTAGTTTTTTGCTCTCTTCTGTTGTTATCAATTCCAAGCCCAACACCCACCATTCCAAAAATAAAACATAAAACAGAAATGGCCCACCGTTTATGATATTCAACAATATAAATTCTTTGGTCTTCAGATGGTAGACTTTGATCATTTTTTAGAGATTTTAAATCTGAGAGAGTCATGGATTGTGGTGATTTTTCTTTAATTTCGTTTTTAATGGGATCAATGAGCTCTAAGTCATAGGTAGAAAATTTAATTTTTGTATGATTTTCGCTTCGACGATGGATATCGCCATCAATGAGTCTCAGCAAAACCTTGTGACCAGGATTCATTGGATCAGGCATTAGTTTTCCATTTTTGGCGATAATTGTAATGGGGGAGTCTGTATTTCTTTCATTGTAAATGAATACATTTTTAAGTTCGCCGGAGTCGCTATTCACTTCATTGGCGTAAACAACCAGATCGAAAAAGCCTTCGGAAAAAGTCCCTGCTTTGATCGTTGCGGCCGCTTTGGTGTTTCCTAACTTGGTAAATAACACTTCAAATTGACGGTTACCCCAAGGTGCTAATTCAAAGGAGGTTTCCGCAGAAATAATTGAAATAATGAATGCCAAAGAAAGAGCCGGAGCCAGAATGGTTTTCATGGATAAACCGCAGGCCTTAAATGCGACAATTTCAGAATCTTGGCTCAATCTGCCATAAGTGAGTAAGATGCAAAATAGCAAACTCATAGGGAATAAGATGGGTAACATTGAAATACAGATATAAATAATTATTTCGCTAAGAGTTTGCCATTCGACTCCGTGGACGAGAGCAAACTCAGTGAGGCGTAGAACTTGGAACATTAAGATAATGAAAATAAAAACTAACAGACCTAAAATAAAACTGGGGAGAGCTTCAAAAAAGATATACAGAAACGCTTTTTTTCCTCTGAAAAACTTCATTCTACGTCATTTCCTAGGCAATAGACTAGCCTTAAATTCTTGATTCGTTAACATCTTGTTAAGTTCAAATTAGATGCTTAACATTAAACTAATGAGTAAAATATTACTTGTCTATGATGATTTTGCAGAACTAACAGCCCTGGATTCTTCGTTAAAAAAAGTGGGCTTTGATGTGGTTGGATTGACCAATGAATTTACTATTAAAGACCAAATTGTTTCTTTTAATCCAGAGATTTTAATCTGTTTTGGTAATTCAAGTCGGGTCTCAAGTCTGAGTGTTGGAAAAAAACTCAAAGAGATGACACGTTGGCAAGGTAAGACTATCTTAATATTTCCAGCTGAATACGATATTCCTCCAGACGAAATTGTAAAAATCAGAATGGATATGATGCTGGAATCACCTGTTCCGCTAACCAGAATCATTCAAATTATTGCAAAATTATCAGGATATGATGAACAGTCTATTATCGATAAGTTGATTAATTCATTTGTCAGTGAAAAATCAGAGCTAGTAAATGTTGCAAATATTCAAAAAGTAAAAGAAAAAGTTAACCCAGTGGCTAAACCTAGCGACCCTTCTGCGGTTACAGAGTTACCTAAAGCTAAGGAGGAACGTCAACCAGAATCCAAGCGTTTAGAGACTGAGGAAGCTCCTAAGAAAAGATATAGTGATCCCTTTCAAGAATTGATGCAGGAGCTGTCTGGCGAACCTTCTGAAGAGAAGGCTTTTGATGTCAATGAGAAGGCAGCAGAGAAATCAAACAACCTAGAGTTAACAGATGAGGAAAGAGAAAAGATTAAAGAGCAAGTAGAAGCGCATAAGCTTAAGCTTGGCGATAGAATAAAACAATATTCTCAAATAACTGTAACTACCAGCCTTTACCCTCAGTCGATGATCAAGAAAGTCAGAGTTAAGAAATTATTCAATGAGATTAAGAAAGACTGGGATAAGGAGGACCTTTCAAGGCAGGATGATTATCGGATCGAATTTGTAAAAGCTTTGTTTAAGAAAAAATGATTACTTGAATTTCTTCAGATTTTAGGAAATATTATTCAAAAAAAGGAGAATTGTATGGGAGCAGGAACAGCAGCAGTTACAGATTCTAACTTTGAAGGTGAAGTCTTAAAATCCAACACGCCTGTGTTGGTAGATTTTTGGGCAGAGTGGTGTGGTCCTTGTCGAGCCCTAGCTCCTAAGTTAGAAGAAATTGCCACAGAGTTGACTGGAAAAGTCAGAATTGTAAAAGTGAATGTAGATGAGAATCAAAGCACGCCTTCTCGATATGGTGTGCGAGGGATTCCAGCTATGGTTTTATTCAAAGCAGGAACAGAAGTAGGTCAATTAATAGGTAATCAGCCAAAAGAAGCTATTTTAGATTTTTTGAAAAAGAACATCTAGATTTTTGATGGACTAGAAAATTAAACGTCATCGCAATGGGATCTCGATAATAATGAGGTCCCTATCGTTGAGTTTGAGATCGGAGCGTTTGCTCAGGGTGTGGATATTCGATGGGACTTTTTCTATCAATTTAGTTTTATCGCAAATAATGATAAATGAATGATTCAATGAATCTTTAGTTGAATCACTAGTTGAATTTTTAGATGAATTTTCAAGCGTAGAGGCAAATAAAACGCCCTCAAACAGCAAAGAGGCAACAAAGTAATTAGCTGCAATTAATGGGGATGAAATAATGGAGTCTTCATTTAAAGAATTCTTTAATTTAATAGCCATTTCCTTATCAAAAATACTGACCTCTGTTAGGATTTTGGTATTCATTGATTTTGATTTTTGAATGATACTGAGATTATCCACATCATTATCGGTAACACAAATAATTGATTTGGCTTTTTGAACATTGGCTTGAAGTAAGGTTTCAAAATTTTTGGGGTTCCCTTCGACGACAGCCAATTGCCTTCTTATATCTTCCGAAAATTTTCCAGTTTTATCACTTTCGATAACGACAGTGGGTTCTGAGTTTTTAATTAAGATCTCCGCGATCCGTGTTCCAATATTTCCCGCACCAATAAGAACATGATGCATTTTTTTGGGAATAACATAAAATCCAAAAATATTCTTAAATTTTTCAGTGAGAATAAAATCTGTGATCAAACTAAAAACAGAGGCAAGCAAGGCTGTCCCGAAAAACATCATAAAGACGCCATAGAGTTTCATCCAGTTCGAGGCATTTACAAAGCTAAAGTCCCCGTAGCCAACCGTGGTTATGGTAGTTACGGTAAAATAAAAAGCATCTAGGAGATTGAGATTCATTTTTTGATGAATTAGGTAGGTGCTAAAAAATAAGACGATGGCAAAAAATAGAAAAATGAGTTTAAAAGAAAAAGTTGTTCTGTAGTGAAAAAAAGTAAAAAAATTTAGCCATGAATGGGTTGAACGTGTTTTGATATTCTCTTGGAAGACTAATTTCCCAGAATCATGGAGGATCGAATAGGTCTTTTCATTTAAATCCAATTCTCCCAATCGAGGTAGAGGGTATGAATTAGGAATAAAGTGAGGTGCCGCTAGGTGAGTGGCCGAAAAAATTTCTTTAATTCCTAATTCATTTTTTAAACTTTCGCCTAACTCGTAATCAAACATTCTGATCGCGATATGAATTTTATCATTTAGCTTCTTGGCATCGATAGCTATGGAAAGATTAACTAGGTCTTTGTCTGTTAAAGCAAAAATCGCAAAGGCTTCTTGTATACAGGCTTTCTTTAAAATCTCATCATTTCTAGCATCCCCGAGAATGAATTTTACATTTTTTGAATGCTCATTCATAAAATCAGGATCAACAGGTGTGATAGTCACAATGTAAATATCAAAATGAAATTGTTTCAACAAATCTAAAACACTGTTACCAATATGACCAAAACCGCAAATGATAACTTTTTGTTTTAAAGAAGTGTTAGGATGAAATGACATTTGAATAAAATTAAACTTTATTCTACAGTCTTTGTAAAGAAGGAAGTGGTCGATGTTATTTTATGAAAACTTAAATAAAGTTGTTGAAAAAAATAAAACCTATTTGTGTCTTGGGTTAGATACGGATATAGGAAAAATTCCTCCCTTTTTAAGAGGGGAAAAACAGGCCCTCTTTACTTTTAATAAAGAGATTATCGATGCCACCCAAGATTTGGTTTGTGCCTATAAACCTCAAATAGCCTACTATTCTTCCCAGGGGGCAGAAGATCAGTTAGAAATGACCATTAACTATATAAAAGAAAAATATAAAGACATCCAAGTGATCCTCGATTCCAAGCGCGGTGATATAGATGCCACGGCCACTCAGTATGCTAAAGAAAGTTTTGTCAGGTATCAAGCAGATGCAGTGACCGTAAATCCCTATATGGGAAGTGATGCCATACGTCCTTTTTTGCAATTTCGCGAAAAGGGGGTTTTTGTTTTGTGCAAGACCTCTAACAAAAGCAGTCAAGATTTTCAAAATAGAATTATTGATGGAAAACCATTGTATTATTGGGTCGCGGAAAAAGCAGTCAACGAGTGGAATGAATATCATAATTTAGGTTTAGTTATGGGTGCCACCGGGCCTCAAGAGTTGGGAGAAATAAGGGCGCTCGGTGACGAGGTTCCATTTTTAGTTCCTGGTGTGGGAACTCAAGGGGGTGACCTCGATCAGGTTCTGAGTCAGGGTTTAAATTCGAAGAATCGAGGTTTGGTGATTAACTCTTCAAGAGCTATCCTTTATGCAGGGCAAGGCCCTGATTTCCATCTGAAGTCGAGGCTAGTTGCTGAGTCTATGGTCCAAGTTATGAGAAAGTATTTTAGTAATTAAAAGTCAGCTTATACAATGTCACTATGGCATTGATAAATTGTCGTTTTTTTAATGGCTATAAGCCCTGTGGAAAAAACTCCAGAGATTCCAAAAACTCCAATAGCTCCCGCAATTCCAAAAATGAAAAATCTAATTGTGACGATTCTTGTATTGAAAAAAATGTCATAAAAAAAATTATTCTTATCGTTCATTTAGGGGCCTTGGGAAGCGTTGTAAGATCCTCCGCTTTATTAAGAAAAATAAAAAAACAGGAGCCTGATTCCTATCTGATATGGTTGACCTCGGAGTCGGTATTGCCTATCTTGCAGGGGCACCCAGCGATTGATAGCTTACTTAGTTTAAGTTTTATAAACATCTTAAAACTGCAAAATTATGTTTTTGATGATATATATGTCATTGATAAATCTCTGGAAGCGATAGGCGCTGTCGCTCAATTAAATGCCAAAAGAACTCATGGTTTTAAGGCAAATCCACTGAATGGCGCTATCTTGCCCATAGGTGGAGAAGCTCAAGAGCTTTGGGAAATAGGAATTTCAAATCACAAAAAGTTTTATGAAAACAAAAAAACAGAGTTGCAGCTTATTTTCGAATCATTAGGTTTTGAGTATCAACAAGAACCTTATTGGTTGCATTTGACAGTAGAAGAATTGGAAATAGCGAAGAATAGAAAATCATCTTGGAAACTAAAGAATAATAAAAAAATAATCGTTGGTATCAACACGGGCTGTAGCCCCATGATCCCCTATAAAAAGTTATCAGTTGAAAAACATGTGGAATTAATTCGTGCCATCGAAGAAAATTTCAAAAGCAGAGAAGTTCAACTGGTTCTTCTTGGAGGAGCTGAAGATACAGAGCGAAATGAAAGAATACGGGTGATGTCTCAAAGTGAGAATGTCATTGTCTCGGGATCCAAAGAGGGATTAAGAGATGGGATTCTCAGCGTTCAAGCCTGTGATGTCGTTATTTCTGGAGATTCTTTGGGGATGCACTTGGCCATTGCGCTTAACAAGTACACCATTGCTTGGTTTGGTCCAACCTGTGATCATGAAATTGACCTCTTTCAAAAGGGCTCTAAAATAAAGACTTATTTGTCTTGCTCTCCTTGCTGGAAGAGATCATGTGGTCAGGAAAAAATGTGTTTTGAACATGTTAACATTTTAGAATTTATTCAGGCTCTGGAAAAAGGGATTTCATTTATTGGAACCACTCCACCCCGGACCATTCAATGCCAGATTCAATTGGAGGACTCTATTAAAGTATTCACTCAGCGCGACTTTGATTTTGGCTGAAGTTTGTCGAAAATCTTGAATTATATTTTTTATCACATTGAGACAATTAAATATGTATGGTACATCCATCTAATCTATGAAAATATTGATTCTTCACACCGCATTTTTAGGAGACTTGCTTCTTTCCATTCCTTTTTTACTAAATATTAAAAAACTTTATCCCAACTCAGAAATATGTTTGATATGTCGAAATCATATTGGGGATTTCTTTTTTAAAACAAAGCTGATAGATAAATTTTATGAGATAAAAAAAGGAGACGCTCGTTCTTACCAAGAAGTAGGAAAAATTTTAGTAAATCAAAATTTTGATTTACTCATATGCCCTCATCAATCCTTAAGAAGTTTCTTTTTTTCTTTAAGGATCAATTCAAAAATAAAGATGGGGTATCGAAAATGGTTTAATGTCTTTTTTTATAAAAACAGGGTTCCTTGGAACAAACTTCTTCCGGAGCCCATACGGTTGCTTCAATTGTTAATACCTTTTTCCAAAGAATTGGATGATAAAATTAATCAGGAATTAATTAGAAATCAATTCTATTTAAAAAACGAAAAAAAATTATCTCAAATTCCGATCTGGGCGAGTTCAAATTTATCAGCAACGATAAAGGCAGATAGTTTTAATTATTTCAGTTTAAAGAAAAAATTGGAAATTCCTGATAAAAGCAAAAAATGGATTTGTGTGTTTCCAGGAAGTGTTTGGGAAACCAAAAAGTGGCGCAAAGAAAACTATCATTTGTTAATTAATAAGTTAAAAGAAAAATTTTTTGTTTTTCTTATGGGAGCTCCGGGCGAAGAAGGTCTTTGCGACTCCATTTTTTTAAAGTTGAAGGAAACAACAAATGTATTTAATCTCTCTGGGAAAACGACGGTGTATGAATCGGCACTGATTATTTCCCAATCGGATCTGGTAATCGGAAATGACAGTGCGTCTTCTCATTTAGCTACTGTTTGTAATTGCAAACTCATCGTATTTTTTGGGCCGACGGTGTTGGAATTTGGCTACAGACCTTGGGGGGATGAAGTGTATGTCCTGGAAAATGAAAATCTAAAATGCCGTCCTTGCGGTCCCCACGGGCATAAAGAGTGTCCTCTTGGAACCCATGAATGCATGAAAAGTATTTCTGTTGAAACGGTTTTAGATTTGGTGGAAAAAATAGCTTGAGGAATGTTTACTGAGACCTGTAAATATAGACTCCAGGAGTCGAGGATTTAAAAGAGTTTAGGTAGAGCAAATTATTAAACAATTTCTCATTTTGAGCTTTTTCTAAGCTTTCGCCGGCTGGATAGGTCCATTTGTTTGTTAGAAAAAAGAATAGTCGGGAATATTCTTGAAGGCCCCGGACCATGACAGAAAAGATGCGGGTTCTTTCGTCTTTGGCGTCTTGCATTTCATTGCTGGAAAGAGCTGGCTCAATCCAGAAATATTGTTCGACAAAAGTCACGGGTTTAGATTTCTTTTCATCCTGGCAAACTAAAATTCCAGAAGTGGCAATTTTAGTTTTCTCATCCTCAGAAATGCCAGACTTGAAAAAAGAGGTCAGGTAGGTTCGATAGTCAAGATCACCATCCCATAGCTCTAGGAGAAAATTTTTATTTGATTTGTAAAATAGAGCCACATTTGGTTTTATGGTGATACAATTTTGATAATCATCAGAAGTAATTTTAAACTGACTTTCAGTCACTTTTAGGTTGGTAGATTCCGAAAGACTGGTACTGCTGTCCGTAGAATTTGAACTGGTGGTGCCAACGGAGAACTGCCCACCTCCTTCAATGCCACCTCCGACTCTGATGGAGTCATTTAAAAACCCTTTTCCAGCACTCGCACTGACTTTTCCAGCAAAAAAGGCCTGTGTTGTTGCTGATTTGGATACCGAGGTCGAATAACTAAAGCTAGAGGCAAGAGAAATATTTTTCTCTATTCCTGGCCCTAGGTATCTTGATTCTCGAATGTTTTTAATAATAAATAAATATTCAAAATCAAAAAAGGATCTGATGTTATTCTTTGCTGCATTTTGACAAGCGAGTTTCAAAATTCCTTCGCCTAATGAAAATTTATCTTTCCAAAAGTGGTCAAACCAGTAGTCACAAATTTGCCTTGCTGAAGTTTCATCAATAGAAATCTTTTGATTATCCATGGAGGATGACAGAGTCTGTATAAAACGAAGATCCGGATTGCTTTGTGAGGTTAACAATGTCAATCCACTGGCACTGGCAACTTGTTCTGGAGTGGGTTTTGCGATTTTTAATTTGTTCTGCTCTTCGGTTTTTTTATTTTCAAAATCTTTTACATACTGACTCAGATTGAAACTTTTATTCTCATCTTTATAGGAAACCCCTAGGTGTTTGATAAGCTCTGATCCAGAAAAACTTTTTAGGAGAGCTGATTTGGTACCGTCCTCCAGGGGGATTTCCTGGGAGTATACAGGGCTTAGAAGATGGGTTGCTAAGTCAATGGTATCTTCTAAGTTTTGATTGGGGTTTTTAGGTTCAATGGTGTAATCATTTCGAGCGATATAAAAATCTTGCTTTACAGGAAATAATTGAAGGAAAACAGAATTGTTTGTGTAAAGAAGTCTTTTGTTTTTTACGAAATAGTCAAAACTTGTATTGATAACGCCGTTTTTGTTAAACACAGGAATATCTTTATGGGCAATCAATTCAACTTTTCCTGATGTCTTTAAATTGCTAAAAACGGCTATCCTTAGCAGGTATAATCCATTGGCAAGGGGGCTGGAGGAAGCGTTGTAGTCTTCTTGAAGATCACTAGGCACAGAGACTTTGGGGTTCAGTGTGATGTTAAAATGACGGCTAATCTCCATTTCTAAATGACTATTTATTTTATCTTCATTTGTTTGGCCTCGATGAGTAAAAGTAACTGAATCTAAAATGATTTCAGATTTTTTGGGATTCTTTTTATCGCAAGAGGTAGCCAATACACTGGGGTTATCAATTTCTTTTTCATCGGTTCCAATTAAGTACCAATCCCATGGATTGACATAATAGTATCTTTTTAATTTAAAATTAAAATGAGGGTTTTCAATTTGAACATATCCCTTAAAAAAATGATGACATTCATACATATCGTATTGCACAGAATCCGTCCAATAGATGCATCCTCTTTGGGTGCTTTGGCTTGGCTCTTTTAGCTCCCCCAGTTTATTTTCATCGGTGCTAAAGCCATAGACTTTAAATTTTTGAAAAGCGACGGGTGAAGAAATTAAGTTATTTGAAAAGCAGGCCGTGACTTTATATTTGCGAACTCTTTCAAATACAGGATGTTGGCTGGCATTCAGAGGTGTAATATTTAAAACATCCATGGTGATGATTCCATCGGCTTCCGTTTGCTTGTCATTTGATGCATTCTTGGCGCTGGCATCCCTGTCGGAGGAAGATAAGGGTTCGCTGCGGGATCCCTGAGGGTTGGGAGTTGTTAAGGGAATCTTGGCATTGATTTCATTAATCACATCAGGGCTATTGCTCACCTTAAGAAATTGATTATTCCTTAAGGATCTAAAGTCACCAATAGGATAAATTCCGACAAAGCCGTTGAGATTATGGACCTTCTTATGGGTATTTAGGCTTAAGCGGATAAATAAATCACCTCGAGACAAGGGAGCAGAGTATTCCATTAGCTCGCTAAACGAAAGGATTCCCTTGTCCATTTTAGCTTGCTGAATATTTTTTGAGGCAACTATTTTGTAATTGTTAGAGTCAGAGTCACCATCATGGTATCTGAGTATCATTTCAATTTTCCCATTAAAGGTGCCATATTGAAGAATGTAATTGGAATTATCTCCAGAGGTTTTTTTATATTTAATAAACGGCTGCAAAGATAAATTATATTTCAACTGGACGCTTTCACCTAATTTTTCCTCATTGACAAAGATTCTGCCGTCTTCAACCCAAAGATCAAAAAGATTTTTTTCACTTAAACCTTTTAGCTTCGCAGAGACAGCCCCTCCCTCGATAAGGGAAGGCATTTTGTTTTTGGATAAATCAATAATTTGTTTATAGGTTTCAACATCCCAAGGATTGATGGCAAAACTGATCACTTCTGTTCCGGTATGGAGACCTTTGGAAGTCAGGCTCCTATCCATTTTAAGGAAGGTAGGCATGGATAAAAACTCAAAGGTTATGGCTTCGGTCCAATTCAAACATCCCGAAGAATCTGTTTTAATTTCTTGATTAATTTCTTGAATATAAAAAGGGTGATTCACGACGGACTTACTTTTTTTCAGATCCTTGAGGCAAGCCTTAAATGTGTAGGTTCTTTCTTTAGGTATCGAAATTTCCTCTAGAAACGATTCTGAAATATAGGCACCATTTAAAGACTCCACATAAAAAGAGCTGACAGAAGTTTCTGAATTGTCCTTTTTTTGCGTTCCAGGGAGATTGCAATGGGTCAAGAATAAAGAAGCGGAAATTAAAAATAGTATTTTAAATGGCCACATGCAGAGCCTCGAACTTAATGAAGTACAGTTTTTCATCAGACTGATTTGGACTTTCATAAACTAATTTGGAGTCATTGTAATAAAAGGAGATCTTAAAATTTTCTTTTTTCAATAATAAAGAAGTGCTAAGCTCAATGCCTTGGTGGTTCGTTCTAAAAAATCTTGAGTTTGCATAGTAGGCTATCACGGCATCGGGTTCGATTTTATAATAGCTAGATTCCGCTTCTAATTCCAAGTTTTTTCCTAATTTATATCCCATGCCACCACCGATGAGAGTCGCTTTGTTCATTTCTTCAGGAGCTTTTTGGTTCACGACATAACCGCCGGAACCGAGGAAGTAAAGGTTTCTCAAGACTTCTCTTGTAAATTTAAATTGGCTATCGATCCCTTCATAATCAAATTTAAAGGACCTTTCCGTCTCTGAGATTTTAAAAGTATCACCTGTATTTCCAGATTCTACACTCACTGTCGAGATGCTCGTGGGAATTGACGAGTATTTAAAATAGTTGAGCGCTAAGTAGGCGAAGTTTTTGGAACTTCGATGCCAGTTTGAAAAAAGACCGACTGAAGAGAGCAAAGGAGTCGATTCCTTTTGGTTCTGATCACTCACGCTGGACTCTGAATTAGGAATTGCCGCTTGAACTTGTGTGCTTAACTGCCATAAATCAAAATAAAGTGATTGGAAAACCTGTGTGGAAAAGAATCCTTTTTCTGATACCAGCAAAGGGGAATATGTCTGCGCTGAGTTTAAGATGCCAAGGGCAAAATAACTTTCTTTCATCCAAGTGGTGTAAACGGCCGCGTTTAAAATAGATATTTTGTTTTCTAACTTCTCATTGGCATCAATACTTTGAACATGACCTGATTGCATTTGCGCTAATGGATTTAGTTTAAAAAAGATATAAGGATTTACATTGTAGGTTAAGAGATAGTTTATTGTTAAATCAAAAGTATTTGCTTTAGAGAAATGATTTTCATTCATAAGTCCTCTAAAAGAGAGCTCTAAGTTGCTTAAAATATGAGTGGGGCCATTCTTTTTTAGCTGACTCACCGACGAGGTCGCAATGACTTCTTCTTTAGATGGCGAAGCCATACTCACTGGCAAGACCATAAGTAAGCCTATCGTCATATAAAACAGTTTCCAAAAAGTTGATCTCATAACAGTAACTTTTGCAATCTAGATACCCTTTGAAACCTATTTAATTCGTTATTGATTAGAAAGTGACATTTCTGGCTTACAGGTAAGGACTTTGAACTGCAGCCCTAGGTTAATGAATCAATTGCAGTGACAATATTTGTATTGAACATTTTTTGCTAAATTGTACAAATCTCTACAGTTGAGTCTAAATCTTCTTCTTTGCTATGATACGGGAATGCTCTACTCTAAGAAATTGTTTATGACTGTAACCTTGTTCTATGTTTTTGTGGCTGCGATGTCTGCAAGCTCATTTGCTTTGGCTTGGGGAGCCTTAGGGCACCAAGCTGTCGGCGAAATTGCCCAGCGAAATCTGTCAGTGAAAGGCAAGAAATTGGTGCATGAAATCCTAGGTTTTGAATCGCTAGCAGTAGCAGCAATTTATCCTGATTTGGTTCGGCCAGATTTGGAATATAAGGAATTTTCAAGTTTTCATTTTATTGAAATGGATCCTCGGTTTGGAGGTGACTACTCCAAAATACCAGAATCTTTAAAGCCTGATCATGATGCCCATAGCATGATCAGTGGCATTCCAGAGAAACTTTTTGAAAAAAATTTAAATACTCCAAAATTTTCTTGGAGACAAAAGATAGATCTGATGCGCTATTTGGTTCACTTGGTCGGCGATGTCCATCAGCCTTTGCATGTGGGAAATGGTTACGATCATGGCGGCAATTGGTGCCGCATCGACTATTCTGATGTTGAAAAAGGAAGAGATTCAAAAACGACTTCAAATTTACATTCATTTTGGGATACCACTTTAGTAGAGAAAATTTTTTCTTCCCA
>WBZM01000249.1_pt1 | contig 85781 bp, 84 predicted proteins | sample 5204271 | NCBI WGS metagenome assembly WBZM01 (sample SAMN12344346, study PRJNA552823) | activated sludge metagenome | biome: Activated sludge suspended growth; feature: Nitrification reactor; material: Wastewater; isolation source: activated sludge from nitrification reactor of wastewater...
TCAAGCTGGGTTTCATCTCCCCGCAGGGTGCCGAGAAGGTCGTCGAGATCATCCACGCCGGGCAGAGTTTCGGCGAGGCGCTGATGTTCACCGATCGGCCCTACGTGGTGTTCGCGCAGTGCCTGGCCGATTCCCTGTTGCTGCACATCTCGAAGGCCGCGATCGACAGCGAGATCGCCCGAGACCCCCTCCTCGCGCGACGCATGATCGCTGGCTTGTCGGTGCGGCTGCATGGCCTGATCCAGGACGTCGAGGCGTACTCGCTGCGCTCGGGCATGCAGCGGGTGATCGGGTACCTGTTGCGTGATCTCGACGATCGTGGGCCCGACGCACCGATGCGCGTGGTGCTCGACACCCAGAAGGGCATCATCGCGTCCCGCCTGAACCTGACCCCGGAGCACTTCTCGCGCGTGCTCGGTGAACTCGCGCACGAGGGCCTGATCAGCGTGAACGGCGCCGAGATCGAGATCCTGGACGCGCCGCGGATGCGCGGTTTCCTGTCCTGAGCCGGCTCGGGCGGGCGACGCTACAACAGCCCCAGCCAGAACGGCAGGGCCAGCAACGAAGCCAGCGTCGACACGGTGATCAGGAAGGCCACCAGCGCGCCGTCGCCGCCCATCCGGTTGGCCAGCACGAAGGCCGCCGGCGCCGTGGGCACCGAGGCGTACATCACGACGATCGCGGTGGGCAGCGCGGCGAGCGACAGCGCGCGTGCCGCGAGCAATGCCGCCAGCGGCATCACCAGCAGCTTGCAGGCGGTGATCCAGACCGTCAGTCGCTGCGCGCTGCGGCGCAACGCGGGTTCGTCGCCGAGCGCGGACTGAAGGCGCAGGCTGGCACCGACGCACAGCAGCCCCAGCGCCAGCGAGGCCTGACCGAGGCGCACCAGCACCGCGTCCACCGGCTCGGGGACGCGCAGCCCCACCGCCTGGGCGGCCAGGCCGGCGACGGTGGCGAGCACCAGCGGGTTCCGCACGATCGCCTGCCAGGCGCTGCCGCCGCCCTGTCGGGCCAGCGGAATCACCGCCGCGATGTTGGCCACCGGCACGACGAAGCCGGTGATCAGCGCGGCCAGCGCCAGGCCCGGCGCCTCGCCGATCCGCGATCCGAGCGCCAGGGTCATGTACGAGTTGAAGCGAAAGCCGCACTGCACCGCGGAGGCGAACTGGCGCGCGTCAGGCCGGATCACCACCCGGCCGAGCGCGCTGGCGAGGATGCCCGAGGAGAGCGCGGCATAGGCGGCCAGCACCATCGGCGCGGCCTCGGTGATCGACAGTCGGGCCCGTGCGATCGATCCGAACAGCAGTGCCGGAAACAGCACGTGGTAGACAAGCTTCTCGGCCCCTTCCCAGAAGGCTTCCGGCAGGAGGTCGATGCGTCGGATCAGCCAGCCCAGCGTGATCAGGGCGAGCTCGGGGAACAACAGGGCGGCGATCGACATGGTGTGAACGACGGGGCGGGTCGCTGGCGCGGCCAGCCGGCGGGGCCCGTCAGTGTAGTGGCTGCGGCTCGGGGGCAAAATGCGCGGATGAATCGGAAGAAGACCTTGGAGTCCGTTTCCGGCGCGCACCGTGCGGACGCGACCGCACCGGTCGACCGCGCCGCGATCACCACCTTCCTGGATGCGCTGCTGCTGGAGGACGGTCTGTCGGCGAACACCCTGGCCGCGTACCGTCGCGACCTCGAGGGCCTGGCGCAATGGCTGAGGGCGCGGGGCGGCACGGCGCTTCACGAGGCCGGCACCGAGGCCTTGCAGGCCTACATCGCGCACCGCTTCGCCGATTCCAAGGCCAGCAGCGGCAATCGCCGTCTGACGGTGTTCCGGCGCTTCTATCGCCACCTGGTGCGGCTGGGCCGCCGCGCGGACGACCCCACGCTGCCGGTCCGCTCGGCGCGCCAGCCCGCGCGCTTTCCGAAGACCCTGTCGGAGGCTCAGGTCGAGTCGCTGCTGCGGGCGCCGGACGTCGACAGCGCCCATGGGCTTCGCGACCGCGCGATGCTCGAGACACTGTATGCCAGCGGCCTGCGTGTCAGCGAACTCGTGCTGCTCACCGCGGCGCAGGTGGGATTGAACGAGGGCGTGGTGCGCGTGGTCGGCAAGGGGGACAAGGAGCGTCTCGTGCCGCTGGGTCAGCAGGCCCAGGACTGGATCGTGCGCTACCTGGCGCAGGCCCGCCCCGCGCTGCTCGGCCGCCAGGCGAGCGATGCGCTGTTCGTCACCCGTCGCGGCGGACCGATGACGCGCCAGATGTTCTGGAAGCTGATCAAGGGCCACGCGCTGCGCGCCGGCATCGTGGCGCCGCTCTCGCCGCACACCTTGCGTCACGCGTTCGCCACGCACCTGCTGAACCACGGCGCGGACCTTCGCGTGGTGCAGCTGCTGCTCGGCCATGCCGACATCTCGACGACGCAGATCTACACCCACGTCGCCCGCGAACGGTTGCGCCAGTTGCACGCCCAGCACCACCCCCGGGGCTGATGTGCGTTCGGACGCCCGCGCTGACGCGGCCGCGGACGCTCAACGCGCGCGCAGGCGTTCGGGCAGGTTGGTCAGCAGGCCGTACAGCGCGTCCATGTCGGCCGGACCGAGGCGTTCGGCGATCTCCCGGTAGCGCTGCTCGGACTCCGGGGCCACCTCGGCGATCAGGCGTCGGCCGCTCTCGGTGAGCGAGATCCGGGCCGCGCGCTGGTCGTGCGGTTCGGCGCGACGCTGCAGCAGGCCGCGTTCGTCCAGGCCCTTCAGGATGCGCGTCAGGCTCGGCCCGCTGATCAGCGTCAGTGTCGCGAGCTGGGCGATGCGCACCGACTCGGCGGTGGTCAGCGCGCGCAGCACCCGCCACTGCTGCTCGGTGATGCCGTGGCTGCGCAGGATCGGGCGGAACTGCGCCATCACCGACTGGTGGCTGCGCAGCAGCAGCATCGGCAACGACCGGGAGAAGTCGCGCATCGCCGCGCCGGGAACGGTCCGGGCGTCGGTCGGGGGGCGGGCGGAGGCGGGGTCGGGTCGGGTCATCGGCGCTCGTCACCGGCGTGCCGCGCCGGGCTGCAGGCCACCTTACGCGCCCGAGCCGCGCGTATCAAGTTCGGCGGGCAGTAGAATCGCGCCGAGACCAAGGCGGCGAGGAGAGGGCGGCGATGCGGATCTGCGTGTTCGGGCTGGGGGCGATCGGCGGCTTCGTGGCCGCGCGCCTCGCGCAGGCGGGGCACCCGGTCAGCGCGCTGGCGCGCGGCGCGACGCTCGCCGCGGTGCGCGAGCACGGGTTGCGCCTGCGCAGCGACGGCCGCGAACACGCGGTGCGCCTGTCCGTCAGCGACGACCCGGCCACGCTGGCCGGCGCCGATCTGGTCGTGCTCGCGGTGAAAACCACCGCGCTGCCGGCGGTGGCCCGCGCGATCGGCCCGATGCTCGGCCCGGACACCGCGGTGCTCTCGGCGATGAACGGGGTGCCCTGGTGGTTCTTCCACGGGCTGGACGCCCGCTGGCGCGACACACGGCTGGTCGCCACCGACCCCGATGGCGCGTTGCTGCGGGCCATCCCCGCGTCACGCGTGGTCGGCTGCGTGGTGCACATGGCCGCGGCCTGTCCGCAGCCCGGGGTGGTCGAGCACGTGTTCGGCCAGCGTTTCATCATCGGGGAGCCGGGCGGGCAGCCCAGCGAGCGCCTGTCGCGGATCGTCTCGGCCTTCGCCGACGCGGGCCTGCAGGTCGAGACCGAACCCCGGATCGAGCTGGCGATCTGGCAGAAGCTGTGGGGCAACATGACGATGAACCCGTTGTCGGCCTTCACCGGGGCGACGATGGACCGCATCCTCGACGACCCGCTCGTCTACCGCTTCATCTGCGAGGCGATGACCGAGGCGGCGGCGGTCGGCGAACGCTTCGGCCTGCCAATCACGATGACGCCCGACGAGCGCAACAAGATCACCCGCACGCTGGGGGCGTTCAAGACCTCGATGCTGCAGGACGTCGAGGCGAGGCGCCCGATCGAGCTCGACGCGTTGCTCGGCTCGGTCTCGGAGATGGCCGCGCTCGCCGGGGTGGCCGCGCCGAACATCGATGCCCTGCTCGGGCTGACGCGGGTCTTCGCGCGGCAGCAGGGTCTGTACCCGGCTGCCGCCTGAGCGCGCGATGGCCCGGCACGTCTCCGAGACACCCGCCACCCAGTGGCTCAAGCGTCACGCGGTCGCCTTCACGGGGCACACCTACGACTACGTCGATCACGGCGGCACCGCCGAGTCCGCGCGCCAGCTCGGGGTCGACGAGCACTGCGTGGTCAAGACGCTGGTGATGCAGGACGAGGCCGCGCGGCCGCTGATCGTGCTGATGCACGGCGATCGCACCGTCTCCACGAAGAACCTCGCGCGTGCGATCGGCTGCAAGTCGGTCGAGCCCTGCACGCCGGAGGTCGCGCAGCGTCACTCCGGCTACCAGGTCGGCGGCACCTCGCCGTTCGGCACCCGCAAGGCGATGCCGGTCTACGTGGAGGCCAGCGTGCTGGAGTTTGAACGCATCTACATCAATGGCGGACGCCGCGGCTATCTGGTCTGTCTCGCCCCCACGGTGCTCACCGAGCTGCTGAAGGCGCGTCCCGTGCATTGCGCGCTCGCGCCGGGTTGAGGCCGGCGCCCCCACCCGCACACCACCGACGAGAGAATGCCCATGACCCTGCTGTGGAGCCTGGCCGTCGCCCTGCTGGCCTACCTGATCGGATCCATCTCGTTCGCGGTGGTGGTGTCGCGCTCGATGGGGCTGGCCGACCCGCGCACCTACGGGTCGGGCAATCCGGGGGCCACGAACGTGCTGCGCACCGGCAACAAGCGGGCCGCGGTGCTGACGCTGCTGGGCGACGCGCTCAAGGGCGTGGTGGCCGTGCTGCTGGCGCGCTGGGCGGCCACGCGCTGGGGGCTGGGCGACGCGACGCTCGCGCTCGCCGCGCTCGCGGTGTTCGTCGGCCACCTGTACCCGGTGTTCCATCGATTCCAGGGCGGCAAGGGTGTGGCCACCGCCGCCGGCGTGCTGCTCGCGGTGCATCCCGCGGTGGGCGGCGCCACACTGCTCACCTGGTTGATCATCGCGTTCTTCTTCCGCTATTCGTCGCTGGCGGCCCTGGTCAGCGCGGTGTTCGCACCGTTGTGGTTCGGCCTGCTGTTCGGAGCGCAGCCGATGACGCTGGCGATCGCGCTGATGAGCGCGCTGCTGATCTGGCGTCACCGCGCCAACATCGGCAACCTGCTGGCGGGGCGCGAGAGCCGCATCGGTCAGAAGAAGACGTGAGTGCCGTCGCCACGATGCGCCTCGGGGTCGATCTCGGGGGCACGAAGATCGAGATCGCGGCCCTGGGGCCGGGCGATGCGGTGCTGGCCCGGCAGCGGGTGCCCACCCCCAAGGGCGACTACGCCGCCACCGTCGCGGCGATCGTCGGTCTGGTGCGTCAGGTCGAGAACCGCCTGGGCGCGAAGGGCACGGTGGGCATGGGCATTCCGGGCGCGCTCTCCCCGGTCACCGGTCTGGTCCGCAATGCCAACTCGGTGTGCCTGATCGGCCAGCCGTTGCGCGAGGACCTGCAATCGGCGCTGCAGCGCGAGGTGCGCATCGAGAACGACGCCAACTGCTTCGCGATCGCCGAAGCCCAGGCCGGTGGGGCGGCGGCTGGCGCCTCGAGCGTGTTCGGCGTGATCCTGGGCACCGGTGTCGGGGCGGGGGTCGTGGTCGATGGCCGGGTGTTGCGCGGCGCCAATGCGATCGCGGGCGAGTGGGGCCACAACCCACTGCCCTTGTTCGCCTTCGCCGACGGCGCCGCCGATGCGGTGACCCGCGAGTGGCCGGGCGCGCCGTGCTACTGCGGCAAGCGCGGATGCCTCGAGACCTGGCTGTCCGGTCCCGCGCTGGCCCGCTCGGCGGGGCGTCACGACGACGACGCGGCCGCCGCGGTCCGTGACGCGATGGCCTTCGACGGCCTGGCCCGGGCCGCGCTCGATCGCTACATCGACCGCCTGGCCCGCGCGCTGGCCGCGGTGATCAACGTGCTGGACCCCGAAGTGATCGTGCTCGGTGGGGGCATGTCGCATTGCGAGCGCCTCTACGAGGCGGTGCCGGCCCGATGGCCGCGCTACGTGTTCGCGGATTCCGTGCGCACGCGGCTGGTGAAGAACCGCCTGGGCGATTCCGCCGGTGTGTTCGGCGCCGCCCGGCTCTGGCCGTCCCCGGGCTAGTGGCAACACACACCCGGGCGCGTCCACACTCGGGGCCTCAGGTCGTCGCGGGCAGTTCGTCCAAGGGCCAGCGGGGCCGCACGGTGAACCCATCCCACGCGGTCGCGCGGGCCGGGGCATCGGTGGCGGCGAGCCGCAGGGCGCCGGCGAACGCGATCATCGCGCCGTTGTCGGTGCACAGCGCGGGCTCGGGAAAGCACACCCGAAGCCGCCGGGCCTGGGCGGCCTGCGCAAGCGCGTCGCGCAGCCGCCGGTTCGCGCTCACGCCCCCGGCGATGACCAGCGTGCGCAACCCGGTGTGGCGCACCGCGGCCAGCGATTTCGCCACCAGCACGTCGACGATCGCCGCCTGCACCGCCCACGCCAGGTCGGCTCGGGCCTGTTCGTCGGCCAGCCCGCGGCGCACCACGGTGAGCACCGCGGTCTTCAGCCCGCTGAAGCTGAAATCCAGGTCGCCCGAATGCAGCATCGGGCGAGGCAGGGTCAGCACGTCCGGGCGGCCGCCCTCGGCGAGCCGCGCGATCGCGGGCCCCCCCGGGTAGCCCAGGCCGAGCAGCTTCGCGCTCTTGTCGAAGGCCTCGCCCGCGGCGTCATCCAGGGTGTCGCCCAGCAGGGTGTAGCGACCCACCCCGTCGACCCGCATCAGCTGGGTGTGCCCGCCGGAGACCAGCAGCGCGACGAAGGGAAACGACGGGGGATCGGCCGACAGCAGCGGCGAGAGCAGGTGCCCTTCGAGGTGGTGGATGCCGATCAGCGGCCGATCGAGCGCCGCGGACAGCCCGGTGGCGACCGCCGCGCCCACCAGCAGCGCGCCCGCGAGCCCCGGTCCCTGCGTGTAGGCGATCGCGTCGATCGCCGACAGCGGCAGGTCCGCGTCGGCCAGGGCACGCCGCGTCAGCGGCAGCACCCGGCGGATGTGGTCGCGCGACGCGAGCTCCGGCACGACGCCGCCATAACGTTCGTGCATCGACACCTGCGAGTGCAGGCCCTGGGCGAGCAGGCCGCGGGTCTGGCAGTAGAGGGCGACGCCGGTCTCGTCGCAGGACGTTTCCAGGCCGAGGACGATCATGCGGCGGGTGCGGCGCGTGGCGCCGGTCCAGGGTGTTGCGCCCACCCCTCGCGGGAGGCCTGCCGTGTCCGAATCAATTGAAATGGGAAAAAATTGCAAATATGATGGCGGCTTCGCATGCCGACCATTGTGCCTGAGCCCCCCGTCACCCCGGACCCCGCCTCGCGTGCCGACGACCGCGTGGTGGGGGCGGTCGCCCAGATCCTGCGGCCCTTGATCGGGATGCTGCTGGCGCACGACGTGAAGTACGGGCAGCTGATCGAGCTGGTGAAACGGCTGATGGTCGAGGGGGCCCGGGAACGCGTGCCCGGGGCCGGCGGCGACCGCGCGGTGAGCCGGGTGAGCGTGGCCACCGGGATCCACCGCAAGGAGGTCAAGCGCTTGCTCGCGGCCGGTGGCGAAGAACCGCCGCTGGCCGGCCGCTCGCTGGCGGCCGAGGTCTTCACGCGCTGGCTCACCGATCCCCGGTTCCTCGACGACGGCGGGCGCGCCCGGACGCTGCCGCGCCAGGCCAGCGACGCCAAGGGGGAGTCATTCGAGTCCCTTGCGCGCAGCATCAGCCGCGACGTCCATCCGCGCACGCTGCTCGAGGAACTGCTCCGGTTGCGGATGGTCGCGCTGCACGACGAGGAGGTGAGCGTGATCGCCCAGGCCTTCGTGCCGGCGGCCGAGCAGCACGAGATCCTGCGCTTCCTGGCCGACAACCTGCACGATCACGTCGCCGCGGCGGTCACGAACGTGGAGGGGGGCGCCGACCGCTTCCTCGAACAGGCGCTGTTCGCCGACGAGCTCTCGCCGGCGTCCGCCGCGGCCGTCGAACGGCTCGCGCGCCAGCATTGGCAACGGCTGCTGCGCGAGCTGACGCCGCAGCTCCAGGCGCTGGTCGACCAGGATCGCGTCGCGGGCGGTCCGGCCGACACCCGCGTGCGCATCGGCATGTACAGCTACGCGGCCCCGATGTCCCCTGGGGCGGCTTCGCCCGCCCCCGCTCCGTCGGCGCCCCCGCTTCGGGGACGCCGCAGAAAGAAACCCGAATGATCGAGAAGACCCTGACGGCCCGCGGGCGGGCCTGGCTGGCGGCGCTGGCGGTGATGGTGAACTTGGCCAGTTGCGGTTCCGGCGCCGACCTGCTGGCCGGCGTTGGCAGCGGTGGCACCGGCGGCGGTTCGATCGCCGACGCGTTCAGCCTGGGCGCGATCCGCGGGTTCGGCTCGGTGATCGTCAATGGCGTGCGCTACGACGACACCACCGCGGTGATCAGCAACGACGACGGGCAGACCCTGTCGCGCGACGCGCTGCGCCTGTCGATGGTCGTCGAGGTGCGTGGCGCCGAGGACAGCGCGGGCACCACGGGCGTGGCCGAGAGCATCCGCGTGGTCAGCGAGATTCGCGGCCCGGTGCAGTCGGTCAGCCCCACCGCCGGGCGTTTCGTGGCGATGGGCGTCACGGTGAACGTCACCGAGGCGACCGTCTTCGAGGGCGTGGGCTCGCTCGCGGGCCTGCGGGTGGGCGACGCCGTCGAGGTCTATGGCTTCTTCGACCGCGCGGCCCGGGCGCTGTCGGCCACCCGCGTCGAACTGCGCACCGCGGCGATCGGCCGGTTCAAGTCGCACGGCCTGGTCGGCGCGGTCGACCCCCGCACACGCCGCCTGCAACTCGGCGACCTGGTCGTCGACTTCGGCGCCGCGGCGCTGGCCGGGATCGGCGGATCGGGGCCCGAGCCCGGCCAGGAAGTGCGCCTGTCGGGCGCGAGCGCCCCGGGCAGCGACGGCCTGTGGCGGGTCGATCGCCTCGAGGCGGTGCTGCCGCCGGAGACCGGTTCCCGCGGACGGGTGCGCATCGAGGGCCCGGTGAACGATTACCGCTCGGCGGCCGGGTTCGTGCTGGGTGGCGTGCCGACGGACGCCAGCGGCGCGCAGTTCCCCGATGGCGCCTCGCCGGCGACCCTGCGCGATGGCGCCCGGGTCGTCATGGAAGGGCGGCTGGAAGGGGGCGTGTTCAAGGTGACCCGCGTCGAGTACGACCGCAGCGAGACCGAGGCCCCCCAGTTCGAGGTCAAGGGCCTCGTCGACCGGGTCACGGGCGCGGGGCTGTTCGTCGTGCGCAACACCGTGGTCGACGCGAGCGCCGCGCAGGTCGTGGGCGGCACGCTCGCCGACCTGCGAGTGGGGCGCGCGGTCGAGGTCAAGGGCCGCATCGTCGGCGGCGTGCTGCGGGCCTCCGTGCTGGAGTTCGACGACTAAGGCGGCGTGCCCCGGCACGGGACTTGCCGGATCGGCGATTTCCGTGCTAGTGTCGCGGGCTTCGCCTATTGGGGGTGATCCTGATGAATCACCCACGCCCGCCGCGCCGGCCTCGTCCGAGCGCTGCCGGGAGGTGCCGCGGCCCCTGCCGTGGCCGACGCCAACCGGCGGAAATCGCAGCGAGAGGAGGTGATTGACATGCCGACCATCAGGGTCAAAGAGAACGAACCGTTCGACGTCGCGTTGCGCCGCTTCAAGCGCACCATCGAGAAGACGGGAATCATCACCGAACTTCGCGCCCGCGAGTTCTACGAGAAGCCCACCTCCGAGCGCAAACGCAAGAAGGCGGCTGCCATCAAACGCCATTTCAAGCGCCTGCGCAGCCAGATGCTGCCGAAGAAGATGTACTGAGCCCGGCTCGGTGCACGGCAACGAAGGCCCGCGAGCGTCAGCGCCGCGGGCCTTTTTCATGGTGCGCCGCCCGGCCACCCAGGAGCGATCGATGACACTGAAGGACCGGATCACCGAGGACATGAAGGCCGCGATGAAGGCGCGCCAAGGTGAACGCCTGGCCGCCATCCGCCTGCTGCTGGCGGCGATCAAGCAGCGCGAGGTCGACGATCGCGTGGTCGCCGACGACGCGCTGGTGATCGCGGTGACCGACAAGCTGATCAAGCAGCGCCGCGATTCGATCACCCAGTTCGAGGCCGCCGGCCGCGAGGACCTCGCTGCGAAGGAACGGGCCGAACTGCAGACCCTCTCGGAGTACCTGCCGCGCCAGGCCGACGCCGCCGAGATCGCCGCCGAGATCGACGCCGCGGTCGCTCAGGTCGGGGCGGCCGGCCCGCAGGACATGGGCAAGGTGATGGCGGTGCTCAAGCCGAAGCTGGCCGGGCGGGCCGATCTCTCGGCGGTGTCCGGACAGGTCAAGGCGCGCCTGTCCCGCTAGACTGAGCGGGTGATCCCCCAGGCGTTCATCCAGGAGCTGCTGGCCCGCGTCGACATCGCCGACGTGGTGGGGCGCCACGTCAAGCTGCGCAAGGCCGGCACCAATCTGCTCGGCCTGTGCCCGTTCCACGCCGAGAAGTCCCCGTCGTTCACGGTCAGCCCGACCAAGCAGTTCTACCACTGCTTCGGCTGCGGCGCCCACGGCTCGGCGATCGGCTTCCTGATGGAGCACGCAGGCCTGTCCTACGTGGAGGCGATCGGCGAGCTCGCGAGCTCGGTGGGGCTGACCGTGCCGCGCGAGCCCGGGCGAGGCGAGCCCGCCGAGCGCCCGGACCCGGGGCTGCACGAGCTGCTGCAGGCGGCCGCGGCCTTCTATCGGCAGCGGCTGAAAGAATCCCCCCGCGCGATCGACTACCTGAAAGGCCGCGGCTTGTCCGGTCGCACGGCGGCGCGCTTCGGCATCGGCTATGCGCCCGAGGGGTGGCGCGGCCTGCAGGCGGCGGTGCCCGACTACGACGCGCCCGGGCTGCTCGCGGCGGGCCTGGTCATCGAACCCGAGCGTGGCGAGACCGTCGCCGGCGCCGAGGCGGCGCCGGCGCGCAAGCGCTACGACCGCTTCCGCGATCGGATCATGTTCCCGATCCGCAACGCGCGCGGGCAGATCATCGGGTTCGGCGGCCGGGTGCTGGGCGCGGGCGAACCGAAGTACCTGAACTCGCCGGAGACGGCGCTGTTCTCCAAGGGGCGCGAGCTCTACGGGCTGTTCGAGGCCCGCGATGCGTTGCGCGAAACCCATTGCGCGGTGGTGGTGGAGGGCTACATGGATGTCGTGATGCTGGCCCAGCACGGCGTGGGCAATGCGGTGGCCACGCTGGGCACGGCCACCACGCCGGATCACGTCCGCAAGCTGCTGCGCCAGGTCGACCGGGTGGTGTTCTCGTTCGACGGCGACAAGGCCGGTCGCAAGGCGGCGTGGCGGGCGCTGGAGGCCTGCCTGCCGCACGCCCAGGACGACAAGCGGCTCGAGTTCCTGTTCCTGCCGCCCGAGCACGACCCCGACAGCTTCGTGCGCGAGGTCGGTGCCGAGGGCTTTCGCGAACGGCTCAAGCAGGCCCTGCCGCTGTCCGAATGGATGCTGCAGGAGCTCGCCTCCCAGGTCGATCTCGGTGAATCGGAGGGTCGGGCCCGCTTGCTGGCGACGGCGCGTCCATTGCTGCGACAGCTGCCGCCGCAGGCCTTGCGGCTGCAACTCGTGCACCGGTTGGCCGAGCTCGCCCGGCTGTCGCCGGTCGAGGTGGATCGGTACCTGGCCGCCGGTGAGTCCAACCCCCGCGGGCGAGGCGTCGAGGCCGACCCGTCGGCGGGCGGTGCCGGCCCGGGCGGCGGTGCCTGGGCGCCGGGCCGGGAGACCGAGGGCGCCGGGGGAAGCTGGCGGGGCGATGCGCGACGCGGCGGTGCGGGTTGGGGCGGCCGGGGGGGCGCCAGGGACGAGGCCGGCCGGCGCCGAGGCCCCTCGGCCGAACCCTGGGCCGGACGGCCGGCGGGCCTGCGGACACCGGCGCGTCCGCCCGATCTCGATGCCCGCGCGCACCTGCTGGCCGCCCTGCACCCCGGGCTGGCGGCGCGGGTCGGCGATCACGACCTGTTGCCCGACGGCCTCGCGCGCTGGCTGGATGCGCTGGCCGAGCTGCCGCCGGGCTCCACCTTCGCGACGGTCTGTGAAACCCTGCGCAGCGAAAACCCCGAGCGGGTGGCACAACTCGAGGCGGCGGCCGTGGCCGACCGCCAGCAGCTGGCCGAGATGAGTTTCGACGAGGCGCGCGTGGAGTTCGAGGGCGCGCTGGCGCAGTTGCGGGAGCGGCGGCTGAAGGCCCGTCTGGAAGCGCTGGTCGCCCAGGGCCTGGACACGCCGGAGGCGCGTGAGACCTACCAGCAACTGCTGGCGCGGCGAGGTCGTGGCTGATAAGATATAAGGTTCCCTTGATTTGGGCTTGTCATTGGCGAGGATGGCTGGAACGGCATCCCGCCCTGCTTGGAGGTTTCCGTGGTGGGCATCAAGAAAACTGGCGTGACCAAGGTGTCGAACGGCAAGTCTGCGAAACCCGTGAAATCGGGCGCGAAGGCGACGGTGGGCGGCAAGTCCGGCCTGAAGGCCGCCGCCCGGGGCGTCGCCAAGGCTGCCGTGAAGAAGGTGGCCGCGGTGGTTGCCACGGCCCGGGTTCCCGCCCGCGGTGCCGTCGCTGCCGGCTCCCGGGCGGCCACCGCCAAGACGGCCTCCACCCGGACGGTGCCGGTGAAATCCAAGGCGGCCGCGGCCAAGCCGGTCGCCAAGGCGGCCACCAAGGGCAGTGCGGCCAAGACCGCCACCGCGAAGGCGCCCGCCCGGGCGCCGGCCAAGCCCGCCGGCAAGGCGGTCCTGAAGGCGGTGCCCCGCACGGCGGCCAAACCCGCCGCGGCCAAGGTGGCCACGCCTGCCAAGGTGGCGCCCAAGCCCAAGGCGGTCGTCAGCGCCAAGCCCGTGCCCACCCCGCTCAAGCCCCGCGCCGCCAAGCCGGCCGCCGAGGCGCTCGACAAGCCCCTGCGCGCCGTGAAGGCGGAGGCGCCCGCGCGCCTGGCCAAGGCGGTGGCCGAGAAGCCCGCCGCCCCGAAGGCGCCGCCCAAGGCGCGCGGCAAGACCCCGGCCAAGGAGGTCAAGCCCACGATCGACAACGAGGTCGATGATCTCGTCGACGATCCGGTGGCCACCTTCGACGAGATCGAACTCGAGGTCGAAGGCGAAGGCGAGGCCGAGGTTCCCGAGGTCGTCGTCCCGGCGCCCAGCAAGTCCAAGCGTGGGGCGCGCGCCAAGGAGAAGCAGCTCCTGAAGGAGTTCGGCGGCAAGCAGGGCCTGTCCGAGGCCGATCGCGAGGCCACCCGCAACAAGCTCAAGCAGCTGATCAAGCTGGGCAAGGAGCGGGGCTTTCTCACCTACATCGAGATCAACGACCACCTGCCCGATGACGTGATCGACGCCGAGGCGATCGAGTCGATCATCAGCACGTTCAACGACATGGGCATCGCGGTCTACGACCAGGCGCCCGACTCCGAGACCCTGCTGATCTCCGACTCCACCCCGGTGGCCACCTCGGACGAGGACGCCGAGGAGGAGGCCGAGGCGGCGCTGTCCACCGTCGATTCCGAGTTCGGCCGCACCACCGATCCGGTGCGCATGTACATGCGCGAGATGGGCTCGGTCGAGCTGCTCACCCGCGAGGGCGAGATCGAGATCGCCAAGCGCATCGAGGACGGTCTGAAGCACATGGTGCAGGCGATCTCCGCCTGTCCCACCACCATCCACGAGGTGCTCACGCACGCCGAGAAGATCGGCGCGGGCACGATGCGCATCGACGAGGTCGTCGACGGCCTGATCGACCCGAACGCGGTCGAGGAGGATTTCCGTGCCGCGCCGGCGGCCGCGGCCGCCGCCGTGGCCGAGCTCGACGAGGAAGGTGACGAGGACGCCGATCCGGCGGGCGCCAATTCGGCCAAGCTCGAGGAGCTCAAGCAGAAGGCGCTCGAGAAGTTCGACCACATCGGCAAGTGGTTCGACAAGATGAAGGTGGCCTACGAGAAGGAAGGCTACAAGTCGAAGTCCTACCTGAAGGCGCAGTCGGAGATCCAGGAAGAGCTGATGACCATCCGCTTCACCGCGAAGATGGTCGAGAAGCTCGCCGACACCCTGCGCGACCAGGTCGAGCAGGTGCGCACGCTCGAGCGTGCGCTGGGCGACGTCTGCGTGAACAAGGTCGGCATCCCGCGCGACCAGTTCCTGGCGACCTTCCCCGGCAACGAGACCAACCTGAAGTGGTCCGAGCGGCTCGCCACCGGCAATCCGCCGTACGTCGACGTGCTGCGCCGGAACATCCCGGCCATCCAGGACCTGCAGCAGAAGCTGATCGATCTCCAGGCGCGCGTGGTGCTGCCGCTGCCCGACCTGAAGGAGATCAACAAGCAGATGGCCACCGGCGAGGCCAAGGCGCGCAAGGCCAAGCGCGAGATGACCGAGGCCAACCTGCGGCTGGTGATCTCCATCGCCAAGAAGTACACGAACCGCGGCCTGCAGTTCCTCGACCTGATCCAGGAAGGCAACATCGGCCTGATGAAGGCGGTCGACAAGTTCGAGTACCGCCGCGGCTACAAGTTCTCCACCTACGCCACCTGGTGGATCCGCCAGGCGATCACCCGGTCCATCGCCGATCAGGCGCGCACCATCCGCATTCCGGTGCACATGATCGAGACCATCAACAAGATGAACCGGATCTCGCGCCAGATCCTCCAGGAGACCGGCCTCGAGCCCGATCCGCAGACCCTGTCCACGCGCATGGAGATGCCCGAGGACAAGATCCGCAAGATCCTGAAGATCGCCAAGGAGCCGATCTCGATGGAGACCCCGATCGGCGACGACGACGATTCGCACCTGGGCGACTTCATCGAGGACACCACCACGCTGGCGCCGGCCGACGCCGCGCTGCACGGCTCGATGCGAGACGTGGTGAAGGAAGTGCTCGATTCCCTGACGCCGCGCGAAGCCAAGGTGCTGCGGATGCGCTTCGGCATCGAGATGAGCACCGACCACACGCTCGAGGAGGTCGGCAAGCAGTTCGACGTCACCCGCGAGCGCATCCGCCAGATCGAGGCGAAGGCGCTGCGCAAGCTGCGTCACCCGTCGCGCGCCGACAAGCTCAAGAGCTTCCTCGAAGGGCAGTGAGGGCCGCGCCGATCGGCGACCCGCCGCGTGCGGGGCGTCGGTCGGTGGGTGGTTGGGCGCCCGGACCCGCGCAGGTCCGGGTTCCCGGATGCCGCTCCTTGAAGGGGCGGCGCTGGCGTGTCGCCGTCAGTGCGGGCCGCCGGGCCAGATCCCGCGCAACATCGCGGTGATCGCGATCATCCGGGGCAGTTCGATGCGGGCGAGGAAATCGGCCAGCGCTGCCTGCGCCGCCGGATGGGGGCGCGAGGCCGCGGCGCGCGAGGCCAGCGTCGCGAGCCGGACCCGTGCCGAGCGTTCGACCCCCATCGCGGCCTCGCGCAGGCGTCCGTCCGCGTGAAGCGGTTCGAGCAGCGACCAGGTCAGCGCCAGCAGGCCCGGCCAGTGCGCCAGATGCCGGTACATGCTGGCCTGGAGCACCCGGGGGTCGAGCGCACCCAGTCCATTGAGGCGCGCGACCAGGGCCGCGACGTGGGGCGGCATCGCCGTGGCGTCGAGCAAGGGGGGCAGGGGCTCGAGCGGCGCCAGCGCGGTGTTGGCGGTGGGTGGGGTGTCGTCGGCCGTCGGGAGCGCCCGGTCCTCGTCGTCGTCGCGCGGGGGGCACGCCGATGCCGGACCCGCGCCCGTCAGCGCCGACAGCGCCAGCCAGTTCATCGGGTTCGTCCGGTCGTACGCGGCGAGCACCCGACCGATCTGGATCCGCTCCGTCTCGCCGATGCCCAGGCTCGTCAACACCTCCGCCGGGAGCCGGGGAAGCCGGGGCAGCGTCAGCGACCCCACCAGGGCGCGGGCCTGTCCCGCCACCGACCCGTCGACGTACAAGGGCTTGACCGCATCCCAGGCCCAGCGCAGCCCGCCCTCCACCGTGGCCAGGTGGCGCCAGATCAGATTGACCACCGGGGCACCCAGCGTGACCCGGATGTCCTGGTAGAGATCGGCGATCTCGCCGCGCGCCTCGCGCTCGGTGACCGCGGCGATCGGGTCGCTCAACGCTTGCCTTCGATCGCGATCTCGACGATGCGCGGACCGCCCGCGGCGAAGGCGGCCGACAGCGCGGCGCCGAGCTCGTCGGCCTTCTCGATGCGCACGCCCGGCACGCCCATGCCCGCGGCCATCTCCACGAAGCCCAGTGCCGGCCCGCCGAGGTCCATGTGCGGGTAGGGCTTGTCGGTCATCGCGCCGAAGCGCTGCCGGTAGATGTCCAGGTTGTGCTTGAGCACGCGGTATTCGCGGTTCGCGAGGATCGCGAAGACGATCGGCAGGCGGTGGTGCGCCGCCGTCCACAAGGCCTGGATCGAGTACATCGCCGAACCATCGCCGGACAGGCACAGCACCGGCCGGCCCGGGTGCCCCACCGCGGCGCCCAGCGCGCCGGCCAGGCCCTGGCCGATCCCGCCTCCGCGCGCGCCCAGATAGCGTTCGTCCGTGTCCAGCGAGAACGCGGCCGCGAAGTCCACGCTGGCGGTGATCGACTCCTCGACGATCAGGGCGTTGGCCGGTGTCGCGCGCGCCAGCTCGGCCATCACGCGCGGCATCGAAATCGGCGAGCGCGCCCAGGCTTTCTCGCGACGCGCCTGGTAGCTGGCCGTCTCGGCCGCCTTCTGCTCGGCGAGCCGGGCGCGCCGGCCCGCGGCCGCCTGCGTGAAGTCGCCGCCCGCGCCGCGTCCGATCGCCTCGGCCAGGGCGCCCAGGCTCGGCGCCATCGCGCCGACCACGCCCACCTCGAGCGCGTGGTTCCAGGCGAGCGGTCGTGCCGAGGATTCGATCTGCACCACCTTCGCGCCCGCGGGGAAGGGGCTGCCCTCGGAGAACCAGACCTCCTCGAAGAAGGCCCCGCCCACCAGCAGCACGCGATCGGCATTGCCCAGCGACTTGCGGATCGCCGCCGCGTCGAAGGGCAGGCCCGAGCGCGCGTTCGGGTGCGCGGCCGGGAACGAGACGTGGCCGCGGATGCCCTCGAACCACACCGCCGCGCCCAGGCGCTCGGCCAGCGTCACCAGCGCCCGGCACGCGTCGGCACCCGAGCGGCCGACCTCGTCGCCGACCACGATCACCGGTTCGCGCCCGCCGAGCAGGCACTGGGCGGCCGCCTCGATCGCCGCCGGATCGGGCGCGGGCAGCCGGTGCATGCGGCCCGGGGACATCGCCGTGTTGCGGGTCTCCTGCGCCATCACGTTGATCGGCAGCGACACGAACACCGGGCCATAGGGCGGGTCGTTGGCGATCTTGAACGCGCGCCGCATCACCTCGTCCATCTCGTCGGCATGATGGACCTCGGTGCTCCACTTGGACACCGGCGCGGCCATCGCGGCGAGGTCGTGAGAAAGGATCGGCTCGCGGCGCAGCATGCGGGTGTCCTGCTGGCCTGCGGTGACGACGATCGGCGCGTTGCCCTTCAGCGCGTTGTAGATCATGCCGATCGCGTTGCCCAGGCCGGGCGCGACGTGCAGGTTGGCCACCGCGGTGCGTCCGGTGCTGCGCGCGTAGTAGCTGGCCGCGCCCACCGCGACGCCCTCGTGCAGGTGCACGATGTATTCGATCGATGGGTGGTCGGCCAGAGAGTCCAGCAAGGGGCTCTCGGTGGTGCCGGGGTTGCCGAAGATCCGCTCCACACCGTGGGCGATCAGGCTCTGCATGAAGACGTCGTGTCCGCGCATTCGGGGTCTCCTGGAAGGGGGGTCTGCGAAGGGTCGCGATCGGCGCGACCCGGGGCGTGTCAGGTGGCCTGGGGAAGCCGGGCGATGATCTCGGCGACGCGCTGGCGCACCGTCTGCCAGGCCTCGTCGAAGGCCGGCGTCCAGTGGTCGCCCAGGCCCTCGCGGAAGGTGTCGACCATCGCGACGAAGAACCACTCGAATTGCGCGGGCGGCACGCCCTGGCCCTGGTGGTTCATCCATTCGGTGGCGATCAGGCCGTCGGCGTAGTGGCGTCCGCCCATCAGGTCGAGCACCATCTCGAACACCTTCTGCAGCATCTCGCCGCGGACGCTGAAGTCGTCGTCCAGCGCGAACAGCTCGCGCAACGCGGGGTTCATCGTGAACAGGCGCTCGTACACCGCCTTCGTGGGGTCTCCGAGATGCTCGGCCACGGCTTCCAGGCTGCGCTCGATCACTTCGACATTCATGGTGTGGACTCCCCCGCTGGGCGCCGGACCTCCGGCCTGAGGCAGTTTATCCTTGCCGGACGATGTGGCGCGGCCTGTTCCTCGCATTCCTGCTGTCGTTCGGTCCGGCGGTTTCGAATTCCTTCGCCCGCTTCGCGTACGCCTTGCTGCTGCCGGCGATGCGCAGCGACCTCGCCTGGAACTGGTCGCAGGCCGGCGCGCTGAACACGGTGAACGCCGGGGGCTACCTGCTCGGCGCGCTGCTGGTTCGGGCCAGCGTGAACCGCTTCGGCAACCGGCACCTGTTCTGCGTGGGGATGGTGATCACCTCGATCGCGCTGTTCGGCACCGGCCTCGTGCGTGACCTGGGGGCGTTGATGGCGCTGCGGGTGTTGGCGGGGATTGGCGGTGCTGCCGTCTTCATCTGCGGAGGCGCGCTGTCGGGCAACGTGATGCCGCAACGGCCCCAGTGGGCGACGACCACGATCGCGGTGTACTTCGCCGGCGGGGGCCTGGGTCTGATGCTGACCGGCGCGGTGCTGCCGGGGCTGCTGGAGACCGAAGGCGCGTCGTCGTGGCCGCGCGCGTGGCGGGAGATGGGCGTGGTGGCCGGCCTGATGAGCGTGGCCTCGTGCTGGGCGGCGCTGCGCATCGAGGAGCCGGGCCAGGCGGCCGGCTCGGCCCGGTGGCGCCTGCGCCCGCTGATCGCCGAGTTCCTGTCGTACGCGATGTTCGCGATCGGCTACATCGGGTACATGACCTTCATCATCGCCTGGATGCGCGGGCAGGGCGCGGCCACCGGGCTGGTCACCGCGGTGTGGTGCCTGCTCGGGCTGGCCACCTGGCTCGCGCCCTGGGTCTGGCGGCACCCCGCCGAGCACTGGCCGGGCGGGCGGCCGCTGGCCGCGGTGATGGCGGTGCTATCGGTGGGCGCGGCGCTGCCGCTGCTGTCGGCCAGCCACACGGGGCTGCTCGCCTCGGCGCTGCTGTTCGGCCTGGCGATGTTCAGCGCGCCCTCGTCGGTGAGCAGCTTCATCAAGCGCGCGCTGCCCAAGCCCGCCTGGGGCAGTGCGATGGCCACCTTCACCGTGATGTTCGCGGCCGGGCAGATCGTGGGCCCGGTGGCGATCGGCTGGCTCGCCGACCTCACCGGATCGCTGGCCGGCGGGCTGGCGGTGTCGGCCGCGCTGCTGGCGCTGGGCGCGGTGATCGCGCTGTTCCAGCCCGACCGTCGCGCGCCGGCGCCCTGAGGGCGCGGCGGACCGCGCTCAGGGCGACGTCTGCGCGAAGGTGTCGCAGGCGCGCAGCGTGCCTTGCGTGAGCCCGACCTGGAACCAGTGCTTGCGTTGCTGCGCGCTGCCGTGCGTGAACGCATCGGGCACGACCACCCCCTGCGACTGGCGCTGCAGCGTGTCGTCGCCGATCGCGGTGGCCGCCCGAAGCGCCTCGTCGATGTCGCCGCGCTCCAGCCAGCCCTTGGCACGCTCGGAGTGATGGGCCCAGATGCCCGCGAAACAGTCGGCCTGCAGTTCCAGCCGCACCGACAGCGCGTTGTTCTGCCGCTCCGACAGGCGCGCACGCGCCTGCTGCATCTTGTCCATGATGCCGATCAGGTTCTGCACGTGGTGGCCCACCTCGTGCGCGATGACGTAGGCCTGGGCGAAGTCCCCCGGCGCCTGGAAGCGGCGTTCGAGCATCTGGAAGAAGCTCAGGTCGATGTACACGCGCTGGTCGGCCGGGCAGTAGAACGGGCCGGCGTTCGCGTCGCCGGTGCCGCAGCCGGTGGGCGTGCGTCCGTCGAACAGGCGCAGCTTGGGCGGCTGGTAGTTGCGGCCGGCCTGCCGAAAGACCTCCGCCCAGACGTCCTCGGTGCTGGCGAGCACCACCGAGACGAACTTGCCGGTGCGATCGTCGGGGGAACCCGAGGGCACCGACGGACCTCGCGGGCCCGCCGACGACGAGGGCGCTTCGAGCGCCACCTCGCCCCCGCCACCGAGGATGCCCAGCAGCGTGAGCGGATTCACGCCGAGCAGCCAGCCGCCGATCAGCGCGATCGCGATCGTGCCCAGGCCGATGCCCCGTCCGCCCAGGCGCAGTCCCCCGCCACCGCCGCCCATCGGCCCGCGTCCGCGGGCGTCCTCGACGTTCTCGCTCTCCCGTTGGCCATCCCAGCGCATCGTGTCCTCCTCGTCGCGGGTCCCGCCGTCCCGGCCTTTCCTTGGCCACGCGCGCTTCGCCCGATCGTTGTCGCGTCGAGTGTAGTCGTTCCACGCGACTACAATGTGGCCAATCATGGATGACGCCCACGCCGCCTACCGTTCGGAACCGGCGCCGGTCCGCCCGGTGTCGCTCGCGCATCCGCTGCGGTGGCTGTCGCGAGGCTGGGCCGACTTCCGTTGCGCGCCGGGCCTGGGCATCGCCCAAGGGGCGGTGTTCCTGCTCGGCGGCGCGCTGATCGCTTTGATCGGCTGGGGTCACGCCGAATGGCTGGCGGGCGCCTTCTCGGGCTTCCTGCTGGTGGCGCCCGCGCTGCTGGGCGGCTTCTACGTGATGAGCCGGGCACGCGAGACCGGCCAGCCGGTGGACCTCGACCTCGTGCTGCGCGCGTGGCGCCTGGGCAGTGCCGCGCTCTGGCGCCTGGGACTGCTGATGGCGCTGCTGGGCACGCTGTGGGTGGGGCTGTCGGCCCTGATCATCATCGGCTGGGCGGGTGTGCAGGGCGGGGGCGTGCGGCAGTTCCTGCTCGGTTTCGTGGCCTCGGCGCACTGGCAGCCCTTCGTGGCCTGGCTGGTGATCGGCGGGGTGTTCGCGGCGCTGGTGTTCGCGATCAGCGCGGTGTCGGTGCCGATGCTGCTCGATCGCGACGTCGGCTTGCGCTGCGCCTTGCTCACCAGCGTGCGCGCGGTGGGCACGAACCCGGAGGCGATGTTCCTGTGGGCGGCGCTGGTGATGGCCGCGACGCTGGTGTCGCTGGCGCTGGTGGTGCCGCTGCTGCTGCTGGTGCCGGTGCTCGGGCACGCCACCTGGCATGCCTATCGCGACACCGTCGACTCGGCCGGCCTGCCGGCACGTCCCTGAGGCGGCGCGATCATGTTCGGGTTCACCGAAGAGCAGGTCTCGGAGTTCGGCGTCACCGTCGGGTTGACGCTGTTCATCGGATACATGCTGTTCATCATCTACGACCTGGCGCGTCGTTCGAATGCCGGGCGGCTGGGCACGTTCATCCTGTTCTTCGTGCTGGCCTTCGGCATGCTCGGCTTCATCGCGAAGACGATCATCCAGAAGCTGCTGGGGATCTGAGCCGACGCGCGCGGCGCGCCCAGCCCCTTCGCTATACTCGGCGCCCGGAGGGCCGTTAGCTCAGTTGGTCAGAGCAGAGGACTCATAATCCTTTGGTCGCTGGTTCGAGCCCAGCACGGCCTACCCGCCGATCGCGGCCTTGCGTGCGCGACTCGCGGGCGTCCTCGCGACGAATCGACAGGTCGGTTCAGGGTCCCGTCTCGATCGGCGAACTCACGATCGCGTCGAACTCGGCCTGGCTGATGGTCTGCGGCACGTAGGTGCCGCCCTGCTGCGTGAGCACCTTCCAGAAGGCGCGAAGGTGATTGCGCGATCCGCGAAGCAGGTTGTCGTACACCATCAGGATGTCGGCGTTATCGATGCCGGTCTTCTGCACGGTGATGTCGCGGATGTCCAGTTCCTCGATCTGCAGCCCCACCTTCAGGGCGTCACGCAGGCTGACCCGGCTGGCGGCAGCCAGCGTGTCGTACAAGGTCTGGAAGACCGATGAGGCAAAGCGGCCGCTCGGCAGGCCGGCCAAGGGGTCGGCGAGCTGGTATCGGTCGATCAGGGCCTTGACGGCGGCCGAGTGCGTGGATTCGCTGGCGGCGATGTTGGCGAAGATCGGTGAGGCCCAGAGCGACGCGCTGACGATGTAGACATCGTGTGCGAGCTGCTCTTCCTGTCGCATGAAGACGAGGCTGGCGGCTTCCTCGGTCGACAGTGCCGCCAGGGGGTGAGCGGCCAGGTTCGACGCGAGATCCCCGGCGTTGATCGTGGTCGTGCCGTCGGCATCGACGGTGGCGACCGGTGCGGGCCGATCGCCGCCGGATCCGCAGGCCCCGAGGGCGGCCGCCAACGCCAGCAATGCGGCACCTTGGAACCGCCGGCGCTGACGATCGATCGGCGGCATCGTGTGACACGGATGCCGCACCAAGCCCGCGTCGACCCGGAACGGCTCGTCGCGCCCCAGGGCCGATGTCCGTGCGGGCTTCATCGCTTCAAGCCCACGCACGCATCACGCCGCGGCTGCCCCAAGGCCTTGCCGCCCCGCTCCTTGGCCCGAGCCGCCATCCGTTCGTGGTGCTGTTCCTGGTAGGTCTTGCACTCTTCGTAGGACTTCATCGCCCGCATGCGCTCCCGGTGCTCATTGCGCTCCTGCTGCGTCATCAGCGTCCACCCCGGCGTGTAGTCGTTCCCCCAACGAGCAGCGCCTCTGCCTGCGCCAGGACCCATTCCCGGGCCTGGACCCATGCCGGGACCTGGACCCATGCCGGGACCTGGACCCATGCCGGGGCCTGGGCCCATCCCGGGACCTTGTCCCGCCCCTGGTCCCGGTCCCGCCCCCGGTCCCTTGCCCGGGCCGGGCTGTGCCATGGCCACACTCGCGGCGGCGCCCACCAGCACCGCCAGTACGATCATTCGAAGCTTCTTCATGGTTCGCTCCTCGGTTGATGAAATCCCATGGAGGAACTATACCCATATGGGTATAGTTCAGCGTTGCGTTAACGCAAGCGGGCACGCTCCCGATCGCGACGCCTCCCATCCCTCACGAGGAACCCCATGTACGGATTCACCACCACGCTCACCGGCCTGTCGTTCGACGACGCGTTGGCCCGCACCATCGCTGCCTTGAAGACCGAAGGCTTCGGTGTGCTCAGCGACATCGATGTCCAACGCGCGATGAAGGAGAAGCTCGGCGCCGACCTGCGGCCCTATCGCATCCTCGGCGCGTGCAACCCCCCGCTGGCGCACCAGGCCCTGCAGGCCGAACCCGACATCGGCCTGCTGCTGCCCTGCAACGTCATCGTTCGCGAGGAGGCGCCGGGACGCGTCGTGGTGGGCTTCCTCGACCCGCAGACGATGGTGGGTCTGGTGGGCAAGGCGGGCATCAAGCCGGTGGCCGACGAGGCCGAGAGCCGGCTGCGGCGGGCCTGCGCGGCACTGAGCGGCAGCGCGCCCGCCGGCTGATCGCCACGCCAGCCGGCCCTTCGGGGCGTTACGATGCCGCGTCAAGGATCCGATCGACGAGGCGACGATGAACGCCGAGCGCACCGAACCCCAGGGGCTGCAGTTTCCGGCGGACACCGCCGGCCGGCGCAGTTCCGCGCGCGTGGGCCAAGGCGTCCTGGCCGCCGCACTGCGCGTGCTCGATCCGGGCGCCGCCGAGGCCTGTCTTGCCGAGCGCTCGTGGCGACAGGGCTACCCCGGCCACCTGCGCCGGCTCGTCGCCCTGCAGGCCGCGCACCCGGGGCGGGTGGTCGCCTCCTGCCAGGCCGGCCTCGACGCGGCCTGGGCGTCGATGAGCTACGTCGGCGCTGGTGAGGCGACCTCGCTGCGTGAGGCGATGGACTCGGCACCCGATCCGGCGTGGCGCCTGGCCGAACTGCGCGGCCGCGAGTCCGACCCGCCGGCGCCCTGGGAGGTGCCCTACCGTGGCGACCGATTGCGCGGGGATGCGCTGGCGCGGCGCATCGACGCCTGGCTCGCCTCGGGCGTGATCGAAGACTCGCACGCGCAGGCGCTGCACCTGGCGCGCTCGCACCCCGAGTGGTTCGATCTCTCCGATCGCCACGTGGTGCTGCTGGGCGCCGGCAGCGAGGCCGGTCCGCTCGCGTGGCTGTCGCGCTGGCGCGCGAACATCGTCGCGATCGACCTGCCACGGGCCGCCACCTGGCGCCGGATCGCACAACGCGTGCGCGAGGGCAATGCGCGCCTGATCGCACCGCTGGCCGAGGGCGCGCGCCCGGCGCCGCCCCCCGATGACGCGGTGCTGGCCGCCGGCGCGGACATGCTCTCGCAGACACCTCAGATCGCGCGGTGGCTGCAGCATCTCGACCAAGCGCTCGATCTCTTCTCGATCGCCTACCTCGACGGCGAGCGCCACGTGCGCGTCTCCCTGGCGATGGACGCGATCGGCGAGGCCTGCGCCGCCGCCCGGAGGGACACCACCCGTGCGTGGATGGCGACACCCACCGACGTGTTCGCGGTGCCGCAAGCCGTGGCCGAGGCGGTGATGCGCGGCTATCAGGACCGCGGCCTGCTCAAGCGGGCGGCCCAGGCCGGCCTGCGGGCGGGCAGCCTCGGCCGCGGCTTCACCCCGCACATCGAATCGCTGATCGACGCGGACGACGGCACGCGCTGGGGCCTGGTCGACTGTCTCGTGATCGAGCAGGGGCCGAACTATGCGCTGGCCAAGCGACTGCAGCAGTGGCGCGCGATCGTCGCCCGCGCCCAGGGCCGGGTGGCCTCGATCAACGTGGCGCCCTCGACCACCACCGCCTCGGTGGTCAGCAACCCCGCGCTCGCGGCCGGCTTTCGCGGCGCGAAGGCCTTCGACGTGGAGGTGTTCGCGCCCGACACCACCAATGCCGTGATGGCCGCGCTCTGGGTGCACGACCTGCGCAATCCACGCAGCAGTGCGCAGCCCTCGACACCGCTGGCGCATCCGCTGCAGCTGCTGGTGGAGGGCGCCAACCACGGCGGGCTGTGGCGCGTGCCCTATCTGCCGCGCTCGGTGCTGCCGTTCGCGGCGCTGCTCGGACTGATGTCGCGCGGCTGAGCCGCCAGGACCGCCGGCCGATCCTTGGCGCCGCCGCCGTGGCGTGCCCATGCGGCCGGCCGTTCATCCGATCCGGTACACCTCGCGCGCGGTGCCCGCGTACAACGCCGCCTTCTCGTCGGCCGAGCAGCCCGCGGTGATCCGCTTGAACGCGTTCCACAGCGCCCCGTAGCCGCAGGTGCCCTTGTCGACCGGGAAGTTGCTCTCGAACATCGCACGCCGCGGGCCGAACAGCGCGATGCAGGTCTCGATGTAGGGTGCCCAGGCACGGGCCAGGTCGGTCGAGTCCGGCGGCAGCGCCTGGCGGTGGAAATCGAAGCCCGGCGTGTGCATGCCCAGGCCGCCCAGCTTGATCCGCACGTTCGGGCAGGCGGCAATCTCGGCCAGGCTGGCGCGCCAGGCGGCGAACACCTCGTCACGGCGGCCCGCGTAGGGGCTGATGCCCAGCGGGCCGCCGCAATGGTCCAGCACCATCGTGGTGTCGGGAAACGCGCGGGCGAGGTCGAGGAAGTCGGCGTGCTGCGTGTGGACCAGCCAGGCGTCGAAGCTCAGGCCCAGCGGCGCGAGGCAGGCGAAACCCTCGCGAAACGCCGCGTCGCGCAGCAGCCCCGGGGGCGGGTTCGCGCTGGTCGCGCGAATGCCCGAGGCGTCCCAGGCCGACACGTTGCGGATGCCCTTGAAGCGTCCGCCGGACACCGCGAGGTGCGCCTCCAGCGCCTGCCCGGCGCGGGCCCCCAGGCGCAGATCGACATTGCCGACGATCGCGGCGCAGGCCCGCGTGGGGCCGAACAGGCCGCTGGCGCTCATCGCGGCCACGCCATTGACGAACTCGGTCTCGCCAATCGACCGGTGTTCCGCCGGCCCCTGGGCGCGGTACATCGTGCGGCATTCGACGAACACGGTGGCTTCGATGCGGTGGCCGGAATCGGTGTCGGCCAGCAGCTCGGGCAGGAAGTAGACGTCCTCGCCGTGTTTCCACAGGTGGTGGTGCGGGTCGACGATCGGCAGATCGGGTTCGAGCGCGGTCTCGCGACGCTGGGCCAACCAGTCGGGGCGGACTGTCAGGAAATCGCCGGGCAGTCGGGACGAGGGGGTCGACATCGCGGGTGGCCTCCGGCGCGCGCAAGTCGGCGCGGCAAGGGTGATCGAGCGGTGATCGCCGATGGTACGTCGGGCGGCGTGATCGCCGATAATCCTCCCACCCGCGATCCGGCACGATCGTCCGCGCCCCGGCTCGCCCGGGCCCTCGCGCGGGCCCGCCCACTTCGGTCGACCATGAAGAGCCTGATCGTCCACGCCCACCCGGAACCGGCCTCGTTCAACGCGGCGCTGCGCGATGTCGCCGCGCGCACGCTCGCCCAGCGGGGCCACGAGGTCATGGTGAGCGACCTGTATGCCGACGGCTTCAAGGCGGTGGTCGATCGCGCGGACTTCGGTTCGCCGCACGACGCGGCGTTCTTCAATGTGTCGCTCGAGCAGCGCCACGCGCTCGGGGCCGGTTCGCTGGCCGCCGACATCCGCCGCGAGCTCGATCGGCTGCTGGCCGCCGACCTGCTGATCCTGCAGTTCCCGCTGTGGTGGTTCAGCGTGCCCGCGATCCTGAAGGGCTGGATCGACCGGGTATTCCTGTCGGGCGCGGTCTACGGCCGCTCGGCGATGTTCGAGACCGGCAAGCTGCGCGGCAAGACCGCGCAGTTGTGCGTGACCACCGGCGCGCCCGCATCGTCGTTCGGCCCGGGGTCGCTGCACGGGCCGATGGACGAGCTGCTCGCGCCGATCCAGCGCGGGGTGCTCGGGTTCACCGGAATGCGGGTGCTGCCGGCCTTCTGCCTGCACCACGTGCCGTATGCCGGGGCGCAGGGGCGTGCCGAGATGCTGCTGGCCTGGGAGCGGCGCCTGCGTTCGCTGGACGAGGTGGCGCCGTTGCCGATGCCCACCGTGGCCGCGCACGAGGCATCGCTGGCGGCCACCCGGGACGCGAAGGCGCGCTGAGGTCTGGCCCGAGCGCCGTGCGCCCGCCCGGCCTGGTCAGTCCTCGAACCCCACGTAGCGCACGAAGCGCTCGTTCGGCTCGCGCTCCGAGCGCACCTGGTTGGCCGGGAAGGATTCGTCCGGGTAGCCCATCGCGATGCAGGTCATGATCACCTCGTCGTCGGGGATCGCCGCCACCTCGCGCACGATGTCCGAGCGGGTGATGCCCTGACCGTTGACCACGGTGCCCAGGCCCCGGTCCCAGGCCGCCAGGCAGATGCCGTAGCACAGGGCACCCAGGTCGAAGTGCGGCGTGGCGCCCGGGTCGAGCACGCGGTCGTAGGTGAGCACCATCGACACCGGCGCGTCGAACTGGCGAAAGCCGCGCATCACCCAGTCCTGGCGCCGTGTCTTGTCGTCTCGGGCGATGCCCATCGCCTCGAACAGCCGCTTGGCGATCTCCACCTGACGGTGTCGGTGGACCCCCTCGTAGGGCCCATGGGTGTGGATGTCGCGCTTGGGCGTGGCGCCGGCCATCATCATCTCGGTGTTGCGCTGGCGCACGCGCTCCAGTGGTTCGCCGGCGAGCACGTGCACGTGCCAGGGCTGGCTGTTCATCGACGAGGTGGCGCGCTTGGCGACGTCGATGATCTCGTCGATCACCGATCGTGGCACGGGGCGTTTCTGGTAGCCGCGGACGCTGCGGCGGGAGCGGGCGAGTTGTTCGAATTCCATCGTGAGGTCCTGAAGTGAACGGCTGGCGTCGATTCTGAGCCACGCCGGTGCGAGCCCGTTTCGAATCTCCCGTGACCGTCGACGATGGTGTGCGTCGAGGATTGGAGACGTCCCTCGCATGCGCACGCCGACTGCGTTCTCGCAGTGACGGGCGGACCCCCGGGTGTCAACGTGGAGAAATGTTCCTTCGTCGCAGCCGCCCGCCGGGCGGCGCGAGGGGACGCGACGCGCGGGGGCGAGGTCATGCGACACGCGAATTCGTGGGGGGCGATCACCGCCTGGGTGGTCACGCTGATGCTGCTGCTGAGCGGGCCGGCGGCATGGGTGCGGGCGCAGCCGACCAGCGTGCCCGATTTCAGCTGGTTCGAGGACCCGGAGGAACCGGTGCTCAGCCGTGTCGAAGGCACGTTGACCGACATCCGCACGCTGCGCATCCGGATCGTGATCCGCGGGGTCGAACGCGTGCTGGCCGCCAGCGACGCGCTGGTCTACCTGTCGGTGCGTCACTACATCGAGTTCGACCCGCAGCGCGGCCGCTATGTGCCGACGGACAAGTACCGGCATTGGCTCGCGGGTCAGCCGCCGGTGCCGCCCGTGCCCCCGACGGCCTGGCAGATGCCCGCGCAATTCACCTTGTGCGAACCGATCTGCGCCACGCTGCGCTGGGACGGGTTGACGCGAACCTACGAACTGCGCGGCCAGAATGGCGCGGTGGGGCGGGTGGCGGTGCAGGCGTTCAGCCCGTCGGCCGGTGTGTCGATGTCGCGCACCGATCCGCAGGGCATCGTGGGGGGCAGCGCGTCACCGGGTCTGACCGCGGCGTACGCCGGCCGGATCACCGGGCCCCGGCAGGCGCAGGGGACGGTCGAGTGGCAGTGGCACTGGAACGGCCCCTGGCAGACCCGGCGTGGCACCTGGGTGGCCAACTGGTAGCTGGCCGGCGTCCATCGGGCTCCATCGGCCCTGCGGCCCGCCGTAGAATGGCGGCATCCAAGGAGTCAGCCATGCCCATCTACGAATACGCGTGTCAGCAGTGCGGCCGGGAGTTCGAGGCCCTGGTCCGTTCCACCACGGTGCCCCAATGCCCGGCCTGCCAGTCCACCGAACTGGCCAAGCGCCTGTCGGTGTTCGCCACCGCCGGGGCGGGCGCCTCGGAGCCCGCGATGGCCGCCGGGCCCTGCGGCTCGTGCGGCCACCCTGACGGTCCCGGCAGCTGCGCCTTCCACTAAGGGGCGGCGCCGCCTTGCCGCAAGGCCGGCAGCGCCTATTGGGGCGTGATGCCCGTGCCCTTGAACACCTCGCCCCAGCGCGGGGTGTCGCGCCGGATGATCTCCGCGAATTCCGCGGGCGTGGTGCCGGTGGCCAGCAGCCCCATCTCGAGCATCTTCGTGCGGCCCTCGGGCGACTGGATGATCTTGTTGATCTCCGTGCTCAGGCGATCGACGATCGCCTTGGGCGTGCCTTTCGGCGCGATGATGCCGTTCCAGCCGGCCAGGTCCAGCGGGAAGCCCTGCTCCGAGAACGTGCGCACCTCCGGGTACAGGGGCCAGCGTTTCGGACCGGTCACCGCCAGCAGCGTGGCGCGTCCGGACTGGATGAACGGCCCGGTGGCGGCGAAGTCTTGGATGCCCATCGTGGCCTGCCCGCCGATGATGTCCTGAACCGCCGGCCCGGCGCCCTTGTAGGGCACGTGGACCATGTCCAGGCGCGCGGCCCCCTTGAGCATCTCGCCGTACAGGTGCGAGCTGCTGCCCGCGCCGAACGACGCGAACGTGGTCTTGCCCGGATTGGCGCGCACGTAGCGCACGAAGTCGTCGACGGACTTCAAGCCCAGCGACGAGGGCACGATCATCCCGAGCGAGGACAGGCCGATCTGGCTCACCATCTCGAAGTCGTCCGGGGCGTCGTAAGGCAGCTTCGCGTAGGCGAACTTGTTGATGATCAGGTTCGACACGTTCGCGTAGACGATCGTGTAGCCATCCGGGGCGGCCTGCTTGGCCGCGCCGATGCCCAGGATGCCTTGCGCGCCCGGTTTGTTCTCGATCACGAACGGCTGGCCGAGCACCGCCTGCAGCCGCTCGCCCAGCCAGCGCGAGACGATGTCGGTCTGTCCGCCGGGCGGATAGGGCACGATCAGCTTGATCGGGCGGGCCGGCCAGGACTGCGCGGTGGCGGTGTGCCAGGGGGTCAGTGTCAATCCGGCCAGGACGGCCAGGGCACCGATCCAACGTCTTCTCATGTGTCTCCTCCGTGTGTTGTGCCCGGGCACCTTTCGGCGAGCGGGTTCGCCAGAGTGCCGGGACGCGAGCGCGCTGGCAAGTCGGCGAGGCGCGGAGGCGATGGTTCCGGTGGCCGACGGGGGCGAAGCCAGGTCCAGCGGGATCGCTTGTTCCGCGCGTTCGCGACGCCTTGCGCGCCGCCAGGCGCGCGCCGATGAGCCCGATGCCTGCCCGGATCGTCGGCGCGCTGATCGCCCTCGTGGCGTTCGGCTACTACGCGACCTACGCGCAGTCGGGCAGCGTGGCGGCGGGCGACGAGGGCTACCTGCTCGCCCTGGCCTCGATGGTCGCGCAGGGTGTCCGGCTGTACCGGGACCTGGAGCTGAACAGCTACATGCCGGGCCTGTTCCACCTGTTTTCGATCGGTGGTCCCGAGCCGGACGGCGTGCTGGTCGGCGCGCGCTGGCTGATGGCCGCGCTGCTGGCCCTGAATTCAGCCTTGCTGTACGGGGCGGCGCGCCAGGCAGGGGCGGGCGCCTGGGCCGTGCTGGCCGCGCTCGCGCTGACCGTCGCACCGGGGCCCTGGTACAAGGCCTACCAGCCGACGCTGTGGCTGCTGCTGTTGTTGTGCACGCTGGGCCATCACGCGCGGCCGCGTGCCGGCTGGCTCGTCGCACTGGGCGCGGTGATGGCGCTCGGGGTGATGCTGCGCATCGAGGTCACGTTCGCCGGGGTGGCGATGCTGGGCGCGCTGATCGTCTTCAGTCATCCGCAGGCCCGCGGACCGGGGATCGGACGATCGCTGTTTGCGGTGCTCGCCGGGTTCGCGCTCACGTTGCTGCCCTGGTGGGCGACGTTCCATGCGGATGGCATCCTCTCGGACCACCTGAGCCAGCTCATCGACATGCCCCGTCGGATCGTCGATCGGCTGGTCTCGCCCGATCGGGTCCGCGCACCGACGATCACCGGCTGGCTGGCGGGGCGTCCGCTCGGGCGCGATGGACTGCTCTACTGGATGTCGTTCGTGATTCCGCTCGCGCTCGCCTTCGAGACCTGGCGACGGTATGTCGTGGCCCGGCGCGAGGCGAACGATCGCGTGAGGGCCGGCGAGTGCGGGTTGTTGCTCGTCTGGGTGTTGATGAACGTTCCGCAATACGCCTGGGAGCGACCCGACGCCTCGCACCTGGCCGAACGCTGGTTCGCGTTGCTGGTGCCCGCGGCCGTGCTTTGGTCGCGCGCGTCATCGATCGGCCCGAAACAGGTGGCATGGCAGGGGGCGCGGCCCGCCCGCCTGGCCGGACTTCTGGCGGGTGCGTTCGTGATCGCGTTCCTCGCGATCAACTTGCCGCGTGGCGTGGCCGGCTCCTACCGGTCCACGCTCGCCGCATCGGCCTTGCCCAACGGATTGCGCTATCCGGACGCCGACCCGAGCCGGGCGCTCGTCGAGCGGGTGATCCGCGACACGCCATCCGACGAACCGGTCGCCGCGTTGCCCTATCTGCCCGGCTTTCACTTCGCCACCGGGCGACCGGTCGTGGCGCGACGCATCTACCTGCTGCCGTTCAATACCCGGCCAGAGGTCGAACGCGAGTACCTGTGTGAACTCGATCGAGCGGGCGTGCGCTATGTGATGTTCGGTGACCACCCCGCACTGGTCGGCGGGGAACACCTGCGCCTGCGGTCGTATGCGCCGCTCGTCGACGCGCACCTCGCACGACACTTCGAGCCGGTCGGCAAGGCGGGGCACTGGCAACTGCTCCGGCGGGTGAGCCCGGGCGTGGCCTGCGCCCCCCCGCGCTGAGCGCGGGGGCCGGGACTCAGTCGGCGACGATCTGCCGGGCGCGGATGATCGCCGCGAACCGGCGCGAATCCTCCGCCATCCGGGCACCGAACTCCGCGGGCGTCAGCGCCAGCGCGTCGCCCCCCAGCGCCACGATGCGCTCGCGGGCCGCGGACGTGCCGAGGATGCGGTTGATCTCGCGGTTCAGCCGGTTCACCACCTCGGCCGGCGTGCCGCTCGGCGCGTAGAAGCCGAACACGCTGTCGGCGTCGAAGCCCTTCAGGCCGACCTCGTCGAGCGTCGGCACCTCCGGAAAGAGCGGCGAGCGCTTCAGGCTGCCCACCGCCAGCAGCTTCAGCCGTCCGCTTCGCGCGTGCGGCAGGCCGATGCCGGGATCGAAGTGGAAATCGAGCTGCCCCGCCAGCAGGTCCTGCAGCGCGGGCGCCGCGCCGCGGTAGGGCACGTGCACCGCGAACAGGCCCGCCTGCGCCTTGAACATCTCGGCGGCCAGGTGCGGCGAACTGCCGTTGCCGGGTGAACCGTAGGACAGGCGCCCGGGATGCGCCTTCACGTGGTCGATGAACTCGCGCGCGGTGCTCACCGGCAGCGACGGCTTGACCATCAGGTAGACGGCGACCCGCGCCGCGGCCGCCACCGGAACCAGGTCTCGCACCGGGTCGAAGCTCATCCGTGGGTACAGGTGCGGGTTCACCGAGACCATGCCGCCGGAACTCATCAGCAAGGTGTACCCGTCCGGCGCGCTGCGCGCGGCCGCCTCGCCGCCGATGTTGCCGTTCGCGCCGGCGCGGTTCTCGACCACCACCGGTTGTCCAAGGGATTCGGACAGCGGCGGTCCGACCAGACGCGCAATCTGGTCGGCCGCGCCGCCGGGCGGGAAGTTCACGAGGATGCGCAGCGGCTTGGACGGCCACGTCGCCTGCGCGCGGGCCGCCCAGGGCGATGCGCCGGCCAGCGCGGCCAGGCGCAGGGTGAATCCTCGCCGCTGCCGGCGCCGTTCGCCCGGGTCAGTCCGCGTGTCGGTGGTCATCGGAACTCCCGCGATCGCTCAGGGGCAGGCCGGCGTGCTGGCCGCGATGCCGGCACGCAGCGCACGCGTGGTGGCGCTGTCGTCCGGTCCGAGCGTGTTGTTGGTGAAGGTGCACCCGTAGGTGGGCGCAGCCACCACCGTGGGCGTGATCACGTCATCGCCCGCCGGCTTCACACCATCGCGCTCCCAGCGAACCATCGCCTCGAAGGCCGCCACCTGCTCGGCCACGGTGAAGTCGCAGTGGCTCGCACCCCGGATCGCGCGCTGAACCAGCCAACCGCCGTTGCCCTTGGCCTCGGCGCGCTGCCGGTAGACCTGCTGCATGCTGAAGGGGACGAACAGGTCGCCCAGCGTGTGGATCGAGACCACCGGGATCTTGAACTCGCCGTTGACCTTCGGGATCCAGCGCAGGCCGTCGCTGCGGGTGCGGTTGGCGTCCGGGGTCGGGGTCACCTTGAGCACCGCGGCGTTCAGCGCGGCCGAGCCCGCCGCGTCGCCGTCGATGCGGTAGGTGTAGGCGGTGGTGTCGAGCACGTTCTGCGTCAGGATGCCGGAGATCGTGCCGTCGCCGCCGAAGGTGCCCCAGGCCGACGGGAAGCTGCCGCCGAACGCGATGCCCTGCGCGAACAGCGGGCGCTCGCCGCCGGTGATGTTCTTCAGCACCGACAGGTACTTCTGTCCGGTGGCCGTCGGCGTCGTCGGAAACGTGGTGAACAGCGCGCTGGTCACCAGCGTGCTGATGTCGGCCCAGCGCGTGGTGGGATACGCGGGAACGCCGGCCAGCGCCTGCGCGGTGACCTGCATCGCGGAGAACTGGTTGAAGAGTTCCGTGTCGCCCATCACGCCGCACATCGGCACCGCGCCGTGGTAGCGGGTCCGGTTGCGGGCCTGGGACTGGCCCTCGTCCTCGATCGCCGCGCCGGTGATGTGGCCGCCCATCGAGTGGCCGATCAGGTAGGTGCGCGTGGGCGCCGCGAGCGTGCGGCCGTTCTTCGCCGCGATCGCGACGAACTCGTTGGCCAGCGCGTTGGTGTCCTCGACGCCGGCGCGCACGTCGTAGTAGTTCTTCGAGTAGCTCGAGGCCGCCCAGGCGTAACCGTTCTGGATCAGGTGGCGGCGGATCGACGGGTTCGAGATGCCCAGCGTGGCGCCGGTGCCGGCATAGCCATGCGCGTACATCACGAGCTTGCCGTTCCAGTCGGCGGGCACCTCCACGCGGTAACCGGCGCCATTGAGCACGCCGGCCCAGCGGTGCGTGGTGCGCACGTCGACGGTGTCGGCCTGCTGGGGCTCCATCGCGGGAAAGGTGGTCGCGGTGGCGTCCGCGGTGAAGGTGCGGGTGTCGTGCGGGCGCGCCTCCTCGGGCGGCGACCCGTCACCGCCGCCGCCGCAGGCGGCCAGCGTCGCGCCCGCGATCACGGTCAGCGGCCAGCGCATCAGGGTTCGTCTCGTCATGATCCATCCTCCTCGATGGTGTGCTCGTCGGTTGTTGGTGTGTCGGCCCGTCAACGGCGATCGAATCGCCGCGCCCCGGCCGGCGGGCTCATCGTCCCAGGCCCATCTGCCGTCCGACGGCGGTGTAGGCCTTGATCTTGTCGCGCATGAAGGCGTCCATGCCGTCGACCCCCACGTTGACCAGCTCGAAGCCGCTGCGCGCGGCGAGGTCCTTCATCTCGGGGTCGGCGTTCAGCGCCGCCCACAGCTCGGACACCCGGCGGCGGGCCTCGGGCGGCGTGCCGCGCGGCACGCCGATGCCCCGGTACGCGCCATCGACCCAGTCGACGCCGAGTTCCTTGAAGGTGGGCACGTCGGGCAGCAGCGGGTGCCGGCGGTCCATTGCCACGGCGAGGCCGCGCACCTTGCCCTTCTGCGCGATCGCGAACGGGGTGTAGGTCATCGCGCCGTCGACGTGGGCGCCCAGCACCGCGGTGGTCATGTCACCGGTGCCCTTGAAGGGCACGTAGGTGGTCTTCACGCCGAAGACCGAGTTCAGCCGCTCGTGGGCCGCGTGGTTGGCCGAGTTCAGGCCCGATCCGGCGAGATTGATGCGTCCCGGATCGGCCTTGGCCGCCTTGATGAAATCGGCGAACGTGCGGATCGGGCTGGACGCGGGCACCACCAGCATGTCCGGCGTGTAGTGGAACCAGTAGACCGGCGTGATGTCCTCGGTCTTGTAGCTGACGTTGCCCTCCATCGGCTGCAGCACCGTGTGGGGCAGGTTGATGCCGACCACGTTCAGGCCGTCGCCCGGCAGCGTGTTCATCTGGCTCCACATCAGCGCGCCCCCGGCGCCCGCCTTGTACTGGATCACCGTGTCGATCGACGGGCAGCGGCGCTTGAGCACGACCTGCTGGTGTCGGGCCGAGAGGTCGCTCTCGCCGCCGGGTGGGAAGGCCTGCCAGTACAGCACGTTCTTCTCGGGACACGACTGCGCGAGTGCCGGGCCGGCGCTCAGCGCGCTCGACAGGACCACGGCGGCGGTGCGGAACCAGGAGAGTGTCATCGGTCGTACTCCGGCAGGTGGGTGGTCAGGTCGACAGCCGTCGGCAGACGGCCTCGGTCACCATCGCGGTGGTGGCGCGCCCGCCGAGGTCGCGGGTGTGCAGCGCGGGATCGGCGGTGACCGATTCGATCGCCGCCATCAGGCGCGCCGCGGCGGCGGCCTCGCCGAGGTGTTCGAGCATCATCACGCAGGACCAGAAGGTGCCGATCGGGTTGGCCAGGCCCTGGCCCATGATGTCGAAGGCCGAGCCGTGGATCGGCTCGAACATGCTCGGGTAGCGGCGTTGCGGGTCGATGTTCCCGGTGGGGGCGATCCCCAGGCTGCCGGCGAGGGCCGCGGCCAGATCCGACAGGATGTCCGCGTGCAGGTTGGTGGCCACCACGGTGTCGATGCTGGCGGGCCGATTCACCATGCGCGCGGTCATCGCGTCGACCAGCTCCTTGTCCCAGCGCACGTCCGGGTAGCCCGATGCCACCTCCGCGGCGATCTCGTCCCACATCACCATCGCGTGCCGCTGGGCATTGCTCTTGGTGACCACGGTGAGCAGGCGACGCGGCCGCGAGCGCGCGAGCTCGAACGCGTAGCGCAGGATGCGCTCGACGCCGGCGCGGGTCATCACCGAGACGTCGGTGGCCACCTCGATGGGGTGTCCCTGGTGGGCGCGGCCGCCCACGCCGGCATATTCGCCCTCGGAGTTCTCCCGGACGATCACCCAGTCGAGGTCCTCGGGCCGGCAGCGCTTCAGCGGTGCGTCGATGCCGGGCAGGATGCGGGTGGGGCGCACGTTCGCGTACTGGTCGAAGCCCTGGCAGATCTTCAGTCGCAGCCCCCACAGCGTGACGTGGTCGGGGATCTTCGGGTCGCCCGCCGAGCCGAAGAGGATGGCGTCCTTGTCACGCAGGGCGTCGAGCCCCTTGGCCGGCATCATCTCGCCGTGGGCGCGGTACCAGTCGCCGCCCCAGCCGAAGTGCTCGAACTCGACGCGGAAATCGCGTCCGGTCGCGGCGAGGTGCTCGAGCACGCGCTGTCCGGCCGGGATCACCTCCTGGCCGATGCCGTCTCCGGGAATGGTCGCGATGCGGTGGGTCTTCATGGGTCGGGATCTGGCCAGGGGGCGGGGAGGGCGGCTGCCGGGCACGCGCCGGTCAGCCCGTCCCGGGAATCGACGCAGGATACCGGGAGCGGCGCACACGCGCACCCGGGTCAAACCCCACCGCTGCGTCGAGTCACCGCCCGCGTGGGCATCCGGGTGTCAGAGCGGCCGGGCCCCGTGTCGGAAATCGAGTTCGCGCAGCCACTGCTGGGTGGCGCGCGTGAGCCGGTTGCCGGGTCGCGCCAGCGGGGTGGCCAGCACCAGCGTGTTCCGGATCACCGGTGGTCCGATCGGCGCGTGCACGAACCGGTCGGGGCGGCTGCTCATCGCCAGCGCGCTCTCCGGCAGGATCGTGCAACCGGCGCCTTCGGCCACCAGCGACAGCGCGGTCTGCACGGCGCCCACCTCGGCCAGCACCGTCAGCTCGATGCCGCGGGGGCGAAGCACGGTGTCGACCAGGCCCCGGATCGCGTTCGGCGCGCTGGGCAGCAGCAAGGGGTATCGCGCCAGGCTCGCCAGCGCCGCGCGCGGCGGCAGCCGGCTGCCCGGCGGGGCGACCAGCAGCAGGCGCTCGCGCATCAAGGCTTCGTAGGCGAGTTGGGACGAGGGGGGCGGATCGAACAGCAGCGCGAGGTCGAGCCGACCGGCGATCAGCGATTCGCGCAGACCGTGGCTCAGGCCCTCGAGCACCGTGATCACCGCGCGCGGGAAGCGCTCGCGAAACCGCCGGACCAGGGGGGCCGACAAGCCCAGCGCCACCCGGGGCGGCAGTCCGACCACCACACGTCCGCCCGGGTTCTCGGCGAGTTCCCGCAGTTCGTCGTGCGCCGCCCGCGCGGTCGCGAGCATCGATCGGGCGTGGACGAGCAGCGCCTCGCCGGCCTCGCTCGGGTGCGCGCCGCGGCCGGTGCGCACCAGCAATCGTTGCCCCAGCTCGGCCTCGAGCGTGGCGATGCTGCGGCTCAGCGTGGGTTGCGCGAGCGCCAGCGCCGCCGCCGCCCGGCTGAAGCTGCCGGCGTCGGCGACCGCCACCAGGTGCTCGAGCTGTCGCAGATCCATAGCCAACAAGCATATCTGTCATAGCAGATGCGTGCTGGCTTCGATCGGCGGTGCGACGCAGAATCGGCGGATGCCCAGCCCGATCTCCACCGTGCTGCCCGAGGGGGCCTGCAACGCGCACTGCCACGTGTTCGGTCCGCGCGACCGTTTCCCGTACCCGCCCGACGCGAGCTTCGTGCCGACCCAGGACGCGCCGAAGGAGGCCTTGTTCGCATTGAACGACCGCCTGGGCCTGCAGCGCTGCGTGATCGTCCAGTCGAGCTGCCACGGGTTCGATAATCGCCCCTGCGAGGAGGCGCTGGTCGAACGGCCCCGGACCTACCGCGCGATCGCGCTGCTGCCCACCGAGGTCCCGACGCCCGAGCTGCGCCGCCTGGACGCGCTGGGGTTTCGCGGCGTTCGATTCAACTACATGGGCCACCTCGGGCGGCGCGTGCCGATCGAGGACGTGCTCGCGCTCGCCGGGCGCCTGGCCACGCTGGGATGGCACCTGCAGGTGCACGGCAGCCCGGACCTGCTCACCTCGCTGGGCCCCGATCTTCGGCGCTCACCGGTGCCGGTGGTGATCGACCACATCGGGCGCATCGACGCCTCGCTCGGTCGCGCGCAACCCGACTACCGGGCGCTGCGCGCGCTGATGCGCGATGCCCGCTTCTGGGTGAAGGTCAGCGGCATGGACCGGATCTCCCGGCAGGGACCGCCGTACGCCGATGCCCAGCCGTTCGCCCGAGAACTCGTCGACGAGTTCGGCGATCGGGTGCTCTGGGGCAACGACTGGCCGCACCCGAACCACGCCGGTCCGATGCCCGACGAGGACCAGCTCGTGGGGTTGATCGATGCGATCGCGCCCACGGTGTCCGCGCGCCAGGCGCTGCTCGTGGACAACCCCCAACGACTGTACCGCTTCGGAGAGCACGCATGAGTCGACGTTTCGAGAACAAGGTCGCGATCGTGACCGGTGCCGGTTGTGTCGGCGAGGGCTGGGGCAATGGTCGCGCGATCGCGGTTCGCCTGGCCGAGGAAGGCGCTCGCGTGCTGGCGGTCGACCGTGAGCCCGCACGCCTGGCCGAGACGCTGGAGCGGGCCGGCGAGCACCGCGCGTCGATCCGGACCCACACCGCCGACGTCACGAATGGCCAGGGCGTGGCGGCGATGGTGGCGGCCGCGATCGAGGCCTTCGGCACGGTCGATGTGCTCGTCAACAACGTGGGGGGGTCCGCGGCGGGCGGCCCGATCGAGATGAGCGAGGAGGTCTGGGACACCCAGATCGACACGAATCTGAAGAGCGTGTTCCTGACCTGCAAGCACGTGCTGCCGGTCCTGCTGGCCAAACGATCGGGGGCGATCGTCAACATCGCTTCCACCTCGGGGTTGCGCTGGACGGGCGCGGCGCAGTGCGCGTATGCCGCGACGAAGGCGGCGGTCATCCAGTTCTCCCGGGTGGTGGCCGTGCAGCACGCAGCGCAGGGCGTTCGGGTGAACACGGTGGTGCCGGGCCAGCTGCACACGCCGATGGTCGAGGCAAGGCTCGCGCGCCAGCGCACCGGCGGCGATGTCGAGGCCTTGCTCGCGCAACGGCTCAAGCGCATTCCGATGGGCTTCATGGGCGATGGCCGCGACACCGCCAGCGCGGTGCTCTACCTTGCCAGCGACGAGGCGCGGTTCATCACCGGCACCGAACTGGTGGTCGACGGCGGGATGTCGGTGCGCTGCGACTGACGGGGCCGCGGGCGCGGGCCGCGTGCCCGCCCTGCGCGCGACGAGAACGACGACAGGGGCATGAGATGAGCAAGACACGAACGATGGAATCGGCGACGCGACGGCGTTGGATGCTGGCCGCGGGGGCGTGGCCACTGGCCTCGACGGTGCGCGCCCAACCCCGGCCGCTGCGCCTCGTGGTCGCGTTCGCGCCGGGAGGGCCGGTCGACCAGGTGGCCCGACTGCTGGCCGAGCCGCTCGGCAAGGAACTCGGCCGACCGGTGGTGGTCGACAACAAGCCGGGTGGCAATGGCTCGATCGGGGCGATGGACGTGTTGCGCGCCCCACCGGACGGATCCACCGTGTGGCTCACCAGTGTCGGCGCGGTGGCGATCAATCCGGTGCTCTACGAGAAGCTGCCCTACGACATGGGCCGCGACTTCGCGCCCGTCTCGCTGGTCGTCAACAACGTCGAACTGCTGGTGGCCAACCCGGCCGATCCGGCGCGCGATGCCGCCGAGTTCGTGGCCAATGCGCGCCGGCGCCGGGAACCGCTGCCGATGGCCTCGTCGGGCACCGGCAGCATTCCACACCTCGCGATCGAACAACTGGCCGACGCCACCGGCGTGAAGCTGCTGCACGTGCCCTACAAGGGGGCGGCGCCGGCGATCACCGACCTGATGGGAGGGCAGGTCGCCGGCTTCTTCGGCGATGTGCCCGGCTTGATCGGCCATGTGCGCAGTGGCAAGCTCAAGGCGCTGGGCATGGCCGCCAACCGGCGCCATCCGGCGCTGCCGGAGGTGCGAACCCTCGAGGAGCAGGGCATCGCGGGTGTGGACACGATCAACTGGTACGCGTTCTTCGTCGCGGCGAAGACCCCGTCCCCGGTGATCGAGGCACTGAACAAGGCCGTCCAGGCGACGCTGGCCAACCCCGCGGTTCGTGACCGGTTGCTGCAGTCGGGGGCCGAGCCGGCACCGTCCTCCCCACAGGAACTCGCGGCGCTGCTGAAGGCCGACACCGAGAAGTGGGGCCGTCTGATCCGGGCCAAGGGCATCAAGGCCGAATAGGGGAGCGTGGGCGATGTTGTGGATTCGTGACTGGGCGTGGCCGGACCAGGAGCGCGCGGCGCGGGCGGATCTCGCGCGTGGACCGCGAGGTCGGGTCGATGCGTGGGTGGCCCTGGACGGCGGCTTCGCGCGCGGCTTTCGGGAGGCGGACCGGTCCCCGGGGGATGGCTGGGTGGGTCTGGACCCGCTGAGCGCGCTGGTGGGCGCATCGGCCGGTGCTCCAGTGGGCTGCCTGTTGACGGTCGAGGTCGATGTCCGGCCCGAGCACGAGGCCGACCTGAACGCCTGGTACGAGCAGGAACACCTGCCGGGTCTGGCGTCGGTGCCGGGAACGATCCGGGCGGCGCGATACCGGCGCCAGTCGGGGGCCCGGCGCTACCTCGCGAGCTATCACCTGACCGATGCCGCCACGGTTCGCAGTCCGGCCTGGCTGGCCGTCCGGGCGACCCCCTGGAGCGACCGGGTCCGCGCCTGCTTCGTCGATCCGCGACGCACGCTGTTCCAGGCGTTGCGCTGATCGCCCGGTGCTCGGGGTCGTGACGCGCGCGGTCGGGTGGGCCGCCGGCCCCCGTTCGTCCGGTGGGCCGGCCACGGGCTCAATCGGGGTGGCAGACTGCCGATACCACCAGGATCCCCTGTCCTTGGCCCTCGCATGAGCCGAAACCGCCGAAACCACTACCGGGTCCTGCACGTCCAGCCCGAGGCGCCGCCGGAGATCATCAAGGCCGCCTTTCGCACCCTGATGGGGCCCTTGCGGCACCATCCCGACCTCGGTGGCGATCACGAAACCGCGGCGCTGATGAACGAGGCGTACGCGGTGCTGAGCGACCCGGCCCGGCGCGCGGCCTACGACCGCACGCTGAACCGTGCGCGCCTTCGATCGGGTGCGTCCGAGGCGTCCGGTGCGGTTCCCCCGTCGCGGCCGGCGTCGGCGCCTTCGGGGGCCTCGCGGGCCGCGGCCGGCGCCGCCGCGGCGCGCGACAGCGCCAACTGGCGGCTCGACCGGGTGTGCCCCTTCTGTCGTTCCCCATTGCCCGAAACCCTGCGGGCGATGACCCGTTGCGCGCGTTGCCAGGCGCCGCTCGCGCCCTTGCCCAAGCCGGAGAAGCAGCGCTCGGAGATGCTGGGTGCGCGGCGTGCCGCGCGCGTCGCGAAGCAGCACTTCGTGTCGATGATCCCGCGTCCCGGCGTGGCGCCGGTGATCGTCCGGATGCGCGACCTCTCGTTCACCGGATTGAGCGTGGTCAGCCAGCAGCCGCTGCAGACCGGGCACGCGTTTCGCGTGATCGACGGAGAGATCGAGACGGTGGCGCGCGTCGTCGCTTGCCGCCGGCACGGCAGCGCCTACACGCTGCACGCGGAACTGCTCACGATCCGCGTCGATCGCCAGGCGGGCGTGTTCGTCTCGGCGCACGCCTGAGCGCGTCATTGCGCAACCGGTGGCGCCCGCGTGCGCCGGGCCTGCCCGGGTCTGCGCCGCCGCCACCGGGTTCCGTGATCCTGCGCTGCGCTACACTGGGCCGCTGATCGAACGATCAGCGTCCAACGATGGCGCGGGCCGCGGCCGCGGCACCGTCGCCCGGCCCAGGGAGGAGACATGTTCCATGGCGAGATCGAAGGCAGCGGCTTCGAGGTCATCGAGCCGGAGTTCGCCGCGTGCTTCGTCGGACACGCGCGGCTCGAGCGCCTGTACACCGGGTGCCGCTGGGCCGAAGGGCCGGCCTGGTTCGGCGGCGGACGCTACCTGATCTGGTCCGACCTGCCGAACGACCGCCTGCTGCGCTACGACGACACCGACGGCTCGGTGTCGGTGTTTCGCCAGCCCTCGGGCTTCGCCAATGGCAACACGGTCGACCGGCAGGGGCGGCTGGTCACCTGCGAGCACGGCCATCGTCGCGTGACACGCACGGAACACGACGGGCGGGTGACGGTGCTGGCCGATCGCCACCGCGGCGCCCGCCTGAATTCGCCGAACGACGTCGTCGTGAAGTCCGACGGTTCGGTCTGGTTCACCGATCCCGACTACGGGATCATCGCCGACTACGAAGGTGGCCGGGCCGACCGCGAGCAGGACGGCTGCCACGTCTATCGGATCGACCCCGACAGCGGGGAGGTGAGCCGGGTCGCCGACGACTTCGATCACCCGAACGGCCTGGCCTTCTCGCCCGACGAACGCCACCTGTTCGTGGCCGACAGTGGCGTCACCGAAGGCGAGGGTCGACCGCGACACATCCGGCGCTTCGAGGTCTCGGCCGATGGTCGATCGTTGGGACGCTCGACGGTGTTCGCGCAGTGCCCGGCCGGATTCTTCGACGGCTTCCGAATCGACGAGCAGGGCCGGGTCTGGGCGAGCTCGGCCGAGGGGGTGCAGGTCCATCGGCCCGATGGCCGCCTGATCGGGCGCGTGCGTGTGCCGGAAATGGTCGCCAATGTCGCGTTCGGCGGCGCCCGGCGTAACCGACTCTTCATCTGTGGCACGAGCTCGTTGTACGCTGTTTATCTAAAGATCAACGGATGACGGGCTGCCGGTCCCCCCGGCCGACCCGCTCCCCAGGAGACACACGATGGCAGTCAGTCTCGTCGACCCGTCGTTCGAGGGAGGTGGCTCGCCGACGCGGGCCCCGGCGATGACCGCGGCGCCGCGGATCGATGCGGCACAGGCCCGGGCTGCCGCGCAAGCCCTGGTGCCCGTGCTGGCCGAGCGGGCGGCCCACGCCGAGCGCCTGCGGCGCTGCCCCGACGAGACCATCGCCGATCTGCACCGCACCGGATTGCTCCGGTTGCTGCAGCCCGCCCGATGGGGGGGCTCGGAACTCGGCCTGGACACCTTGTTCGAGGTCGTGATGACGCTGGCGCGTGGCTGCGCGTCGACGGCCTGGACGTATTCCAACCTCGCCTCGCACAACTGGAACATCGGGCAGTTCGACGCCCGCGCCCAGGCCGATGTCTGGGGCGACGACCCGCAGGCCTGCGCGGCCACCGGGCTGGCCTTTCCCTGCGGCAAGGCGGCCCCGGTCGAGGGCGGCTATCGGCTGACCGGGCGATGGCCGTTCGGCAGCGGGGTGGACGCCAGCACCTGGATGCTGGTGGGCGCCCTGGTCGAGCAGGGGCAGGGGGCGCCGGGCCGGCGCTTCTTCCTCGTGCCGCGGGCGGATTTCCGTTCGTTCGACAACTGGCAATCGCTCGGCCTGTGCGCCACCGGCAGCCACGACGTGGCGATCACCGATGCCTTCGTGCCGGCCCACCGCACGATGGACGCCGAGGTGTTCGCCACCGGTCGGGGGACACCGGGCGCGGCGTTGAGCACCAATCCGCTGTACGCGATGCCCACGTTCGCCGCCTTCGCGTATGTCTTGTGCACGATTCCCGTGGGCGCGGCGCGCGGGGCGGTGGAGGGCTTCGTGGGCACGATCCGGGCCCGCGCCGGCACCTACACCGGCGTGCGTCTGGCCGAGCTCGCGCCGGTGCAGGCGCGCATCGCCGAGGCCTCGGCCTGCGTGGAGTTCGCCGAGACCGTGATCCGTCGCGACTGGCAGGCGTTGGAGGACGGCGTGCGCGCCGGCCAGTACCCGGACCTCGCGACCAAGCTGCGCTGGAAGCGCAACGCGGCCTTCGCGACGTCGCTGGCGGTGCGCGCGGTCGACACCCTGATGCCGGCCGCCGGGGCGGGGGGGCTGGACCTGAACGGGCCCCTGCAGCGGCAGTTCCGTGACATCCACGCCGCGTCCTCGCACTTCGCGCTCACCTGGGACGTGCACGCGGCCGCCTACGGCCAGAATGTGCTCGGCCTGCCGCCGCAGCCCGGGTTGCTGCTGTGATCGCCGCCTCGCCGATCGACCGTGGGTCGGCGGTTCTGGTGTAAGTTCGCACTCGAGGAGTCCAGTCATGCCGGTCCGGGACCTGAATCACTTCTTCATCCGCGCGCGCGACCTCGAGGAAACGCGGCGGTTCTACACCGAGGTCCTCGGCTTCGAGGTGATGCCGCGGCCGAATTTCCCATTCCCGGGCTATTGGATGGGGGTCAACGGCGCGATCCAGGTGCACATCGGCCCATCGAACATCCCGAACCGACCGGCGTACTACCTCGGCACGCCCGCGGACGCCGTGGACGGGCAGACCGGGGTGATCGACCACGTCGCGTTCCTTGCCGAGGAACCCGCCGGTTTCATCTCGCGCTTTCGCGAGCGCGGCATCGAGTGCCGGCCGCGCTACCTGGCCGAGTCCAACCTGTACCAGTTGTTCATCCGCGACCCGAACGGGGTCATGATCGAACTGAACTTCTTCGGCATCACCGACGCCCCCGAATGGGGTGGCGAGGACTACTCGAAGATGGCGCGCGTCGAGTGACGCCCGCGCCGTCGTCGCGCACCAACCGGAACGGCCCCGGTGCACAAGGGTCGATGAGAGGACAGAGGGAGGAGAGAAGATGAAGCAATCACGTCGCAAGGTCATCGGTGCCGCCGCCAGCGCGGCCCTCGGGACGTCGCTGGCGCCGGCGATCGTCCGGGCGCAGTCTTCGCCGATCAAGATCGGCATGAGCATGCCGCAGACCGGCGGGCTCGGCGGTGGCGGGCAGGCCGCGCTGCTGGCGATCCGGATGTGGGTCGACGAGGTCAACGCGAAGGGCGGCCTGATCGGGCGCAAGGTGGAGTTCACCGCCTACGACGACCAGTCCAACCCCGCGAACACCCCGGGCATCTACACGAAGCTGCTCGACGTCGACAAGGTCGACCTGCTGATCGCGCCCTATGCCACCGTGCCCACCGCGCCGATCATGCCGCTGGTCAAGCAGCGCGGGAAGCTGCTGATGGGCAACTTCTCGTTCCAGGTGAACGCGAAGATCAAGCACGACATGTGGTTCAACAACGCGCCCTGGAACGACGCCGACGGCTGGTCGCGCGGCTTCCTGGATGCCGGGCGTGCCGCCGGGGCCAAGTCGATCGCCTTGCTCGCCTCCGACCAGGAGTTCTCGCAGAACCTCGCCGACGGCGCGCGCGCGATCCTCGAGAAGGTGGGCCTGAAGAAGGTCTACGACCAGAACTACCCGCCGACCACCACCGACTTCTCGTCGGTGATCCGGGCGATCCGCTCGGCGCGTCCCGACATGGTGTTCGTCGCCTCGTATCCGAACGATTCGTCGGCGATCGTCAAGGCGGTCAACGAGATCGGGCTGGGCTCGCAGGTGGTGCTGTTCGGCGGCGCGATGGTCGGCCTGCAGTTCACGCCGATCATGGCCAACCTGGGCAGCCTGCTGAACGGCATCGTCAATTTCCATTCGTACGTGCCGGGCATGAAGCTGCCGGGCATCGACGATTTCTTCAAGCGCTACTCCGAGCGCGCGGTCGCGGCCAAGGTCGATCCGCTGGGGCACTACCTGCCCCCGTTCAACTACGCGATCGGCCAGATGCTCGAGCAGGCGATCACCGCCACCAAGAGCATCGAGGACAAGGCGATCGCCGACCACCTGCGCAAGAACGAGATGCAGACGGTGGTCGGGCCGATCCGCTTCGACGCGAACGGCGAACGGGCCAACCAGCGGCTGATCACCGTCCAGTTCCGCGGCGTCAAGGACAAGGACATCGATCAGTTCCGTCAGCCCGGCCGCCAGGTGATCATCCACCCGAGCGGTGACGCCAACGACAAGGTGATCACGCCCTACGACCAGGCGCGCAAGGCCTGACGCGCCCGCACCGGGTCGGGCCGACCGGCCTCGACCCGGGCCAGCCGGCGGCCAGGCGTGGCCGTCCCGGCCCTTCCTCGGAATCACGCTCATGGTCTTTTCGTTCGACCTGCTCTTCGAGGCGGTGCTCTTCGGGGTGCTGCTCGGGTGCTTCTACGCGGCGGTCAGTCTGGGCCTGTCGGTGGCCTTCGGCCTGCTCGACATCCCGCACGTCGCCCATCCGGCGATGCTGGTGCTGGGCGCGTACTGCACCTTCCTGCTGGCCAAGGTCGGACTCGATCCGATCCTCGCCGGGGTGCTGCTGATGCCGCTGTTCTTCGTGCTGGGCGTCGCGCTGTACCGCTTCTACTATGAGGTGTTCGAGCGACGGGGCTCGGAGACCGGCGTGCGGGGGCTGGCGTTCTTCTTCGGACTGGCGTTCATCATCGAGGTGGGCTTGATCCTCGGGTTCGGCGTCGATCAGCGCGGAGTCGAGGCGGCCTACATCGGCAACAGCCTCGAGCTGGGCGACTACCGGATTCCGTACCGGATGCTGGCGGGCTTCCTGGTCGCGGTGGCGCTCACGGTCGGGCTGACGCTGTACTTCAGCCGGACCTTCACCGGTCGCGCGATCAAGGCGGTCGGGCAGGACGAGGGGGCGCTGCGGCTGATGGGCGCCAACCCGGTGAAGATCAAGCAGCTGGCCTTCGGCATCGCCACCGCGGTCAACGCGCTGGCCGGCGCGGTGCTGATCGTCGTCGGGCCGGTCGAACCGTCGCTGGACCGGCTGTACATCGGCCGCACCTTCTGCGTGGTGGTGCTGGCCGGCCTGGGCAGCATGAGCGGCACGCTGGCCGCGGGGCTGATCCTCGGGATCACCGAGTCGGTCGTGCTGATGGTCCTCGGTGCCTCGTGGGCACCGGCGGTGTCGTTCGGGCTGCTGCTGCTGGTGCTGGGCATCCGGCCGCAGGGCCTCTTCGGGCGGTGACGCGATGACCTCGAACAAGACCTTCTGGAGCGTCAGCATCGCGCTGCTGCTCGGCCTGACCGCGCTGGCGTTCAGCCGGGTGAACGAGTACGTGTTCTTCGCCGGCTTCGTCGTGCTGCAGTTCGTGGTGCTCGCCACCGCGTGGAACATCCTGGGCGGCTACGCGGGCTACGTGAACTTCGGGGTTCCGGCCTTCGTCGCGCTCGGCGCGTATTCCGCGCTGGTCTGCTTCAAGGCGGCCGGGGCGCCGCTGCTGGTGCAGATCGCCGCTGGCGCGGTGATGTCGGGGCTGCTCGGCCTGCTGGTCGGATTGTTGACCTTGCGGCTGCGCGGCATCTTCTTCTCGATCGCGACGGTCGCGGTGATCTTCATCCTCGAGACCTTCGTGCTGAACTGGCGGTACGTGGGCGGCGCCAGCGGCATGCAGCTGGCCCGTCCGGCGCCCGGCTTCGGGTTCGAGTCGTACACCCGGATGCTCTTCGTCGTGATGGCGGCGATGGCGGTGCTGGCGGTGGCGGTCTCGCGCTACATCCAGTACTCGCACATCGGCCAGGGCCTTCGGGCGTTGCGCGATTCGGAGGAGGCGGCCGAGTGTTCGGGCGTGCCCACGCTGCGGCTGAAGGTGATCGCCTGCACGTTGTCCGGGGCGCTGCTCGGCGCCGGCGGCGCGCCGATGCCGATGTACCTGAGCTTCATCGAGCCGGCCTCCAGCTTCAACCTGAGCTACGCGGTGTCGGCGCTGGCGATGCCGATCATCGGGGGCATCGGCCACTGGGCCGGGCCGGTGATCGGCGCGCTGCTGCTCGGCACGCTGCAGCAGGTCGTGACGGTCACGATCTCCAACGAACTGAACGTGCTGGTCGTCGGGGTGCTGCTGGTGCTGTTCGTCGTGATCGCCCCGGGGGGCATCCTGGGCTGGGTGAAGGCATGGAAACGATCCTCGAAGTAAGCGGCGTCGGCAAGAACTTCGGGGGCTTCACCGCGCTCTCCGGGGTGTCGCTGACCGTGTCGGCCGGCGAGCGGCTTGGCCTGATCGGGCCGAACGGCTCGGGCAAGACCACCCTGATCAACTGCATCTCGGGCGCGCTGTTCAATGACAGCGGCACGATCCGGTTCCAGGGGCGCGACATCTCCCGGATGAAGGCCAACGAGCGCACCCGGCTGGGCATCGCGCGCAGCTTCCAGATCCCGCGTCCTTTCCACAGCATGACGGTGCTGGAGAACCTGATGGTGCCGTTCGCCTACGTGGGCGGCATCAGCGGCGAGCCGGCGCGCGCGCAGGCGCGCGAGATCCTGCGCCAGATGCGCCTGGCCGAGAAGGCCGACACGCTCGCCAGCCAGCTGTCGCAGGTGGAATTGCGCAAGATGGAGCTGGCCCGCGCGATGGCGGCACGGCCCAAGCTGCTGATCTCCGACGAGGCGATGGCGGGTCTGGCGGGCGCCGAGGTCGACGAGGTGCTGAAGATCCTGTTCGAACTGAACGCGATGGGCATCACGATCATCATGATCGAACACATCATGCAAGCGGTGATGACCTTCTCGCAGCGGGTGATCTGCCTGGAGACCGGCAGCATCATCTGCGAGGGCACCCCGGAAGTCGTCGTCAAGAACCCCCAAGTGCAGAGAGCCTACCTTGGCCATTAAGCTGACGATCGAAGACATCAGCGCCGGGTACGGCGCGGTGCGCGCGCTTCACGGCGTGTCGCTGTCGCTGGACGCCGGGCAGACGGTGGCGTTGCTGGGCACCAATGGCAACGGCAAGAGCACGTTGATGAAGTGCGTGATGGGCATGGTCAGGCCCGATTGCGGCCGCATCGAGCTCGAGATCGACGGCACGCGACACGACCTCACCCGGATGCCCACCGAGGAGATCGTGAACCTGGGGGTCGCGCTGGTCCCCGAAGGGCGGCGGCTGTTCCCGAAGCTCACCGTCGAGGAGAACCTGCTGCTGGGCGCGTACCGCGCGGCGGCCCGCCCGGAGATCGCGCGCAACCTCGGGTTCGCCTTCGAGGCGTTCCCGGTGCTGGCCGAGCGCCGGCGCCAGCTCGCCGGCTCGATGTCGGGTGGTCAGCAGCAGATGCTCGCGATCGCCCGCGCGCTGATGTCCTCGCCGCGGCTGCTGCTGGTCGACGAGCCGTCGGTGGGCCTGTCGCCGCTGCTCGTGCACCAGACGATCAACGCGATCAAGGACCTGAAGGAGCGCTACGCGCTGACGGTGCTGATGGCCGAGCAGAACTTCACGCAGGCGATGCGGATCGCCGACTACGGCTACATCATCGTGCACGGCGAGATCGTCTTCGACGGCGATGTCGAGACGCTCGGCGCCAACGAGCTCGTGAAGAGCTTCTATCTCGGGGTGGCGGCGTGAAGGCGCCGGACTTCGACTACGTCCGACCGGGTTCGATCGACGAGGTGTTGTCGCTGCTGGGCGCCCACCGGGAAGCCGCCCAGGTGCTCGCCGGCGGGCAGAGCCTCGTGCCGATGCTCAATCTGCGCATGGCCAATCCCGACCGGGTGATCGACATCGGTGGCTTGAGCGAACTGCGCGGCATCCGGGTCGGGGCGGGCGGGGTGTGGATCGGCGCGCTGACCACGCACCGTGAACTGCTCGAGTCGCCGGTGGTCTCGCGCGAGCTGCCGCTGCTGGCCCAGGCGGTGCCGCACGTGGCGCACTTCGCGATCCGCAACGCCGGCACACTGGGCGGCAGCCTGTCGCTGGCCGACCCGGCGGCCGAGTACCCGGCGGTGGCGCTCGCGCTGGGCGCCACGATGCACCTGCGCTCGACGCGCGGCGTGCGCACGGTGGCGGCGGCCGATTTCTTCCAGGGCGTCTATCAGACCGCGCGTGCGCCCGACGAACTGCTGGTCGGGGTCGAGTTCCCGTCCCGGCGGCCGGGCCAGGTTGATCACTTCGACGAACTCGCGCGGCGTCGCGGCGATTACGCGATGGTCGGGCTGGCGGCCACCGCGACGCTTCGCGAGGGCGTGATCCAGACCCCGACGCTGGCGTGGTTCGCGGTGTCCGACCGGGCGATGACGACGCCCGCCACGGCGGCGCTGCTGGCGGGCCGTCGGCCCGATGCCGACACGATCGCCGCCGCGCGGCGCCGACTGGCCGAAGAGCTCGATCCGCCCTCGGATCTGCACGCCGATGCGGCGACCAAGCGCCACCTGGCCGGCGTGCTGCTCGGCCGGGCGCTGCAACAGTGGGAGCGCGCGTCATGAGCGAGCACCGCCAACGGATCCGGACCACGGTGAACGGGCAGACCGTCGAGCGCGAGGTGCCGGTGCGTCAGCACCTGGTCGACTTCCTTCGGGAGGACCTCGGGCTCACCGGTTCGCACCTGGGCTGCGAACACGGCGTGTGTGGCGCCTGCCAGGTGCTGGTCGATGGCGAGGTCGTTCGGGGCTGCCTGAGCCTCGCGGTGCAGGCGCAGGGGCGCCGGGTCGACACGATCGAGGGGCTGTCCGAATCGGGCGAACTCGCCGCGTTACAGAAGGCCTTCCTCGAGCACAACGCGTTCCAGTGCGGCTACTGCAGCAGCGGCATGTTGCTGACCGCGCGCGAGATCGTCCGGCGCCATCCGCAGGCCGATCGCGCGCAGATCCGCGATCTGCTGTCGGGCAACTACTGCCGCTGCACCGGCTACCAGGCGATCGTCGATGCGATCGAATCGGTGCTGCGCCCGCCGCCGCTGCTCGGCACGGGGCCCGGTGACGGAGGCTCGCGATGAACGCCCGCAACGAACTGCCCGCGCCGGGCACCGAACCGGCGGTCCAGGCCACCACCGCCGAGCGCTTCATCGGACAAAGCGTGCCGCGCCACGGCGCGCGACGCCTGCTGCAAGGGCGCGGCACCTACCTCGACGACCTGCGCCTGCCGAGGCTGGCGCATGTGGTGTTCGTGCGCAGCCCGCACGCCCACGCGCGGATCCTCGGCATCGATCTGGCGGCGGCGCGCGAGTGCCCGGGTGTGATCGAGGCGGTCGACGGACGGGCCCTGTCCGCCTACTGCACGCCCTGGGTGGGTGTGCTGGGGCACCTGAAGGGCATCAAGTCGGCCGAGCAGCACCCGATCGCGATCGATCGCGCCTGCTGGCAGGGCGAAGCGGTGGCGGCGATCGTCGCCGAGACACGCCGCCAGGCCGAGGACGCCGCCGAGCAGGTGCTGGTCGACTACGAGCCGCTGCCCGCGGTCACCGACATGCACGCCTCGCGCGACGGCGCGGTGGTGATCCACCCGTCGCTCGGCGACAACCTGTGCTTTCACCGGGAACTGGTCACCGAGGGCTTCCAGGCCGCGTTCGACGCCGCCGACCTAGTGGTCGAGAAGACCTACGAGTTCGCGCGCCACACCGGCGTGACCAACGAGCCTCGCGGGCTGCTGGCCGACTACAACCCCGCCGAGCACTCGTTGACGGTGTACCAGGGCACGCAGGCGCCCAACATGATGCAGGACGTGTTCTCGCGCCACCTCGGCATCCCCGAGTCGAACGTGCGCGTGATCTGCAAGGACGTCGGCGGCTCGTTCGGGATCAAGGTCCACGTCTACGCCGACGAGGTGGCCACCGCCGCGCTGTCGGTGATGCTGCGCCGGCCGGTGAAGTTCGTCGCCGACCGCGCCGAATCGTTCCTCACCGACATCCACGCCCGTGAGCACGTCGCGACGGTGCGGCTGGCCTGCACGCGTGACGGGCGCATCCTGGGCTTCGACCTGGACGACCTGACCGGAATCGGGCCGTACTCGGTGTACCCGCGCACCAGCGGCATCGAGGGCAACCAGGTCGTCAACCTGACCGGCGGCCCCTATGCGCACCAGCAGTACCGCGCGAACCTGGACGTGGTCTTCACGAACAAGAACGTCACCTGCCAGTACCGCGCGGTGGGCCATCCGATCGCGGTGGCGCTCACCGAGGGCATCGTCGACGAGGCCGCCCGCGCGCTGGGGATGGATCCGGCACAGTTTCGCCGGCGCAACCTGATCGCCGACGACGCCTACCCGTACACCTTCCCGTCGGGCATCAAGTTCGAGCGCCTGTCGCACCATCGCTGCCTGGATGAGCTGCTCGCGCTGATGGATTACGACGGGCTGCGCGCCGAACAGCAGCGGCTGCGTGCGCAGGGCATCCACCGTGGCATCGGGCTGGCCGCGATGATCGAGGTGACGAACCCGTCGCCGGCGTTCTACGGCGTGGGCGGCGCGCGCATCTCGGCGCAGGATGGCGCGACGATCCGCCTGGACCCGGCCGGCATGGTCAACGTGCTGGTCAGCGTCACCGAGCAAGGGCAGGGCACCGAGGCGATCTTCGCGCAGATCGCCGCGACCGCGGTGGGCGTGGGCATCGACAAGGTCCGGGTGATCACCGGCGACACGGCGGTCACGCCGTACGGCGGCGGCACCTGGGCCTCGCGCGGCGCGGGCATCGGCGGCGAGGCGGTGCTGCAGGCCGGCAAGGCGTTGCGGTCGAACCTGCTCGATGTCGCGTCGGCGGTGCTGCAGGTCGACAAGCATGCGCTCGACATCCGCCAGGACCAGGTCGTCGATCGCCTGAGCGGCGAGCCGCGGCTGTCGCTGACCGAGCTCGGGCGTGTGGCCTATTTCCGCCCCGACACGCTGCCGATGGGCTTCCAGTCGGAGCTGACCGTCACGCGGCACTTCACGCCACGCGAGTACGGCTTCACGTTCACCAACGGTTTCCAGGCCTCGCTGGTGGAGGTCGATGTCGACACCGGTTTCATCAAGCTGCTCAAGCACTGGTGCGTCGAGGACTGCGGCACGGTGATCAACCCGATGCTGGTCGACGAGCAGATCCGCGGCGGCATCGTCCAGGGGATCGGCGCGGCGTTGTTCGAGGAATGTGTCTACGACGAGGCGGGTCAGCTGCTCAATGGGTCGATGGCCGACTACCTCGTGCCGATGGCCGCCGAGATGCCCGACATCGTGGTCGGGCACGTGCAGACGCCCACCCGGACCTCCGAACTCGGTGCCAAGGGGGCCGGGGAGGCCGGGACGGCCGGTGCGCCGGCCGCGGTGATGAACGCGATCAACGACGCGCTCGCGCCGTTCGGTGCCAATCTGGCGGCCCAACCGTTCACGCCGGCGCGCGTGCTTCGCGCGCTCGGCCGCCTGTGAGTCGGGCGCGCCCGGCGCTCCGGCCGCCCGCCCCGGTGCGCGCGCGGCTGGACCCGCAGGCCCGTCGGCGTCAGATCCTCGATGCGGCGATCGCCTACTTCGCCGAGGCGGGGTTCGGTGTGCAGACCCGCGAACTGACCCGGCGGATCGGGGTGTCGCAGCCGCTGCTCTATCGCTACTTCCCGTCCAAGCGCGACCTGATCGACGCCGTTTTCGAGGAGGTGTTCCTGAGCCGGCTGGACGAGGCCTGGGTCGACGGGCTGCGCGACCGGAGCCGGTCGCTGCGCGAGCGCCTGATCACGTTCTACGAGCGCTACGCGCACGCCACCTACCGGCCGGAGTGGATCCGGATCTACATGTACGCGGGTCTGGCGGGCGAGGCCTTGAACCGCGACTACCTCGATCTGGTGCGTCGACGCCTGCTCGACACGATGTGCGGCGAGTTCCGCGCGGCGTTCCTGACCGCGCCGGCGCAGGCGCGGGCGGGACCGGTGACCGCGCGCGAGGTCGAGCTGGTCTGGAACCTGCACGGCAGTCTGTTCTACTGGGCGGTGCGCAAGCACGTGTTCGGGGTGCAGGCGGCCGTGTCCTTCGCCAGACGCACCGAGGACGCGATCGACCTCTTTCTGGCCGGCGCGCGCGAACAGTACCCGCGCGTGGTGGCGGGCGCCGCCGTCCGAGCGCGCCGGGTCGCGCGTTAGCGGGGCCCTCCCGCGAGTCGTTCGAGCACCGCGTACACCGAGGCCGTGTCGTGAAGGCCGTGACCCTGCGAGAGCGCGGCGTGGTAGATCGGCAGGCAGGCGCTGAACAAGGGCGCCGGCACCGAGAGCTCGGCCAGGGCCTGCGCGATGATCGCCATGTCCTTGCGCCAGACCTCGACCTTCATCGTCGGTTCGGCCCACTGCCGCGTGGCCATCGCCGGGCCGCGCACCTGCCACATCCGCGAGGCGCCCGCGCCGTCGCCGATCACCGTCAGCGTCTGTTCGGCAGGCAGGCCCAGCGCCTCGGCGAAGCACAGGGCCTCGGCGGTCGACACGTTGTGGATCGCCACCAGCAGATTGGCCACCAGCTTCATCCGCATGCCATTGCCGAACGTCCCGACGGCGTGGCAGGTGCGCGCGAACGCGTCGAACACCGGCCGCATCGCCGCGATGTCCGCGTCGTCCCCGCTGGCGTAGACGGCCAGGTCGCGTTGGCGGGCCTGCGCGCCGGTGCCCGACAGCGGTGCGTCGAGCATCGCGATGCCGGCCGCCGCGAGCCGCTCGCGGGCACGGCACTTGTCGGCGATCGGCAAGGTGCTCGTCTCGGCGAGCACCGCTCGGCCGCGTCCGGCGGGTGAGGGGGCGGTGGCGATCAGCGCATCGCACACCGAGTCCAGCGCCGCGGCGCTGGGCAGGCTGCTGACCAGCCGCGCGACCCCGGCGGGCAACTGCGCCGCCGAATCGACGCATGCGCTCAGGCGTCCGGCCAGCCGGTCGCGAGCCGCGGCATCGATCTCGACGCCGATCACCCGGTGCCCGGCCTGCTGAAGGTGCTCGGCGATCGCCGAACCCATGATGCCCAGGCCGATCACGCCAACCGGGCCCAGCGTGCTTGTCGTCATCGGTCCCTCCGGTGCCGGCGCGCCCGCGTGGACACCGGCCGCTATTTGTCAATGGATCAACAAATCATACAATGAGCCACGCGGGCGGCGAGAAGACCGCCGGCATCGGCCAGGGGGAGACATGAACGAGAAGACCATCGCCAGGCAGGATGGCGCCCGCATCCACTATCGGGATCACGGCGACCCGGGCGCGGGAACGATGCCCATCGTGTTCTCGAACTCGCTCGCCACCGACCAGGCGCTGTGGACGCACCTGTTGGCGCCGCTGGGCCGACGCCACCGGCTGATCACCTACGACACCCGCGGCCACGGTCGCAGCCACGCGCCGACGCCGCGGGCGACGCTCGCCGAGCTGGCCGCCGACCTGATCGCGGTGCTGGACGACGCGGGCGTGCCGCGTGCCTGCGTGGTCGGGATCTCGCTGGGGGGCATGACCGCGCTGCAGTGCGCGCTCGACTGGCCCGACCGGGTGGCGGGGCTGGTGGCTTGCCACTGTCGCGCCGGCATCGACCCGGCCGGGATCGACGGCTGGAACCAGCGCCTGCAGGCGCTGCGCGAGCAGGGCCCCGAGGCGCTCGTCGAGCCGACGCTGGCGCGGTGGTTCGCCGCCGAGTTCCGCGAGGCTCGCCCCGATCGGATCGACGAGACGCGGGCGATGATCCGCCGCACCTCGCCGGTGGGCTACGAGGCCTGCGTGCGGGCGATCCAGGGCATCGCGCTGACCGATCGGCTGCCCGCGATCCGGGTGCCGGCGCTGGTGCTGGCCGGCGCCCAGGATGCGGCGGCGTCGCCGGACACGATGCGGGCGATGGCCGAGGCGATTCCCGGCGCGGTGTTCGAGGTGCTCGACCCCTGCGGGCACCTGTCCGCGATCCAGTGTCCCGAGGTGCTCGTCGCACGGATCAGCCGATTCCTGAGCCACTGAGGAGACGCCGCGATGCAACTCGGAACCTTCATGATGCCCCTGCACCCGCCGTCGCGCGTGCCCTCGCAGACCCTGCAGGAGGACCGGGAGGCGATCCTGCTCGCCGACCGTCTCGGGTACACCGAGGCCTACGTCGGCGAGCACTCCACCGACCTCGCCGAGAACATCACCTCGTGCCTGATGTTCCTGTGCAGCGTGGCCATGCAGACCCGCACGATCCGGCTCGGCTCGGGCACCCTGAACCTGCCCAACGCGCACCCGGCGGCGGTCGCGGCCAATGTCGCGATGATCGACCACCTGCTGCAGGGCCGTTTCGTGATGGGCATCAGCCCGGGCGGTCTGATGTCGGACGCCGAGATCTTCGGCAATCTCGGCAAGGACCGCCTGGCGATGTTCGTCGAGGCGATCGACATGGTGCTCGCGATCTGGGCCGGGCAGGCGCCCTACGACCTGCAGGGGCAGTACTTCTCGGTCAGCACCCGCAAGACGATGATTCCCGAGATCGGGCAGGGCATCGTGCTCAAGCCCTTCCAGTCGCCGCACCCGCCGATCGTCGTCACCGCGGTGGCGCCGTTCTCGAAGGGCGTCACCGCCGCCGCGATGCGTGGCTGGCAGCCGATCTCCGCCAATTTCCTGCTGCCCCGGTGGGTTCGCACGCACTGGGACAGCTATGTCGAGGGATGCCAGCAATCGGGCCGCGAGGCGAGCACGTCGCACTGGCGCGTGGCCAAGAGCATCTTCGTCACCGAGCGCGACGACGCGCTCGCGCGGCGATACGGCCACGGACCCGACGGCCCGTACCACTTCTACTTCAAGCAGCTGATCCGCAAGCTGGTCGGTTTCGGCGGACGCTCGAACCTGTTCAAGGCGGACCCGTCCGAACCCGACGAGGCCATCACCGCCGACGCGATGACCGAACGGCTGGTGATCGCCGGCTCGGTCGACAGCGTGGTCGACCAGATCCTGGCGTTTCGCGAGCAGATCGGCGATTTCGGCACGCTGCTGTACGCGTGCCACGACTGGGTCGACCCGGCGCTCGGCCGGCGCTCGATGGAGCTGATGGCCGAGCAGGTGATGCCGCGCGTCAACGCGGCGATCGGGGCCGCTGCGCGGTGAACCAGTCGGCGATCCCGGCGCCCGTCATCACCGCGACGCCCGGCTTGGCCAGCACCGCGTCGAGCAATTGCTCGAACGCGGCGATCCGGTGGGGGACGCCGGTGATGTAGGGGTGCACGCTGATCGCCATCACCCGCGCGCCGTGCGCGCTGTCCTGGTGCAGGCGATCGAGCTGCAACACGCCCCGGTGCAGCAGTTCGTCGCTGCGGTGGTGCTGCAGGGCCATCAACGGAATGTCGTTGATCTCGACGCTGTAGGGCACCGACACGATCGGACGGGGCCGGGCGTCGATCCACACCGGCTGGTCATCGACGACCCAGTCGGCGACGTACTCGATGCCCGCCGCCGAGAGCTGGTCGATCGTCGCGTCGGTCTCGGTCAGCCCGGGGCTTTCCCAGCCGCGAGGCGGCTTGCCGGTGAACGCGGTGATCGAATCGATCGTGCGTCGGATCGCGTCCACCGGGTCTTCGACCTTGTGCATCGGCGTCTGCACGTAGCCGTGGCCCATGAACTCCCAGCCCGAGGCCAGTGCGGCGCCCGCCACCCGCGGATAGCTCTCGCAGACGATGCCGTTGATCGCCATCGTCGGAACGATGCCGCGCGCGTTCAGCGCGTCGTAGAGCCGCCAGAAGCCCACCCGCATGCCGTACTCGTGCCAGGCCCAGTTCGGCAGGTCGGGCAGCAGCGGCTGGCCCATCGGGGGCGAGAGCACGGTGCGCGGCATCGGCCGCTCGATCGACCAGTGCTCGACGTTGACGATCACCCAGACGATCATCCGCGCGCCCTCGGGCGCGGTCAGCGGCGGCCGGTCGGGCAGGGCGCTGTACGGCAGGCGGTCGCTGAGCAGCGACGGGGGGTTCGATCCACTCATCGGGCGGGCTCCCGGTTCACGGTGAAGTCCTCGGGCACCGCCGGACCCCAGAGGTAGAACGAGTCCTCGGCGGGGTGGTCGGCAGCCGGCCACTCGGTGCGCTCGTCGATGAAATCGATGCCGCAGGAGAACTCGGCGAAACTGCCCCAGGGATCCTGGGCGTAGTAGAAGTAGTTCGATCCGATCACGTGCCGGCCCACGCCCCAGCCTCGCTGGAAGCCGGCGGCGAACATCTGCTCCATGCCGCGGCCGATCTCGTCGACATTGCGCACGATCCAGCTGCTGTGGTGCAGGCCCGGGGTCTCGGACTTCACCCAGGCCAGCAGGTGGTGGTCGCTCGCGTGCGCGCCATGGCTGAAGGCGATCAGGTCCTGCGACCGGTCGGACAGCCGCAGGCCGAGCGCACGGGTGTAGAAGTCGAGCGCACGGGGCACGTCGGTGCAGAACAGCAGCAGGTGCGACAGGCGTTGCGGGTGGACGACCGCGGCCTGGCTGCGCGACGGCGCGATCACGGTGCCGATGGGATTCGTGCGCGACTGCGGCGACGTCATCGCCGGGGCCTGCGTGGCGGTGACCTTGTCGGCGGCGCGCACCTGCACCGGCAGCCCATCGGGGTCGCGAAGCCAGAATCCCCCGGTGGGCGCACCCGGGGGGGCGGTGATGAACTCGGCGCCCGCCATTCGTGCCTGCCGCTCGATCGCCGGGACGTCCTCGGGGTAGGCGCCGAAGCTCAGGTAGGCCAGCCGCTTGGGATGCCCGTCGGCCCTGACGCGCACCCACACGTGGTCGCCCGAGTGCACGCGCACGGCCAGTCCGTCGTCGGTGTCACGGACGTGCAGGCCGAACGCGCTGAAGAAACGACGCGCCGGCTCCAGATCGGGCACCGTCAGCCCGTAATGGTCGATCGAGTGGATCGCGTCGACACCCGGGCGGCGGGTCGTGGTCGGCAATGTCATCGTGTCCCTCCGTCGGGCGGACGCGCCACGGTCGTGCTCAATCGACCTTGATGCCCTGGCGCTTGATCACTTCGCCGAAGCGCGCGGAGGTCTCCTTCAGGTGCCGGGCGAAATCGTCGGCAGCCAGGTAGTTCACCTCGAGCCCGACCGAGTTGAGCTTCTCGCGCACCTCGGCCACCTGCATGAAGTTGGCGATCGTGCTGGAGAGCTTGTCGATGATCGGGCGCGGGGTGCCGGTGGCCACCATCACGCCCAGCCACGCGGCGGCGTCGTAGCCGGGCAGGTTCAGCGAACTGGCCAGCGGCTCGATGCCCGGCGCGAGGCTGCTCGCCTTGGCCGTCGTCAGACCGAAGGGCTTCAGCTTGCCGGCGCGGATCAATGGCATCGACGCGGCCACGGTCTCGGTGGCGTAGGCCACCTGCCCGCTGGCGACATCGGTGAGCGCGGCGGCGCTGCCCTTGTACGGCACGTGCGTGGCGGTGATGCCGGCGCGCGAGTTGAACCACTCGGCGACGATGTGGGCGGTGGCGCCCGTTCCCGATGACGCGAAGGTGTACTTGCCCGGGTTCGCCTTCATCAGCGCGACGAACTCGCGCGCGTTGTTGGCCGGGAAGCTGGGGCTGGTCACCAGGATGTAGCCCGAGTGCCCGACCATCGCGACCGGGATCAGGTCGCGATCGACGTCGTAGGGTGTCTTCTGCACCAGCGGGTTCAGCGTGACGGGACCGCTGGAACCCATCAGCAGGGTATAGCCGTCCGGCGGGGCTTTCGCGACGAAGTCGGTGCCGATCATGCCACCGGCACCGGCCTTGTTGTCGGGAACGGCCGGCTGGCCAAGGGTTTCCGAGAGCTTCTGCGCGACGACCCGGCCCACCAGGTCGGTGGCCTGTCCCGGGGGCCAGGGGATCACGACGCGGATCGGTCGACTCGGGTAGGCTGCCTGCGCGCCCGCGATCGGCGCGGCCGACAGCGCGGCCATCGAGGCCAGCACCTGGCGGCGGGTGGTCGGTTTTCGTGTCGTCATGGTCTCCTCCTTGGGATGATTGTCCGGGGATGGTGCATCAAGTGGTTCGGGAGGGGCAAATCGGGGATCGGAAAACGTCGCCCGGGTTTGCGTTCGCGACGGTGGGCGGTTCCAATCGCGGGGCGGTGGCGCGAGCCACGGCGATGCCCGCGCGCTGATTCGATGGAGACAGTGATGTCCACGCGACGACAATGGATGCTGGGTGCCGGGGCGTGTGCCCTGGCGTCCCCGTTCGGCACGGTGGCCCGTGCCCAGGCCTTCCCCTCGCGGCCGATCCGCTTCGTGATGCCCTATCCGCCGGGTGGCAGCGCGGAGATCCTCGGGCGTCCGTTGGCCGTGGAGATGAGCAAGACGATCGGCCAGCAGGTGCTGATCGACTACAAGCCGGGCGGTGGTTCGACGATCGCGGCCGACATGATCGCGAAGTCGGCCCCCGACGGCCACACGCTCGTGCTGATGCTCACCGCGCACGCGATCAACGCGACGCTGATGCCCAAGCTGCCCTACGACACGGTCAAGGATTTCGCGTCGATCACGCTCGCCGCGACGCTGCCGCTGGTGGTCGTGGTGAACGCGCAGTCGCCGTATCGGACGATGGCCGACCTGGTCGCCGCGGCCAAGGCCAACCCGGGCAAGCTGAATTTCGCCTCGGCCGGACCGGGCAACACCAGTCACCTCTCGGTCGAGTACTTCAAGTCGCTGCTCGGGCTGGAGATGACGCACGTCCCCTACAAGGGCAGCGGCCCGGCGATCACCGGCCTGCTCGGGCGGGAGGTCGATTTCATGTTCGATGCGCTGTCCTCGTCGCTCGGACAGATCCAGGGCGGCAAGTTCCGCGCGCTGGCGGTCACTTCGCTGAAGCGCTCGCGCCTGCTGCCGGACGTCCCGACGGTGCACGAGACGGTGTCGCGCCACTTCGACGTGACGGTCTGGTACGGGGTCTTCGCCGCGGCGGCCACACCGGCGCCGATCGTGCAGAAGCTCAATGCCGAGTTCCAGCGTGCGCTGCGTGCGCCAGAGGCGCGCGAGAAGATCGAGGCGGCGGGTTACGACATCGTCGGGTCGACGCCCGAACAACTCGACGCGTTCGTGCGCGCCGAAATCACGCGCTGGGCCAAGGTGGTCAAGGACTCGGGCGCGACGGTGAACTGAACCGCATCGTTGCGGCCCGGCCCCGCCGTGGCGGTTCCGGCGTGGCGATGTCGGCCAGCGTCACCGCATCGAGTTCCGCGAGGTAGGCGCCCAGCGCCCTGCCCAGCACGCCTTTCAGGCGGCAGTTCGACGACAGCGTGCAGTGGTCGGCGTTCGCGTCGAAACACTCGACGAGCCGGAAGTCGGTCTCGGTCGCGCGCACCACCTCCCCGATCCGGATGGTTTGCGCCGGCTGCAGCAGACGCAGGCCGCCGCCGCGCCCGCGAACGGTCTCGAGCAGCCCGCGGTGGGCCAGGTCGTTGACGATCTTCATCAGGTGGTTCTTGGAGATCGCGTGGGCCTGGGCCAGCTCGGCGATCGTCACGCGCCGGTCCCGATGGATCGCGCAGTACATCAACACCCGCAGGGTGTAGTCGGTGTAGTCGGAAAGGCGCATCGTCGATCCGCGCGGTAAAGATGCATACAGTGTATTGCTTTGGGATGTCGATGCCTATAAGATGCATCTGCAATGCATCTTTAGCGTCCGATCGCGGGCGCATCCTGCGGTCGTCACACGTGCCTTCCCCGCTGCCCATCCTCCCCGCCGAACCGTCGGCATCCGGCCCCGAACAGCCCCGTGGTCTCGCGCTGTTCCGACTGGGCTTTCGGCCGTTCTATCTCGGGGCCGCCGGTTTCGCGGCCGTCGCGGTGCCCGTCTGGGTCGCCCTCTGGCTGACCGGCGCGGCACTGCCGTCGTCGCTGACGCCGCTGCACTGGCACGCCCACGAGATGCTCTTCGGCTTCGCCGTCGCGGTGATCATCGGCTTCCTGCTGACCGCCAGCCGCGCCTGGACAGGCCTGGACACCCCCAGAGGCGTCGCCCTCGCGGCACTCGCGATGTTGTGGCTGGCCGCCCGCGTCGCGGCGGTCACCGGGCCGCCCGCGTGGTACGCGCTGCTCGATCTGCCCCTGCTGCCCTTGGCGGCCGCGGCGCTCGCCTCGGTGCTCTGGCGCGCGGGCAATCGCCGCAATCTGCCGCTGGTCGGTCTCTTGCTGCTGATGTTCGTCGCGAACCTCGCGTTCCATCTCGCCGAAGCGGGGTGGGTGGCGTGGTCGCCGATGGCCGCCCTGCACGCCGGGCTGGCGTTGATCGTGATGATCGAGAGCGTGATGGCTGGCCGGGTCGTGCCCGCGTTCACCGCGAACGTCACGCCGGGCCTGCGGATCCCGCCGCGGCCCGCGCTCGAGCGGGCCACGCTCGGATTCACCGGCGCGGCACTGGCCGCCTGGGCGCTGGGGCTGGACGGCCCCCTCGTCGCGGGGCTGCTGGCGGTCGCCGGTGCCTTGCACCTGCATCGCTGCTGGCGCTGGCGGCCGCGCGTGACGCTGGGTCGACCCATCCTGTGGATCCTGCACGCCGCCTATGTCTGGATCCCGATCGGGCTGTGGTTGCTGGCGGCCGCGTCGCTGGGCCTGCTCGGAAAGTCGCCCGGGGTCCACGCGCTCGCGGTCGGCGCCACCGGGGGTCTGATCATCGGCATGATCACCCGCACCGCCCGTGGCCACACCGGTCGGCCCTTGGTGGCCTCGCGTGCCGAGGTCGCGGCGTACCTGCTGGTGATGCTGGCCGCGCTGCTGCGGGCGGTGCTGCCGGCGCTGGCCACGGCGTCGTGGCTGCTTGAATCGGCGCTGTGGCTGGCGGCGGGCGCCTGGGGAGCGGCGTTCGCGCTGTACCTCGGCCGGTATGGGCCCTGGCTGACCCGGCCCCGGCTCGACGGCAAGGACGGTTGAGATGCTGGCGCCCGTCACCGCCACGCTGGCCGAGCGCGGCGCGATCTACCCCCGGTCCGTCGCCGGTCGCTTCGCGCGCTGGCGCTGGGTCTTCGTCTGGCTGACGCAGGCCGTCTTCTACGGGCTGCCCTGGCTCATCTGGGGCGGTCGGCAGGCGGTGCTGTTCGATCTCGATGCGCAACGATTCTTCATCTTCGGGCTGCTGCTGCATCCGCAGGACCTGATCTACCTCGCGGCGCTGCTGGTGCTCAGCGCGCTGGCGCTGTTCTTCTTCACCGCGGTGGCCGGTCGACTGTGGTGCGGATACGCCTGTCCTCAGACCGTCTACACCGAGATCTTCCTGTGGACCGAACGGATGATCGAGGGCGACCGCAGCGCGCGCATGCGCTTGGACAAGTCGCCCTGGACCACGGAGAAGGTGCTGCGCAAGACCGGCAAACAGGCGGCCTGGCTGGGGATCGGCCTGTACACCGGGTTCACCTTCGTCGGCTACTTCACGCCGATCCGGGAGCTCGCCGTCGCGCTCGGCTCGGGGGTCGCGTCGCCGTGGAACCTGTTCTGGATGCTGTTCTACGCGGGCGCCACCTACGGCAATGCCGGGTTGATGCGCGAGCAGATGTGTCGGCACATCTGTCCGTACGCCCGCTTCCAGAGCGCGCTGATCGACGCGGATTCGCTGATCGTCACCTACGACGTCGCGCGGGGCGAACCGCGGGGCGCGCGATCGCGCAAGGCGGCGGCGAGTCCGGCGGCGCGAGGCGATTGTGTCGACTGCACCCTGTGCGTGCAGGTCTGCCCGATGGGCATCGACATCCGCCAGGGCCTGCAGAACGAATGCATCGGCTGCGCGGCCTGCGTGGACGCCTGCGATGGCGTGATGGACAAGCTCGGCGCGCCGCGCGGACTGATCCGTTATTCGAGCGCCAACGCGATGGCCGGCGGATGGTCGCGCCGACGGATGCTGCGCCGGGTGTGGCGGCCCCGGGTGCTGATCTACGGCGGCGTGCTGCTGCTGGCGGCCGTCGGATTCTCGGTCAGCCTCGCGCTGCGCAGCAGCTTCCAGTTCGACATCATCAAGGATCGAGGCACCCTGGCCCGGATCGTCGAGGACGGCGCCATCGAGAACGTGTATCGCGTGCGCATCATGAACCGCAGCGAAGCGCCGCGCGTGTTCCGCCTTCGGGTGAACGGGCCGCGGGATCTGCACGTCAGCGCCCCCGAGACCACCGTCGCCGCGGCCGCGATCCAGACGGTGGTGGTCCGCCTGCGTTTGCCGGAAGACGGCGCCCGGTCCCTGGCCGGACAGAGCGTGCCGGTCGTCTTCGAACTTCAGGCCGCCGCCGATGGAGCGCATCCGATGACCGCCCGCACCGAACGCAGCACGTTCACCGTGCCGCGCTGAGCCATGGCCGATGCGTCGACGACCCCGCCCGAGGTGCCCGACGTGTCGCGAATCCGGCACGCGCTGCGTGAGGTGATCGATCCGGAACTCGGCGAGAGCATCGTCGATCTCGGGATGGTGAACGCGATCGAGGTCGGGCCCGGGCGGGTGCGCGTCACCTTGCTGCCCACCAGCGCCACCTGCCCGATGAGCGCGATGCTCCAGGAGGACGCGGCCGAGGCGGTCCGGCAGGTGTGCGCCCGGGAGACGGAGATCGCGGTCGACATGGATTGGGACACGGCCTGGTCGGCCGATCGGCTCAGCCCCGATCTGCGCGAGCGATTCGGCTGGTGATCCGGCCGGGCTTTCGAACGATCGCCACGGGACTCGCGGTCTCGTTGGCCGTGCTGAACCTCCTCGGCGGCATCGGTGGCGCGCTCGTTCGCCTCGGCTGGGGCCTGCCGATCGGGGCGCCGGCCTCGCATGGCGCGGTGATGATCGGCGGCTTCTTCGGCACGCTGATCGGGCTGGAACGCGCGGTGGCGGTGGGCCATCGGCCCGCGTATGCGGTGCCCCTGGCCGCGGGCCTGGGCGGTTGGGCCTCGCTGTTCGCGGACACGAATGCCCCGGCGGCGGGTGCGTGGCTGCTGGCCGCCGGCGGCCTGGTGTGGCTCTACCTGTGGGCGGGCCTGCGCCGGGCGTGGTCGGTTCACCTGCTGGTGCAGGCCGCCGGCGCGGTGTGCTGGGGACTGGGCGTGCTGGCCTGGTGGATCGGCGACCTCGAGGCGGCCGTGGCCGGGTGGATCGCCTTCCTGACGCTGACGATCGCCGGCGAACGACGCGAACTCACCCGACTGACCCGATTGCCCGGGATCGCCCGGCACGCCTTCGTGGTCATCGTGGCTGGCCTGCTCGTCGCCGTGCTGGGCACCGTGCTGCTGCCGGTCGGCCCGGGTGCGCGCGTGTGGGCGAGGGGCCTGGATGCTGTCGCGACCGCGGCGCTCGCGTTGTGGCTGCTGCGCTGGGACATCGCCAGGCACCAGTGGTCGGCCGAAGGCTGGATCGGTCACACCGCGCAATGCCTGGTGATCGGCTATGTCTGGCTGCTGGCGGGGGCGCTGCTGGCCGTCGTGCCGCTGATCGATGCGCCCGCGCCGGTGCAGGCGCTGGCCGGCCTGTCGCGGCACGCGGTGTTGCTCGGCTTCGTGTTCGCGATGGTGTTCGGTCACGCGCCGGTGATCCTGCCGGCGCTCGCGGGCCTTCGTCCCGTCTACTCGCCGTGGGCGCGGGCGGCGATCGTGTGGCTCAGCGCCAGCCTGGTGCTGCGGGGCGCCTCACTCGTGGCGGCACGCCCCGAGTGGCTCGCCTGGGCGGGCATCGGCCACGCGATCGCGATCGTCGGATTCGCCGCGGTGATGGCGCGCGGTGCGTTTCGGTACTGGCGCCGGCGCGAACGGAGGCCACGCCGCGCTGCTCTATGATCCCCCGCTCGGGGCCTGCGGCGACGCCACGCGAGGGCGTGGCCCGCAGACCGTGCAGGCCTGGTCGACGGACGGGACGTGAACACACTGATCGATTCCTGTGCCGCCTTGGGCGGCGACGCCGCGCTGGTCGCCCGGGCCGCGGGCCTGGTGGGCCTCGTCAGCGCCGAGTCCGATCGCATCGAGACGGCGCGCCGCCTGCCCGAGCCCGTGCTGGACGCGCTGCACGACGCGGGCGTGTTCCGTCTGCTGCTGCCGCGCTCGGTGCAGGGGCTGGAGACCGACCCGACCACCTTTTTCCACGTGATCGAGACGCTGGCGCGGGCCGACGCGTCGGTGGCCTGGTGCGTTTGCCAGGCCGGTGGCTGCGCGACCGCGGCGGCGTACCTGGCGCCGGAGCCGGCCTGGTCGATCTTCGGTGCGGATCGCCGGGCGGTGCTGGCCTGGGGGCCCGGCCCCCGGGTGAGGGCGGTTGCGGTCGAGGGGGGTTACCGGGTCACCGGGGATTGGTCGTTCAACTCGGGCGGCCGGCACGCCACCTGGCTGGGCGCGCACTGCCCCGTGGTGAACGCGGACGGCTCGCCGGTGCTCGATCCGGACGGACGCCGGGTCGAGCGCACGATGCTGGTGCCCGCCTCGGCGGTGCGCTGGACCGACATCTGGCACACGATGGGGCTGCGGGGCACCGCGAGCGACCGCTTCGAACTGTCCGATCACTTCGTGCCGGCCGAGCACTCGATCACCCGCGATTTCGAACGGGAGTGCCGGGAACCCGGGCCGCTGTACCGGCTCTCGGGCAATGCCTGCTACCAGGTGGGCTTCGCCGGGGTGGCGCTGGGCCTCGCGCGGGCCTCACTGGACGCGTTCATCGAGGTCGCGGGCGGCAAGGTGCCCCGGGGGCAGCGCCGGCTGTTGCGCGACAGCGCGGTGGTGCAGTTCGACCTGGCCCGCGCCGAGGCCGGCTGGCGCGCCGCGCGTGCCTTGTTGCTGACCACGGTCGCCGAGATCTGGGCGGCCGTGACGGCGCCACAGGGGCGGTTCACGATGGATCTCCGGATGAGCCTGCGGATGGCCTCCACCCACGCGATCCACCAGGCGCGCGAGGCGCTCGGATTCGCCTACCAGGCGGCCGGCGCCACCGCGATCTTCGAGAGCCACCCGCTGGAGCGGCGCTTCCGAGACATGCACACCGTGACCCAGCAGCTGCAGGGGCGCCTGTCCCATCTGGAGTCGGTGGGCGCCTGGGTGCTCGGCGGCGAGGCCGACCTCACCTTCGTCTGACATGCTGCGCGACGTCCGGATCGAGCGGATCGAGCCCCTGGCCGGCGGCGCCGCGTTCGGCGACGCGGGTCCCTACGAGCGGCTGTCCGGCAGCGCGCACGGGGAGATCGACCCGGCACTGCCGGGGAACCGGGCGATCGTCGGGCTGGATGGCGCGCCGCGCAACGCGCGCGGCGTCGTCGAGTACCGCACCGACTGGGTGGTGATGCGGCCCTGCGATCCCGCGCGCGGCAACCGTCGTCTGCTGTACGAGGTGAACAACCGCGGGCGCCCGCTGGTGTTCGGCATGTTCGCCGACGCGCCGGGCGGCGTGATCGCGCCGCGTGCGCTCGCCGAGCTCGGCAACGGCTTCCCGCTGCACCGGGGATTCACGATGGCCTGGTCGGGGTGGGACCCGGGCGTGGCGCGCGACCGCGGGGGACTCGCGCTGGACGCGCCGGTCGCCCGCGAGGCGCACGGACCGGTCGTGCGACGCATCCGCGAACAGTTCGTCCCAGCCACACGACTCGGACCGATGGAGGTCTTCCGCCTGTCGCATGCCGCGGCTTCGCTGGACGTGTCGCGCGCGCGACTGAGCGTTCGCGCGCGCGCGGACGACGCACCCATGATGCTCGGTGAGGCCGACTGGACCTTCGTCGACGCGCGCACGGTGCGGCTGACCGGGGCCTGGCCGCCGCGTCCCGGCCACCTGTACGAGTTCCACTACGAGGCCCGCGATCCGAAGATCCAGGGCCTGGGACTGGCGGCCACCCGCGACGTGGTCAGTCACCTTCGGTACGACGCGGCCGCGATCGCGATCACCGGTGTGCCGCTCACGCACACGCTGGGATTGGGCATCTCGCAGGCCGGACGCTACCTGCGCGAGCACCTGTCGTCGGGCTTCAATCGCGACGAGGCCGGGCGGCGCGTGTTCGACGGGGTCTTCAGCCACATCGCCGGGGCAGGGCGGGTCTTCCTGAACGAGCTGTTCGCGCAGCCCTGGCGCACGAACACACAGCACGAGGACCACGACTTCCCGGAGAACCACTTCCCGTTCTCCACCGCGTCCTGTCACGACCCGATCACCGGCGCGCGGGCCTCGCTGCTGCGCGCGGACGATGCCGATGTCCGGGTGATCGAGAGCAACACCGCCACCGAGTACTGGCAGAAGGGCGCCTCGCTGCTGCACACCGATCCGCTGGGCGAGCGCGACCTGGTGCTGCCGGAGAACGCCCGGGTGTACCTGATCGCGGGCACCCAGCACGGTGGTCGCAGCGGGCTGGGCACCGAACGCGGGCCGGCCGCCCATCCGCGCAATCCGCACAACCCCGCGCCGGTCCTGCGCGCTTTGCTGGTGGCCTTGGACGACTGGGTGGCGCTCGGGCGCCCAGCGCCCGCCAGCCGGGTGCCGACGATCGCCCAGGGCACGCTGGTCGATCCCGGGGACACCGGCTTTCCCGCGATCCCCGGCGTGTGTGCGCCGACCCGGGGCAACCGGATCGAACCGCCCGGCGACTGGGTCGACCCGGTGCCGGCGCCACGGGCCTATCGTGCCCGGGTGTGCCGAACCGATGCCGACGGCAACGAAGTGGCCGGCATTCGCACGCCGGACATCGCGGTGCCGCTGGCGACGTACACCGGCTGGAATCTCTATGCCGATCCCTATCCGGTCGGCGAACTGGCGGACCGCGATGGCAGCTGCCTGCCGTTTCCCGCCGACCCGGCGCAGCGCCTCGCCACGACGGACCCGCGGGCCTCGATCGCCGAACGGTACCCCGATCACGCGGACTACCTCGCCCGGGTGCGCGCGCAGGTGCAGGCGCTCGTGGACGATCGGCTGCTGTTGCCCGAGGACGCGTCGGACTATCTCGCGCGCGCGGCATCCCGCGCGCCCATCTCACCGGCTCGCTGAGCCGCGAAAGGCCAGACATGTCGGAACGGATCGCGATCGTTGGCGCCGGTGCCTTGGGCGGCTACGTGGGCGGCTACCTGGCGCAGGCCGGCCACGATGTGACGCTGATCGATCCCTGGCCGGAACACGTCGAGACGATCCGGCGCCACGGCTTGTCGCTGGATGGCGTGACCGAGTCGGAACGCTTCGTGGTGTCGCGCCTGCGCACGATGCACCTGACCGAAGTGCAGTCGCTGGCCAACGAAGCGCCGATCGACATCGCCTTCGTGTCGGTGAAGTCCTACGACACGGTGTGGGCCTGCGCGCTGATCGAACCCCACCTGGCGCCGGGCGGGTTCGTGGTCTCGCTGCAGAACTGCCTGAACGAGGAGCGCATCGCCGGGGTGGTCGGCTGGGGCCGCACCGTGGGGATGGTCGCGTCGCTGATCTCGGTCGATCTGCACGAACCGGGGCGCATTCGGCGCACCGTCGCCAAGGGGGGCGAGCGGCACACCGTGTTCCGAGTGGGCGAGGTGCATGGTCGCGTGACGGCGCGCGTGCAGCGGCTGCGCGAGATGGTCTCGATCATCGACAGCGCCAAGGTGACGACGAACCTCTGGGGCGAGCGCTGGACCAAGCTGTGCCAGAACGGCATGCGCAACGGTGTCTCGGCGGTGACCGGATTGACGTCCGCCGATTGCGACCGGGATCCGGTGATCCGGCGGTTCGCGATCCAGCTCGGCGGCGAGGCGGTCCGGGTGGGCCAGGCGCAGGGGTTCGAGATCGAACCGATCGCGGGTCTGGCCCCGACGCAGCTTCGGGCCGCGGCCGAGGGCGACACGGCCGCGCTGTCGGCGGTGGAAGCCCGGATGCTCGCGGCCGCCAACAGCGGGGCGAATCCGCGCGCCGACATCCAGCGCCCGTCGATGGCTCAGGACATCGCCAAGGGACGCCGGACCGAGATCGACTTCATGAATGGATGGATCGCCGAACGCGGGCGGGCCTTGGGTGTGCCCGCGCCCGCCCACGAGCGGCTCACCGATCTGGTGCGCCAGGTGGAGCGCGGCACGCTCACGCCCGCGGCCGGGGTGCTGGCCGCTTGACGCGGGCGCGCGAGGCCGGCGCTCAGGCGACGCCGTGCGTCTTGAACCAGGCGAGCATCTGGCGCCATCCGTCCTCGGCGGCCTCCTTGCGGTAGGTGGGACGGTAGTCGGCGTGGAAGGCGTGCGGCATGTCGCGATACAGCACGAAGCGGCTCGCCTTGCTCGCACGACCGCCGGCCTTCAGTGCCTCCTGCATCTGCGCGACGCGCGCCACCGGGATGCCGGCATCGGCGCTGCCGTACAGGCCGAGGACCGGCGCCTTCAGCGAACCGGCGATGTCGATCGGGGTGCGCGGCATGGCCGGCGGCGTCGGGTTCAGGCCGCCGTACCACGACACACCGGCCTTGATCCTCGCGCTGTGCGCGGCGTACATCCAGACGGTGCGTCCGCCGCGGCACATGCCGGTGATGCCCAGGCGTTTCAGGTCCACCTTCGGCTGCTTGCCGGCAAAGTCCACCACGGCGTCGAGGTCGGCCAGCATCTGTGTGTCTTCGAGCTTGTTCGCGTGACCCAGCACTTCGCGGATCTCCTTGATCTTCGAGAGATCGCCGAAGCGAAAGAAGGGGTCGAGCGTCACGCCGACGTAGCCGGCCTTGGCCAGCCGGCGGCAGATGTCCTTCTGGTATTCGTGCATGCCGAAGATCTCGGGAATGACCAGCACCGTGGCCCGCTTGCCCGCCTTGGCGGGCGCGGCCATGTAGCCGGGCATCTCGCCGCCGCTCACCGGGATCTTCAGGTCGGCGACCTCCAGGCCGTCGGCCGGGGTGTTGATGACGGTTTGCGCCATCACGGGGCCCGCGGCGACCGCGAAGCCGACCGAGGCGCCCGAGGCGAGGAAACCGCGGCGATTGAAGGTGACCTCCGGCAGCAGGCTCTCGAGGTGGGGATCGGGAAAGGCGCTCGTGCGTTCGTCCATGGGGGTCTCCGTGTGGCGAGGGGCCGCGTGGTCACGCGGTGTCGCGGGTGAACAGGCCTCGGGACGGCGGAATTCCCTGGTGCGTCGGGGGGCCATCGGACGAACCGCGGAATTTCGAAACCCGGGGGCTCTCTCGCCGGATCGCGAGCACCCGAGGGTGTCGGCCGACGCAGTCATGCTGACCGGCACCCTGGCGCCTGCCTATTCGGTCATTCCCTAGGAGGTGTCCACAGGCCCCGGGCCCGGATCGCACTATGCTTCGGCCTGATCGGGCCTTGCGCGGTCGGCGGCCTTGGCCGAACCCGCCCGTCGTCGTGTCCACCTTACCCGAGAGCCGCCCCATGCCCACCTGGAACGAGATCCTTCAATGCGCCCGCCAGGGCAATCCGGCACCCGATCGACGCGTCGAGAAGACCCCGGCGCAGTGGCGTGCCCAGCTCGGTCCGGCCGCCTACCAGGTCACCCGGGAAGCCGGCACCGAGCGCGCGTTCAGTTCGCCGATGTGCTCGTTGTTCGAACCCGGAATCTATGCCTGCGTGTGCTGCGGCACCCGGCTGTTCGACGCCTCCGAGAAGTTCGAGTCGGGCACCGGCTGGCCGTCGTTCACCGCGCCGCTGGCGGACAACGTGATCGCCTATCACGTCGACGACAGCTACGGGATGGTGCGGGTCGAGACCACCTGCAACGTCTGTGACGCGCACCTCGGGCACGTGTTTCCGGATGGGCCGCCGCCGACGGGCCTGCGCTACTGCATGAATGCGGTGGCGCTCGAGAAGGTCGAGGCCGCCTGAGCCCACGCGCGAATCGCGCCCGCGCGTGGGGCGTCGTCGAGCCCTAGTCGCGCGGACGCGGCAGCAGCAGCAACGCGACGAATCCGCTCATCCAGAGCAGCGCCGAGACCCACAGCGCACGGGCCCCCCAGGCGTCCAACGCCAGCCCGAACAACAGCGGGGCGCTGGCCTGCGCGAAGCGGCCGGGCAGCGAGAGCATGCCCTGCAGGGCGCCGTAGCCGCGGGGACCGAACAGGGACAGCGGCAAGGTGCCTCGCGAGATGGTCAGGATGCCGTTGCCCGCGCCGTGAAGGATCGCGAACACCATCGCCGCGGGGGCGCCGAAGAGCAGCAGACCCGCCACGCCCAGCGGGTGCGCGAGTGCGGCCAGGCGGGTCGACAGCAAGGGGTGCATCCGTCGCAGCAGTCCGAATTCCAGCAGGCGCCCGCCGACCTGCGCCGGGCCGATCAGCATGCCGGCCGCGACCGCCACGGCCAGCGTGGCGCCCGCGGCCTGCATCAGGCGCGGCAGGTGGGCGGCCATCGCGGTCGCGACGAACGCGGTCACCGTGAAGACGAACGCCAGCAGCATCGCCACCATCCGGGGACGGGCCAGTGGCGGTGGCTCGTCGCGGGCGGCGGCGGGCGCGCCCGCGCCGACGGCATGCGCGGGCGCCGCCGAGGCCCGCGGCAGCCAGGCGTTCAGCGGCAGGCCGATCAGCAGGTGCAGCACCGCCCAGGTGTAGCAGGTGGCCCGCCAGCCCCAACGCACCTCGAGGTAGGTGCTCAGCGGCCAGCCCACGGTGCTCGCGAAGCCGGCGATCAGCGTGATGCCGGTGATCGAATTGCGCGATGAACTGCCGTAGAGCCGCACCAGGGTCGCGAACGCGGCCTCGTACAGGCCCGCGCTCATGCCCACGCCCATCAGGAACCAGGCGATGAACAGCCCGATCGGGCCCTGGATCGAGCCCAGGGTCACCAGCGCCAGCGCGAACAGGCCATTGGTGAGCATCAGCACCGGCCTTCCACCCAGCCGATCGATCGTGCGTCCGGCCAGCGGGGCGAGCAGGCCCGAGGTGATCAGCGCCAGCGAGAACGCGCCATAGGTGAGCGCGGGCGCGATGCCCAGGTCGTTGGCGATGGGGCCGGTCAGGATCGCGGGCAGGTAGTACGACGACGCCCAGGCCAGGGTCTGGGCGCTTCCCAGTTTCAGCACCGTCGGTGTGGTCATCGCCGGCCCTGCCACCAGCGCGCCGGCGCGAGCCTCGTGCCGTGGCCCAGCGTCCGGTCGAGCCAGCGTGCCAGGCGCCGCCAGCGGCCACCGGCGAGGGCGCGCCACCAGCGCGCGCCGAGCCGCCGGTAGTCGCGGTTGTACGGACAGACGCGCACGCAGATCGCGCAATCGGTGTTCTGCTGCGCCCAGTAGCCGAAGCACTTCTCGGCGTCGACCGTCCACTTGATCACGCCGCGGATGTACGAGGGGCCGGGTGGCGGAGGGCCGGGTGGCCCGGCGGGCACCGCCTTGACCGGACAGCCCTCGACGCAGGCCTGGCATTGTTCGCAGAACTCGGCCACGCCGAAGGGGCGGGGCGAGTCCGGCGCCATCGGCAGATCGGTGAAGATCTTGCCCAGCCGCACCCGCGGGCCGAACTCGCGGGTGATCAGCAACCCCAGTCGCCCGTACTCGCCCAGGCCGGCCTGGATCGCCATCGGGATCGCGAGTGCCGAGTCGTTCGCGCTGGCGATCGCCTGGTAGCCCAGGTTGCGCAGGTACTGGGTCAGCGCCAGCAGGGTCACGGTGTCCTGCGAATAGCCCCAGCCGGTGGCGGCGCCCGACAAGGCCGAAGGCACCGTCGCGAGCAGTTCACGATCCATCGGCATCACGATCACGATCACGTGATCGAGCGACGGCGGGATGTCCACCGGCCGTTCCACGCCACTCATGTCGCTCTGTTTGGCGGTGTACATCCAGCGCTCGTCGCGCCGGGTGATCCCGACGTCACCGGCACCGAAGGCGCGTGCCACGCGCTTGATCTCCGTGGCGGCCGCCTGGGGCGACGCGTAGGCGACCCGTTCGGCCGCCGGCGGCAGTTGCTGCGTGTAGGGATCGGAGAACCCCTCCCGCCGATCGTCGTCGCGCCGCGCCTCGGTGAACAGGTCGCTCACGTGCCAGGCCGCGTTGCGCAGCGCGTAGTCGCGCTGGGTGAAGCCCTCGGCCTTGCGCCATTGCGCCAGCGGCTCGCGATAGGTGCGGTAGAAGCGCTCGGTCTTCGCGTTGCGGATGGCGGGGTCGTGGAACGACCGGCGATAGATGTCGTTGCGCTGCGCGAAGCGCTCGAAGTCGTCGGTGATCCGAAAGCCCGCGAGCCGGTCGGCGTCAGTGCCCATCGTGCAGACGGCGATCGAGGGAGTCGAGGCAGGGAAACGCGATCGCCGCCACCTCCACGCTGGCGTCGGCAGCCTCCGGGTGCTTGAGGTCGGGGCGCTTGATCCACGCGGCCTGGAGTCCGGCGGTGCGCGCGGCGCGCACGTCCAGGTGCCAGTCGTCGCCGACGTGCAGCGTGCGCTCCGGACGCGAACCGGCGGCGCGGCAGGCCGCCTGGAACATCCGCGGATCGGGCTTGGCGCAGCCGACGTCGTGGGCGCTGACACAGGCATCGAAAAGATCGCCCAGGCCGATCGCGGCGATGTCGGCATTGCCGTTGGTGAGCGCCACCAGGCGGTAGCGACCCTTCCAGCGCTCGAGCACCGGGCGCACGTCCGGGTACAGCGTGACCTCCTGGCGGGCCCGCAGGAACACCGCGAAGGCGTCATCGGCGAGCGCCGGCGGCTCGCCCGCCGCCCGCAAGGCCTCGCGCAGGCCCTCGCGACGCAGCCAACTCATGTCGTGCGCGCGGCCGGGGTGTTCGGCCACCAGCCGTTGCCGGATCGCCTGGCGGTGCGCCGGGGTGTACTGCGTGTGGGTGGCCGGGGCGCGCTCGGCGAGCCACGTGCCCAGCGTCTGCTCCGCTTTCAACAGCGTGGGCAGCACGGGCCAGAGCGTGTCATCGAGGTCGAGCGTGATCGCCTCGAGCGGGTGGGAGAAGGGCATGGCGCCAGTCTACCGTCCGGACGCTGGGTGCGTGGCCCCCCGGGTGCTACCCTGTCTCGCGATCCCGACCGTGGTGATGCCCGATGTGCGCCAACTACGCCCCGACCCGCCCCGACCGCCTGCGCGCGGTGTTCGGTGTCTCGCCCGCCCGCGACGACTATGTCTCCGACGCCTACCCGGGCCACGTGGCGCCGATGATCGTCGGCGCCGGTGCGCTGCGGCGCGCCGAGCTCGCGGTGTTCGGCCTGATCCCCGCGTGGTCGCGCGACGGCAAGAACTACCGGCAGTGCTACAACGCCCGCGCCGAGACCGTGGGCGACAAGCCCAGCTTCCGTCACGCCTGGCGGACACGCCAATGGTGTGTCGTGCCGGTCGACGGCTTCTACGAACCCGAGTACAGCACCGGCAAGGCGGTGCGCTGGCGCATCTCGCCCGCCGACGACCAGCCGTTGGCGATCGCGGGCATCTGGGAGCGCTGGCGTGCCCCGGGTGGCGACTGGGTGTCGTCGTTCTCGATGCTGACGATCAATGCCGACGCGCACCCGGTGATGCGCCGCTTCCATGCCCCGGGCGACGAGAAGCGCTCGGTGGTGCTGCTGCCGCCCGCGCGGATCGACGAGTGGCTGACGGCCGACGAGGCTTCGGCGCGGGCGCTGCTGACCGGCTTCGATCCGGCGCTGGTGCGCTGCGAGCCCGCGCCTCGGCCGCCCCGTGCGGCCCGGCCGTCTACTTCGGCTCCTTGAAGCGGCCGCCGGCCGCGTTGGCCATGTAGACCACCGCGCGCTCGACCTCGGCGTTGCTCAGCGATGCATCGCCACCCTTGGGCGGCATCTGTCGGATGCCCTTGATCGCGGTGCGCACCAGCGCCTTCTGGCCCTCGGCGATCAGCGGCTTCCAGGCCTTGGCGTCGCCGAACTTCGGCGCCCCCGCGGTGCCATTGGCGTGGCAGGTCACGCAGACACGCTCGTAGACCGCCTGTCCGGTGGCGTTCTGGGCCTGCGCGGGCATCGACAGAACCGACAACCCCCCCAGCGCGAGCGTGATCAAGCCGATGCGGCCGGCGGGGGTGCGTGGCGAAGCGGTGGTCATGTGCGGCATTCCTGCAGGCGCAGGCGCTGGCGGCCCTGCGTGTCGAAGTTGTCGGGCGACAGCCAGCGATCGAAGGCCGCTCGAAGCGCGGGCCATTCGCTGTCGATCATCGAGAACCAGCACGTGTCACGATTGGCGCCCTTGGCGACCATGTGTTGGCGAAAGAGGCCCTCGTAGGTGAATCCGAAGCGCGCGGCGGCCTGCCGAGAGGGCTCGTTGCCCGCATGGCACTTCCATTCGAATCGTCGATAGCCCAGGGTGTCGAACGCGTGGCGGGCGAACAGGTACAGCGCCTCGGTGGCGACCCGCGTGCGGGCGATCGCCGGTCCCCACAGGATGCTGCCGATCTCGATCACGCCGTGCTCGGGCGTGATGCGCATCCAGGATTGCCGACCCTCGCAGCGTCCGCTGGCGCGGTCGATCACCGCGAACGGGATCGGGTCCTGGGAGACGCAGACCTGGCGCATCCAGGCGTCGAAGGGGGCGCGATCCGTCGGTGACTCGAACAGGTAGCGAAAGCGCGCGTCGGCGCCCGGCGCCATCGACGCGGCGAACAGGTCGTCGGCATGCCGGGCAGGATCGAGTGCCTCCAGGCGGCACCAGTGCCCCTCCAGCGGGTCGCGGGTCGGGCGCGGGCGGGGTGTCCAGTGGGAGAGGTCGGTCATCGCGGGCCGGTCGGGGAGGGTTGGAGAAGACTACGCGATTCGCCGCGGGCCCGCCAATCGCGGGGCGGGCGGCGTTGCTACACTCGGTGCCCATCCACCGTCCGCCGGGACCGCACCCGTCCGCGACCACAGGCATTCCACCGATCATGAATCGTTTCCGGTTGCCCTCCAGTCCGGCGTTCATCGCGCGACCCCGGTTGCTCGAGCGCCTGCCCGCGCAGCGCGGCGGCCTCGCCTGGCTCGAGGCACCCTACGGCTATGGCAAGAGCGTGCTGGCCAGTCAGTGGTCCTTCGCGCTCGAAGCCACGGGCTGGCGGGTGGTCTGGGTGGCGATGCTCGACGAGCCGATGCGCGAGACGATGGCCGCCGCGCTGGCACTGCCCGACCAGGCGCCCTGGGCGCTCGTGCTCGAGGCGCTGTGGTCGACGCCCACCTTGCTGGTCGTCGAGGACCTCTCTGGGGACGAGACACTCGGCCCCCTGGTGAAATCCAACCAGGGCCTGATCGTGCTGTCGAGCCGTGGGCCGCTGTCGGATCCGGAACTGGTCCGTCGGCGGACCGCGCCGGGCTGGGTGCGGCTGACGGCCGCGGACCTCGCGTTCACGCCCGACGAGGCGGCGCGATTGCTCGGCGACGAGCGTCGGGCGCGCCAGGCCTGGGCCACCAGCCAGGGCTGGCCGTTGCTGCTGCACCTGGCGCAGTTGACCGGAGAGGCGCCCGAGCCGGCCGCGCTGGTGCGCGGCATCCGGGAAAGCCTGGCGCCGGCGCTCTGGGACGAGGCGCTCTTCCTGTCCGCGCTGCCCGACCTGCCCGAGGAGGCGGCGCTGCCGGTCACGCAATCGCTGGCCGAGGCGGGATTCGCGCAGCGGCTCTCGGGTGGCTACCGGATCCACCCGATGGCGGCCGACGCCTTGCGCCAGGCCTGCTCGGAGGCGGTGCGCGAGGCGGTGGTGGCGCAGGGGCATCGGCTCGACTGGCTGGCACGCGGACGCGCCTACGAGGCTCAGCGGCTGGGGGAACCGCTGCGTGAGTTGCTCGAGTCGCGCAACGACCTCGGCCAGCAGGCTCCCAAGGAGGTGCTGCGCTGGGACGCGATCGCGCCGCCCCCGCGAGGCACGGCGCGGCTGACCAACGTTGGCTTGGCCCACTGCGTGCTGCGCGATGTCGACGTCGGGATCGCGCGACTGCTCGACGTGGCCCGCGACCCGGCCGCCGCCCCGAACGACGCGCTGATCGCCTACAAGACGGTGGTCTGGGAGCTGGCCCCGCACGACCCGCAGCGCGCTCGCGACGTCGTGGCGCAGGCCCGGCCGGTGTTCGAGCGGGCGGACCGGGACACCCAGGCGCGGTTCCTGAACGATGCCAGCCGCATCGACTACGAACACGGTGAGTTCGATGCCGCGCAGGCGCTGGTGGCGCGCGCGCTCGCGCTGCTGCCCCCGGACAGTCCGCGGCGCTTCCCGTTCCAGATCAACCTCGGGCTGCTGCGCTGGAACAGCGTGGGCGATCTCGAGGGCTACCTCGCCCTGACCACCGAGGCGCTCGCCCAGGCGCCGGACCTGTTCCGGCGCTACGTCGGCCGAGCCCATTACGACCTCGCGCAGAACTCGCTGATGCTGTCGCGTCGGGACGCCGCGCTGCACCACTTCCAGCGGGCGGTCGACACCTCGGAGGACTACCCGTGGGTGCGTCTGGGGGCTCAGGCGATGCTCGCGCTGCTCCAGGGCCGTGCGTCCGAGCTCGCCGAACGCGTGGGCCAGCTGGCGCGTTGGGAGTTCAGCGAGATCGAATACCTCGTGCGCGCGCTGTGGGCTCATCAGTTGCTCGAGGCGGGCGACGTGGCCGCCGCCGGACGCGCGCTGAGCGGCATGTCCCCCGCCGCGCGCGACGATTCCGGCAGCGAGATGGCCTGGTTCGGTGCGGTCGCGTTGGTGCGTGCGGCCAGCGGCGACCCCGAGGGCGCGCGCGCCGAGTTCGCCGCCCACGCGCGCCCCACGGCCCGTCCGCCGCTGCTCCACTGGCTGGCCACGCACTATCGCCTGCACCGTGATGCCGAATCGCTCCAGGCCTTGATCGACCAGAGCACCTCGGGTGAGGCGATGCTGCCGGCCTACGTGCCGCTGGCCGATCTGCCGCGCGATCGCCCCGCGCTCGCGCGCGCCTATCCCCTGGAGGCGGTGCTCGCCAGCGGCTGGCGGGCCGCGGTGCAGTCGCGCGAGGCTGAGATTCCCGACCTGCAGGTCCGACTGCTGGGCGAGTGGTCGGTGACGCTGCTGGGGCGCGCCATCCGGCTCGGCGCGCGGCCCCGCCAGATCCTCGCGCTGATGGCCTTGCGGTGGTCGCGGCCGGCGATCGCGCAGGCGCTGTGGCCCGAAGCGGACGCGGAGGCGGCCCGCAACAACCTGAACGTCAACCTGAGCCAGTTGCGCCGCCAGCTCGAACCCTGGGGCGTGCCGGTTTTTCTTCACGAAGAGGGACTCCGACGCGCCCAGGTCGACGTGGACGAGGTCGAACGCGCGCTCCAGGCGGGCGATGCGGACGGGATCGTCGCCGCCTACCGCGGCGAACTGCTCGAGGACCTCGACCTGCCGGCGCTCGCGCCGCGCCGGGAAGCCTTGCGGCGCCAGGTCATCGCGGCACTGCGCGCGGCGGCGGATCGTGCCGATGGGGCGCGGGCCGAGCGCTGGCTCGAGGCGGCGCTGGCGATCGATCCCTGCGACGAGGCCGTCTGTCGACAATTGCTCGCGTGCCTGGTCGCCCAAGGGCTTCGCGCCAGGGCGCAAGCGCGCTATGCGGCGTTCGCGCGGCGGGTGCAGGAGGAACTCGGACTGGAGCCCTCGCCGGAATTGCGCGGATTCCTCGGGCGAATCGTGGCCGATGACCACCAGGGGCGGACCGACCCGGTTTGACGCCGACCGGCGGTTTGCCCTTTACTCGGGGTCGCGTCCCGGCGAATCGATCACCACTTTCAACGAGGAGTCTCAACATGGGTTCGACGATCAGTTTCAAGCGCCCCGACGGGCAGAGTGTCAATGGCTACCTGGCCGAACCCGCGCAGGCGCAGGGCGCGCCGGCGGTCGTGGTGATCCAGGAGTGGTGGGGCATGAACGACCAGATCCGCGGGGTCGCCGACCGGATGGCCGCGGCGGGGTTCCTCGCGCTGGTGCCGGACCTGTATCGGGGCAAGTCGACCGTCGCGGCCGAGGAGGCGCACCACCTGATGTCCAACCTGAACTTCGGCGATGCCGCCTCCCAGGACATCCGTGGCGCGGTGCAGTACCTGAAGACGCGTGCGGCCAAGGTCGGTGTCACCGGCTTTTGCATGGGCGGCGCGCTGACGATCCTGTCGATGACGATGGTCCCCGAAGCCGACGCCGGCGTCGTCTGGTATGGCCTGCCGCCGCTGGAGTTCGTCGATGCGAGCAAGATCAAGGGGCCGCTGATGGCGCACTGGGCGACCCAGGACGCCGCGTTCGCGATCGCCAATGTCGATGCGCTGGACGAGAAGCTCAAGGCGGCCGGGGTCGCGTACACCGGTCACCGCTATCTCGCGCAGCACGCGTTCGCCAACGAGACCGCGCAGGGCCCGGCGCGCCTGCCGATCACCCAGTACGACGCCGCCTGGGCGCAGATCGCCTGGGACCGCACCTTCCGCTTCTTCGGCCAGCACCTGGGCTGACGCCCTGGCTCGGCGCGCGGCGCTCGTCCGGGGCGCGCGCGCCCATGCGTCCCCGGCAAGGCAACGATCCAATCGCAACACATACTCGTGGAATCAAGTCGGACACCGGCGCAACCTGCGTTCCTCCTCATCCGACTTCGGAGATCGCCCGATGATCCTCGCTAGAATCGCCGGTCTGGCGCTGGCCGCCACGCTGGGCCTGGCCCTCGGCGGCGCGCCGGCCCTCGCCGCCAAGCGCGACAACTCGATCCGCTTCGCGGCCGACCAGGCGCCCGAGAGCATCGATCCCTACTTCAACAACGTGCGCATCGGGGTGATCATCGGCCAGCACGTCTGGGACACGCTGATCTACCGCGACCCGCGCACCGGCGAGTACAAGGGCAACCTCGCCATCAGCTGGAAGTGGGTCGACGACCGCACGCTCGATCTGGAACTGCGCCAGGGCGTGCGCTTCCACAACGGCGAGCCGATGGACGCCGACGACGTGGTCTACACGCTGAACTTCGTCTCGCGACCCGACAGCAAGGTGGTCACGCCGACCAACGTCAACTGGATCGACAAGGCCGAGAAGCTGGACAAGTTCAAGGTGCGCATCCGCACCAAGAAGCCGTTCCCGGCCGCGATCGAGTACCTGTCCGGGCCGGTCGTGATCCACCCGAACGAGTACTACACGAAGGTCGGCCCGCAGGGCATGAACACCGCGGCGATCGGCTCGGGGCCTTTCCGCGTGGTCGAGCACGCGGTCGGCAAGTACCTGCGCCTGGAGCGCAACAAGGACTACTTCAAGGACGCCCCGAAGGGCATGCCGAAGGTCGACAAGCTCGAGTTCCGCTTCATCCCGGACCGCCAGACGCAGGCGGCCGAGATGCTTGCCGGCGGCCTGGACCTGATCATGGGCACGCCGGTCGATCAGGCCCGCCAGCTGGGCGGGGTGCCGCACCTGCGCACCAAGAGCGGCGAGACGATGCGCATCGTGTTCCTGCACTTCAACACGATGGAGAACACCCCGGTGCCGGCGCTGCGCGACCCGCGCGTGCGCGAGGCGATCGGGCTGTCGATCGACCGGGCGGCGATGGCCCGCTCGCTGGTGGGCGAGGGCTCGCGGGTGCTGAACGTGCTGTGCTACCCGTCGCAGACGGGCTGCGTGGAGGACAAGGCCCCGAAGTTCCCGTATGACGTCGCGCGCGCGCGCAAGCTGCTGGCCGACGCCGGCTACCCGAATGGGCTCGAGATCGACCTGTACGCGTATCGCGAGCGCGAGCAGAGTGAGGCGATGGTCAACTACCTGCGCGCGATCGGCATCAAGGCGAACCTGCGCTTCATGCAGTACGCGGCGATGCGCGACGCGGCGCGCGGGGGCAAGGCCGGCGTGCTGCACCAGACCTGGGGTTCGTTCTCGGTCAACGACGTGTCGGCCTCGACCCCGGTCTACTACAAGTTCGGTCCCGACGACATCTCGCGCGACGAAGCGGTGCGCGCATTGCTCGAGAAGGGCGACAGCTCGGTCGATCTGAACGTGCGCAAGGCGGCGTACGCCGAGGCGCTGGCGATCATCCAGCAGAAGTGGCTCGCGATCCCGCTGTACACGCTGACGAGCCACTACGTCGCGGCGAAGGATCTCGAGTTCAACACCTATGCCGACGAGTTGCCCCGGTTCTGGGAGATGAGCTGGAAGTGATCGGCGCGCACCGGGGCTGACCTGACCATGTGGCGATTCATCGCCAGCCGCCTGGGCCTGGCGCTGCTGGTCGCACTGACCGTGGCGCTGCTGTCTTTCGCGCTGCTGCGGCTCACCGGCGATCCGGCCACCGCGCTGGCCGGTGAAGGCGCGCGGGCGGAGGACATCGAGCAGCTGCGCCGCTCGCTCGGGCTGGACAAGCCGCTGCCGGTCCAGTTCGGCAGCTGGCTGTGGCGCGTCGCGCAGGGCGATCTCGGCGATTCGCTGTACTTCAAGTCGCCGGTCCTCGGCCTGCTGGCCAGCAAGCTGCCGGTCACCTTGATGCTGGGCGCGGCCTCGCTGCTGTTCGCACTGGCGCTGTCGATCCCGCTGGGTGTGCTCGCGGCGCTGCGGCCGAACTCGTGGCTCGACCGGCTGACGCTGACGCTGGCGGTGGCCGGACAGGTGCTGCCGAACTTCTTCTTCGCGCTGGTGCTGATCATGGTGTTCTCGATCCAGCTGCGGTGGCTGCCGGTGTCGGGCACCGATGGCTGGCAGAACTACGTGATGCCGGTGATCGCGCTCGGCTACTACGTCGCCCCGCCGTTCATGCGCCTGGTGCGGGCGGGGATGATCGAGGTGCTCGCCACCGACTACATCCGCTCGGCGAGGGCCAAGGGCCTGCCGTCGGCGATCGTGATCTTCAAGCACGCGCTTCGCAACGCGCTGGTGCCGGTGGTGGCGCTGGCCGCGGTGCAGCTCGGCCTGCTGCTGGGCGGCTCGATCGTGATCGAGTCGATCTTCGCGCTCGACGGCCTGGGCTACCTCGCGTACCAGAGCATCTCGCACAAGGACTTCCCGGTGATCCAGGCCACCTTGATGCTGCTGTCGGTCGTCTACGTGCTGCTGACGCTGGCGGCCGACCTGGTCAATGCATGGATCGATCCGCGGATCCGGGTGAGCTGAGATGAGCGCCGCGCTGCCGATCGACACCGGGGCCGGGGACCCGACCCGACGCCAGTTGTTCTGGCGCCGGGTCCGCGGGCACCCGGGCCTGTTGACCGGCGCGGGCCTGCTCGCGCTGATCCTGTTCATCGCGGCCTTCGCCGGCGTGCTCTCGCCGCACGACCCCTACGCGCAGGACCTCGGCAAGCGGCTGATCCCGCCGATCTGGCACGACGCGGGCCAATGGGCGCATCCCTTGGGCACCGACAACCTGGGTCGGGACTACCTGTCGCGCAGCCTGCACGGCGCGCGGATCTCGCTGCTGATCGGTGGTGCCGTGATGCTGATCTCCGGGTTGATCGGCACCGCGCTGGGCATGGCGGCGGGCTTCTTCGGCGGCCGGGTCGACCTGTTCGCGAGCTACCTGATCACCACCCGGCTGGCGCTGCCGGTCGTCCTGGTGGCGCTCGCGGTGGTCGCCACGATCGGCGGCTCGTTGGTGGTCGTCGTGCTGGTGCTCGGGCTGCTGAAGTGGGACCGCTTCGCGGTGGTGATGCGCTCGGCGACCCAGCAGGTGCGCTCGATGGACTATGTCGCCGCGGCGCGTGCCGCGGGGGCCTCGTCAAGCCACCTGTTGCTCGCCGAGGTGCTGCCGAACGTGCTGCCGCAGCTGATCGTGATCGCGACGGTCGAGTCGGCCAGCGCGATCCTGCTGGAGGCGGCGCTGTCCTTCCTCGGGCTGGGCGTGCAGCCACCCCTGCCCTCGTGGGGGCTGATGATCGCCGAGGCGAAGAACCACATGTTCTTCTCGTTCTGGCTGATCGCGATTCCGGCCAGCCTGCTCGCGGCGCTCGTGCTCGCGATCAACCTGCTCGGCGACGGGCTGCGCGACGTGCTCGCGCCGGACATGCGGGCATGAGCGCGCCTGCCTGCGTCCCGTCCACGGCCCCCTTGCTGGAGGTGTCCGGCCTGAACGTGACGCTGCCCACGCCGCGCGGGCAGCTGCACGCGGTGCGCGACGTCGATCTGACGATCGACCGCGGCGAGACCGTGTGCCTGGTCGGCGAGTCCGGCTGCGGCAAGTCGATGACCTCGCTGGCCCTGATGGGGCTGCTGCCGCGCCAGGCGCATCGCGAGGCCCGGCGGGTGCGGTTCGACGGCGAGGACCTCGCCAATGCCGACGACGCCACGATGAACCGCCTGCGGGGACGTCGGATCGCGATGATCTTCCAGGAACCGATGACCTCGCTGAACCCGGCCTACACGATCGGCGATCAGCTCACCGAAGGGCCGCGGCGTCACCTCGGGCTGTCGCGCGAGGTGGCCCGCGAACGCGCGGTGGCGATGCTCGAGCGGGTGGGCATCGCCAACGCCGGTCAGCGCCTGGGCCAGTACCCGCACCAGCTCTCCGGCGGCCTGCGCCAGCGTGTGATGATCGCGATGGCGCTGGCCTGCGAACCGGCGCTGCTGATCGCCGACGAACCCACCACCGCGCTGGACGTGACGATCCAGGCGCAGATCCTTCGGCTGCTGAAGTCGCTGCAATCCGATCTCGGCGTCGCGATGCTGCTGATCACCCACGACCTCGGTGTCGTCGCCCAGATGGCCGATCGCGTCAATGTGATGTACGCCGGGCGAATCGTGGAATCAGGACCGGTCGCCGGGGTGTTCGCCAGCCCCGCGCATCCCTACACGCAGGGGCTGGTCGACTGCATCCCGGTGCCCGGACGCACGCGCCGCGGCGAACCACTGGGCACCATCCCGGGCGTGGTGCCCGCGCTCACGCAGGCGCTGACCGGTTGCGCCTTCGAACCGCGCTGTGCGCACGCCAAGCCGGCCTGTGCCGCCCCGGTGGCGTGGCGGGCACTGACGCCCGCGCACGGTGTTCGCTGCGTGAGGCAGGCGTCGTGACGGATCCGGCAATGCAGACCACCGCGACCGGCTCGGGCGCGCCCGAGCCGGCCGAGCCGCTGATGCGCGTGCGCGACCTCGCCTGTGAGTTCGAGGTGCGTGCCGGCAGCTTCGGTCGGCGTCGCCGCCTTCATGCCGTCAACGGCGTCGACCTGGACATTCGTCGGGGGGAGGTGCTCGCGATCGTCGGCGAGTCCGGTTGTGGCAAGTCCACGCTGGCGCGCCTGATGCTCGGCCTGATCGACCCCACGCGGGGCAGCCTGCGCTTCGAGGGGCGCGACCTCGCGGACTGGCCGCGACGGGCCTTCGCGGCGCGCGTGCAGCCGGTCTTCCAGGACCCGTACTCGTCGCTGAACCCGCGTCAGCGGGTGATCGACATCGTCGCCTTGCCGCTGAAGGCGCAGGGCCAGCTCTCGCCGCAGGCCTGCCGCGACCGCGCGCTCGCGATGCTCGAACGGGTCGGCCTGGGTCGGCGCCACGCCGATGGTTACCCAAGCCAGTTGTCGGGCGGACAGCGGCAGCGCGTCGCGATCGCCCGGGCGCTGGTGGTCGAACCGTCGCTGGTGATCTGCGACGAACCGACCTCGGCGCTGGACGTCTCGGTGCAGGCGCAGATCCTGAACCTGCTGCTCGAGCTGCGTGCCCAGGCCGAGCGCAGCTACGTCTTCATCAGCCACAACCTGGCGGTGGTCGAGCACATCGCCACCCGGGTCGCGGTGATGTACCTCGGTCGCGTGGTGGAACTCGCCGACACCGAGGCCTTGTTCAACGCGCCGCGCCATCCCTACACCCGGGCGCTGCTGGCCTCGGCGCTGCCGGCGGTGCCCGGACACGGCATCCCCGACACCGGCCTGGGGCTGGCCTACCCCGATCCACTGGACCCGCCCGCGGGCTGTCCGTTCCACCCCCGCTGTCCGCAGGCACGCCCCGAGTGCGGCGAGCGCCGGCCCGCGCTGGCGCCGACGGGCGACTCGGCGGTGGCCTGCCATTTCCCGATCGACCCGTTGCCCACCGCTGAACCTTCCGGAGTATCCCGATGACCCGACAGACCGCCATCGACAATGCCTGCGCCGTGCTCGACTCGGGCGAACTCTTCGACACGCTGGCGCGGCGGATCGCGATTCCCACCGAGAGCCAGAACGAGGCGCGCGCCGCCGACCTGCAGCGCTACCTCGACGACGAGATGATCCCCGCGTTCGACGCGCTCGGCTTTCGCTGCCGCGTGCTGCGCCATCCGAAGACGTCGGGCCCCTTCCTGATCGCCGAACGGATCGAGGACGAGGGCCTGCCCACGGTGCTGGGCTATGGCCACGGCGACGTGATCCGGGGGCAGGAGACCAGCTGGCGCGAAGGGCTCTCGCCGTGGCGCCTCACCGAGCGCGACGGCACCTGGTTCGGGCGCGGCGTG
>WBZM01000250.1_pt1 | contig 85687 bp, 59 predicted proteins | sample 5204271 | NCBI WGS metagenome assembly WBZM01 (sample SAMN12344346, study PRJNA552823) | activated sludge metagenome | biome: Activated sludge suspended growth; feature: Nitrification reactor; material: Wastewater; isolation source: activated sludge from nitrification reactor of wastewater...
ACGACGACCTGCCCCAGCGGCCAGCCGCGACGCTGGGACGCCGCCTCCGGCAACCCCGCGCCCTACGACTTCTTCCGCAACGTGGCCGGCATCTACAGCGCCATCCAGCAGTACGGCGTCGGCAAGGCGGTGTCGGGCGACCTTCTGGAAGTGTTCCCCGGAACCTACGTCGAGCAGGTGACGGTCAACAAGACCATGACCCTGCTGGGCCACGGCCCGGCGACGACCTTCATCAAGGCCCCGGCGACCCTGCCCGTGGCCAGTGACCAGAACTCGGTCATCGTCAAGATCACCGGCGCGGGTGTGGACGTCGAGATGTACGGCTTCACCGTCACCGGCCCCGGCCCATCCAGCTGTGGCAGCATTGGCTACGGCATCTTCGTCCGCGACGGCGCGCATGCCAATATCCACGACAACAAGGTCGTCGATATCAAGGACACCGGCCTCAGCGGCTGCCAGAACGGCAACGCCATCGGCGTCGGCCGCCAGCTGTGGAGCACGAGTGGCACGGCCGACATCACCGACAACGAGATCAGCACCTATCAGAAGACAGGCATCATCGTTGACAACACCGGCTCCAGCGCCAACATCACCGGCAACACCATCACTGGCGACGGCCCGATCAGCTACATCGCCGAAAACGGCATCCAGATCAGCCGCGGGGCCACGGCCGAGATCAACGACAACACCATCACCGGCCACTCCTACGCGCCGTTCACGGCCACATCGACAGGCATGCTGCTCTACCAGGGCGGCACGGTCAACACCGACGGCAACACGGTGACACAGAACCAGATCGGTATCAACGTGATCGATACCTCCGGCACGCACAAGAACAACATCGTCACGGCCACGGCCGCCGGCACCGGTTCGCCTGGCTTCTGGGGCATCGTCGTCGACGCGCCGCCGCCGGGCCGCGTGCCCTCGCCGTTCGATGCCGATGGGAACGCCGCCGCGGCCACTGGCGTCGGCCCGAACCCCCCCGCCGCGGTGCAGACCGTTTTGGTGACGGGCAACACCTTCACCAGCAACAACTCGGCCGGCGGCGTGGGCGTGGAGACGGACGCGGGCTACGGCAGCCTCGACATCAACGTGACCGTCACCAAGAACCTCATCCACAACTGGCAGACCGGTGTGGTAGTCTATGAGTGCCAGACTGGGTGCAGTAGCTCGACCTTCAACAACGTCGACGTCAACCGCAACAGCATCGTCGGCAACACCGACGGCTTCTACGCCGACACGGTCGATCCCAATGAGACCGACGGTACGTGCAACTGGTGGGGCGACGCCTCTGGCCCGTCGGGCGCAGGCTCCGGCACGGGCGACACGGTCAGCACGGAGGTGGACTTCACCCCCTGGCTCTACAGCAGCGACCTCGACGGCGCGTGCTATGTTGGCGGGACGATCAGCATCGACAAGGTGGCCGCCAACGGCGGCGCGACACAGTTCACCTTCGACGTGAGCTGGAGCGCGACCAACGTGACCCTGACCGACGCGGACGCGCCCTATGTGACCAACCCGCCGCTGCAAGCCGACAACTACTCCATCGCCGAGATCAACCTGCCCAGCGGCTGGTCGCAGCAGAGCGCCACATGCGACAACACGACCACGACGCCGGTGGAGGCGGTCAATCCGTCGTCCATCACCCTGGCCGACGGCGACGCCTGGGCGTGCACGTTCACCAACGTCTACACCCCGCCGCCGTCCAACATCTGCCCCACGTCCGCAGCCAGCGCGCAGTACACTGACCTGCTCGGCATCGGCATGGGCAGCCCCAAGAAGCACAAGGGTTCGGCCAAGATCAACCTGCCCAACTCCGCCAATCTGGTCGAACTCTACGGCCAGCTGGTGGCCAAGGACAATGGCCAGGCCAAGTACGTCCGCTTCATGATGGCGGGCAAGAACAACTACGTCCAGGTCAACACCATCACCGGGCCGCTTGACCATCAGTACGGCAAGTTCTGGTACGGCGCGGATCTGTCCTGGACGAACACGCCGCCGAAGTACGTGATTGGCAAGTGGTTCCTGCAGAAGAGCGGCACCAAGGGCCACATCCCGCGGGCGTTCGTCCTCTATGCCACCTACCAGCACCCGACCAACACGTATGTCAACGTCTGGCACACCTTCACCCCGTCCGAGGGCGAAGTGTACTGGGATACGGCCCAGGGTTGGACGCCCACGCGCCAGATCGTGATGCCCATCGCTGCCCCGCTCGGCCCGACGACGTTCCACGTCGAACTGGCCGTGGCCGGCAACGACAAGGACACGCGGCCGGTGTGGGTGACGGTGACGGCCGGCAACGTCACGCAGACGCAGAAGCCGACTGGCCCCAGCAATGGCGATCAGCTCAACCTGATGACCTTCACCCTGACCAATGTGCCCGCGGGCACAAACCAGATCGTCATCACGGTCTACTCGCCGTCGCCCAGCATCGACGGTATCAATGGCGAGTCGGCCGCGCTGGTCGGCATGGCCGCCAACTATCAGTGCGCGCCGCTGACTCCCTAGCGACCGCTTGCGCTCTGTCGGGGTAGAGATGCCCCGATAGAGCTTTCCTGTCTAGAGGACTGTCAAACCTTTCGGGGCTTGACAGTCCTCTGCCCATTGGCTACCCGGCGTCGGCGCAGCCTCTCCAGAGAAGAGAGACGAATTGAACTAATTACTGGTCATACATTCATGTAGATGATATAAAAGTCGTGCGTTCGCTATGGTCACTTTACTTAGGAGCTGCTCCATCGGCGTCACGGTGGTCACGTCACAATCGCTTCCCAGGGCAGGGGCGTGGCACGTGGCGCGTATGGGGCGCGTAAAAGTGGCAAGCACCGGGCTCAGTTCATACCACACCTCGCCGACGGGCGATCAACGAGGAGGCATAGAGCGCCAGGGAACCAATCAATACCCATTCCTAACCCACCAGAACATCGTATCGGCGTGAGGGAATCGTCGCTGTTACTCAGGGGACATGTCGGTTTACAGAATTCTGTCTCTGACGAAGGGTAAATTTGAGGAAAACCATGAGAAAGCTCAGTCTACTTGTGATGCTGTTGTTGATCGCAGTGCTGGCCGTGCCTGTGCTTGGCGCACAGAACGACAGCGGCCCGGGCATTACCGGGCATGACCGCGAACTGCTGGCCCAGGCCGAGGCGCAGGGTCAGCCAACGGTGACGCTGCTTGTCGTCGCCAAGCCCGGTCGCGGCCCGGCCGCGGCGACGGCCATTGCCGCCAAGGGCGCGACCATCCGCTACCAGGACGACCAGCTTGGCTACATCCGCGTCGTCGCGCCCATTGGCCAGGCGGAAGCGATTGCCAAGTTGAAGGATATCCAGGCGGTCGATGTCAACGAGATCATCCCGTTGCCCGACCCCGACCCCGAAGGAACGGTTGCTGTTATCCCGCAGGCGGTTCCCGACTCGACGACGCCGAATGCCAACCCCTACATGCCCATCCAGGACATTGGCGGTTCGGACTTCATGGCCGCTCATCCCACGTGGGACGGCCGCGATGTGCGCATTGGTATCGTTGACACCGGCGTGACGCTCGACCACCCCAGCTTGCAGACGACCAGCACCAACCAGCGCAAGATCATCGACTGGATGACCTTCACCGACCCGGTGATCGACAACGACCCGACGTGGGTGAAGATGTCGGACACCTATGTCAAAGGCCCGTCGTTCACCTGGAACGCGGTCAACTACACCGCCCCGGGCAACAAGAAGTACCGCATCGGTATCTTCAACGAGCGCGATCCGCGCCTCGGCGGCGAGGTGGGCAGTGACGTCAACCGCGACGGCAATCCGGGCGGCAGCAACGGGCTGTTCGCCGTCCTATGGGATGTCAGCAAGGGCACGGTTTGGGTTGATACCAACCAGAACAACAACTTTGCCGACGAAATGACCATGAGGCAGTATGGCATCAACTACGATGTCAACTACTTCGGCACGGACAACCCGGCCACGCCGGTGAAGGAGCAGATGCCCTTTGTTGTCCAGCCGGATAAGAAGAACCTCTACGTCAACATCGGCATCGTCTCCGGCGCGCACGGCTCGCACGTGGCCGGCATCGCCGCGGGCAACGCCCTGTTCGGCGGTCAGATGAGCGGCATGGCTCCGGGGGCCAAGATCGTTTCGGTGCGCGCCTGCCTCTTTGTGGCCGGCTGCACCAACGCGGCCCTCATCGAGGGCATGATCTACGCCGTCAAGTCGAAGGGCGTGGATGTGGTTAACATGTCCATCGGCGGCCTGCCGTCCCTCAACGACGGCAACAACGCCCGCGCCGTGCTCTATGACCGTCTGATCGACCAGTATGACGTGCAGATCGTCATCTCGGCCGGCAACAGCGGCATGGGCATGAACACCATCGGCGACCCGGCCGTGGCCTCGAAGGTCCTGGCTGTTGGCGCGTATATCAGTGATGACACCTACCTGGCCGACTACGGCGCGCAGCTGTATGAAGATGACAATCTTCACTACTTCTCGTCGCGCGGCCCGCGCGAAGACGGTGGCTTCAAGCCCGAAATCGTCGCCTCTGGCGCGGCCATCTCCAGCATCCCCATGTGGCAGGCGCAGGGCTGTCTGGCCCAGGTCTGCCCGGTCGGCTACGCGCTGTTCAACGGCACGTCGATGGCTGCTCCGCAGGCCACCGGTGGCATTGCCCAGCTGATCAGCGCCGCCCAGCAGGCCAAGGTGCAGCACCTGCCGGAGCAGATCCGCCAGGCTGTGCGCTCCAGCGCGCGCTACCTGACCGGCCGCTACCAGGCCTATGAGCAGGGCAACGGCTTGATGAACGTGCCCGACGCGTGGAGCGTGCTGAGCGCCAAAGTGACCACCGTTGACATCACCTCGTCGGTGCCGGTTCACACCGCGCTGAGCGCCTTCCTGGCTACGCCTGGCTACGGCGTGGGCATCAACGACCGCGAGGGCGTCATGGCTGGCGACAGCTATACCCGCACCTACACCTTCCGCCGCACCAGTGGCGCGAACGGCAACAAGCTCTACAACGTGAATTGGGTCGATAACGACGGCACGTTCAGTTCGGCCGGCACGATCGTTCTGCCCAAGAACGCCAACGTCTCGTTCCCCGTCAACATCAACCCGACGACCAGCGGCGCCCACTCGGCTATCCTCAATCTGGACGATCCGGGCAACCCCGGCATCGAGTACCAGACGATGAACGTCGTTGTGGCCGCCGACCAGTTCACGGCCGGCAATAGCTACACGGTCACGAAGTCCGGTTCGCTTGGCCCGGGCCAGTTTGTGACCTACTTCTTCAACGTGCCGGCCGGCACGCCCGCCTTCAAGGTGGACATGACCGGCGGCGGCGCGACCGTGGGCGCGGGCGCGATCCGCTTCATGCGCTGGCACCCCTATGGCGTCGGCATCGACAACAACGGCGTCAGCAACTGCTACAACCCCAGCATTGGTGGTTGCACCACCGGCAGCGCCACCAGCCGCACGACCTCGAACCCGTTCCCGGGCGTGTGGGAAGTGACGGTTGACGCGCGGCGCAACTCCGACGCCGTCAGCGCGCCGTTCACGCTAACCGCGACCATCCTGGGGGCGACGGTTTCGCCGAACCCGGACGTCATCGCCTCGGCGACAGTCGGCGTGCCTGTGGCCCGCAGCTACACCCTGACCAACATCTACGGCCCGTTCACCGGCCGGGGCGTGGGCACGGCGCTGGGTAGCGCCTACATCGACACGCCCACCATCGCCCATGCGACGACGCAGTCCTTCAACGTGACCGTGCCGGCCGGTTCGACCGCGCTGCGGGCCACCATCGGCAGCACGTCGGACCCGGCGGCTGACCTGGACCTGTTCGTCTACAATTGCGTCAGTGGGCCTTGTGTTCTGGCCGGCTCCAACGCCGACGGCGACTCCGAGGAATCGGTGACCATCGCCAACCCGGCCGCCGGCGCGTGGCGGGTTGATGTCGATGCCTATAGCGTTCCGGCCGGAACGACGACCTACAAGTACATCGACCTGATCAGCAACGCGGCGTTCGGCACGATCAGCGTGACCGACGCCAACGCGCTGCGCGCGGCCGGCGCGTCCTGGAGCGTGCCGGGGTCGGTGACGGCCAACGCCGCCCCGGCGGCCGGGCGCGTTCTGTACGGCAACGTCCAGGTTCGCACCGACACCAACATCCTGGTGGGCCAGGGCGAGGTCATCGTCCAGAGCGTCACGCCGTAAGGGCGTTTAGGCCCTCTCGCGGCCGGCCGCTCCGCGGCCCGGCTGGCGGTAGGGCAGGCTTCTAATCACAAAGGCCCGCGGGACGAACAATCCCGCGGGCCTTTTGCTCTGACGCTACCGCTGAGGCGACGGCGGCTAGTCGCCCAGCGTGGCCAACAGCTCGGCCAACTGCCGGTAGCTCTTCGCCGCGCCGCCCTCCATGCCCGACTGGACCATGCCGTCCAGGTCTTCGATGGTGCTGAATTGCTCGATGACGGTCAACAGCGTGCCGCCGGCCTGCTCGCTCAGCGTCATCGTCTCGACGAGGATGTGGCCGGCCCACGGCTCATACTCGAACGTCTGCACGATGCGCTGCGGCGGCGTGACCTCGCGGAACTCGCCCCGGAAGGCGTCTTCGCCATTCTCGCCGCGCTCCACAAAGCGCCACGCGCCGCCGGGGCGCAGGTCGAATTGGTCAACGTGGGTCGTCTGGCTGCCCGCGCCGCCGCCCCACCAGCGGGCGATCAGCGCTGGCTCGGTCAGCGCCCGCCAGACGCGCTCGCGCGGGGCGTCGAAGGCGCGGTGGATGGTGATGGTCAGGGCGTCGCGGTCGATGGTCATCTGCATCTGCTGGGTCGTGTCCATTTCAGTTCTCCTTCGGTCTAGACTGTGGATTCCGTCAGGAATGTGTTGCCAGCGGCGGCTGGTGGGCCGGCGAGGACGCGCCTAGCCGCCCAGGCTGGCGGCCAGCTTGTCGAGCGACTGGTTCCAGCCCATCACCGCCATCTCGCCCATCTCGCCGGCCGGCTTCTGGTCGCTGTAGATGCGCAGGCGCGTCCGGCCGCCCAGGTCTTCGAAGGTCACGGTGATGGTCGATTCGGCCGGGAAGTCGTCGCCCAGCCCATAGACCGAGGGCGAGACGACGTTGCCCTGCGCGTCGCCGAAGCTGTCGGTATAGACCAGCCGCTCCAGGGGGACGACTTCGTTGAAGACGCCGGTTGACCAGAAGTCGTTGCCGTCACGGTCGCGCATGCCCCACAGGTAGCGGCCGCCCGGCCGCACGTCCATGCGGCACAGGGGCGACGTGTAATGCTCCGGCCCCCACCAGCGCATGAGCCGCTCCGGGTCCGTCCAGGCGCGCCAGACGGCCTCAGGCGGGGCGTCGAAGACGCGTTCGCTGATCAGAACTTCACCTGTCCGCGTGTCCATCTCGTTCATCTGTAGACTCCTTCTGGGATGTGGCCTGCTCTGCCTTCAGTAGCGCGTCCAGCGCGTCGAAACGGTCGCTCCACAACTGCCGGATGCGGTTGGCCCAACTCTCTACTTCGAGCATGGCCTCCGGGGCAATTCGGTAGATGCGCTGTTGAGCGCGCTTCTCCATCTGCACCAGGCCAGCCTGGCGCAGCACCTTCAGGTGTTGGGAGACGGCTGGCGCGCTGATCGAGAACCGGTTGTGGATCTCGGTCGCGGATAGTTCGCCCTCGCGCGCGAGCATCTCGATGATCCGGCGGCGATTAGGTTCAGCAAGGGCATGGAAGGTATCCATGCGCAGCATTATAAATGATTCACTTAAATAAGTCAAGAGTTAAATAGATGGCCGCCGGCGGCGAAACTCGCTAATAACCTACTGCCGCACTGTCCCCAGGCGCGCCGGCCTGACAGGTGAGCGGCCACGCATCGTACCTGCGCCAGAGAACGACTGGCCGCGCACCTGTCAGGTCACTGACCGCAGGCCACTTTTCCACTATAATAGAAGTTAAAGGAGATCGACGTGCAATCGCTGCTTTCGGCCGTCCTGGTCATCCTCATCATCTTTGTGGTGCTCATCATCTTCGTCCCAGCGTGGCTGGAGCGACAGGCGCGGGCCAACGTCGCCGCGCGGGAGCAGTTCGCCGCCGACCTCCAGACCCAGGCGCGCGGGGCGCGGCGGCTGGAGCTGGCTCTCAGCCCCTATGGTCGCGGGCGTTCGGCCCATTTCGTCGCTCGCGCCGGCGCGGCCCGCGAGCGGTTGGCTTCCCTGGCGACGCTCATCGACGACGCCACGACGACCCTGGACGCGCTGCGCCTGCCCGTGGTCTACAAGTACCTGTTGCCCGCGCAACACTTCGCCCTCGTGCCGCGCGACGCCGGGGCCATCCTGGCCGACACGCGGGCCGTCCGGCGGCTGCGGGGCCAACTGGCGGCCGTGGTTTCGGCCGCCGCCGCGGCCGAGGCGGCCGTGGCGGAGCTGACGGCGCTGCCGCGCGTGCTGGCCGAGGAGCGTCGCGCCCTGGCGGCCCAGCTGAACGAGATCGATGCGACGCTGCGCGCCGAACGGACCGCCGGCATCGACCGGCTCGGCGATCTGGAAGGAGAACTCAACCGGCTGCGCGCGCTGCTGGCCCGGCAACAGGCCTGTGGCGATGGCCCGCCGGCGACGCTGGACGAAGGGGCCACGGCGCTGGAGGCGGCCGACGCCGGGGCGACGGCCCTGGCCGGGCAAGTGGCCGAGATCGTCGCGGCCCGCGCCCGCCTGGATGAGCGGCTGCGCACCGTGGCCACCGAGCTGGACGACATCCAGGCGGGGGCCAAGGCCACGCCGTCCACCGCGCCGGCCGAGGTGCGGCTGCCGTTGCGCCGGGCGGCGGCGCTGTTGAACGAGACGGCCATCGAGCATCGCCGCGGCCGCGATTTCGACGCCGCCGAGGCCGCCATCGCCGGAGCGGCGCGGTTGGTGACGCTGGCCCGCGACGCCGCGGCCGCCGCCGGCCACAGCCGGCTGCTGGCCGAACGCGACGACGGCGTCAGCCTGGCCGCGCCCATTGCCGATCTGCGCCGCGAGTTGGCCGAGTTGCTGGACGGGCTGGAGAACCGGCTGGGCAGCGCCGCGCGCGAGGCCGCGCTGGTCGGCCGCGCCGGCGACATCCGCCGCCGGGCCGAGGCGCTGCTGTCGCAACAGGACGAGGTTATCGCCGGCCTGGAGCGCGACGCCGCCGCCGTCCGCGATCGGCTGGCCCATAGTTGGGAGGCCGCCCAGCAGCTATTGCCGTTGGCGGCCGACGACCCCCTGGCGCGCCGCTATGCCGCTCTGGCCGTCGCGGCCGGCGAGGCGCGCCGCAGCCCGACGGCCCTGGAAGCCTACCGGCACGACGCGGCCGACTTCGAGGCGGAGCTGGCCCCCTGGGTGACGCGCGTGCAGGCCGGGCGGCGGCGCGTGGCCGAATTGCGCGCCCGGTTGCCGGAGCAGATCGACGCCGCGATGCAACTGGCCGCGCCGTGGACGTGCCTGAAGGAGCACGTGGCCTTCATCCAACAGCGGGCGCTCGACTTCGAGACGGTGCAGCGCCAATTGGCCAAGGCCCGCCGCCGCCGCGAGGCCGGGCCGCCGCTCGACGAACTGGAAGACATCGAGCGCGAGGTGGCCGAACGCTTTACGCTGTTGGGCTACCAGGCCGACCGGTTGCGCTTTTTGGAGACGGGGTTGGGTGAGATCATTGCCCTGGCCGGCGAGGACAGCGACGGGCTGCCGCCCGACGACCCGGCGCTGGTCAGGCGCAACAAGGCGATCAAGCTCGTTGCCGGCTACACCCAGCAGGCCCACGCCGCGCAGAAGTACGAGGACGCCTCGCTGTCGCTGTCGCGCGCCGCCGACATGGCCGGCCGGGCCGCCCTCTAGCCCGGGGCGAGGGCCAGCAACAGGTACTCGGCGTAGAACAGCCCCCAGAGGACGAAGTATAGCCGCGCCATCGACGCCGGCCGCGCCGGATCGGTGCGCCGGCTGATGAGCCAGAAGACGGCCAGCAGGACGACGCGAGCGGCGACCAGGGCCACGGCCGCCGGGCCGGGCCGCGCCAGCAGCACGCCGATGGGCAGCAGGTAGAGGGCCGTCAGCAAGGCGCGGCCGACGGCAAAGGCCCGCCCCACGCCCCAGCGCACGGCGAACGAGCCGACGCCGTAGCGCCCGTCGCCGGCCCAGTCGGGGATGTCCTTGAACAGGGCGATGACCAGGCCGAAGCCAAAGAAGAATGGCAGGGCGACGAGGAAGGGCAGCGGCGCGCCCCGCAGACCGCCGGCAAAGGCGGTGTAGACGCCAACGTTGGCCACCAGGCCGCGGGCCAGGGCGATGCTGAGCGCGGCCGGCAGCGCCCGCTCCTTGAAGCGCGTCGGCGGCAGCGAGTAGGCCGTGCCGATGAACATGACCGCGGCCAGCGTCAGGGCCAGGGCCGCGCCCTGGGTGGCGGCCAGCAGCAGCGCCGCCGCCCCGCCCACCAGGACGATGGCGCGGGCTTGCCCGGCCGACAGCTCGCCGCTGGCCAGGGGCAGGGCGGGCTTGTTGAGCCGGTCGATGGCCACATCGGTCAGCTGGTTCAGGCCGACGACGTAGAGATTGGCCGCCAGACAGGCCGCCCAGGTGAGCAGCAGCGCCCCGACAGGAGCCGTGGCCGGGCCGCCCGCCAGCGCATACAGGCCGGCCACCTGCACGCTGGTCGCCGCGACGGTGTGCAGTCGCGTGAAGCGGGCCAGGGCGGCCGGGCGCACGGGCGCGGCCGCGGCCCGGTTAGCGGCCGTGTCTATCTCCTGCGCGACAACTACGGTATAATGTGCCCATGTCTTACACTGACCAGGAAGTGATCCAACGTATTCTGCGCGAGGCCCGGCATATCGCCGTCGTCGGGCTGACCGATGACCCGGCGCGGCCGAGCTATAGCGTGCCGGCCTATCTCCAGGCCAACGGCTATCATATCATTCCCGTCAACCCCACGCTGAGCGGCACGGTGTTGGGCGAGACGGTCTACGATTCGCTGGCCGACGTGCCGGGGCCGATCGACGTGGTGCAGATCTTCCGCCGCAGCGAGCACGTGGGGCCGATCGTGGAGGAGGCCATCGCCGCGGGGGCCAAGGCCGTGTGGATGCAACTGGGCATCAGCAACGAAGAAGCCGCGGCCGTGGCCCATGCCGCCGGGCTGGACGTGGTGATGAATCAGTGCATGAAGGTGCAGCACTCGCGCCTGAGCGGCGAGACGATGATCTAGAACTCGCGGCCGCGACGATCCCAGATCACCAGCAGCAGGATGATACCCAGCGCTATGGGCGTCAGCACAAAGAGCGCCGGAAATAGCTCAAATTCCATAAATCTCCTTTCTTCTCCCCTCGACTAACCAGGTCGGCATCTGGCCCTTGCCCTTGATGTCGATAATTCCGCGTGGGTGGCAAATGAAGTCGTCCTTGATGAGCGTGTAGGTGTGCTCGCTGACCTGAATGCAGTCGGGCAGGCCGGATGACTCCATGCGGCTGGCGACGTTGACGGGGTCGCCCCAGACGTCGTAGCTGAACTTGGCCCGGCCGATGACGCCGGCCATGATCGTGCCGCTGTTGATGCCGATGCGGTGACGGATGCGTGACGCATAGGGCGACGGCCACTGGCGCACGAAGGCGATCATCTCCAGGGCCGCATCGACCAGCGCGTGGGCGTGGTCGCTGCGGGGCGTGGGCACGCCGGCGACGACCATGTAGCCGTCGCCAATGGTGCGAATTTTCTCCAGGCCGTGGCGGGCGACGATGGAGTCGAAGGCGCTGTGGATGTCGTTGAGCAGATCGACGACGGTTTCCACGCCAAGCTCGGCCGACAGCGGCGTGAAGCCGGCGATGTCGGCGAAGAGGATGCTGGCGTCCTGGTAGCACTCGGCGATACGCTCCTCGCCCGCCTTCAGCCGCGCAGCGATGGACTGTGGCAGGACGTTGAGCAGTAGTTGCTCCGATTTGGCCTGTTCCAGCAGCAACAGGTTGCGCGAGCGGTCGCGCTGGCGCGTGGAAAAGGCCAGCAGCAGGAAGACGACGACCGACGGGCCGATGATGTTCATGATGAAGAACGTCGTCGTCAGGTTCATCGTTGGCGGCGCGGCCACGGCGAAGGGGGCCGGCAGCACGTCGCCGTCGATCAGCCCGGCGACGAGGACGAGGAGAGCGAAGGCCGCGAACCAGCCGCTGGCCTGTCGCCGCCCGGCGAAGAGCATAGCGCCGACGGGCGAGGTCAGCGACCAGAGGATGACGCCGCTGGAGTTGATGAAGCCGCCCAGAACGAGCATCAGCGCCCCGGGGAAGATCAGCGTGACCAGCAGCTGGGTGAAGCGGAAGAAGTGGTAGCGGCCGGTCAGGGCATAGTAGGCGATGCTGGCGAAGGAAAGCGCCGCGTAGAGGATGGGAATGGCCCCGGCCGTGACGGCGCCCATGTAGAGGTAGATCAGCCCCCACAGCAGGCTGAGCAGGGCCATGATCGTCGAGGAGGTGACGAGCAGGTCCTGGTGAAACTGTTCGCGCTCGGCGCGCTCCGACACGCGCATGGCGTCGGGCACAGCGAGCAGAGGGCCGGTGATGGTGTTCACGACCCCCAGTATAACCGATGCGCCGCTAAGAGGCAGTAGCCCAGGCTACAGCCGCGGCCGGCCGCTAGGCTTGGTGGGTGCGGCGCGGCGGGCGGCTGGGCTTCGGCGGCTCCGGCGGCCGCGCCATGCCGAAGCGCTCCTCCAGACGGCGGCTGATGATCTCCGGCGGCTTGATGTAGGTGCGGGCGTTGTACCACGCGCCGCTGATTTGCGTGTAGCGTTCGCCGTCGTGCTCGACGATGATGCGATTGTCGGCCATCCTCTTGTTGTGTCCCTGGGGCGCGCGATCCCCACCGCCGCGCCGCCACTATCCCCTTTGCCAATCCTGCCCTTTATGTTAAACGCTGGGCATTACAATCCGCATAACAATCAACCGGTGCGTCGCACTTTCCTGGGGTTGCGCCAGAAAGTGCCAGGCACTGCGGCGGCCGGTGCGTCGCACTTTCTGGAGTGCGTCGCACCTTCTTGGGGGTTGCGCCAGAAAGTGCCAGGCACTCAGGAAAGTGCCAGGCACTGCGGCGGCCGGTGCGTCGCACTTTCTGGAGTGCGTCGCACCTTCTTGGGGGGGTTGCGCCAGAAAGTGCCAGGCACTCAAGAAAGTGCCAGGCACTGCGGCAGGTGGTGCGTCGCACTTTCTTGGGGGGTTGGGCAAGAAAGTGCCAGGCACTCAAGAAAGTGCCAGGCACTGCGGCAGGTGATGCGTCGCACTTTCTTGGGGGGTTGGGCAAGAAAGTGCCAGGCACTCAAGAAAGTGCCAGGCACTGTGGCGGGTGGTGCGTCGCACTTTCTGGAGTGCGTCGCACCTTCTTGGGGGGGGTGCGCCAGAAAGTGCCAGGCACTCAGGAAAGTGCCAGGCACTGTGGCGGGTGGTGCGTCGCACTTTCTGGAGTGCGTCGCACCTTCCTGGGGGTTGGGCAAGAAAGTGCCGGGCACTGGTGGTTGAGAGTGGCCAGGACTAGGGGTATGCCGGCGGCGGGGGCAGGAGGAAGCCGGCGGCGGTAATGAGCACCACCCAATCGGCCGCCGGGTCGGCCGGCGGCAAGCCCAGGGCCAACGCCCCGTCCGTGGCCGTCAGGGCGACCGGCTCGCCACTGAACACACCGCGACGGGGGTCGTACCAGCGCAGGGTGTAGCCGCCGTCGGGCGCGGCCAGCGTCGCCGGCCAGGCGGCCGAGGGCAGGTAGACCGCGTAGACCTCGCCGGGCCGCGCCAGCACCTCGCCGCCGCCGTAGTCCTGCGCCTCGCCGCTCAGCAGCGCGTCGGCTGGAGCCATCAGCCAGAAGGGTGTGTTCTCCTCCAGGAAGCGGCGGGCATACAGCGCGTAGGCCCACATGCCGGCCCGCGTGCGGAAGTCCTCAACGTCTAGATCGCCGCCGACGGGCAGGGGGTGGTAGCCCAGATACCACTCCACGCCGCCCGCGCCGCTGAAAAAGGCGTCGTAGAGGACGGTTTTGCGTAGCGCCCCGGCGTTGTCGGGCGTCAGGCCCTCCTGCGCCGGACGGTTCTCGTCCAGTTCAACCACCCACGGCCGCCCCGCCCGCGCCGAGTTGGCCCGCCACGCCTCCACCAGCGCCCCAGCGTCGTCGATCTGGTACTGGATAGAGGTGATGGAGAATTCCGGGCAGCCGAGGATGCCCTCCAGCGGCCCAAACCAGTCGGCCGGGTTGTGGAGGCCGATGGGATGGCCGGCCCAGTCGAGCGCGCCCAGATAGCCGGCCAAAGCGATGGCCTCGTCATCGCTGAAAACGCTCTCCTCGCTCAGGTTCCACTTGATGGCCGGCAAGTCGGCGAAGCGGGCCACCAGCTCGCGGTAGAAAAGCCGGCGCGGCGCGCTGAGGATGTCGGCCACGACCTCGCCGCCGTCGAACCAGCGCCGGTTGGCCGGCTCGGTCTCGTTGAGCACCATGTGGAGGGCGATACCGCGCCGCTGGGCGTGCTCGAAGACGACGCGCCACTGGGCCAGCTTGCCGATGTCGTAGTGGGTCACGTCGTCGGGGGCCAGGAAGGGCCAGGTGTCGTTGCCATCGCCGCCGAGGTTCATGGGCAGGAAGTAGATGGCGTTGACGCCGGCATCGGCCAGGTAGTTGAGCGCACCGATAATGCCCTTGCCCTCGTCGGCCGCGCCGGGCAGCGTCGGGTCGCCCGGCCGCCAGTCGGCGACGTGGGCGGCGTAGCTGTGCAGGAAGGCGTTGGCGTCGCTGTCGGCCGTGTCCTCGAAGCCGCTATAGGCCAGGAAGTTCTCCGGGCTGTTCGTGCCCGTCTTCAGCCAGTAGGGGCCGTGGCGGAACTTGAGGAAGTGACCGCCGGCGTATTCCAGCCGTCCCAGGCCGAAGAAGCCGGGCGCGGTGGGGTCGGCCGGGGCCACGTCGAACGTGCCCGCCGCGCCGTCGAAGGCCAGAGGCGTGCCCGCGGCCGGGTCGAGGGCCACGGCCACGCCCGGCCCGGCGCGAAAGGAGGCGCACCAGCGCCAGCGGCCCGGCTCGTCGGCGGCAAAGCGGGCGGCCCACTGGTCGCCCGCGCCGCCGCCGCGGCCGTCGCCGGCAAAGAAGCCGGGCACGGTGGTGGCCTGGCCGGACGGGCCGACGAAGCGGACGGTCAGGCGGTAGTCGAGGAACGGGTTGGGGCCGGCGTCGGCCTCGGTGGCCGCCGGGCCGGCGAAGCGCAGCGTCAGCGGCTGCCAGACGGCTGGCTGGCCGTCGAGGACGGCCGCGCCGGGGCCGGCCGTGGGCGCACAGTTGAGCGCCGCGTCGCCGCCATCATAGCCGGAGGGCAGCGCGGGGGAGAAGGACAGGCCGCCGGTTGGGGTGGCGGTTGGCGCGGCGGCCGTGATGGACAGGGTCGCGGTCGCGGTCGCGGGGGTCGTGGCCGCCACGGGCGGCGTGGGCGTGGGCGGCGCGACGGCCGGCGGCCGGCTGCGTGACCACAGCCAGATCGCCGCGCCTATCAACACCAGCCCGCTGACCAACAGGACAAGCGCGGCGGCGCGGCGGCGGGCAGGGCGGGGCGAAGAAGTCATTAACGGTGGGCTAACGGCGAATGACCAGGTTGACCTCAGCGCCCGTGGAGCAGTCGCCGGTGGCGTTGTCGCCGGTGCAGGCGATGGCGGTCAGCGTGTGGTTGCCCAGCATCTGTGACCAGTCCCAGTCGTCGTAGGCGTCGCCGTTCTGGTCGCCGCCCATGTAGTAGGGGGCGACGTTCTCGATGCAGTTGCCGTGGGAACAGAACGGTTGGCCGTCGAGCAGGAACGTGATGCTCTCGACGGCCGGGTCGTCGACCTGGGCCAGCACCGTCAGGTGGTTGCGGCCCACTTCGCTCAGATCGACCGTGTCGCCGGCTTGCAGGGCGCGGAGGACGCGCCCGTTGGCCGGGTTGACCAGCAACAGGGTGATGATGGACGAGGACCGGATCGCCGTTGGGGACGGGTCGGGCGTGGCCACGCTGGTTGTGGGGGAGGGCGGGGGCACGGGTGTCGGGGCCAGCGCGGACGTGGGCGAGGGCAGGACGACCGGCAACGACGTTGGCACGACGGGCGTGTCCGTCGCGGCGGCCGGGAGGTTGCCGGCGGCGGTGACGGTGGCGGCGTCTGCTGTGGCGGCCTCGGCCGTCGCCAGGGCAACGCCGGCGATGGGTTCCTCGACCGGGCGCGTGCGCAGGAAGAAGACGACGGCGGCCACGGCGATGGCCAGCGCCCCCAGCAGCAGCAGGGCGGCCAGCGGGCCGGTCAGCGCCAGCGGCCGCCGATCCGGATGTGGCGGCGGCATAGGCGGGGGCGGCAGCGGTTGCCAGATGGGCGGCACATAGGCGGGCAGACGGCCGGTGGACACGCCGCAGTGAGGGCAGGTGCCGCACGTCGTCCAGCCCTCGAGGTGGATGGGGTCGCTGTCGGGCCGGAAGTCGCAGATAACGACCTGGTCGCCCGGCCGCAGCGGCTCGCCGGTGATGGGGCAGCAGCGGCCGAGCACAACCGGCGGCGAAGTGGCGTCCAGGGTGGCCTGGTGGTGACCGTTCGGAAAGGTGAAGCTACTCATGGCACGGTCACGATGATACTCAATTCGCGGGTGGCGGTCTAGGCCGCGGCCAACCTCCGGGAATCGCCCGTGTAAGACGATTGTATATTTTCATGACGCAATGTGTTATAATGTCCTCACAACGCGGCTTTGGTCGCACGATATCCTGTGGTGCGCGCCCGGCCTAAGCCACCGGGGGCAAAGGAAGCGCAACATGAGTGTTCAACTGACCGGCAGTAGAGGTCTCGACGGCACAACGGCGATGCCCAACCCCGTCTATGATTATGTCATCATCGGTTCGGGCTTCGGCGGCAGTGTCTCCGCCTGGCGACTGACGGAGAAGGGCTACTCGGTGCTGGTCATCGAGCGCGGCAAGCGCTGGTCGGCCGAGACCTTCCCCAAGACGAACTGGAACGTGTTCGACTACCTGTGGATGCCGGCGCTGCGCTGCTTCGGGCCACAGGGGCTGAACTTCTTCAAGGACATCTGGCTGCTCAACGGCTCCGGCGTGGGCGGCGGCTCGCTCATCTACGCCAGCACCCACCGCATCCCGCCGCGCCGCTTCTTCGAGGCGGCCGAGTGGCGCGGCTTGGCCGACTGGGAAGAGGAGCTGATGCCCCACTACCACACCGCCAACCGGATGCTGGGCACGGCCACCAACCCCTGCTTCTGGCCGGCCGACCACACGTTGAAGGCCATCGCCGATGAATTGGGCCAGGGCGATACCTTCGAGGCCACCGGCGTGGGCATCTACTTCGGCGAGCGCGCCGTCACTGTAGCCGACCCTTACTTTGACGGCGACGGCCCGACACGCTCCGGCTGCATCCACTGCGGCGGCTGCATGGTCGGTTGCCGCCACAACGCCAAGAACACGCTGGACAAGAACTACCTCTATCTGGCCGAGCGCTACGGGGCCGAAGTGCTGCCGGAGCGCAATGCCCGCGTCATCCGGCCGCTCTATGGGGCGCAGCCCGACGGCGCGCGCTACCAGGTGGACTACGAGAAGATCACCGACTGGGGCCGCAAACGGCAAGGGACGGCGCGGGCGCGCAATGTCATCGTCGCCGCCGGCGTCGTGGGCACGGTGGAGCTATTGCTGAAGTGCCGCGACGAGGACCAGACGCTGCCGCGGCTGTCGCCCATGCTGGGCGAGCACGTGCGCAGCAACAGCGAGGCGCTGATGGGCGTCACCGCCCGCGACCGCCAGCAGGACTTCTCCGAGGGTGTGGCCATCAGCTCCCACTTCTGGGCCGACGAGGTCACCAGCGTCGAGCCGTGCCGCTATCCGCCGGGATCGTCGTTCATGCGCAGCCTCATCTGGCCGCTGGAAGGCTATGGCACGGAGGGGAGCACGTTTGCCGGGCGGCTATGGGCCTCGCTGCGGCACCTCATCCGCAAGCCGGGCGACTTCCTGCACACGCGCCTGCTGCCCCATTGGTCTGAACGGGACACGGTGCTGCTGATCATGCAGACCGTCGAGAACAAGATGGCCTTCCGCCGCGGCCGGACGCTGACCGTCGGCGGCCGCAAGGGCATCTACACCGCTCGCGACCCCGAAGACCCCATCCCCGCCTGTGTGGACGCCGGCAGCGACGTAACCCGCCGCTTTGCCGAGCGGGTGGACGGCGTGCCCTGGGTCGGGCTGAACGACCTGTTGGGCATCCCCAACACGGCCCACATCCTCGGCGGCTGCCCCATCGGCGCCGACGAGCAGAGCGGCGTGGTCGATATCCATCAGCAGGCGTTCAACTATCCCGGCCTCTACGTGGCCGACGGCTCGGTGGTGCCGACCAACCTGGGCGTCAACCCCAGCCTGACCATCGCCGCCATGACCGAGCGGGCCATGAGCTTCATCCCCGCGCGGGCGGAGGCGGAGGCGAGTGAGCCGCTGCCCTATCCGCATGGCGTGACCGTGGACGGCAAGGCCATCGCCGCCCCAGCGGCCGCCAACGGCAACGGCGCGGACGCCGGCTGGCGACGTTACGCCCCGCTGGCGGCGCTGTTGCTGCCGCTGCTGCCACTGTTGTTGGCCCTGTTCGCGTTCATGCGCAAGAAGTAGACGAAGAGGCCCGCTGGGCCGCGGCGCGGGCAATGACACGAGGGAACTATGGACCCGAGAAGCGATTGCATCGACTTTATCAACCCGGCGACGGGCGAGAAGTTTGGCGAAGTGCGCATGACGACCGAGGAGGAGGTCATGCTGGCCCGGCGCGAGATGGCCGCGGCGCAGTCCACCTGGGCGGCCAAGCCGGTGAAGGAGCGGGCGCGCATCGTCAAGCAGTTCCAGCGCGTGGTCATCGACGCGGCCGACGAGCTGACGGCCATCGTCAACCAGGACCACGGCAAAAGCCGCGGCGATGCGCTGCACGAGATCGTCATGACCGTGGACAAGATCCACCAGTACGCCCGCCTGTCGCCCAAGTGGCTGGGGCGCAAGCGCATCCCGCCGGGCATCTACTTCTTCCGCCGCTACTACACCGAGCGCGTGCCCTTTGGCGTCGTCGGCATCATCGGGCCGTGGAACTACCCCATCGACCTGATGCTGCCGCCCATCATCGCCGCGCTGTTGGCGGGCAATACCGTCGTGGTCAAGCCGTCGGAGGTGGCCGCGGCGACGGGCGTGAAGCTGGAGGAGCTATTCCGCCGCGTGCCGGAGCTGACGCCGTTCGTGCGTTTTGTCCACGGCGACGGCCGCGTCGGCGCGGCGCTGGTGCGCAGCAAGCCCGACCTGCTCTTTTTGACCGGCTCGGTGAAGACGGGCCAAATCGTGGCCAGAGCGGCGGCCGAGAATATGACGCCCTTCCTCTATGAACTGGGTGGCAAGGACGCGATGCTCGTGCTGGAGGACGCCGACATCAAGGCGGCGGCCCAATGGGGCGTGTGGGGCGCGTTCTATACCACCGGGCAGGCCTGCGTCTCGGTCGAGCGCGTCTATGTCCACCACAAGGTCTACGACGCCTTCGTGGCCGCGGTGCTGGAGGAGACGGCCAAGTTCAGCGTCGGCTACTCGGCCGACATCGACAACCCCTACCGCATGGGGCCGCTGACGTTCCAGCGCCAGTGCGACATCGTCAACAGCCAGCTGGCCGACGCCATCGACAAGGGCGCGCGCGTGCTCATGGGCGGCCGGCAGACGGGCATGTTCATCGAGCCGACGGTGCTGGTCGATGTTGACCACACCATGAAGCTCATGACCGAGGAGACGTTTGGCCCGCTGCTGCCGATCATGAAGGTCTTTGACGATACCCACGCCATCCAGATGGCCAACCACAGCGATATGGGTCTGAGCGCCTATGTCTGGAGCCGCGACCTGAACCACGCCAAGCGCGTGGCCGAGCAGTTGCAGGTCGGCGTGGCCAACATCAACGACACCATGTCCCATTACCCGGTGTCGCTGCTGCCGTTTGGCGGCGTGAAGCTGTCGGGCAACGCGCGCACCCACGGCGCGGGCGAGGTGACACAGTTCACCCACACCAAGAGCTACGCCGTCGGCGCGCCGCCACACCCGCTGGACCCGGCGACGATGGTGCGCTATCCCGGCCACTACCGGCTGGGCAAGGCCATTCTGGGGCTGTTCTTCGGCGTCACGCCGCAGCAGCGCGTCGAGCCGATGCTGGACTATCTGAACCACGATCCCCAGGGGCAGGCCGTGACACGGGCGGCCGCCGGGGTGGGCGTGGCGTCGCTGGTCGGCCTGGGCCTGACGGCGCTGATTCGCGCCAGGAAGTGAGCGCGGAGCCACGGCCGCAGTTGTGGCCGTCAGTAAGTAAGGGGAGCCAATTTATGCATGTCCTGATCGCGGAAGCGCGGGCGTCCACGCGGGCGGCGCTACGCGCCTTGCTGGAACACGATCCGCTCTGTGAACGCATCATCGAAGCCACCGACGCGCAGAGCGTGCTGACGGCGCTGGGCGAAGACCCCGACCTGCTGCTGCTCGACTGGGCGCTGCCGGGCTTGCCGGCCGCGGCCGTCGTCGCCCGCGTGCGCACGGTGCGGCCGAACCTGGTCATCATCGCCCTGGGCCACCACGCGGCCACGCGCCGCGCGGCGCTGGAGGTTGGGGCGGACTGCTTCATCGACACCAACCAGCCGCCGACCGACCTGCTCGCCCTGCTGAACACGCTCTGCTCGCCCGCGGCCGCGCGGCTGAGCAAAATGGAACACGGCTGACACGGCTGACCGGTGTCACCCGCGTTCTAACCCGGCCGTGGTATACTCGCCAGCGATGGCGACCCGCGACCGCGCCCCGACCGCCCTGCCCCTGGCCACGGCCATCACCCTCCTGGCCGCGCTGCTGCGTTTCCTCTATCTGGGTCACGATAGCCTCTGGTTCGACGAGGTGCTGACGCGGGCCACGGCCGTCGCCAGTCTGTCCTCGCCCGCGGCGGCCCTGGCCGTGCGCGACCACGTGCCGCTGCTCTACTGGCTGACGGCGCTCGTTCTGCGGGTGTTGCCGGAGCACGAAGTGACGTTGCGGCTCGTCTCGGCGCTGGCGGGCGTGCTGGCCGTGCCGTTGTTGCTGGCCCTCGGCCGGGCCGCGCGGCGGCCGGCGGCGGGGCGTTGGGCGGCGCTGCTGCTGGCCGTGTCCCCCTTCCACATTCGCTATTCACAGGAAGCGCGCCACTATGCCCTGCTGCTGCTGTTCTCGCTGCTGGCCCTCTACTGGCTCTACCGGGCGCTGGACGCGGGCGCGCGGGCCGACGGCCGCGCCGGCCGCTACTGGCTGGCCTTCGCCGCGGCGACCGTGGCCAATCTGCTGACCCACTATAGCGCCTGGCTCTGGCTGGTTGGGCAGGCCCTGGCGGTGGCCCTGTGGCTGGCCTGGCGAGCGCGGCAGGGGGATCGCCGCGCCGGGCTGGCCGCGCTGCCGGCGGCGCTGGTCATCGGCACGGCCCTGCTGCTCCTGCTCGGCCGGGCCGCGGACGCCCTGCGAGCCAACACCGGTGGCGCGGCGGGCACGACCTCGGCCGCGGCGCTGACGGTCTGGTTGCGGGCGCTATGGCTGGAGTTCGGTTTCTTCCGCCCCTTGCCGGCCGCGGCGCTGTTGGCTGCGGCCGTTGTGGGGGCGGTGGCGTTGCGGCGGCGGCCGCGCCTGGGCGGGCTGCTGGCCGTCTGCGCCGTCGTGCCCGTGGCCCTCATCCAGGCGCTGGCCATTACCCGCTTTGCCCTGCCGAAGTACGTCATCTATCTGCTGCCGGTTTACCTGTTCGCTGCCGGGGCGGGCCTGGATGTGGCGCTGGGTCTGGCGAGGCGGCCGCGGACGCGGGCGGTTGCCGGCGCGGCCGTGGCCGTGGCCGTCGTGCTGGCGGCGTTGCCGGCCGTGGCCGCCGAGTATCGCCAGATGGTCCACGACTGGCGCGGCGCGGCGGCGCAGTTGGGGCCGGCCGCGCCGGGCGATGTCGTTCTGACCATCGCCCTCGACACCGGTGGCGGCTTCAACGCCGCCGGCGTCGTCGCTCCCATCTACCTCGATCCCGGCTACCGGCTGCTGGACGGCAACCACCTGACGGCGGCCGACCTGGCGGCGCTGGCCGGGCAGCGCGGGCGCGTGTCGGCCCTGGCGCTGAACCTCTACGCGCCGGTCGTGGCCGGCGCCGGGGCCGGCTGGGTGGCCAGCCACCACGTCGATTCGCTCTTCGCGCTACGACGGGTGGACGCGGCCGGCGCCATTGGCGACGGCGTGCTCGACCAGCTGGCGGCCCTCTACGCCCAGCTCATCCCCCAGGCCATCCCACCGGCGCAGTGCGCCCTCTGGCCCATCTTGGCGCAGACGCAGCTGGCCCGCGGCGACACGACGGCCGCGGCCGAGGCGCTGGCCGCCCGCGCGCCCGGCTGCCCGGCCGACGCTGCCGCCCGCGAGGCCCAGACGGCCGTGTTGCGCGCCCAACTGGCCGCCGCCCAGGCCGCGGGCGACGCCACCGCGGCCGACCGTGCCGCCGCGGCCCTGCTGTCCCTCGACCCCGGCGACGCCGGCGCGCTGGCCACGCTGACGGTCGTCGATGTGCTGGCCTGGCTGGGCGACGGGCGGCTGGACGTGCGCGCCGGCGGCTCGCCGGAGCCGGTGGAGGCGCGGCGCTTCGTGATGCCCGACAGTGGCGAGGCTGGCGACGTGGTGTTCGCCCACCCGCCGGCGGCCGTGGCCTTCACGACGACGCTGCCCGACGCGCCGGCCGTTCTGCGCTTCCGCGCCGCGCTCGACCCGCAGAGCTGGGGCTGGGGCGGCGACGGGGTGACGTTCGTCGTCACGGCCCAGCCCGCCGGCGCGCCGGCGCGCGAACTCTACCGGGCGCACCTGGCCAACGACGCCGAGGGGCGCGGCTGGCAGGCCGTCGCGCTGCCCCTCGACGCCTTTGCCGGGCAGACGGTGACGATCACCCTGGCCACCGAAACCGGCCCGGCCGGCGATGGTACGGGCGACTGGGCGGGGTGGGGCGCGCCGCGGGTGGTGCGACGAATCGACTAGTTCTTGGCCGTGAAGGGCACGAAGGTGACGCCGTTCGCATCGAGCACCTGAATCTGCACGTCACTGGCCGCGGAGGCGGACAACCCCGCGCCGCGCGGCGCAATTGCCCAGCTTGGCGACCAGACCAGCCGCCAGACCCATACCCCGCCCGATGGTTACACCGCCGGCGGCCAGATATCGGCCACGCCCGCGCCGGCCGTATCGATATCGTTGCGAGCCACGTCGAAGGCGCCGCTGTCGGACAGGGCCTCAGCCCTGGCCGCCGGCTCGGCGTCGGGCACGGGCTTCATTTCCTCGTCCGGCCGCACGGCGATGCCCGGCGTCATCTGCGTGTCGGGGCTAATCATCCTGGCCGCCGTGTCCGGGTCGATGAGGATCTCGATCTCCTCCTCGTCGGTCAGCGTGTCCGGCGCATCGGCGGCCATCAGGCCGCGCGCCTGCCCGCCAAGCGTCTCGGCGTGCTCGACGACCCGCGATGTGGCTCCGGCCAGGCGTCCCTCGGCCTCGTTGGCCAGGATGGTCGCCGCCCCGGAGAGGTTGCCCGCCTGCAACTGCTTCATGAAGTCGGTCTCGCGGGCGAACGGCTCGGTCTGGACGTGCGCGCCCAGTCCCTTGACCACGCCCAGCAGCCGGTCGACGGCGCTGTCGCTGACGATGGCCACGGCCGCCCCGGTGGAAGCGTCCAGCGCCCGGCCGATAGCCTCCAGGCGCGGGTCGGGGATGCCCGTGTCGAGCTTTTTGGCCGCCACGCCGCCCAACAGCGCGCCCAACGCGGCCGAGCTGAAGATGCCCCGCTTGCGGCTGAGCAGGCCGACCAGCCCGCCGGCCAGCGCGCCCGCGGCCGCGCCCTGTTTGCCGCCCAGGTCGGCCGTCTCGCGGATGGTTAGCTCGCCGCCGGCGTCCTTGCCCACATAGGCGGCGGCGGGCATGTTGGCGTAGTCGTCGCGAAAGGTCAGCAGCAGGCGGTTGACGGCCTGGGCGGCTTTCGTTTCGTCGTCGAAGGCAGCGATGATGAGTTGGAAACCAGTTTGTTCGCTCATGTGTCTCCTTCTTATCTGGTGTGATTCGTTGTGGCTATTCTGATTGGGCCAGTATAGCACAAAGCCCGGCAGGGCCGTGGCGCGATTCTCCGAATCGCATTCCGTGGCGCGCCACAGGGCCACAGCCTACGGCTGCCAATCGGGCGAGAACACGTCGAGCGTCTCGTCGATGGGCGTGACGTGGCTGCCGTCGGCCGCGGCGCGGAAGAGGCCGCCGCCGGCACCGACGAAGACGAGTTGCGTGCCATCGGGCGACCAGCGGCCCATCGTCGCATTGGCCAGCAGCAGCGTCGGTTCGCCGCCGCCGGCGGGCATGGTCATCAGCGCTTGCGTATGAGCGCTGGTCTGCGTCGAGAAGAGGATGCGCGTGCCGTCCGGCGACCAGGCCGGCGAGCCATGGTGCATGTCATCGTCCGTGAGCATGACGACATTGCCGCTCGTAGCGCCGACGATGGCCAATTGCAGCCACCCGCCGTCCCGGCCGTCGTGGACAAAAAGCAGCTTTGTGCCGTCGGGCGACCAGCGCGGCTCTTGCGGCCGGCCAGACATGGTCAGCGTGCGGTTGACCAGCCCGCTGCCGTCCAGGTTGACCACGTAAACGTCATCGCGGGTGTAGTTTTTCGTCCAGGCGACGAAGGCCAGCCGCGTGCCATCGGGCGACCAGGCGGGCGAACTCGGGTCGCGCACATCGGCCAGCGGCACGACGCGCCGGTCGCCGCCGGCGACGTTGGTTGTGACGAGCAGTGGGTTCTGGCCCGGGCTGCTCTCCGTAAAGGCCAGTCGTGTGCCATCGGGCGACCAGGCGGGAGGGCCTTCGCTCACCTCCGTGTTGGTGGTCAGGTGTCGCTTGCCGGTGCCATTGGGCCGGATCAGGGAGATGGCGAAGCGCCCGCTTTCTTCGTAGGTGTTATAGGCGATCAGGCCGTCGGGGCTTTCCAGACCTGGCGAGGCGATGATGGGCGCGTAGATGGCGTGGCCGGTGGTCGCGCCGGGTTGCCAGTAGGCATAGACGCGGCCCTGCTCTTCAACATTCAGCTTGGCCAGGTAGGGCGCGCCGGCCAGCAAATGGGTCTCGCTGAGCGCCAGGTGCCAGCCGAAGTCCGTATCGGCCGGGCCGTCGGGCGATTCGATGGGTTCACCGGCCGTCCACGTGGCTCCGTCGCGCGTGTAGGGGTAGAGCCGGTCGGTGGCGCCCTCCGGCGGCGCGCTGGGCCAGCCCAGCACCAGTTGATCGCCGGCCAGGGCGACGGTGCGGATGCCAAACGAGCCGGTGGCGTCGCCTTCCGGCTCCAGGCGGTCGGTCTGTGTCCAGGTGTCGCCGGCGCGGCTGAAAACGTAGGCGTAGCCGTGGAGAGTTGGCGCCAGCCCATAGGCCTGGCAGGCGGCCACGACCGCCGTTGTGCCGTCGAAGGCGATGTCACAGCCGAAGTTGTCGCCGCGGCGGCCGTCGTCGGGCGACAGCGTGCCCGCCGGCGACCAGACGCCACCGTGGCGGGCGAAAACGTAGACAATGCCCTTTGTGAAGGCCGCGTTCGCGTCACAACAATCAATGCCCGGCGCGCCGACCAGGGCCAGGTCGCCGGCCACGGCCACTCCTTCGCCGAAATCATGATTGACGGTTGGGTCAGGGCTATCGAACTTGACCGGCCCATCCCAGCCGCCGGCGCGGCGAGTGTAGAAGTAGACGGCCTCATGGCCCAAGTCGTCATAGGGCGCGCTGACAACGAGCGTCTGGCCGTCAAAGGCGAGGCTGGCGCCGAATAAGTTGTTGCTGACCAGATCGGCCGGCATCAGCTTGGTCTGTTGGCTCCACGTCGCGCCGCTGCCGGTATAGATGTAGACCGCGCCCACCCCGTACCCGAAATCGGGATCGCCCGGCTTGCCGCGACGCGCGCTAACGGCCCCGACGGCCAGGACGTTGCCCACGAGCACGGCCGAGTTGCCGAAGCTGTCGCCGTGTTGCCCATCGTTGGCCGTCAGCCGCGTTCGCTCGACCCAGGCCGTGCCGTTGTGGGTGAAGACGTAAGCCGCGCCGGGACGCGCGTCCGGGGCGCTCGGCCAACCGGGCGCACCGGCGATGGCCGTATTGCCGTCAATAGCGACGGCCGCGCCGAAATGGTGCAACGCGCCGCCATCGGCGGCAGTGAGGCTGCCGGCCGGCGACCACTCGTCAACCGGCGCGGCCTGGCCGCCCACGACGGGCAGCAACAGGGACAACAAAAGGATCAGGAAAAGGGGTAGGAAACGCCTGGCAAACATGGTGGCTCCTGTGGTTGAGGCGTTAAGAGGATCGCGAGCGGCTCCCGCTCAAGAACTATGATACCACAAGTGGGCCGTCCAGATTATGAGCAGTTGCCCGCCGGCTTGACGGCGCGCTGAGCCGCCTGCTATACTGCTCCCGGCATCGCGGCCCAGGTGACCGGTTGCCGCAATCATCTATTAGACGACTTACGAACATCGGCTGGGAGTGCGACTTGGCTCGGTGAAGTCCCAAGGAGTATTCTCAGTGAAGTTTCAGGACTTTTCTCTCGACGCACGGATCGAGGCCGGCATCTTGGATGCTGGCTACGTGACGCCGACCCCCATTCAGGAACAAGCCATCCCCCTCGTGCTCGAAGGGCGCGACGTGCTGGGCCTGGCCCAGACGGGCACGGGCAAGACGGCCGCTTTCATGCTGCCTATCTTGCAGCGCCTGACGCGCGGGCCGCTACGGCGGACGCGTGTGCTCATCATCGCCCCGACGCGAGAGCTGGCCGAACAGATTCATCAGACGGCCGTCGTGCTGGGCCGGCAGACCAAGGCCCGCAGCGCCGCGATCTATGGCGGCGTGGGCAAGGGGCCGCAACTGGCCGCGCTGCAGCGGGGCACGGAGATCATCGTCGCCTGCCCCGGCCGCCTGCTCGACCATATCCACGCCGGCGATGTGGACCTGTCCGGCATCGAAGTGCTCGTCCTCGACGAGGCCGACCGCATGCTCGACATGGGCTTCCTGCCCGACATCCGCCGCATCCTCAAACACGTGCCCGCCCAGCGGCAGTCGATGCTCTTCTCGGCCACCATGCCCAGCGACATTCGCGCCCTGGCCGACAGCATCCTGACCGACCCGGTCACGGTGCAGGTGGACATGAGAGCCCCCGCCAAGACCGTCTCCCACGCCCTCTACCCGGTGCCGGAGACGCTGAAGAACAAGCTGCTGCACGCCCTGCTGGAGCAAACGGCCATGTCGCGCGTGCTGGTCTTCACGCGTACCAAGCACCGCGCCAAGCGGCTGGCGCTGGACCTGAGCAAGCAGGGCTACCGCGTGGCGGCGATACAGGGTAACCTGTCGCAGAATCGCCGGCAGGAGGCCATGGACGGCTTCCGCGGCGGCAAGTATGACATCCTCGTGGCCACCGACATCGCCGCGCGGGGTATCGACGTGAATGAGATTTCCCACGTGGTGAATTACGACATGCCCGATACGGTCGATGCCTACACCCACCGCATCGGCCGCACCGGCCGCGCCGAGGCCACGGGCGAGGCGGTCACGTTCGCCGTGCAGGATGACGAGACGCTGGTGCGCGACATTGAGCGCGTCTTGGGCAAGCCCATCGAGCGCCGGCGGCTGGAGGGCTTCGACTACGGCAGCTTCGCGCCGGAGAGCCAGCGGCCCGCGCCGAAGAAGAGTCTCTACCGCTCGCGTGGTTTCCGGGGGCAGGAGCGCGGCGGGCTGCCGGCGCAATCGCGACGCTTGTAGGCCGGAAGGCGCGCCCACGGCTTCGGGGCGCATGTTGAGATAGGCGACCGCGGCTTTCGCCCCTTGCCGTTTTAGCCTATAATCATGGCCCGACGATACCAGACATACGGAGGCGCATCTTTTGACTAGCAAATCCCGTGTGTGGCGGCTGGGTATTTTGGTTCTAACCTTTCTGGGGTTGGGGGCCATGCCCGTGGCCGCCCGCGCAGACGAAATGCCCGTGCCGAGCCTATGGTACAGTCCGTTGGAGATTCACTTCGGCTCCGTGCCCGTCAACGGCCGCGCCGAGCGTCAGGTCGATGTCCACAATCTGGGCACGGCGCCGATGACGCTCAGCGGCGGTCAGGTCAATAAGCCCTTCGGCATCGACTATGACACCTGCGGTGGGGTGGTGGACGCTGGCGAGTCGTGCCATCTGATCTTCTCGTTCGCGCCCACGGCCGCGGGCGACTTCACCGCCGAGGCCAACGGTGGCAGCGACGCCGGCCCGTGGCGCGTGGTGTTGCGCGGCCGCACCGCCGCGCCGGAGATCACCGTCAGCCCGCGCTCGCTAGACTTCGGCCGTGGCCTGGTGGGCAGCGATTTCGCGCCCCAGGTGGTCGTCGTCACCAACATCGGTGGTGTGGCGGTGGGTGGCTTCCGGGCGGGTTCGGTCGCCGTGCCCTTCACCGGTGGCCTGGGCCAATGCGCCGCCGGCCTGCAACCCGGCCAGTCATGTCACATGACCTTCGATTTCGCCGCCACCAGTGCCGGCGTCTTTGACGAAGTCTGGACGGCCCAGACCGACGCCGGCCCCATCGAGATCGAGCTACGGGGCAGCACCTACACCGGCATCGCCGGCACGGGCCAGGGCGTGACGCCGCGGGCCATCGACTTCGGGCCGGTGCGCGTCGGCGACACGGTCCGGCAGACGATCACCTTCCGCAACTTCGACCCCTCGATTCCCATTGTCAATTGGGATTACTCCTGGATTACCGACGACCCATACATCGACTTCGACGATCAGAGCAACTGCGGCGAATCGCTGCCCGGGCTGGCTGAGTGTCAGCTGACTATTCGCTACCGGCCGAGAGACTTCGGCGATGACCACGTCGTTTTCCACGTGTTGAACAGCCAGGGCATCGTCGATATCGACCTCTGGGGCCAGGGCGCGGCGGCCGAAATCGTCGCCGATTCGCCGGCCATCGACCTCGGTATGCCCACGGACGGGCGCACGAGCGAACAGGTGGTGCGCTTCACCAACCTGGGCCACGGGCCGGCGGACGTGTTGGGCCTGGAAAGCGCGCCGTCGTTCACCATCAGTGATAGCGATTGCGGCGACGTGCTGTCTCCGGGGCAGAGCTGTCGGGCGTGGGTGCGGTTCGACCCCAACGGCTACGGCCGGCGCGAAGAGCAGATCGCCCTGCTGACCGGCGCCGCGCCCGTGCCCGTGCGCGTTGTCGGCGGGCTGCTGACGCCGCAATTGTCCGTCACCTTCACGCCGCGCACGGTCGAGCTGGGCGATCTGGCCCACCTGCAACTGACCTTCAGCAACGGCAACCCGGCCCAGGCGCTGTTCGACCTGGGGCTGGACGGCCACCTGCCCAACGGGCTGGCGCTGCTGGACGGGCCGCCAGAGGCGTCGGCCACTTGCGGCGGGCCGACCCTGACCCGGGGTGGCAACGGCACGGAGTTCGCCCTGGCCGGCATGACGCTGGCTGCCGGCAAGACCTGCACGGTCGATCTGGCGGTGCGGGCAGTGCTGGGTGGCCAGTGGCGCTTTGACTCGGCCGCCCATAGCCATGCCGGGCCGAGCCAGGTGAGCGGCGATAGCCTGGCGGTCACCGTGGACGAGAACCAGTTCACCTATCGGCTGTTCCTGCCCTCTTTGCTGGGGCCGGCTAACTGAGCGGCGGGGGATGACGATGCAGATTGATGTGTTTTCCGATACCGTTTGTCCCTGGTGTCGCATCGGCAAGCGCCATCTGGAGTTGGCCCTGGCCAGCTGGGACGGGGCCGAGCCGGTTGCCGTCCGCTACCGCAGCTTCTTCCTCGACCCGACGATCCCGCCGGAGGGGTACGACTTCCCCGCCCATCTGCTGGCCAAAGGCGGCGGGCAGATGACGCTGGAGGACTTCTTCGCCGCGCCGCGTGAACGGGGCGCGGCCGTGGGCCTATCCTTCAACTTCGAGGCCATCCAGCGCGCGCCCAACACCCTGCTGTCCCACCGGCTGGTCTATCTGGCCCCGCCGGCGCAACGCGGGGCGGTACTCGACGCGCTCTACGAGGCCTACTTTGCCCGTGGCGAAGACATCGGCGACCCGGCGACGCTGGTTGCGGTGGCCGAGCGGGCCGGACTGGACGGGCCGGCCGTGGCCGCGCAACTGGCCACCGACGCCGGCACGGCCGAAGTCTTGGCCGACGTGGAATTCGCCCGGCAGGTGGGCATCCGCGGCGTGCCCTTCTTCATCTTCAACGACCGCCTGGCCTTCAGCGGGGCGCAACCGCCGGACGTTATCCGGCGCGTCTTGCAACAGGCGGCGGCGGAGGGGAGCCGGGGAACAGGTTAACGGCCACCCATTTAGCCGGCGGCCGTGGCTAAACTGTGGTACAATGGACAGAAGTTGACGGGGCGCATCGCGAACGTCAGCGCCTTCCTCTGCCCCGTCCCCATAGTTAAGGAGTAGATTCAAATAATGGATAAGAAAACCCTGATCGATCACATGAACCAGGACCTGGCCTCGGAACTGTCGGCCATCATCCAGTACATCACTTACTCTGCCAAAGTGACCGGCCCCTATCGGCCGCAGCTGGAGCAGTTCTTCCTGGCCGAAGTGCCCGACGAGCAGGGGCACGCCCAATTCCTGTCGAACAAGATCGTCGCCCTGGGCGGCGAGCCGACGACGATGCCCAACCCGGTGCCCCCGGCCAAGACCAACCGCGAGATGCTGCAAGCCGTGCTGGCGGCCGAGAGCGAAGCCGTGCGCGGCTATACCACCCGCGCCGAAGAGGCCGACGCTTATGGTGATATCGGCCTGAAGGTGCAGCTGGAAGACATGATCCGCGACGAGACCAACCACCGCGAGGAGGTCGATCGCATTCTGCGCGATTGGCCGCTGTAGTCGTTATCAGGAGCCGGTGGCCAGTGGGCAGCGCTCTCTGGCCACCCGGCTTTTGAGTGTGGTCTTGAATAGCGCGGCGGGGGCGCGGCCCAGATGGCCGGCGGATGGAGCAGGTCGTCCTGTTGGCGATGACCCTGTCACTTGACTTTCAGGGCTTTTCTAGAGTCACCCCCGGCGCACCGACCTGACAGGTAGTCGCCAGACCACTTTGGCAAAGCCCTGTTTTTGCCTTCAACCCCCTTGCTTCTGGCCGCGTCTCTGCTATACTGATTTTCCAGTGTGCACGAGGCGCGACAGACTGGGGGCGACGCGAGGCGTCGCGATAACGAGCAAAGCCGCCGGCGACAAGCTGGCCGGCAACCCTATTCTTGATCCCCCATTGCCCGATCCGACCGGATCGGGCTTTTTTTTGCCTGCCGGTGGTCGCGCCGATCCCCGCCCCACGGACAAACGCCATGCCTGACCTGACCCTGCCCGGACTGATCGATGTCCACACCCACCTGCGCGTGCCCGGCGGCGCGCACAAGGAAGATTTCGCCACGGGCACGGCCGCGGCGCTGGCCGGCGGCATCACCCTGGTGCTGGCCATGCCCAACACCAACCCGCCGCTGACCACACCCGACGCGCTGGCCGCGGCCCGCCGCGCCGCCGCGGCCGATGTTCGCTGCGACGTGGGCCTGTTTGCCGGGGCCGCCCCGGCCGACGTGGCCCACCTGCCCGCGCTGGCCGCCGACGCCGCGGCGCTGAAGATCTACCTCAACGACACCTTCGGCCGCCTGCGCGTCGATGACCTGCCCACGCTGGTGGCCTGCTTCCGCGACTGGCCGCGCGACAAGATGATCGCCCTCCACGCCGAAAAGCAGAGCGTCGCCGTGGCCATCGGCCTGGCGGCCACCTACGACCGGCCGGCCCACTTCTGTCACATCAGCCGCCGCGAGGAGATCGAGCTGATCGCCGACGCCAAGGGGCGCGGCCTGCCGATCACCTGCGAGGTGACGCCCCACCACCTCTTCCTCAGCCAGGCCGACGCGGCGCGGCTGGGGCCGCTGGGCGACATGCGACCGGTGCTGGGCACGGCCGGCGACGTGGCCGCGCTGTGGGCGCACCTGGGCGACACCATCGACTGCATCGCCACCGACCACGCGCCGCATACGCGGGCCGAGAAGGCGTCGGCCGCGCCGCCGCCGGGCGTGCCGGGGCTGGAGACGAGCCTGCCGCTGCTGCTGAGCGCCGTGGCCGGCGGGCGGCTGACGGCGGCGCGGCTGGTGGCTCTGATGCACGACAACCCCCGGCGCATCTTCGGCCTGCCACCGCAGCCGGAGACGTGGGTGGAGGTGGACATGACGCCCTGGACGATCCCGGCCGCGGGCTGGCAGACGAAATGCGGCTGGACGCCCTTCGCCGGGCTGACGGCTGGCGGGCGCGTGGCGCGGGTGGTGTTGCGCGGCCGGACGGCCGTCGAGGATGGGGTTGTGTTGGCCGCGCCGGGGACGGGGCGCGTATTGTAGGCGTGGCGGAGAAGCCACCTGCGGGGATTGACCTGGGGTAACGCCGTCGCGTGGGACTGGAAGCCCGCCGACCATAGGAGATAGGAGCGTATACGATGGTAATGATGAATGTGAAACCGCTGTTCGATCTGGAGGAGTTGGAGGCCCGCTTTGGGACCAACGGCAAGGTGGCCAACGGCATGACCGGCTGGGACATCCTGTCGGTCGATCAGTTCGACCGCGAGCGGTTGGACTACATCTTCAACCGGGCCGAGGAGATGCGCGCCATGGTCGATCGCGTCCACGGCGTGGACGTGCTGAGGGGGCGGGTGCTGGCCTGCCTGTTCTATGAGCCGAGCACGCGCACCAGCGCGTCGTTCATCGCCGCCATGGAGCGGCTGGGCGGCAGTGTCATCCCCATCACCCAGGGCGTGCAGTTCAGTTCGGTCAGCAAGGGCGAGACGCTGGCCGACACCATCCGCACCCTGGAGCAGTACTCCGACATCATCGTCCTGCGCCACCCGGAGATCGGCTCGGCCCGGGTGGCCGCCGAAGCGGCCGGCATCCCGATCATCAACGCCGGCGATGGCGCGGGCGAGCATCCCACCCAGGCGCTGCTCGACCTGTTCACCATCCAGAAGGAGATGGGGCGCATCGACGGGCTGAAGATCGCCATGGTCGGCGATTTGCGCTTCGGCCGCACCGTCCACAGCCTGACCAAGCTGCTGCTGCACTTCGATGTCAGCCTGCGCTTCGTCTCGCCAGAGATTCTGCGCATGCCGCTGAAGATCATGAACGCTGTGCGCGACGCCGGGCTTAACACCCGCGAGACCCACGACGTGGCCGATGTCATCGAGAACGCCGACGTGCTCTATGTGACCCGTGTCCAGAAGGAGCGGTTCAGCGACCTGGCCCAGTATGACGAGGTCAAGGACAACTACCTCATCACGCCGGAGCTGATGCAGCAGGCCAAGGACAAGATGATCGTCATGCACCCATTGCCCCGTGTGGGCGAGATCAGCCCGGCCATCGACACGGACCCCCGCGCGGCCTACTTCCGCCAGGTGCGCAACGGCATGTACATCCGCATGGCGCTGCTGGCGGCCGTGCTGGGCAAGGCGTAGGCGGGTTGCAGAGACGGGTCACCGACCCGTCTCTACGGTGGCCATTGTTGCTGGCAGAGACGGGTCGCCGATCCGTCTCTACGTTGGCCATTGTTGCTGGCAGAGACGGGTCACCGACCCGTCTCTACGTTGGCCATTGTTACTGGCAGAGACGGGTCACCGACCCGTCTCTACGGTGGCCATTGTTGCTGGCAGAGACGGGTCACCGACCCGTCTCTACGTTGGCTATTGTTGCTGGCAGAGACGGGTCACCGACCCGTCTCTGCGTTGGCTATTGTTGCTGGCAGAGACGGGTCACCGACCCGTCTCTACGGTGGCCATTGTTGCTGGCAGAGACGGGTCACCGACCCGTCTCTACGTTGGCCATTGTTACTGGCAGAGACGGGTCGCCGACCCGTCTCTACGTTGGCCATTGTTGCTGGCAGAGACGGGTCACCGATCCGTCTCTACGTTGGCTATTGTTGCTGGCAGAGACGGGTCACCGACCCGTCTCTACGTTGGCCATTGTTGCTGGCAGAGACGGGTCACCGACCCGTCCTACACGCTTGACAAACGACCTCCGGGGAGTAAACTTTGACATTGCGTCCGGGTCCATATGAGCCGGGCGGCGCGGTTGCCCCGGCGGCCGCCGCATCGGAAGCGCGGTGCGAGTGCGTTTCACCCACAATGGAGTTATCCGTGAACGAAAAAGCAGAACCTGGCGGAAGTCATAGACAGACGCCCCTGTCAACCGAATAGTTAGCCCCTGGTTGGCAGTTCTTTCCCCGTCCCCCGCCTCCAGGGAGCCCAGCTTCTTAGAGGTGTCCCATGCTGTATACAGACCTGGAAGATATTCTGGTGAAGGTCCGCGCGTCGCTAGAGCACGACGACGTGGCCGGCGCCGTGGCTGCCCTGGAAGCCCTGCGCGCCCCTGACCAGGCCGACCTGTTCTCTGAACTGGGAGACGAGCACCAGACGGCGCTGTTTCCCCAGCTCAACCCGGAAGACGCGGCCGACATTCTGGAAGAACTGGAAGACGAAGACGCCGCCGACCTCGTGGCTACGTTGCCGCGCGAGACGTTGGCCCGCATCATCGACGAGATGGAGCCGGACGAGGCCGCCGACCTGTTGGGCGAGCTGGAGCCGGCCGACCAGGAGTACGTGCTGCGCCAACTGGAAGACCAGGCCGAGGTGCGGCCACTGCTGCTGCACGCCGAGGACAGCGCCGGCGGCCTGATGACCTCCGACTTCCTGGCCCTCGGCCGGCGCATGTCCGTGGGCGAGGCGCTGACGGCGCTGCGCACGTGGAAGCCCGACGCCGAGGACATTTACGATGTCTACGTCGTGGACCGCCAGGGCCGCCCCACCGGGACGATCAGTATGCGCCAGCTGCTGATGGAAGACCCGCAGTCCATTCTGGCCGACGTGGTTGAGACCGACTTCGTCACCGTGCCCGTGGGCAGCGACCAGGAAGAGGCCGCCCGGCTCATGTCGCGCTACGACCTGGCCACGCTGCCCGTCGTCGACGCCCACGATCGGCTCGTCGGCGTCATCACCATCGACGACGTGGTCGATGTCCTGGAAGAGGAGACGACCGAGGACTTCCAGCGCTTCGGCGGCACCCAGCCCCTCGACCGGCCCTATCTGGATTCGAGCGTCCTGACCGTCGCCCGCAAGCGCGTCGGCTGGCTGTTGCTGCTGTTCGTGACGGAGACGCTGACCGGCAGCGTCCTGCGCCATTTCGAGGCGGAGATGGCCGCCGTGGTCTCCCTGGCTTTCTTCATCCCCCTGCTCATCGGCACGGGCGGCAACGCTGGCTCGCAGACGACCAGCACCATCATCCGCGCCCTGGCCGTCGAAGACCTGGACAAGCGCGGCCTGATGCGCCCGCTGATGCATGAATTGTCGGTGGGGCTGCTGCTGGGTCTGGTGATGGGCGCTGTCGCTTACGGGCGGGCGCTGCTGTGGGGCACGGGGCAGGCGGTGGCCGTGACGGTGTCGGTGTCGATCTTCGCCATCGTCGTCTGGGCCAACATCCTCGGCTCGCTGCTGCCCATCATCGCCAACCGTCTGCGCATCGACCCCACGGTCGTCTCCGGCCCGGCCATGAGCACGCTGGTGGACGCCACCGGGCTATTCATCTACTTCACTATCGCGGGTATCATCCTCGCTCTCTAGCCGCGGAAAATGGCTTGGCCGTTGGCTAACCCAACGACCAAGCCGTTCACTCGGTCGCCCTAGTCGTTGAGGATGAGCGGCAGATAGACCGTATACGTATCGGCCGTGGCTTCCTCGTAGGTGAAGCTCCAGACCGCGCTCCAATCGCCCGAGGTGTTGCACGAGCCGTCGTCATTGACAGCGCGTACCTTCCAATAGTAGGTCGTCCCGTCAACCAGCGACATGTCGATGGTGTACTCCGTGGCCGTGGTGTTGGCAACCTTGAGCGCGTCGGAGACATCCGGCTCGATGCCGAGGCGCACCTCGTAGCCGGTGGCGTCGGCGGCGGCCGACCACATCAGCGTCGGCGCGTCGTTAACCGTGCTGGTGTCTTCGGGGAAGAGCAGCACGGGCGCGGCCGGCGTCGGGCAGCTTCCGGCGTCGATGGTGAACGACCACACCTCACTCCACGGGCCGGTCTCGTGGCAATCGCCGCTGTCGTTGTGGGCGCGCACGCGCCAGTAGTAGGTGCTGCCGTCGTCCAGCGCGTCGGCGGCAGTGTACTCCGGCGTGGCGCTGCTGTCGCTGATGCCCGAGCCAGACACATCCGGCTGCTTGCTGACGCGGATGTCGTAGGTCGTCGCGTCCATCACCGCGCCCCACTGGAAGGTCGGCGTCAGGTCGCCCACACTGCTGCCGTCGGCCGGGTCGGACAGCATCGGCGCGTCGGGCACGGTGCAGGCCGGGAACGTGATGGTGAACGACCACACCTCGCTCCAGGGACCGTCCTCATCGCCCAGGGCGCGCACGCGCCAGTAGTAGGTGTCTTCGCCGGGTAGCGTCTTCGTGGCCGAGGTATTGAGCAGGGAAGCGTCATTGACGACGAGGTTGTTGAAGCCGCTATCGGTGGCCACCTGCAAGCGGTAGCCCGTGGCGTTTTCGACGCCCCCCCACTCGAACCCCACCTCGGCCGTGGCCAGCGTCTGCCCGTCGGTGGGGGCGATCAGCAGCGGCGCGAGCAGGTCTGTGCCGGGGTCGAGGGCGCTGAGGGCGGCGAAGGCGTCGGCGATGCCCGCGCCGCAAATGGATGTGCTGCAGCTGGTTCCGGCGGGGAAGGGCCGGGCCGTCGTTTGCAGGATGTCCAGCACTTCGGCCGGGGTCAGGCTGGGGTCCTGGCCCAGTAGCAGCGAGACGAGACCGGCGATGTGGGGCGCGGCCATGCTGGTGCCCTGGTAGTAACGCAGGTCGTCGCTGCCGGGGCCGGTCAGGCCGGCGTTGAGCGTCGAGAGGACGCCGCCGGGGTCGTCGGCGTAGTACTGTTCGCCGCCCGGCGCGGCAATCTCCACCATCGCGCCGTAGTTGGTGTAGTAGGTCTGGTCACCGATCATGTTGGTGGCGGCGACGGTGATGACGTTGTTGCAATTGGCCGGCCGCGCGCCGGAGACGTTGACGGCGCTGTTGCCCGCGGCGACGACGGACACGACGCCGGCCGCGGCCAGGTCGTTGAAGGCGTTCTGGTAGCTGGTGCCGCACGCGCCGCTGCCGCCCAGGCTCAGGTTGATGACGTCGGCCGGGTTGGCGTTGGCCGGCGCGCCGGGCACGGCCAGGCCGCCGGCCCAGCGCACGGCGTCGACGATGTCGGACAAATAGCCGCCGCAGCGCCCCAGCACGCGCACGGGCAGGACTTTGGCTTTCCAGTTGATGCCGGCCACGTCGCTGCCGTTGTTCGACGCCGCGCCGATCGTGCCGGCGACGTGCGTGCCGTGCCAGGAGCTGTCAGTGGCGGCCCAGCCGGTGAAACACTGGTTATCGGAAGTCCAGTCGCCGGGGTCGGACGGGTCGTTGTCGCGGCCGTTGCCATCGTTGGCGGTGGCGACGTCAGCGATGAAGTCATAGCCGGGCACGGTGCGGCCGGCCAGGTCGGCATGGTTGCGGATGCCCGTGTCGATGACGGCCACGACGGTGCTGGCCTTGCCGGTGGTGATGCCCCAGGCCGGCAGTAGATTCAGCCCCTCCTCGACGCCGGGAACGTAGCGATAGTGCCACTGGTCGGCGAAGCGCGCGTCGTTGGGCGTCAGGTCGGCCGTGGGCGCGTCGGCCAGGGGCGGCGAGGCGATGATCTGCATGATGGCGTCCGGCTCGGCATAGGCCACTTCCGGCAGCGCGGCGATGCGCGTGGCCATGGCGGCCACGGCGGCCTCGTCCAGCCGCACGGGCAGACGCAGCACTGTGGCGTCGCCCGACATCGACCGCTGCACGGTCAGGCTCATGCCCGCGGCCGTGCTGAGCCGGTCGAGCAGGCGGGCGGTGTCGGCTCTGGCCAGGGCGGCCTGGCCGGCTGGAGCGAAGCGGACGATGAGCTGATCGGTCGGCGGGTTGGCCGCGGGGGCCAGGCCGGTGGGTGTCTGCGCGGCCTGGGCCGGCGGGCGGCCCAGCAGCAGGACGAGGGCGGCGAAGAGAGCGACCGCAGCGACGTGGACGCGCCGCGCGGCGACGAAGTGAGACATTGAGGTGCGCTTAGAACTCATGCAGGTCTCCATATGTGCGTAATTTTAGCGGCCGATAGCCGAGGGGAAGACTAGTCGACGGCCTTTCGAGAAACACCAGGACACTATAATGTAGACGGGGAAAAGGTGTCAATAGGCAGGATTACTTCACCCGGCCGTGGCGTGGCTAGGTCGCTCGTCCGGGGTCAGGTCAGAATCTCCGCCATGACCGCTTCGAGATCGGCCGCCGGCCCCTCGGTGGGCTGGCCCAACGCGTCCAGCAGGGCCAGCGCCTGCGGCCGCGTCTGGCTCTCGGTCGCCGGGTGACCCAGCACGAGGCGCAGGACGGCCGCGGCGTGGGCGGGCTGCCCCTCGGCGATGAGCAGGCGGCCGTAGACGAACAGCAGCACCGTGACGCGCGGCAAGAGGCCCAGCCGCCAGGACAGGGCCATGCCCTCGCACAAGTCGGTGCGCGCCTGACCCAGCTCGCCGCGGTCGATGTCGGCCTCGGCGGCGTTGCCCAGGGCCATGACAACCTGCTCGGTGCGGCCCAGTTCGCGGTAGCGGGCCAGGGCATCGCGGAAATAGGCCAGGCCGACGTCGGGATCGCCGCCGCGGTGGGCCAGCGCGCCCAGGTTCATCAGCGCCGTGGCCTCGCGCTCCAGATTGCCGGTCGTCTGTGCCAGTTCCAGACAGGTGCGATAGTAGGTGTGGGCCGTGGCCAAATCGCCCTGCAAGTAGGCCATTGTCCCCAGGCGATTGAGGGCCATGAGTTCCAGCGTCGTGTTGTCGAGGGCGCGGGCCAGCGTGAGACTCTCGCGGATGTAGCTGCCGAGCGTGTCCATGTCGCCGGTTTTCCAGGCGACATCGGCCACGCCATAGAGCACCTGGGCCAGCGTCTCGGCGTCGGCGGCGCGGGCCAGCGGCAGGGCGTAGGCCAGCACCATGCGCGCCTGGGCGTAGTCGCCGCGGCTGATGGCCACGCGGCTGAGCCAGTAGAGAGCCAGCGCCTGGGCGTGGCCGTCACCAGTGCGGCGGGCGGTGTCGCGGGCGTAGAAGAGCGCCCGTTCGGCGGCCGGGAAGTCGCCCAGGTTCCAGGCCACGGCCCCCAGCCTCAGGCGCAGGCTGCTGATGGCCGCCTCGGCCGGCGCGTCCTCGCCTTGCAGCAGCGACAGGGCGCGCTCGAACGCGGCGCGGGCCGATTGGTAGGCGCCGCTACGCTGGGCGCTGTCGCCGGTGCGCTCCAGGTAGGCGGCGGCGCGGGCGTTGGCCCCGGCCAGGGCGTAGTGCTCGGCGATGAGGCCCAGATATTCGCCCAGGCGGCCGCCGGCGTTCAGTTCCAGCCAGCGGGCAACGCGGGCGTGGTGCTGTCGCCGGGCGCGCAGCAGGACGGTCTGATAGGTCACCTCGCGCAGCAGGTTGTGCTTGAAGGTATATTCGTTGGTGCCGGCGAAGACCGAACGTTCGCGGCGGACGATGAGTTCGCGCCGGGCCAGAGAGTCGAGCAGGGCGTGGAGCGTGCGCTGGTCGTCGTGGCCGTTGGGCGATTCGACGCCGTTGGCCGGCTTGGCCGCGTCGTCGCGCAGGGCGCGCACGGCGTCGCCCCAGAAGACGCGGCCGACGATGGCGGCGCGCTGCAAGACTTCGCGTTCCTCGCGCGGCAGGCCATCGAGGCGCGCTTGCAGCAGGCCGGTCAGCGTGGACGGCACCTGGATGGTCGGCAGGCGGTCGGCGTGAACGCGCCAGCGCTCCGGTCCGGCCTTGAGCGCCGGCGGCTCCGTCGCGTCGCCTGACTCGTCGCCGGCCGGGGCCATTTCCCGCTCGATGACGCCTTGCTCAATGAGCATCTTGACCAGTTCTTCGATGTAGAAGGGGTTGCCCTCGGCCCCTTCGGCGATGAGTTCGCGCAGGGCGTCGGGCATGTCGTCGACGCGCTGGAGGATTTCGTCCACCAGGGCGCGGCTGGCGACGCGGCCGAGCGGGTTCACGGTGACAATGCCGAAGCCGGGCAGGTCATGCCCCCATTGCGGCCGCCGCTCGAACAGGATCGGCCGGGACAGGCACAGGACGAGCAGGTGGGCGGGGGCGTCGTCTTCGTGCACCGCGCGGATGAGGCGCTCGATGAGGTCGAGGGAGCTGTCGTCGGCCCAATGGATGTCTTCCAGCAGCACGGCGATGCCGCGTTCGGCGGCCAGGCTGCGCATGAAACGCAGGAAGTGGGCCTGGGCCAGGGCGGCAAAGTCGAGGCTGTCGGCCAGCCGGGCCACAACCGGGCTGGCCGAGAAGTCGAAGCCCAGCCAATGGCCGACGATGTCGGCCTGATTGGCCAGTTGCTCCGGGTCGGCCGTGGTCTCGGCGGCGGCGCGGTGGCTGACGAAGCCGGTACGGAACTTGTTCAGCGCCACGGTGGGGCTGTCGCTGTCGAGAATGTCGAAGCGAAAGGCGAATACGTCGCGCCAGAGGCTGTAGGGCACGCCTTGCAGAGCGGGCGTGGAGCGACCTTTGAAGTAGCGGACGCGCTCCGGGCGCAGGTCAACCCAGTTGTCGAATTCATAGAGCAGACGGCTTTTGCCCACACCGGCCTCGCCGACGATGGCGACGATGCGGGCGCGCGCCTCGACGATGGCCGCGGCGAAGGCGACTTGCAGGGCGTCCAACTCGCCCTCGCGGCCGATGGTGCGCGTTTCGATGCCCTCGACGCCGCGCGTGGCCAGGCGGAAGGCGCGCGGCTTGGGGCGCAGGACGACGTAGGCGGGCACGGCCTCTTGCCGGCCGCGCACCTGGAGGGGGCCGAGCGGCTGGGCATCGAAGACGCCGCGCACGTGACGGAAAGTGTTGTGGGCCACCAGCACGCCACCCAGCGGCGCGGCCTGTTCCAGCCGGTTGGCCAGATTGACGGTGTCGCCCATGGCCGTGTACTCGCGCGTCAGGCCCACCTGGCCCAGCAGCACCGGGCCGGTGTTGATGCCGACGCGCAGTTCCAGCGCCACGTCCTCCGGCAGGCGACGGCGGCGCTTCATGCCGGCGTTGAAGGCGCTGATCTCTTCCTGCATGGCCAGCGCGGCGCGGATGGCGCGCTCCGGGTCGTCCTCGCGGGCCGATTCGACGCCCCACAGGGCCATGACCGCGTCGCCGATGTGCTTGTCGATGCGTCCGCCGTAAGCGGTGACCAGACCGTCGAGTTGCGCCCAGAGGGCGTTGATCAGCTCGGTCACCTCCTCGGCGTCCTTTGTTTCGGCCAGCGTGGTGAAGCCGACGATATCGGCGAAGAGGACTGTGGCCTGCTTGCGCTGCTGCTCCACCGGTGGGAAGGCCTCCAGGGTGGCCAGTTGGGCGTGCATGGCCATCAGGGCGGCATCGACGACGGCATCGCCCAGCACCGGCCGCTGGCTTTCGATGGCCGTCATGGCGGCCCGGAGTTGGGTGCTATCGCTCGTCGCCGGCATAGGGTTATTGTACCAGAATGGGGCGGAGGGGCTGAATGATGGGGCGACGACCACCACCGGCGGTCGTCGTCCGGCGCGTCTCGTCGCTGCCGGAGGCTATCGATCGGGGATCATGGCCCGTAAAGTGGCCAGTGTGTCGGCGTCTTCCGGCCGCTTGTCGTGCCGCCAGCGCAGGATGCGCGGAAAGCGCACGGCCACGCCCGACTTGTGCCGGTTGCTGTCCTGGATGTTCTCGAAGGCGAGTTCCATGACCAGTTCCGGCCGCACGCTGCGCACGGGGCCGAAGCGATCCTCGGTGTTGTTGCGCACGAAGCGGTCGATCTCGCGCATCTCGGCGTCGGTCAGGCCGCTATAGGCCTTGGCGAAGGGCACCAGGTGGCGGTCGTCGCCCTCGCCGTCCCAAAGGGCGAAGGTGTAGTCGGTGTAGAGGCTGGCGCGGCGGCCGCTGCCGCGCTGGGCGTAGATCAGAACGGCGTCGATGCTGTAGGGGTCGATCTTCCACTTCCACCAGTCGCCACGACGGCGGCCGACGCGGTAGGGGGAGGCGCGGCGCTTGAGCATGAAGCCCTCGACGCCCCGTGCACGGCTTTCTTCGCGTAGCGACGCAAGATCGGCCCACGACGGCGCGGCGATAATGGCCGACAGCGGCAGCCACGGGCTGGCGGCCGTGCTGGCCACCGCCTCCAACTGTGCCCGGCGCTCGGTCAGCGGCCGCTCGCGCCAATCCTCGCCGGCCCACTCCAGCAGGTCGTAGAGCAGCAGCACGACGGGCGTCTCGGCCAGCAGTTTGCGACCCAGGTTCTTGCGGCCGATGCGCTGTTGCAGCTGGGCGAAGGGCTGCGGCCGATCGGCGTCGAAGTCCCAGGCCAGCAGCTCGCCATCGAGGACGCAGTCGGGCAGGGCGGCGGCGGCGGTGACCACTTCGGGATAACGCTCAGTGACCAACTCCTCGCCGCGCGACCACAGGAATGTCTCCCCGCCGCGACGGATGAGCTGGGCGCGGATGCCGTCCCACTTCCATTCGACCTGCCAGTCGACGAGGTCGCCCAGGCTGGCCGGGTCGGCCTCCAGCGGGTAGGCCAGGAAGAAGGGGTAGGGGCGACCGGCGTCCTCGCCGCGCAGTTCGTCGGGGTGGACGAGGGCGGCGTAGAAGTCGGGCGTCGGCTCCCACGCGCCCATGAGGCGGTGGGCGATGGTGGCTTGCGGCAGGGCGGCCGTCTCGGCCAGGGCGCGCATGAGCAGCCGCTGGGAGACGCCGACGCGGAAGCCGCCGGTGATGAGCTTGTTGAAGACGTAGCGCTGTGGGTCGTCGAGTTCGGCCCAGGCGTCGAGGACGGCGGCGCGTTGGCCGGCCTCGTCTTTTTCGCGTAGCGGCAGGATGACCGCCTCGACCCAGGCGTGGAGCGGGCGTTCGCCGGCGCGTTGGGCGGCGGGCAACAGCAACGCCGCCGTCTCGGCCGAGTCGCCCACGGCGTGGTAAGCCTCCTCTTGCAGCCATTCGGGGATGCCGGCCAGCTCGGCCGCCCAGCGGCGCAACAGCAGCGGCGACAGGAGCCGCTTGGGGCGGCGGCCGCTGAGGAAGTAGACGGCCCAGGCGGCGTCGGCCGGCGGCGCGGCGTCGAAGTAGGCGCGCATGGCGGCGACCTTGTCGTTGGTGCGCGTCGTGGCGTCGAGGGCGAAGTAGAGGTCGGCGAAGGCGCGCATTACTCCTCGCGGCCCTCCTCGGCGGCTTCGTCGAAGCTTTCGCCGCTATAGGGCGCGTTGAGTTCATACGCCTCCCGGCCGCTCTCGCGCAGATAGCGGGCCAGGACGGCGGTGTAGCCGTGGGTGACGAGGACGCGGGCCGCGCCCGTGGCCGTGATGGCTGCCAGCAGGCCGGGCCAGTCGGCGTGGTCGGACAGGACAAAGCCGCGGTCGACCGAGCGGCGGCGGCGCTGGCCACGGACGCGCATCCAGCCGGAGGCGAAGGCGGCCGACACGTCGCCGAAGCGGCGCAGCCACGGCGTGCCCTGGGCCGAGGGCGGGGCGATGACCAGCGCCTGCGACCAGTCCTGGCCGGCCGGGGCGTCGCCGACGGCGTGCCAGTCGGGCAGGGACACGCCGGCGGCGCGGTAGACGGTGTTGAGGCGGGCCACGGCCCCGTGGGCGTAGATCGGCCCGATGGCCGCATCGATGCCAGCCAGGATGCGTTGTGCCTTGCCCAGGGCGTAGGCGAAGAGCACGCTCGTTCGCCGGGCGGCCTGGTTGGCCCGCCACCAGGCATTGACCTCGGCCAGGACCTGCGCGGCCGGCGGCCAGCGATAGATGGGCAGGCCGAAGGTGGCCTCAGTGATGAATGTGCCGGCGCTGACGGTCTCGAAGGGCGCGCAAGTGGGGTCGGGATCGGTCTTGTAGTCGCCGCTGACGACCCAGACTTCGCCGTCGTGGGCGACGCGCACCTGAGCCGAACCGAGGATGTGGCCGGCGGGATGGAAGGAGACGGCCACGCCATTGAGGCGCAGCGTCTGGCCATAGGCGGCCGTCTCGATGCGCGCTTCTGACCCCAGGCGCAGGCGCAGGATGCTCTCGCCGGGCGCGGCGCAGAGGTAGGCGGCCGAGCCGTAGCGGGCGTGGTCGCCGTGGGCGTGGGTGATGACGGCGCGGCCGACGGGCTGCCACGGGTCGATGAAGAAGTCGCCCGCGGCGCAGTAGAGGCCGTGGTCGGTGTGGGTCAATAGCATCGCTCCGCATTATAATCGACGATGATGCTTTTCGACCTGCCTCTCGACGAACTCCAAACTTACCGGCCGCCGCGCCCGGAGCCGGCCGACTTCGACGCCTTCTGGGCGGCGACGCTGGCCACGGCGCAAGCCCTGCCCCTGGCAGCGACGTTCACGCCGGTGGACGCCGGGCTGCGGCTGATCGACGTGGACGACGTGACCTTTGGCGGCTACGGTGGCCACCCCATTCGCGGCTGGCTGCTGCGGCCGCGCGGGGCCGGCGGGCCGCGGCCGTGCGTGGTCGAATTCATCGGCTACGGCGGCGGGCGCGGCCATCCCCACGACTGGCTGCTGTTTGCCGCCGCCGGCTATGCCCACTTCGTGATGGACACGCGCGGCCAGGGCAGTGTCTGGCTGCGCGGCGATACGGCCGACATCGAGAGCGACGGCGGCAACCCACAACTGCCCGGTTTCATGACCCGCGGTGTGTTCAGTCCCCAGACCTACTACTACCGCCGTCTGTTCACCGACGCCGTGCGGGCCATTGCGGCGGCGCGGGGGCACGCGGCCGTGGACGCCGGGCGCGTGGCCGTTTGCGGCGGCAGCCAGGGCGGGGGCGTGGCATTGGCGGCGGCCGGGCTGGTGGGTGACCTGGCCGCGGCGCTGATCGACGTGCCTTTCCTGTGCCACTTCCGCCGGGCAGCGACCATCACCGACACCGACCCTTACGGCGAGATCGCCCGCTTCTGCAAGACCCACCGCGACCGCGTGGACACGGTGTTTGCGACGCTGGACTACTTCGACGGCCTGAACTTCGCCGCCCGCGGCCGCGCGCCGGCGCTGTTCTCCGCCGGCCTGATGGACGACGTTTGCCCACCTTCGACCGTCTTCGCCGCCTACAACCACTACGCCGGGCCGAAAGAGATGCGCGTCTGGCCATTCAACCAGCACGAGGGCGGCGGAGGGTATCAGACGGCCGAGCGGCTGCGCTTTTTGCGGGAGTTGTGGGGGTAGACGGCGGGCCGGCGCGTGGCACTTTCTTGAGTGCGTCGCACCTCCTTGAGGGGTTGCGCAGGAAAGTGCCAGGCATTGCGCGGCCAGTGGGCCGAAAGTGGCGTTTGCGCGGGCGTAGCTATGCTATCCTGCTGGAGCAGAGCGACGACGCGCTATGACCTGACATTTCCCCGTCCGTCGCTCAGGAGTATCCTATGAGACGAAGTCGTATCGAATGGCCGCTGGCCGTGCTGGCCCTGGCCGTGTTGGCCGCGTTGGGCTGGGCCTATCGCGGCGATGTGGGCCGGTTGGTTGCCGGGTCTGTCGCCGCCGAGCAGGCCTACATCGGCCCCTATCCGGCCCAATATTTACCGGCCATCCTGCTGGTGCCGGAGCCAACGCCGCCACCGCCACCGCCGCCGCCCGTGGCCACGCTGCACGTGGGTCTGTCGATGCGCTGGGACGGGGCCGGCTACATCTTCTTCGACGGCTATGTCTGGCGGCCGGGAACCCATGTGACGCGCGTCGTCGATCAGCAGCTCGACGCCGACTCCGTCCGAGTGCAGGGCGAGCAATGGTATAGCCCCAACCCGCTCAGCTTCGACAGCGACTCCTGGTATTGTGACTACAACACCGTCTCCAACCGGGCGGAGTTCTGTTCGGGCACGGCCGACCCGGCCTGGAAGTGGCGCTACTGGTGGCTCTTGCCCGCGGATGTCGTGCCGGCCAACGGCGGGCGCGTCACCATCGACGGGCGCGGCTTCGATGTTAGCGGGCCACACACCATCGACACCGGTTTCGGCCCGGCCAACTACTGGCGGCTGCGCAACCGCGACCGGTTTCTGTTTTACAGTAACGGTGGCGAGTGGACGCAGTATGTCGAGACCGGTGACGCCAATCTCTACTATGAGGTCGGTAGCGGCCTGTTGCTCTATAGCAACATCAAGAGGACGTACTACAGGAACGGCGAATCGACCAGCAACTACGTCCAGTACGAGGAGCTGATCAGCCAGCGGGCGGGGCGGGACGCGACGGCCGGCGCATGGAGCGACGCCCCCGACGAGGCCACGGCCGCGGCGAGCGGCGCGGCGGCGATGTTGGCGCGGCTGGCGGCCGCGGGCATCGATCCGGTGACGCTGGTGGCGCGGTAGGCCGCCGCCGGGCCGGTCATGGGCCCGTCCGCGTGCCGGCAGCAGCCGCTGACGCGGCGGAGAGCGCGGTGCGCGGACGGGCTGCCGGCGCTAGGGCGCGCCGCCGGCGATGATCGGCAGGGCGATGCCATTACCGCCGACGCCGAAGGTGGCCGTAATGGTCGCGCTCTCGAACAGGGTCACCTCGGTTGGGTTGGCCGTGCCCGTGGCCGCGCCCTCCCAGCCCAGGAAGCGCGAGCCGAGGTCGGCCGCGCCGGTCAGCCGCACGTCCTGGCCAAAGCGGAAGGCGGGGCCGTCGGGCGCGGTGACGACGCGGCCGCGGCCCGCGCCGGTGGTGAGGATGGTCAGCGCCGGCCGCGGCCGGACGGCGGCCAGGTCAACCCGCACCGCGCCGAAGCGAGCGTCCACGTGGTGGGCCACCAGCAGCAGTGAGCCACCGCTTGGTTCGCCGGCGATGCCGCGCTTCTCCACGTCCCAGACCGCCGGCTCGGCCGTCGTCGCCGGCCAGACCTTGAAGCGGTAGGTGGCGGGGATGGTCGGGTTGGCGTTGGACTGGACGGCCAACTTGAAGAGGTACGTTTGTCCCAGCGTCAGCTTCCGGTCGAACACGCCCAACTCGCGGCCGGTATGGCCCAGCAATTGGAAGCCCTCGCTATAGACATTGCCCACCTTGCGCCAGCGATACCAGCCCAGCGCGCCCAGCCGCCGCCAGCCGGTGCGCGGGGAGATGCCGTTGCCGGCGTCGTAGTGCCCCTGCCAGCGCACCATGACGCCGACGCCGGGGCCGTTGCTGGGGGCCACATAGCCGGCCTCGTCGATGCCGAAGACGGTGATGGGCACGGTGACCGTGTAGTCGCGCCAGGAGAGATCGCCCAGGGCCAGCAGCCGGTCGAAGTCGAAGACGGTCGGCCGCACGCCGCCGCCCTCCAGCACCCAATGGCCATCAACCACCTGCGCCAGGTCAGCGATGCGCGTTGCCGTGGCCCAGTCAAACCAGTAGGTTTGTGGCTGCCAGGTGGCCAGCCCGGCGTGGTAGTTGATGGCAACCGTGGCCTCGGTGGCGGCCGCGGTCTGGTCGGTCGCGCGGATGACGACGGTATTGGCCCCGGCGCGCAGGTCGGTGTAGTCGATCTCGATGTTGAAATCGCCGGGGCGCGCCAGGCGCATGTCGTCGGGGCCGATGGCCAGCGGCCAGGCGGGGCCGTCGTTGAGGCGGTAGGTGAGGCTGGCCAGCGGCGCGCCCGAGGCCACGTTGCCCAGCACGTTGACCCACTTCTGCGGGTCGCCATTGTCGCCGGCCGGCAGTGTCGCGCCGTACCAGAGGCTGATGGCCGGGCCAGTAAGTGCCTGGGGCGTGTCCGGCGCGGATTCGACGGCCGCGGCCGGTTGCCCGGCCGGCGCGCCGCCGGAGAGCGGCGGGATCGTGTCGTCTGAAGACAGCCCGTCGCCCGATGGGGCCATTGATGGGGCCGGCCATGCCGCGACCACCAGCGGCCGCGCCAGCAGACACAGCAGAAGCAGCGCCAGCGCGGCGCTGCCCATGACTAAGAGTTGTCGTCGCATTCTGTCCCCTTGTCCGCGTCGGCTCCGAAGCGGCATGTGAGTTTAGCCGCCGGCCACCGGGCGGGCAAGGGCGGAACCACCCAGGCGCGCCCGTCCTCAGCCCTGACAAATGTCATGCCGCCCAGGTGCTTTCCGTCACTACCACTGGCGGCCCGTCTGGCGCTATAGTGGTGTCATGGGGGTGTCCATCGGCCGCTCATGGGCAGCCGGATGAGCGGCGCGAGCGCCCCGAAGCGGTGATGCCGGCTGCACGGGCAAGCAGGCAGGAGGCGCTATGTTCACAAAGATTCTCGTTCCATTGGACGGTTCGGCGTTGGCCGAACAGGCTGTGAAGCCGGCGCTGGCGCTGGCGCGGGCGGCCGGCGCGGAGGTGTTGCTGTTGCGCAGCGTCGCCGGCGTGCAGCCCATCTTCGCCCTGTCGTCGGCGCTGACCGGGCAGTTCGAGAGCGAATGGCAAGACAGCGCGTTTGAAAGTCGCCGCCGGGCCACCCATGAGTACCTGGCGGGCCTCCGGCAGCGGTACGATTGCTCCGGGTGCATCGTCCGCATCGTGGAGGAGATCGGCGATCCGGCGGCGGCCATCGTCGATGCGGCCCGCGAGCGGGGCGTCGATCTGATCGTCATGAGCACCCACGGCGAGACGGGCGTGCGGCGCGCCGTCTGGGGCAGCGTCACGGGACGCGTGCTCCACGGCGCGGACTGCCCGGTGCTGGTCGCGCGTTCGGCCGAACCCATCCGGCGCGTGCTGATCGCCCTCGACGGCTCCGAGCTGGGCGAGCGCGTTTTGCCGCCGGCGCTGGCCGTGGCGCGCGCGCTGGGGGCGCAGGTCATCTTGCTGTCCGTCAGTGAAGTGCCGCTGCTGAACCCGCTGGAGATCGGCATGATGTGGGACATGGAGCCGCCAGTGGCCAGCCAGGATATGGCCGATGCGGCGCGACAGGCGGCCGAGCGCTATCTGGCCGACATCGTCGCGCGCGAAGGACTGGCGGAGGACGTGACGGCGCTTGTCCTGGAGGGCGCGCCGGCCGACCGCATTGGGGAGTTCGCCCGCCTGACCGACATCGACCTGATCGCCATGAGCACCCACGGCCGTACCGGGCTGCGGCGCTGGCTCTACGGCAGCGTGACGACGCGGGTCATGCACGCCGGCCGCCACTCCATGCTCATCGTCCGGCCGCCGAGCGAGGCGCTGCGCGGTTGAGAACGGCGCTTTCCGTGCTATGATCGGCTCATGAGCGAGACATATACAACTGTCCTCTCGGCGGCCGATGTGGCCGCCCACCTGGGCGAACCGGCCTGGGTCATCGTCGATTGCCGCTTCGACCTGGCGGACACCAGTGCCGGGGAGCGGGCCTACTGGGCCGGCCACATCCCCGGCGCGGTCTACGCCCACCTCGACCGCGACCTGTCCGGGCCGCGCCGGGCCACGGGCGAGGGCGGCCGCCATCCGCTGCCCGCGCCGGCCGAGCTGGCGCGCACCTTCGGCGGTTGGGGCATCGGCCGGGGGACGCAGGTGGTGGCCTACGACGCGCAGAGCGGCCACTATGCCGCCCGGCTGTGGTGGCTGCTGCGTTTCATGGGGCATGAGGCCGTGGCCGTGCTTGACGGCGGCTGGCCGGTGTGGCTGGCCGAGGGGCTACCGGTGACGACGGCGATGGACGCGCCGCCGGCGCGCCTGTTCGAGGGCGCGCCCCAATGGCAACGGCTGACGCCGCTGGAGGCGGTCGCCGGCGCGCGCCGGCTGGTGGACGCCCGCGCGCCGGAGCGCTATCGCGGCGAGACGGAGCCGCTCGACCCGGTGGCCGGCCACATCCCCGGCGCGCTCAACCGGCCCTACACGGCCAATTGGGACGCCGGCGGCCGCTGGCGCGCGCAGGAAGAGTTGCTGGCCGAATTTCTGGAGCTGCTGGGCGACGCGCCCGCGGAGGAGGCCGTGTTCTATTGTGGGTCGGGTGTCTCGGCCTGCGTCAATCTGCTGGCCATGGCCCGCGCCGGGCTGCCTGATGGCCGCCTCTACCTCGGCTCGTGGAGCGAGTGGAGCCGGTTGGGTCACCCGGTGGCGCGCGGCGGCTGAGAGGTTCGTGTTCTGCCGTCCGGCCCCTCTTGCGATAGACTGCGGCAGTATGTTACACTGCTGCCATTCTGGAGGTTGCGCGGCGGCCACATGGCGTGGCAATGCGCGAACGAGCTGAGCCACACGGTGCAGTCAAGGAGAATACGAATGGAGACCCGAAGCAAGAACCGTTTTGTCCGTGGTCTGATGATCATGGGTGTGCTGCTACTGGCGCTGTTGCTGGCGTCGGCCGTCGCGGCGCAGGACGCGCCGGCATCTCAGGACGCTCCGGCCGCAACGTCGGCCGCGACCCTGACGCTGGGCGTGACAACGACCCCGGCCGGCGGGCAGGGCTTCTGGCTGACGGCCGTTTCCTTCCAGGGTTGGTGGGGACAGTTCGGCAAGGGCAACGGCCAGTTTCGCCAGCCGCGCGACGTCGACCGGGACGCCGCCGGTAACATCTACGTCAGCGACCACCGCAACAGCCGCGTCCAGAAGTTAAGCCCCACCGGCGCGTTTCTGGCCTCAATCGGCCGGTCCGGCCGGGGCGCGCAAAAACTGTTGCGGCCGAACGCCATTGCCATCGCCGGCAACCTGTTGTTTGTGGCCAACACGGAGAACAATCGCATCACCGTCTATAACACGACCAACGGCGCGGTGGTGCGCGAGTGGGGCGGCCAGGGCACGGCCGACGGCAAGTTCGATATGCCCAACGGCGTCGCCATCGGCCCGGACAACAACGTCTATGTGACGGATACGTTCAATCACCGCATCCAGGTCTTCACCCAGGAAGGCGTCTTCGTGCGCAAATGGGGTTCGCTGGGCGCGGGGGACGGCCAGATGCGCTACCCGGCGCACCTGGACTTCGACGCGGCGGGCAACCTCTACGTGGCCGACTCCAACAACAACCGCATCGTTGTCTTCGACACCAACGGCGTATTCCAGCGTAAGTTCGGCGTTTCGGGCACAGGGCCGGGGCAATTCCGCGTCCCCGTCGGCGTGGAAGTAGGCGAGGATGGCTATCTGTATGTGAGCGAGGCGTTCGGCAACCGCATCCAGAAGCTGACGACCAACGGCGCCTACATTGCCCACTGGAGCGAGGCCGGCAATGCGGCCATCTCCCGGCCGAACGGCCTGCTCGTGGTCGGCAATCGGGTCTATGCCACTGACCTGGACGCCAACCGCGTCCAGATCTACGCCCAGGCCTCAGCGACCGTGAACGGTGGGGGCCAGCAAGCGCTGACGCTGCCGGCCGGGACCTATAACGTCACGCAAGCGCCCAAGGCGGGCTGGACGTTCGACAGCGCCACTTGCAGCGGCGGCAACCCGACGGCCATCGCCTGGGGCGTGCGTCTGGCGCTGGCCGATGGCGCAGCACTGAACTGCACCTTCACCAGCCACCAGTAGGCCCGCGAAACGGGGGGTGGGTCGCGCGGCGCGCTACGCGACCCACTCCCTGAACCCATCTTTCTAGCGCGTCTCGCGCCCCGCCTTCAACTCCGTCTGTAGCTGGGTCAGCGTGGCCCATTCGCCGGCCGCGGCCAACCGGGCCTGGCGCGGCCACGTGCCGGGGTCGGCCAGCCGGAAGCGGCGGCCGGCCCCGGCCAGAATGTCGCGCAACCGCTCGACTGGCGTATCGGCCAACTGGCCGAGGTCGTTGATGCCGTTGTCGATCAGCAGGCCGGCGATCTTGGGGCCGATCCCTTCGACGAGTTGCAGGTCTTGCGGCCGCGGCTCCAGCCCGCCGAACTGCATCACCTCGTCGCTGAAGCTGCCCCGCTCGGTGGCCGAATGCATGGTTGCCGCCGGCGAAATGGCCCGGCGGGAAGCCACGGCCACGACCGCGCCATACATCTGGCCCGTCTCGTCCTCGGTGGTGCCCATGTAGATGGTCACATCGGCGTCGTCGATGGTCTCGCCGAGGTCCTCTTCCAGGGCCAACAGCGCCCCTTCGACCGCCTCCTGCTCCAGTTCCAGCAGCTCGTCATCGGACTCGATGGCGTCCGCGACCATGACCGACGTTTCGCCCTCGTCGCCGGCCGGCTCAGCGCCGGCGGCCGGGGCGGCGACGGCCAGCACCGTGGCCGCGTTGCCCTCATCGCTCTCATCCACCTGTGTGTAGACGGCCAGATCGACCGTGCCCTCGTCGCCGCGGCCCTCTTGCAGCACGGCGATGGCTTCGGCCACGGCCGCTTCCTCCAGCGCCTCGACCTCGATTTCCGAGGCCACATCTCCCCGCCGCACGACGACGACGGCATCGAGCGGCTGGCCCTCCTCGCCGCTCCAATCCAGCAAGCTGGCCTCGACGACCGGGAAGTCGGCCACCCGGCCGGCGGCGGCCCGGTCGAATTCGTCCTCGGCGGCGCTGCCCTGTTGCTCGGCGTCGATCTCCTCCTCCAGGGCGGCCACCAGGTCGTCCAGCGCGGCGTCTTCGTCCTCTTCTGGGATCTGTGTCCTGTCGGCGGCGGTCGATGGGTCGTTCCACAGCCGGGGCAGGGCTTCGCTGCGATGGGCGATGCTGGCCGCCAGAAAGTCCTCGCCCTCCATGGCCATCTCGGTGGCGACGCTGTTAGTGACCTCATGTAGCGCCGCTTCGGCCTCGGCCGCGGCCCGTTCGGCCTCGGCTTCGGCCTCCAGGGCTGCACCCGCGGCCGCCTCCTCGCGCACGTCCACAGGACGCAGCTGGACGCCCAGCGCGTCGATGTACCAATCACAGCGGCCGAACAGCCCGGCGATTTCCTCGCCCGGCGCGGCCATGAGGGCGTATTCGTGTTCGCCGCCCGCGCCGCCGAATAAGTCGGAGACGCGCTTGTTGGTATGGAAGCGCACGCTATCGACATACCAGCCGCAGCGGCCGCTGATACCGATCAGGTATTCGTCCTCGTCCAGATAGAGCGTGTGGTGATAGCCACCCAGGCCGCCGATGGGCGGGTGGCTGCCGGGCGTGCCGTCGCTGCCCATCCACTCGAAGCGCAGGGCGTCGAGCACCCACTCGGCAAAGATGTGGACGGCCGTCAGGCGGGCATCGTCGGGGATGGTGTAGCCGTCGAACGGCCGCCCGCCCTCGCCCCCAATAGGTCCAAGTTGCTTTAGCTGCATGCTGTTGTCCTCCTCGTGTCGTATCGCTGCTACAAATGCGGGATCATCTATGGACTGCTGTGGTTTGCGCGGCGGGCCGGGCGCTGAAACGGGCTATGACGACGCCGCCAGCACCGGCAGGTACAGCTTGCCGCCCGTGGGCGGTGGGTTGTCGTCGCCGATCAGGCCGTCGGCGAAGGTGAAGACGGCCAACGTCTGGTTCGTGCCGTCGCCCACCAGGTAGAGGGTCGTCCTGGTGCCCTCGGCCAGAGTGATGACTGGCGGATCGATGACGACCGGGCCGGCGCAAGCGCCGCCGGCATTGGTGCGGGTGATCTTCAGATCGTAATCGCCAACCGGCAGAAGGCGGTAGGATGTGGTGCGCGTATAGCGCAGCCCGGCGGCGCTGCCGTTGAACACCTCGCCCGTCTGGCTACAGACATCGACCTTGGTCGCATCGATCGTCGTGCCGATGGCGGCGATGTGGGTGACGCGCAGCCCGGCCCGCCCGACGCCAGGCTCACCGAGGTTCTCGCTGAGGACGAGCACGCCCAGGGGCACCTGGGCCTCGTCGCCAATGACGATGATGGAGGTGTCGCCGTCAACAAGGGCCGATGTTTGGCTGAGGACGACCGCGCCGTCACGCAGGACTTCGATCAGGTGGTCGCCCTCGCCGGTCGGCAGGCTGACATAGTCGCTGTGGCCGCCATAGGCCATTGTCCCGCCGACGGCCGCGCCGTCCACGTGGACGGCGATGGAGGCGGCATTGGAGCCGTCGAAGGGCGCCAGATGGGCGACGCGCACGCGCACGGCGAGCGGCGCGGTTGGCTCGGCCTGGGCCGCGGCCGCGGTGAGGGCCAGCACGGCGACGGCGAAGAAACAGCGTAAAATCGATCGGATAGGCATGACGTTTCTCCTTGCTTTTGCGAATGGCCAGCGCGTGTGGACGACGGCCGGCCCGATCGTTGCGCCGGGAAGACGGGGCGCGCCATGGTGAAGCGCGCCCATTCTACGACCAACCGCGTGGGTGGCCAACGGCGTTAAAGCCTCTCGCCCCCATGTAAAAAGATCGCTGTGTGCTTGCGCCCTGGCGTCCCGCGGCTACAATTGTTGTGGACTTACAACACAACGCTGCCGCGACGCATGGCCCAAGACCGCAACACACTCCTTGACTTCCTGAGCCGCCATTATACGCTGGACGGCCTGAAGACGCTTTGTTTTAACCTCTTCGTCGATTACGACAACCTGAGCGGCGACGCGAAGAACGCCAAGGGGCGCGAGCTGATCCTGCACCTGGAGCGGGCCGGCCGCCTGGGTGATCTGGAGGCGGCGCTGGGGCGACAGCAGCCGCGGGCCTATGAGCGCGAGTTCCTGCGCCCGCCGCCCGTGCCCGCCATCTCCACCCGGCCCAACCGCGACCCGCGCCAGGTGTTCATCAGCCACGCGCACGAGGACGACAGCTTTGCCCATCGGCTGGCGGCCGACCTGCGCGGCCACGGCTGGAACGTGTGGATCGCCCCGGACAGCATCGCCCCCGGCGAGACGTGGGTCGATGCCATCAACCGCGGCCTGGAGGCCAGCAGCTACTATGTCCTGGTGCTGACGCCGGCGGCGTCGGCGTCGCCGTGGGTCAATACGGAGACCAACGTCGCCATCAGCCTGGAGCATGCGCGCATCATGCGCTTCATCCCGCTGGATGTGGCCCCCAGCCGCCCGCCGCCGCTGTGGACGGCCTATCAGAACGTGCCTTTCCGCGACGACTATCGGGCGGGGCTGGCGCATCTGCTGGCCCGGCTGGAGGGGCGGCCGCCGCGCCCGGCCAACGGCCACGCCAGGGGCCAGGCCGACGAGGCGCGCCTCTTTGCCGACCGGCGGCTGCACGAGCGCTCGCGCATCGAGCTGGTGCGTGTGGCCGCGGGGGCTTTCCTCTATGGCGCGCGCGAGGCCGAACCGCGCCACGAGCGGCCGCAGCGCTCGGTGCGGCTGGGCGAGTACTGGATCGGCCGGGCGGCGGTGACGAATGCCCAGTTCGCCCGCTTTATAGAGGCGACGGGCTATGGCACGACGGCCGAGGTGAGCGGTTACGGCCGCGTCTGGGTGGGCGGGCGCTGGCGCGATGTGGAGCGCGCTTACTGGCGACGGCCCGACGGGCCGCGCAGTAGCATCGATGAGCGCATGCACCACCCCGTGGTGTGCGTCAGCTGGCACGACGCCCAGGCGTTCTGCGAGTGGGCCGGGCTGCGGTTGCCGTCAGAGGCGGAGTGGGAGAAAGCCGCCCGCGGCGACGACGGCCGCGCTTTCCCGTGGGGCGACGCGCCGCCGGCGGACGGGCGGGCCAACTTCGGCATGGCCCACGGCGCGACGACGGCCGTCGGCTGCTTCTCGCCCGCGGGCGATAGTCCCTATGGCTTGCTGGACGCGGCCGGCAACGTTTGGGAGTGGACGACGGCCGAGGGCGGCGGCCAGACGCGCATCGCCCGTGGCGGGGCCTGGCCCAGCGACGCGCGCCACCTGCGCGTCACCTGGCGCGCCGAGGTGGAGCCGGCGCAGGCATTCAATACGGTTGGCTTTCGCGTCGTCGCCCCGGCGGGATGACGCGGCCGTTGTTGCACTCATTGCACAATTGTTACAGGACAATTGTAGTACTCTGCCCTATAAACCCCTCACCCCTTTGTGTGTGAAATGCTTGACATTGGCATGGCAAATTAGTACTATAGGGTTATTAAAGTATGACGAGGACTTAGTTGTTCCATAACTCCCCGTCTCGCCCTTTAAGGATGGCCTCGCGGCCATGAAGCTTGCCAGTCTGTTGTTGAGTTAACGTGTCTCGAATCGTTCCCAAGAGCTGCTGGTTTCCGTATTCGTAGCACATGCACGCTACCTGGCCTAGGTAGCGTGCTCTTTAGTGCTTAGTGCCTGTACCGGACTAGGAGTAAAGTTCCATGATTCCCACTTCCCACCGCCCGTCGCTCAGACGGGCCCTCAGTATCGGCGCGGCCGCTCTGCTGCTGGCTATCATTCTGGTAGCCCCGGCATTGGCGGCGGCAACACCGACTGTGACCCTGGATTTGCCCGATTCGCCCTTCCTGGGCGAGCCGTTCACATTCACGGCCACCTTCGACAATACCGGCGCCGGCGCTCAAGCTGGCTACGGCCCCTACATCGACCTGTTCCTGCCCCTTGGCGGCGCGGACGGCACGAGCGCGGGCGGCCCGAATGACGGCGTTGGCTTCGTCAGCGCGACCTATCTGGGCGCGGCGGTGACGTCGGCAACGGTGACGTGCGCGCCCGGCGCGACGATCAATCACCCCTTTGTCCCTGGCCTGACGGTGACTTGCCCGGCACTGCCGGTGGGCTTCGACCCATCGTTCACCTGGCAATTCGTCAGCCTGCAACTGCCGTTCGGCTCCTTCACGCCCGGTCAACCGCCGGCCGAGGTGACGATTTCGGCCAATATGAGCAACTACGCCGACCTGGACAAGGCTTTGCCCTTCCAGTCGCGTGGCGTCTTCCGCTATGGCACAGACCCGCTCGACAATCCGGGCAGCGATCCGGCCATCGTCACGCCTTTCACCCAGGAGACGATGACGCCGATATTGATGACCCTGGACAAGGTCTATATTGGCCCCGAAGACGAGACGGCCACAGGGCCAAACTTCCCGCGACAGTATGAACTCAACGTCAACATTGCCGCCGGACAGACCATCGACGATCTGACGATCACGGATGAGCTGCCGGGCAACTTGCAGTACATCGGCGTCGCCAGCACCAGCCCCGCGGCCACCTGCACCACCGAGCCGTCGACGACGACGCCCGGCGGCACGCTGGTGTGCGTCTTTGACAACCCAGTCACCGGCAGCGCCGCCGCCGTGGACGCCCAGGTCGTGTTCGAGTTCTACGCGCCGCTGCTGGACGATCTCGGCCAGCCGGTGCTGAACGCCGCCACGGGCGACGACGCTCTGGCCGAAAACCAGGCTCAGGGCGAAGGCGACTGGACACCGCTAGACCCGCGCGACCTGCCGATCGTGCATGTGGTGACCGACGCCACGCTCGCCGGCGTCCCGGAGCACATTCTGGAGCTGCAATCGCAGGCCATCCAGAAGTCTGTGGCCAACAAAACCGACAGCAACAACTCGCCCGGCGATGTGTTGGAATATACGCTGCAAATGCAGATCTCCGACTACTTCGCTTTCGAAGACCTGTTCGTTGACGATACCTTCTCCGACGGGCAGCGCTTCGATCCCACCTTCCCGCCAACGTTGGTTGTGTCCGGCAACGGCGTCAACCTGAGTGTGGCGGCGATGGCGGCCGCCAACATCGACATCGCCTGTCACTACACCGGCGCGGCCGTCGGGCCGAACTGCGACACGGTTTCCGGCAACAGCGGCACGACGGTGATGCGCTTTAAGGTGTCGGACGAGATGATCCTCCGTGGCGCGAACGGCCAACTGCTGGGCGGCTGTGTGCCCGTCGGCGGCGGCGCGGACTACGACTGCGACCCGTTCAATGACGGCCCGACCACGGCCACGATTGTGTTCCGCACCGTCATCCAGGAGTACTTCAGCGACGACTTCCCCTCCGGCGACGATAGCGTCGACCAGGGCGACGTCCTGACCAACGGGGCGATTTTCGACGGCGCAGTGCTGCGCAACAGCGACCTGACGCCAACCGGTTCGCGCGAGGATGACGACACAGCCGCGTCGATCGTTATCGCCCGCGGCGTGTTGACGAAGGAAGTCTACGCCGTTAAGGATGTTGTCTGTAGCCCGCAGCCCTGCGCCAGTGTGCAGGTCGGCCCGCTGGACAACGTCACCTACCGCATCCGCTACACCCTGCCGACCAGCGACTTCGAAGACCTGGTGCTGTCGGATTACATGCCGTTGCCGGTGCTGGACGCGACGACCGTGACCAGCTTCAGCAACACGATTTGCGGCGTGCCGGCCGCGGGCAGTGCCTGCCTTGGCCCGGCCGATAGCTATCACCTGTTGTCGGGGGCGGTGACGCCGGCCCTCGCCAGCGACGCGAACGCCAACAGCGTCAGCTTCACCTATGGCGACTATGACGTCGTTCCCAGTGTGCCGAGCGTGATCGACCTGCTCATCACGGTGACGGTCAGCGACGACCCCTTTGCCGATGGCCTATTCCTGACGAACCAGGCCCACGCCCGTGAGGGTTCGACCAATGCCGGCGACCAGGACGCCGACGCCATCGTCCAAATCCTGCTGAAGCAGCCGTCCATTGCCCGCATCAAGAAGGGCATCATCACGTCGTCGAACCCGGCGGCCGACACTTTCAACCCCGACCCGCCTGTGCCGGCCGGTACGAGCGTCAGCGCTCCCGGTGGAGCCTGCCCGCGGTTGGGCGGCACTCTGACCACCTCGGCCAACCTGGCCAGCCGCTTCCAGAGCGACGTGAGTGGACTGGACGCGGGCGACATCGTCACGTTTGCGATAGTGGTGGAGAACACCGGCCGCTCCGGCGCGTTCGATGTCAGCGTGAAGGACGACATCCCCGCCGGTCTGCAAGTCCCATCGGGCGGCGTCAACTTGTGCGTCACCGATGGCGTCTACGACCCGTTCACCTATACCAACCTGGGCGGTTCGCCCCCGCTGGCCTTCAATATCCAGCTGACCGACCCGGGTCCCACCAACCCACCGGCGGCCGGCCTCGACCCCGGCAAGGATGTGAACGGCAACACGGTCACGTCCGGGCGCAATCTGGCGATCATCACCTTCGATTTACAGATCGCCGACAACGTCACGCCCAATCAGGCCATCATCAACACGGCGACGCTGTTCAACTACAGCGGCGTCGAGGGCGGGCCGGACTATACGCCCGAAGACAAGACCGACCAGGCCCAGACGAGGGTCCCGGCTGGTGGGCGCGTCAAGTATGTGGTCGGCACGTCTGAGGCAGGTACCTCGGCCGTCGGCGGCACAGAGCGCGTCACCATCGGCGAGATCGTCCGCTACCGGCTTGTCTGGCAAATGCCCGAATCGACCGTCAGCAATGCCCAGTTCAAGGACAATCTGCCCACCGGGCTGACCTTCCTTGACGACGGTACGGCGCGGGTGGCGCTGGTGGCCAATGGGGCGGGCATCGCCTCGGCTAACCGCGACGCCATTCCAGCGCTCGACACGGCCAATTGCACGGTGGCGGGCAACAACGCCACCCAGCTCATCCCGGTCATGCCCACATCGGCCAACTGCCTGCTCGATGATGCCAATATCGGCAGCACCAACAGCACGACGACGGATGTGGACGTCTATCCGACCGGCGGCGATATCTACTTCAAGTTCGGTACGCTGACCAACAACGATCGCGACACCGACAACGAGTATGTCATCGTCGAGTTCAACGCCCTAATGGACAACACGCTCACGGGCAGCAACGACTACAACGAAACCCGGACGAACACCTTTGTCACCCACCTGAACGGGAGTGACGTGGGCGGCAACTCCGGCGATGTCAACGTCGTCGTGGCCGAGCCGTGCATCGGCACAGCCACAGGCAACCCGCCGACCGGCTGTACCAGCGGGCCGAACAAGACACTGGTGACGCCGCCCAGCCCGGCCGACGCCGGCGGGACGGCCGCCTATCGCATCGTCATGGCCAACGCCACCGGCACGAGCATCTCGCCGGCCTACGACGTCCGTCTGACGGATGTGGCTCCGGCGGGCATGTCGATCAACACCGGCAGCATCACCACGACCTTCAGTGGTTGCACCCCGGCCACGCCGATCGTGACCAACAATTCGACCGCGGGCCAGATCGATCTGAGCATCAACGTCATGACGCCCGGCTGCCAGCTGACCGTGGACTACACGGCCGACCTGCAGAACGGCATCCTGGCCGGCTCCAACATCGTCAACACGGCCACGGTTAGCTACACCAGCCTGCCCGGCACGGGCACGCCCAATGGCAGCGGCGGTAACAATACCGGCAGCACGACGCCCGGCGGCAGCGGTGGCGAGAGTGGCGAGCGCGACGGCTCCGGCGGCATCAACGATTACACCGGCAGCGACCCGGCCACCCTGGTCACGGCCGCGCCGGAGATCGACAAGATCAAGCCTGTGCCGGAACTGTATGCCCCCGGCCAGACGGTGACCTACAACCTGCTGGTGACCATGCCGGAGGGCACGACGAAGAACCTGGTCGTTGACGACGACCTGCCCGCCGGCTTGCAGTATGTGGCCGGCAGCGTCCAGGTCATCAGCACGGCCGCGGCCAGCGGTGGGCTGTTGGCGGTTGACTTCAACGGCACTCTGCCCGGCGCGCCAACCATCGTCGCCCCCGGCGGGGATGGCGGCAACGTCACGCTGACATGGACGGGCAACAGCGTTGTGCCCGGCGACAACAACACGGCCAACAACTTCTTCCTGGTGCGTTTCCAGGCGACGGTGCTCGATGTGCCGTCGAACGTGGCCAATAAGGTGCTGACCAACACCGTCTACGTGCGCTACACCGACGGCAACAACGTACAGCAGACGCCGGACCAGGACTCGGAAACGATTGTCGTGGCCCGGCCGGGGATCAACGTCGAGAAGACGGCCGATCCGACGCTGTTGTTCAACCCGGGCGGCAGCGTGACTTACACGGTGGTGGTGCAGAACGCCGATGGCGGCAGCATCCATCTGACAACGCTGAACGACGATAAGTTCGGCAACATTGCCAATCCGGCCAACCCGAGCATCACCGGCACGACGTGCAGTCTGCCGCAGGACATCGCCACGGGTGGCAGCTATACCTGCACCTTCACGGCGACGCTCCTGAGCGCGGCCGTGGGCACGACCCACACGAACACGGTGACCGGCTCGGGCACCGGCTTGGGCGATACGCCGGTCAGCGACAGCGATGACGCGACGGTGCGCATCGTCGCCTCGTCCAGCTTCGGCATCACCAAGCTGGTCAACAGCGGCAGCGGCTATGTCTCAGCCCCCGGCTGGCAGTTCAGCGGCACGGTAACGGTCACCCAGGGTGGCCAGAACGCCAATGACTACGACTGGGAGGTTCCGCCGCCGGCTGGCGACGCGGCCATCCTGGGCACGACCAAGACGGTCACAACGGACGGCACGGGCCAGGCTTACTGGACCTGGTGGCCGGGATCAAAGGCCAACCCGCAGTTCTGGACTTCGCAGTTTGTGCTGAACGAGACGATGCAGGCGGGCCACGCCTTCGTCGACGCGAATTGCACGAAGCAGGTGCGCGAACAGAATGGCGCCATCACCACGACGACGTTCGATATCACGTCGCTACCGGCGACCGTGCCGGCGACGGCCTATGGCAGCATCGTGACCTGTATGGTCCACAACGTCCGCCCGGCGCTGGAGGTCATCAAGACCGCCAATCCGACGCTGGTCGTGGCCCCCGGCGGCAACGTGACCTTCGCCATTCAGGTGACCAACACCGGCGGTGGCCCGGTCACGCTGAGCCAGCTGAACGACGACAAGTTTGGCAACATCACCCAGGTGCAGGGCGCTATCCAATCGACGACCTGCGCTGTGCCGCAAACGTTGAACGAGGACGCGGTCTATACCTGCTCCTTCGTGGCCACTGTCAGTGGCTCGGGCTTGCCGCCACAGGATCACCACATCAACACGGTGACGGCCAGTGGCACGGGCACGGGCGACGTGCCGGTGTCGGACACCGACGACGCCGATGTGACGATCACGCCCAGCATCTGCCCGGCCGGCTCCGAAGGCAACAGCCTGACCGACATCCTGGGCATCGGCATGGGCAGCGAAAAGAAGCACAAGACGGCCGCCAAGCTGGCCCTGCCACGCACCTATCCGGTGACGGCGCTGTATGGCCAGTTGGCGGGCAAGGAATTTGGCGCGGCCAAATACGTCCGCTTCATCTATCCGAACAACACCTATGTCCAGGTGGGGGCGATAACCAGCCCGGCCTCCCAGACGTGGGGCGTGTTGTGGTACGGCGCGGATCTGAACCCGGCGTCGGCTAACATCCGCGGGCGGTGGTTCCTGCAGAAGTCGGGCACGAAGGCCCATCTGCCACGCGCCTTCATCCTGTATCCGACCTACCAGACGCCGGTAGAGTATGTCAACGTCTTCGAGCTGATCGATTCCGCCGACAGCCAGGTGTACTGGGACACGGCCAATGGCTGGACGCCGGCGCGGCAGTTAACCCTGCCCATCCCGGCGCCGCTCGGCCCGGCCAATCTGCTGGTGAAGCTGGCTGTCGTCGATAACGACAAGGGCCAGCGCCCGGTGGACATCACTGTGACGGCCGGCAGCGTGACGCAGACCCAGACAGTCATGGGTTCCAACAAGGGCGAGGAGCTTGACATCGTTGTGTTCAATCTCGTCGGCGTTCCCCCGGGGACGGCCGAGATCGTCGTCGATATCGTCTCCCACCAGCCGAACACCAACGGTCTGGGCAAGCTGGGTGGCGACTCGGCATCCATTGTCGGCATGACGGCGAACTACGCCTGTCTGCCCTAGCGACCGAAGGGGCCGGCGGCGAACGCGCCGCCGGCCCCACCGGACTGACGTCAAAAGAGCCGGCTCCTGTTCATGGGAGCCGGCTCTTTTATTGCTTCAGACGCCGGGGCGAGGGCCGCGCGCCGATCGGGCGGCTCTGGCCGGCGGATGGGGTTTAGATGTCTTTGAGCTGCTCGTCGGCCGCCTCTTTAATGGAAGGGTGATGTCCGCGATGCTCCCGGGCCGCGCGCGCTTTCTTCAACGAATCGGATGTCATGACATTCTTGTTGACCGCATCGTCGTCGCCGTCTTCGTCGTGGTAGATCTGGACGGGCACAATGGTGACGACGACGCGCTCCAGGCCGGTCAGGCCCAGGTTGAGGATGAGCGAACTGTTCTGGTGGAGCACCTGGGTGAAGACGGAGTCCATGGCCAGATGGCCCATCACGATGTGGACGATGCCGCGCGGGTTGGCTTGCAACAGGCCGACGACGTATTCGCGGATGGGGGCCAGCAGGTGGCGGTAGGGCGACGGCAGGACGATCAACTCGCCCTCGCCGATGTATTTCTCCCACTTGCGCTTGGTCGTCTCGGCCTTCTCCGGGTTGACGCCGACGTGGATGGCGTGCCAGGGGTTGCCCAACGCCTTGGCGAAGTCAACCATCTCCAGCGTGCCCATATGGATACCATCGACCAGTAGGACGGTCATGACTTCTTCGGACGGCATCCGCTGGCGAACGACGTTCTCCAGGCTCAGCGCCTGAGCGACATCCTGGTAGTGGCTGTGGATGCGCGAGAAGAGGAAGACCAGGGCCGGGATCAGGACGATGACGAACCACGCGCCGGAGGTGAACTTGGTGACGGCAAAGATGATCATGACCACGAACGTCATCACCGCGCCGACGCCGCTAATGACCATGTGCTTGCGCCAGTGGCGATCATATTCCAGGTCGGTCTCGATGCCTTTCGATGTCTCGCCCGGTTGCAGCCGGCCGATCCGGCGGGCGCGAATGACCATGCCCGTCTGCGAGATGGTGAAGCTGAGGAAGACGCCGATGGCGTAGAGCGGGATCAGGGCTGTGGTGCTGGCCCGCAGGATGACGACCAGCACCGATGCCGCGATGGCCAGGGTCAGGATGCCCCAGGAGAAGACGAGGCGGCCGCCGCGATAGGTCAGCTGGCGGGGCAGGAAGCCGTCGGCGGCTTGCAGCGCGGCCAGCCGCGGGAAGTCGGCGTAGCTGGTGTTGGCGGCCATGAGCAGGATCAGCGCCGTGCCGGCGATGACCAGCAGGTAGAACGGGTTGCCGTTGCCGAAGACGGTGCGGGCCAGCTGGGAGATGATCGTCTCCTCATGCGAGGGGATGGCCTGGATATGGCGCGACAGGAAGGTGATGCCCAGGAACAGGACGATGAGGATGGAACTCATCGCCGTCAGGGTCGCGGCCGCGCTGCGGCTCTTCGGCTCCTTGAAGGCGGTGATGCCGTTGGAGATGGCCTCGATGCCGGTCAGGGCCGTTGAGCCGCTGGAGAAAGCGCGCAGGACGAGGAACAGCGTCAGCGGCGCGAGCGTGCCCTCCATCATCTCCACGCCGGTGACGACGCCCAGCGTGCCCGTCGCCCAGCGATAGAAGCCGATGAGGAGGGTCAGGCCCATCATGACCAGGAAGAAGTAGGTCGGAATGGCGAAAATGGCGCCACTTTCGCGCACGCCGCGCAGGTTGATGATGGTCACGAAGGCGATGATGCCCACCGCCATGGCCACGCGGAACGGCGCGAGTTCGGGGAAGGCCGAGATAATCTGGGCCACGCCGGAGGAGATGGACACGGCGACGGTCAGAACATAGTCAGTCAGCAGGGCCGAGCCGGCCACCAGCGCCGCCGTTTGCCCCAGGTTCTCGCGGGCGACGATGTAGGCTCCGCCGCCGTTGGGGTAGGCGAAGATCGTCTGCCGGTAGGAGATGGTGACAATGATGAGCAGGATGGCGATGGCCAGGGCGATGGGCACGGCCAGGCCCAGGTAGGCCACCGTGCCGGTCAGGGCCAAAATCACCAGGATTTCCTCGGTGGCATAGGCGGTCGAGGAGATGGCGTCGGAGGCGAAGACGGCCAGGCCGACTTTTTTACTGACGACCTGGTGGGCCAGCGTCCGCGTTTCCAGCGGGCGGCCGATCAGCACTTCCGAGACGGAACGTTTGGGAACCGATGGTTGGGTTTCTGTTGACATGGATTAACCTGTTTTTGACGGCCAACAATGCCCGGCGACTTTCACCGCCGTTACCTGCCGTGTCTCTTTGTCTGAGCATGGGGTGGGCAACGTCATGAAGCGAGTGGCACAACAAATATCAATTGCAATATAGCATGAGTAATAACGGGTGGCAAGCACTTTCCGGCCACTCGCCAACGTCAAAAGCCCGGCTTCCGCGGAGAGCGGCAAGCCGGGCAGGATGGCGGCGAGCGGCGCGCCGAACCTAGGTTTGGTCGGGCGCGCTGCCCACGGCGCTGTGTTCGGCCTGTTGCCGGGCCTCGCGGGCCTGTCTGAGCGCGCTGCCGGTCAGGACGTTGCCGTTGACCTCGCCGCCGTTCTGGTGGATCTGCACCGGCACAATGGTGACGACGACGCGCTCCAGTCCGGACAGGGCGACGTTGAGGATCAGCGAGCTGTTCTGATGCAGGGCCTGGGTCATCAGCGAATCCATCGACAGGTGGCCCATGACGACATGGACGATGGCGCCGGGGTTGTCCTTGAGCAGGTCGATGACATACTCCCGGATGGGAGCCACGAGGTGACGGTAGGGCGACGGGATGATGACCAGTTCGCCCTCATGGACGTACTTGTCCCAGCGCGCCTGGGTGTCGAGCGTGCGCTGGTGGTTGACGCCGACGTGGATGGCGTGCCAGGGGTTGCCCATCGACTTGGCGAAGTTGACCATTTGCAGCGTGCCCATGTGGACGCCGTCCACCAGCAGCACGGTGATGACGCGATCGGTCGTTTGCACCAGCTCATGGCCGTTGGCCAGGCTCAGGGCGTGGGAAACGTCCTTATAGTGGTGGTGGATGCGGAAGAAGATGAACACCAGGGTTGGAATCAGCAGCAGGATGAACCACGCGCCGGACATGAACTTGGTGATGGCGAAGATGAACATCACCACGAAGGTGCACACCGCGCCAACGGCGCTGATGGCCATGTGGATGCGCCAATGGGGATCATACTCCAGCGTGGTTTCCAGCCCCTTGATGACTTCGCCGGGCTTGAGCTTGCTGATCTTGCGCAGGCGAACGACCATACCCGTCTGCGAGATGCTGAAGCTGAGGAAGACGCCGATGGCGTAGAGCGGGATGAGGGCCGTGGTGCTGGCCCGCAGCAGCACCACCAGGACGCTCGCCGCCAGGGCGAGGGTCATGATGCCCCAGGAGAAGACGAGACGGCCGCCGCGATAGGTCAACTGGCGGGGCAGAAAGCCGTCGCCGGCATGCAGAGCGGCCAGCCGGGGGAAGTCGGCATAGCTGGTGTTGGCCGCCATGAGCAGGACGAGCGCCGTGCCGGCGATCAGCAGCAGATAGCCGATGCTGCCCCCGCCGAAGACGGTGCGGGCCAGTTGCGAGATGATCGTTTCCTGGTGGGAGGGCACGGCCTGAATGTGCCGCGCCAGAAGGGTGATGCCCAGGAACAGGGTGATGAGGACGGTGCTCATGAACACCAGCGTGCGCGCGGCGTTGCGGCTGCGCGGCTCGCGGAAGGCGGTGATGCCGTTGGAGATGGCCTCGATGCCGGTCAGCGCGGTCGAACCGCTGGAGAAGGCCCGCAGGATGAGGAACAGGCCCAGCGGGGCGAGAGATTGGACGGCCATTTCCTCGACGCCGCTAACGGTCGGCAGCGTGCCCGCGGCCCAACGGTAGAAACCGATGCCCAGCGTCAGGAACATCATGCCCAAAAAGAAGTAGGTCGGGATGGCGAAGATCGTGCCGCTCTCGCGCACGCCGCGCAGGTTGACCAGCGTCATGAAGCCGATAACGCTGACGGCGATGGCCACGCGGAAGGGCACCAGGCCGGGAAAGGCCGAAACGATCTGGGCCACGCCGGAGGAGATGGACACGGCGACGGTCAGGATGTAGTCGGTCAGCAGGGCCGCGCCGGCGATTTGCGCGGCGACCTCGCCCAGGTTGTCGCGGGCGACGATGTAGGCGCCACCGCCGTTGGGGTAGGCGAAGATGGTCTGCCGATAGGAGACGGTGACGATGACGAGCAGGATGGCGATGGCCAGGGCGATGGGCACGGAGAGGCTGAACGCCGCGGCCCCGGCCAGGGCCAGGATGACCAGAATTTCCTCGGTGGCGTAAGCGGTGGAGGAGATGGCATCAGAGGCGAAGACGGCCAGACCGACCTTTTTGCTGACAACCTGATGGGCCAGGCTGCGCGTTTCCAGCGGCCGGCCGATCAGCAGGTTGGAGAGATTAAAGCGCTTGCGCGCCGTTGGGCTTACAGTTGTCGATTCCATGAAAATACCTGGGTGAAAAGGGGCCTCAGACCCCCATAGGGCGGGCTTGCCAAACAGCGGCATGTCCGTCATCGAGCGTGAAAAGCGGCCGGCGCAGTGCCCGCCGCAGGTACCAAAGTCGCGCGGCAGCCAGGAACGGTAACGCGCCGCCCGGCGCGGGGGCAAAGACGGCCGAGGCGTCGGCCTGTTCGCAGGCGCTCAGCAGCCCGCCGAGGTAGTCGGCGCACTGGAAGGTGGCCACCGACACCGGGATGCCGTAGCTTTCAACGGCGTCGGCGAACTGCCGCAGCGCGTCCATGCGCGCCAGGGGCAAGAGCGCCTCGTCCGCCGTCGTGCCGAGCGAGTGGATATGACTGATGGGCATCATCTCGACGAGCGTGATGGCCGCGTCTGTCTCATGGGCGATGGCCGCGGCCAGGTGCAGGGCCTGCATGGTCCAGTTCGGATTGCCGGTGATGACCAGGATGGGGGATGTCATGGCATACTCCTCGTGTGTGCCGTTGGCGGGCCGCGCCGCAACGCGCGACGCGGCTCTGCCTGACGACGGACTCCACTAGGGGCAGTATACGCGGGCGGCCGTCAAGAATGTGTCAGCCGGCGCGGGCCGGAGCGTAAGGAATGCGTAAAGAAGGGCGGGGGCGCGGGGGCGGTCAGGCGATGTCGATGAAGCGATAGCCTACGCCCGGCTCGTTGAGGATGTAGCGGACGTTGGCGGCCGGGTTTTCGCGTAGTTTTTTGCGGATTTGATTGACATAAATCCGCACGTAGTGGGTCATGTCGGCGTATTCAGGCCCCCAGACGGCGCTCAGGATGGCCGGATGGGTGATGATCTTGCCGGGGTGGGTGGCCAACAGGCGCAGGATGTCGTACTCCTGCGGCGTGAAGTGGACTTCGGCGCCCTCGACCGTCACCCGGCGGTTGGCCAGGTCGATGACCAGCGCGCCGGTGCGGATGACGCTGTCGGGGGCGGCGTCCGGCTCGGCCACGGCCCGGCGGACGATGGCCTGGATGCGCGCGCGCAGCTCTTCCATGCCGAATGGCTTGGTCAGGTAGTCGTCGGCCCCGGCGTCGAGGGCCTGGACCTTGGTGCGTTCGTCGCGCCGCACCGACAGCATGATGATGGGCACGCGGCTCCATTCGCGCAGGCGGCGACAGACCTCCAGCCCGTCCGGCTCGCGGCCGAGTTGGATGTCGAGGACGACCAGGTCGGGCCGGCGCTGGGCCACCAGGGTCAGCGCTTCGTTGCCGTCGGCCGCGGCCAGCACCTCGTAGCCGTAGCCCTTCAGGCCGGTGGTCAGCAGCTTGCGGATCTGCGGTTCATCGTCAACGATGAGGATCATCATGGCGCACCCTCCGTCAGGGGCAGCACAATGACGAACGTGGCCCCGCCGCCGGGCGTGTCGATGACGGTCAGCGCGCCGCCGTGGACGGCGACGATGCCGTGGGCGATGGCCAGGCCCAGCCCGACGCCGCCCATCACCGAACGGCCGTCGCGGGACTGGAAGAAAGGCTCCATGATGCGTTCGCGTTCTTCGGCGGGGATGGGCGGGCCGTGGTTGATCACTTCCAGACGCAGCCGGTTCGGCTCGGCCCGGCCGCGGATGACCACGCGTTGCCCGTCCGGCTCATGGCGCAGGGCATTCTCGACGATGTTGTACAGCGCCTGGCGCAACAGGCCGAAGTCGCAGCGCGCCAGGGGCAGGTCGTCGGGGAAGTCGAGGCGGATGCGTTCGGCACCCTGTCGCTGGTAGACGTCGGCGGCGACATCGCCGGCGATCTCTTCCAGTGAATTCCAATCCTTGTTGAGGGCCACGGCCCCGGCCTGCAAGCGGGACATGTCCAGCAAGTTGCCGACGAGGCGGTCGAGGGCGTCGGCGCTGGCCTCGATGGCCTGCACCATCTCGCTCTTCTCCTCGGCCGATAGGCGCGCGGCCAGACCGGCGTCACCCAGGTTGGCGGCCGAGGTCTTGATGATGGTGATGGGTGTGCGCAGGTCGTGGGAGACAGCGCGCAGCAGGGCCGTCTTCAGCCGGTCGGCCTCACCCAGGACGCGGCTGCGCTCGGCCTGGGCGGTCAGGTCAACGCGCTGGAGGGCCAGGGCGGCCTGGCCGGCGCAGGCGACCAGCAGCCGGTGTTCGCCGGCCGAGGGCGCGCGGTCAAAGGCGGCGCGCAGCGTGCCATAGATGGCCTGGCCGGCTTGCAGGAGGACGAAGGCGACATCGGCCCCGTGGTGGCTGTCGGACGGCGCGGCCGCCGGCGCGGGCAGGACATCGGCCTCGGCCGCGCCCAGTTCCTCGATGACCACGCGGCGCAACTCGGCGCGGATGGCGTGGCCGTCGGTTAGCGGATTGAGGGCGCTGGTCAGGCGGTAGAGCACGTCTTGCTGGCGGGCGTTGAGGCCGGCGGCTTCGGCCTGGCGGCGGGCATAGTCGGTCAGCCGCCCAGCGATGACGGCCACCATCAGGAAAACGAGCAGGTCGAGCAGCTCGCGCGGGTCCTCCACGACCAGCGTGTAGTAGGGGCGCACGAGGAAGTAGTTGAAGGCGAAGAAGCTAATGACCGCGGCCAGCACCGAGGGGCCGGTGCGAAAGCGGACGGCGACGATGAGCGTCATCAGCATGTAGAGCAACGACTCATTGGCGATGGTCAGCCGTTCGCGCAGGGGCCAGAGGGCCAGCGTGGTGGCCATGACCAGAGCGGCGGCGGCCAGGTATTCGCCCGCGCCGCGCAGGAGGGCGGCGCGGTGGTCGTGGCTGTCGATGGAGCGCAGGGTAGCGGACATGGATTGGGTGGCGGGCAGCGGCCGGGCGCGCCGCCACGAGACCACTATAGCGCTGTCGGCCGCGGGCGACAACAGCACCCGGCCCAGGGCTTTTCCAAAGTCACCCCAGGCACGCCGGCAAACAAAAAGCGGGGCAGCCGGCCCACGGCCACTGCCCCGCCCGAACGGCGACCACTTAGGCCGGCTGCAAAGCCCGCGCCCCGCCGCCACCGATAAAGTGGTAGACGCTCAGCGCCGCCAGAGCCAGACCGCCGACGACCGCGCCGGCCAGAATCAGCGGCTCGTCGGCGTAGCGCGCGATGATGCCGATGTAGGCGTAGATAAACACCAGGGGAATGACCACTTCGCGGTTGAAGGCGCGATAGAGGAAGATGGCCAGGCCCGTGCCCACCAGGAGCATGAGCAGTCCCCAGACCTCGTTGCTCAGGCCGAAACCATTCCATCCGACCGAAATGAGCGCCGAGGCGGCATTGGCCACTGTGGCGACGCACAGCCAGGCCAGGTAGATGGTCAGCCCGATCTGGAAGACGCGCTCCCAGGTGCCGACCTTCACCTCGCCGATGCGCATCTTGCGATAGACCATGACGGCGGTGTAGAGCACCAGGATGATGATCGGCAGGGTTGTCACAAAGGCCTGCATGCCGAAGATCCACACCCAGACGGCATTGAGGACCATGTTGACGATGAGCCACGGCGCGGCGGCGCGGAAGCGCGGGTTGTCGCGGTGGGCGGGCAGCACCTGGTAGATGGCCCAGCCGACGATGCTGGCGTAGATGACCGGCCAGATGGTGGTGAAGACGTAGGTGGCCGGGAAGAAGTAGTTAGTGCTGTCGAAAGTGCTGTTGGCGATGTCGCCCGTGTCCATGTTGGTCGTGAAGGCCAGAACGTTGGCGGCGATGGTCGCCAGAACAACGAAGACGAGGGTAATAATAGAAATGCTGCGATTATCTTTGGTCATAATTATCAACTCCTGCCGCTTGACGGCCTGTTATGCTGCCCATCATAGCGCAGAGCCAGAACGTTGTCAAGTATTTGTCTATGTTTAATCCAAACCCTGGCGGGCCGTGGGCGATGGAAATTCGATGGCCACCGGGCGAGAAATGTTGGTTATCGGCCGCCGATGGCCTATACTTCCTGCGGTCGCGCCCGCGGCAGAGTGGCCGTTGAATACAGCGCGGAGCGCGCCAGAGGGACAGTCCATGGCCTATATCGTTCACATCGGTTTTCAGCCGTTCGACCGCGACTATGAGGATCGCCAGGGCGATTATATCCGTGTGCCCGTCGATTCAGCCCTGCTGGTCGCCGGCCACGGCATCCGCGGCGATCGCCGGGCCGGCCGCAACGAGGCGCGACAGATCAACCTGATCGCCGAAGAGTGGTTGGCCGCGCGGGCGAAAGAGGGCTATCGCGCCGGGCCGGGCCAGTTTGGCGAGCAGATCATCGTCGGCGGGCTGGCGGTGGAGACGCTGCCGCCGGAGACGCTGCTGGCCGTTGGCGAGGTGGCGATTCTGGCCGTCAGCAAGGGGCGCACCGGCTGCGACCGGCTGGTGGCGGCCCAGGGCAAGTCGATCGCCGGGCTGGGGCCAATCGGCGTCATGACGCGGGTCGTCCAGGGTGGGCGCATCTACGTCGGCGACGAAGTGCGCGTCGTGCAACCGGTCGAGACGCAGCTGAGCCGATGATCGTTGCCGGCCGCCAGGCTGCCCTTTGCGCGGCCAACAACGCTGGCTGGTGTGACGCCGTCGGCCGCGCCCACGGCCGGCCCGGCGAGTTTTACCCGGCGCTGTGGCTCAACCGCGCCGCCATGCCGCCGTACTACCCCAACGCCGTTACCCTGACGCCGGACGAGACGGCCGCCCAACTGACCGCGATTGGCGGACTGGCCGCGACCCAGCCGGCGCTGGCGGTCAAGGACAGCTTCGCCACGCTCGACCTGCGGCCGCTTGGCTTCGATGTGCTCTTCGAAGCCACCTGGCTCTGGCGCGAGGCCGATGCGCCCCGGCCGGCGGCCAGCCGGGCGTTGGATTGGTCGGCCGTGGCCGACGCCGGCGGGCTGGCGCGCTGGGAGGCGGCCTGGGCCGGGCGCGACGCGCCGCCGGCCGGGGCCGAACGTATTTTCCGCCCGCCGCTGCTGGCTGAGCCGGGCGTGGCCTTTCTGGCCGGCACGCGCGGCGGCCGCGTCGTCGCCGTGGCCATCGCCAATCAGACCGGCGCGGTGGCCGGCCTGTCCAACGTCTTTACGCCGGATGGGGACGCGGCGGCCGTCTATGCCGAGGCCGCCGCCTTTGCCGGGCGGTTGTTTCCCGGCCGGGCGCTGGTCGGCTATGAGCGCGGCGACGACCTGGCCGCGGCGTTGCGCGCCGGCTTCGCGCCCGTTGGCCCGCTGCGGGTCTGGGCGCGCTAAAAGGCGCGGCCGAGGGGTTTCGCCGGCCGGGGACAGACGCATGGACAAAGCCATCCGCGACCGCTACAGCGACGACATCCTGCGCCAGGCAATGCAGCGCTACGATATTGCCGCCGGCGATATCGAGGCGGGCGACGGCTTCGAGAACTTTATCTATCGCTTCCGCCGCGGCGGCGAGCGCTTCGTCCTGCGCGTCACCCACAGCCTGCGCCGCACGCCCGATCTCATTCGCGGCGAAGTGGACTGGATCAACTACCTGGCCGCCGGCGGGGCGACGGTGGCCGGGGCGGTGCTGTCGGCGCGGGGCGAGCTGGTGGAGGAGATCGACGACGGCCAGGGCGGCCGCTTCCTGGCCACGGCTTTCGCCCACGCGCCGGGGCGGCCGCCGGGGCTGGATGACCTGAGCGCGGCGCGTCGTCGCGCCTATGGCCAGCTGATTGGGCGCATGCATGCCTTGACCCAGGCCTACACCCCGGCCGACCCCGCCTGGCGCCGGCCAACGTGGATCGATCATACCGCGGCCGAAGTGGCGGCCCTGTTGCCGACCGGTGACGCCGCCATTCGGGCGCGCTACGACGCGCTGGCGGCCGAGGTGGGCGCGCTGCCCCGCGACGGCGATGCTTTCGGCCTCATCCACTTCGACGCCCACGGCGGCAACCTGTTCATCGACGGCGATACGGTCACCCTGTTCGACTTCGATGATTGCGCCTACAACTGGTTCGCCGCCGACATCGCCATCGTGCTGTTCTATGCCATCACCAACACCGCCGATCCGGAGGCGCGGGCGGCCGCCTTCCTGCCCGACTTCCTGCGCGGCTATCGGGCGGCGAACGATCTCGATCCCCGCTGGCTGGCGACCCTGCCGCTTTTTCTGACGATGCGCGAGATCGATCTGTACGCGGTCATCCGGCGTAGCTATGACATGGCCGCGGCGACAGACGCGGCCGTGCAGGCCATCCCCCATGAGTGGCCGCGGCAGTTCATGCGCGGCCGGCGCGAGCGGCTGTTGGCGCGGCGGCCATATCTCGATCTCGACTTTTCGACACTGGCAGATTATCTTTAGGCGCAGGGCAACGTCAAAGGAGGCTCCTGTGGAACCGGAACTCATTCTGCGACTCTTCCTGATCATTCTCGGCCTCGTCTTCCTCATCCTGTCGTTTGCCGGGGCGATTCTGGAATTGGTCCGGCGCGCGGCGCGCATGGAGGCCGTCAGCGCGCCGAATCCGCTGGACAGCATCACCAAGCTGGCCGAGGCGCTGGGGGCGCTCTTCTCCGCCCTGGCCGGCGCGCCGTTGTGGCTGGGCCTGGGCGGCTTCGGCATCGTGCTGATCCTGATCGGCGCGCTTGTGCCGTTTAACTTCTCCTAAGAAGACCGCCGGCCGCTGACAACTGACAACTGACAACTGAAAAAGGATACCTATGACCAATACCCCTCTCATCCCTCGCCGCGTCTTCTTTGGCAATCCTGACCGGACGCAGGTGACCATTAGCCCCGATGGGGCGCATCTGGCCTGGCTGGCCCCGCGTAACGGCGTGCTCAACGTCTGGGTCGCGCCGCGCGAGCGCCCGGCCGACGCCCAACCCGTCACCCGCGACGACGGCCGCGGCATCCGCTTCTACGCCTGGGCCTACAACGGCGACATCCTCTACATCCAGGATGTGGGCGGCGACGAGAACTGGCGCGTCTACAGCGCCGACGTGGCCACCGGCGAAGTGGGCGACCTGACGCCCTACGAGGGCGTGGCCGCGCAAATCGTTGGCCTAAGCCCCCGGCGGCCGGATGAGATCGTCATCGGTCTGAACGACCGCAACCCGCAATACCACGACATCTACCGCGTCAACCTGACCAGTGGCCAGCGGACGCTGGTTGCCCAGCACGACCGCTTCATGGGTTTCGTGGCCGACGAGGATCTGCGCCTGCGCGGGGCCGCCGCGATGAATCCCGACGGCGGCCAGACCCTGTTCCGGGCCGACGGCGACGACTGGACGGCATGGGAGGACATCCCCGCGGCCGACAGCCTGACCACCGCACCGTTGGGCTTCGACGCCAGCGGCAACATCCTCTATATGAGCGACAGCCGCGGCCGCGACACGGCCGCATTGGTCGCCGTCGATATGGCCACGGGCGCGACGACGGTGCTGGCCGAAGATCCACGCGCCGACGCCGGCGAGGTGCTGTGTCACCCGACTGAGCGCCATGTCCAGGCGGTGGCCTTCAACTACGAGCGCAAGCACTGGCAGGTGCTTGACCCGGCCATTACCGCCGATCTCGACTATCTGGCCGGGGTGGCCGACGGCGAGGTCGAGATCACCAGTCGCTCGCTCGACGACAGCACATGGCTGGTGGCCTATGTCCTCGACGACGGGCCGGTGCGCTACTATCTCTATGACCGCGCGGCGCGGGCGGCCAACTTTCTGTTCACCAACCGGGACGCCCTGGAGGGGCTGCCGCTGGCCAAGATGCGCCCGGTCGTCGTCCCCGCCCGTGATGGGCTGAACCTGGTCGCCTACTACTCGCTGCCGCTGGGGACGGACAGCGACGGCGACGGCATCCCCGATGCGCCATTGCCAATGGTGCTATTGCCGCACGGCGGGCCGTGGGGGCGCGATGTGTGGGGCTTCAACGGCTGGCATCAATGGCTGGCCAACCGTGGCTACGCCGTCCTGTCGGTCAACTTTCGCTCTTCGACTGGCTTCGGCAAGGCGTTCACCAATGCGGGTGACTTCGAGTGGGGCGGCAAAATCCTGGAGGACCAGCAGGACGCGGTGCAGTGGGCCATCGACCGGGGCATCGCCGACCCGGCGCGCGTGGCGGTGATGGGCGGCAGCTTCGGCGGCTACTCGACGCTGGCCGGGCTGACCTTCTTCCCGGAGACTTTCGCCTGCGGCGTGGACATCGTCGGACCGTCGAACCTGATCACGCTGTTGGAGACGATTCCGCCCTACTGGCAGCCGATGCTGGCGCTGTTCACTTCGCGCGTGGGCGACCCGCGCACCGAGGAGGGGCGGGCCCTGCTGCGGGCGCACTCGCCGCTGACCTACGTCGATCGCATCGTCCGGCCGCTGCTCATCGCCCAGGGGGCCAACGACCCGCGCGTCAAGCAGGCCGAATCGGATCAGATCGTCGCCGCCATGCAGGCCAAAGGCATCCCGGTGACCTACGTGCTCTACCCCGACGAGGGCCACGGCTTTGCCCGGCCAGAGAACAACCTGTCGTTCGCGGCGCTGGCGGAGGCGTTCCTGGCGCGCCACCTGGGCGGCCGGGCCGAGCCGATCGGCGACGACCTGACCGGCAGCAGCCTGACTGTGCCCGTGGGGGCCGAGGAAGTGCCGGGGTTGAAGGCGGCCGGCTAACGGTCTGACGGCCCGGCTGCCCGAACAGGCGCAGCCATCACGCGCCGCGCTGTAGCCAGCGCTCCACCTGCGCCGCCACTTCCGGCCGCCGCAGCAGGTCGAGGTGGTTCATGCCGTAGCCGATCCAGCTGTTCGTCTCGTCGAACGGCAGATTGCGGGCCGGGTCGGCGTGGCGGCCGAGGGCGCTGTCGACGGGCACAAGGCCGTCGCCTAGCAACTGGTCGCGCAGGGAATCGGCCGATTGCCCCAGCAGGGCCGCGACGGCAAAGCAGCGCACGCCGGGCGGCAGGGGCACGGGCACGCGGCCGTCGGGCAAGTGGGCAAAGCGGTCGCGGTCGCGCCAGTCGTCGTCCAGCAGATTGCCGTGGCGCAGGTCGGTGATGCCGGCGCTGCGCCCCCGGCCCAGCCGCGCAAAGGGGGCCACGTAGGGCGTTGCCGCCATGAGCACGTTGAGCCAGTTGCCGCCGCGCTCCAGCGGCGCGCCGTGGTGGGGCGCGCCCAGAAAGACCAGCGCCCGCAGCCGGCCGGGCCAGGCGTGGCCGGCGGCCGCGCCGTAGTGGCAGGCGCTGCGGGCCACCAACCCGCCCATGCTGTGGCCGATGATGACCAGTTCGGCCACCGGCCCGGGCCACGCGTCGACCAGCGCCTCCAGGTGGCCGGCCAGGTCGCGGCCGTTGCTGGAGATGTGGCGGCCGGTGTTGTATTCGAGCGCCAGCGGCGTATAGCCGAGGCGGCTGGCCAGCGGTGCGCCCAGGTCGCCCGCGTCCCAGGCCAGGTCGTTCATGCACAGGCCGTGGACGAGCACCAGCAGCCTGTCGCTCGCCGCCGGGTAGGCCGCCGCCAGCGCCCCGCGCTCCAGCGTCAGCGCCGCGCCGTTGTGGCGGAAGGTCATCGTCTCGGCCAGGGGGCTGCCGCTGTCGCTCAGGTAGTCGCCTATGGCCCCATTGAGACCGGCCAGGGCGAGACGGCGTTCGGGCGAGGCGTCGCGCTGGCGCAGCAGGGGCGTCAGTTGCGCCAGGGTTGCGTCGACGCCGCTGCCCAGAAAGCGCGTCACGTTGCGGATGGTGCTATAGGTCAGCGGGGCGATGCCACCCTTGTTGTCCGCCGGGGCCGCGCCGAGATGGACGGCCTCCACCAGGCCGGTCACGCCCGCGGTGGCGTCGGCCAGCAGCCGGACGAGGGCCAGCAGGTCGGAGGGGTGGAGATGGGCGGGTTTGGTCGGCGTCGCGTCGGGCATGGGAGGATGGTACAGGAGTTGGCCGTTGGCGCAAGGCGCGTCGGGGCGTCCGGCCAGACGGCCGGCGCGCGGGCCTGTCCTAAGTTGGTTTCTGGAAACCGGATGCTATTATGGGTTGATATGGGTTAATGTCGCTCGTAGTTCCGGTTATCAACCGGAAGGAGAAACAGCCATGCAGATCGAACTCCTCTACCGCCCGGCCTTCTCGCTGGGCATCATCCACCTCGATGGCGGCGAACAGGTGCGTGTCGAGGCGGCGTCGATGGTCAGCATGTCCCAGGGCATCACCCTGGAGACAGCGGCCACAGGCGGCTTCTTTAAGTCCATCAGCCGTGCCGTGCTAGGCGGCGAGAGCTTCTTCCAGAACACCTACCAGGCCCCGCCCGGCGGCGGCCACCTCGCCGTTGCCCCGGCCCTGACCGGCGACCTGATGGTTCTGGAGCTTCACGACGAGACACTGCTCGTCCAGTCCGGCTCCTACCTGGCCTCGGCCCTCACCATTGCCACCGACACCAAATGGAGCGGGGCCAAGACGTTTTTCGCCTCCGAAGGGCTGATCATGCTGCGGGCGCAGGGCACGGGGCCGCTGCTGCTGTCGTCCTACGGGGCCATCCACGAGATGAATCTGGCCGCCGGCGAGACGATCACCATCGACACCGGCCACCTTGTCGCCTTCACCCAGGACATCGGCTTCCAGGTGCGCAAGATTGGCGGCCTGAAGTCCACCCTGTTCAGCGGCGAAGGGCTGGTCGTCGATCTGACCGGTCCCGGCCGCGTCCTGGCCCAGACGCGTTCGACCGACCAGTTCCTGAGCTGGCTCATCCCCAAGCTGCCGCATCCCAGCAGCAGCAGCAGCTAGGGTGAAGGGGGGCTAGAAGAAGGGGCCAGGGGCCAGGGGCCAGGTTCCAGGGGAAGAGCGTTCTTCGCTGGGCCTTGCCTCTTCTGCTGGCCAGTAGGGGCAGGCCTGCGTGTCTGCCCTCTCTGGCTGGCCGGCGCGGTGCGTCGCACCTTCTTGGGGAGGCGGGCAAGAAAGTGCCAGACACTGGGAACGGGCCGGTGCGTCGCACTTTCTGGAGTGCGTCGCACCTTCTTGAGGAGGCGGTCAGGAAAGTGCCAGGCACTCAAGAAAGTGCCAGGCACTGGGAACGGGCCGGTGCGTCGCACTTTCTGGAGTACGTCGCACCTTCTTGGGGAGGCGGTCAAGAAAGTGCCAGGCACTGAGAGCGGGCGGGTGCGTCGCACTTTCTTGAGTACGTCGCACCTTTTTGAGGAGGCGGTCAAGAAAGTGCCAGGCACTCAAGAAAGTGCCAGGCACTGAGAGCGGGCGGGTGCGTCGCACTTTCTGGAGTGCGTCGCACCTTCTTGGGGAGGCGGTCAAGAAAGTGCCAGGCACTGGGAACGGGCCGGTGCGTCGCACTTTCTGGAGTGCGACGCACCTTCTTGAGGGCTGCGCAGGAAAGTGCCAGGCACTCAAGAAAGTGCCAGGCACTGGGAACGGGCCGGTGCGTCGCACTTTCTGGAGTGCGTCGCACCTTTTTGAGGGCTGCGCAGGAAAGTGCCTGGCACTCAGGAAAGTGCCAGGTACTGAGATCGCGTGACGACCGCGGCAGTTGGGCATATCATCACTGGCGCAAGCGAGGCAACACCCACATGGACACCCAACCAGCACTGAGCATCCACGGCCTGACCAAGACCTATGGCCGCGTCCGCGCCCTGCGTGGCGTCGATCTGGCGGTCGGCCGCGGCGAGATCTTCGGCTTCCTCGGCCCCAACGGTGCGGGCAAGACGACCACCATCCGCTGCCTGCTCGACCTCATTCGCCCCGACGGCGGCACGGCCCGCGTCCTGGGTCTCGACCCGCAGGCCGCGGCCGTGGCGGTTCGCCGCCGCGTCGGCTATTTGCCCGGCGAATTGAGCATCGAACCGAACCTGACCGCCGAGCACGCCCTGCGCGACCTGGCCGACCTGCGCGGCGGAGTGGAATGGGCGTTCGTGCGCGAGGTGGCCGGGCGGCTGCAACTCGATTTGCGGACGGCGGTCAAGAATATGTCCAAGGGCAACAAGCAGAAGGTCGGCGTGGTGGCCGCGCTGATGGGCCGGCCGGAGTTGTTGCTGCTCGATGAGCCGACATCGGGCCTCGACCCGCTGATGCAGCGGGAGGTTTACCGGCTGCTGCGCGAGGCTCAGGCGGGTGGGGCGACGATCTTCTTCTCGTCCCACATCATCAGCGAAGTGGAGGCCATCGCCGAGCGCGTGGCCATCATCCGCGACGGCCGCATCGTCGAGACGCTGGCCCCGCACGACCTGCTCAGCCGGTCGGTGCGGCGGGTGCGGGTGCGCTTCGGCGCGCCGGTCAGCACGGTGTCGCTGGCCGTGCTGCGTGGCGTGACCCACCTGGAGACGCACGGCGACGGCGACGCGCCCGGCCAGACCACGGCCATCACGCTGCAAATCGAAGGGGAAATGGACGGGCTGGTGAAGGCGTTGGCCGCTTATCCGGTGGTCGATCTGGCGACGGAACGGCCGTCGCTGGAAGAGGTGTTCCTGACGCTCTATCAGGACGCCTAGCAGGAGAGGACGATGGCAGGCATGAGGGCAGAATTCCGTCATACGTTGCGCCGCCTGCGCGGGCCAATCCTCGGCTGGGGCATCGGCCTGGCGCTCTATGGGCTGGCGATGGGGCTGATGTACGATGCCATCAATCAGATCGAGGGGCTGGACGCGCTGCTGGCCAGCTACCCGCGCGAGTTGCTGGCTTTCTTCGGCGACATGGCCGATCTGGCCTCGGCCAGGGGTTACTTCGGCATCTACTACAGCAGCTACATGCCCATCATTGTGGGCATCTTCGCCGTCGGGGCGGCCGCGGCGCTGCTGGCCGGCGACGAGGAGCGCGGCACGCTCGACCTGACGCTGGCCCAGCCGATCAGCCGGTCGGGTCTGTTCTGGGGCCGCTGGCTCGGTTTCGCCGCCGCCACGGCGCTCATCCTGCTGCTGGGCTATCTCGGCTGGGTGGTGACGCTGCCGTTCTCGACGCTGGACGCGACCGCCGGGGCGCTGCTGGTGGCCTTCGTGCCCATCCTGGGCATCCTGCTGCTCTTTGGCGGGCTGGCCCTGCTGCTCAGCATGGTGCTGCCCTCGGCGCGCATGGCGTCGATGACCGCCGGCGGGCTGCTGGTGGCCAACTGGCTGCTGGTCGGCCTGGCCAACCTCAACACCGACTTGCAGCCCCTCGTCGATCTGACGCCGTTCGCCTACTTCCAGGGCGGCGAGGCGCTGGTGGACATGAATTGGGGCTGGGCAAGCGGCCTGGGGCTTGCCGGCTTCGTGCTGGCGGCCGCGGCCTGGGCGCTGTTCCGGCGGCGCGATATCCGCGTGGGTGGCGAACGTAGCTGGCGCTGGCGCGGTCTGCGGCGGGCGTAGGCGCAGACCGCCCATTTGTCACCTCAAATCCATGACATTTGTCACTATTGGCCGCCGGGCGCGCGGCTTATAATTCAACGCAGATTGAATTATCGCCACGGCTTCGCGCCGCGACGGTAGGAGTGAGGCAGATGTCAGAGCGGTTGCAATTTACGGTCGATAAGTTCACCTTCACCATCCCAACCGACCGTCTATATCACCCAGAAGGGTTATGGGTGATGGAGCGGGCGGGCCAACTGGTGGCCGGCGTGACCGACTTCTTCCAGCAGACCAACGGTGATGTGGTCTTCGCCGAGATCGCCACGGCGGGCACAGCCATCGCCGCGGGCGAGCGTTTGGGCGACATCGAAACGATCAAGGTCGATATCGAACTGCCATCACCCGTGTCGGGCACGGTGGTCGAGGTCAATGACCAGCTGGAACTGGCAGCCGAGATCATCAATCAGGACCCCTACGGGGAGGGCTGGCTGGCGGTGATTGAGCCGGCGGCCGGGAATGAAGAACGGACGGCCTTGATGTCGCCGGAAGCGTACGCCGAGCACAGTCATGCCCGCGCGTTGAAGGAGATAGGCAAGCAATGAGCGACGCCAGGAAAGTCGTCATCGTGCCGTGCAGTGGCATCGGCAAGACCTATGGCACCGTCAGCCGCGAGGCGGCCTATGAGGTGATCGAAGACCTGCGGCCGGACGAGACGCAACTGGTCGCCCTGTCCATGTTGGTATTGGGCGACGAAGGGGCGCGGGCCGCGGTGGATGGCAGCCAGACGATCGCCATCGATGGCTGCAAGTTGGCCTGCGCCAGCAAGATGGTGCGCGATAGCGGCGGTACGGTCGCCAGGTCGTATGCCGTCCTGGATGCTTACCGCCGCCACAAGGCATTCAAACCGGCCGGCATCGCGGAACTCAACGAGGGCGGCCTGCAACTGGCCCATGCCCTGGCGGAGGAAATCGTCGACGACATCGATCAACTGACGCGTGGGGAGGCGGACAATGCCTGAGTTGCCACAGAAGAAGGTCGGCATTATTGCCTGTTCGGGCGAGGAGATGGCCGAAGGGACGGTCACCAGACTGGCCGCATTGCAGGTGTTGGAAAGCTTGCGGCCCGACGACACGGTGACTATCTGCCTGCCGCTCTTTCTGGCCGGGGGCGAGGGCGACCGCGCCTTTGCCCGCTACTATCCGACGATCGCCGTGGACGGCTGTGACCGGCGCTGCGCGGCGCGGGCCACGGAGCAGTTCTCCGGCAAACCGGCGGCGAGCATCGTCGTCACCGACGTGGTGCGCGAGATGGGGCTGGAGCCGCCCGCTGGCTGCCGCCGCCTGAACGCAGCCGGGCAGGCGGCCGTGACCGAGACGGCCGGCCGCGTGGCCGGGCTGGTGGATGAGCTGCTGGATAAGCGTTGGAGCCGCCGCAAGGGGGAGTTCATCGACGCGGATCCCATTCCCGTGCCGGTCGTTCCGGCGGCCAAGACCACGGCCGGTTGCGCCTGTGGCTCGGGCATCCCGGTGCAAACGGTGGCCATCGATGGTCAGCCGGTGACGCTGGTGGCCCTGCCGCCGTTGCTGGAACAGCTGCGCGACGCGGGCAAGACGCCCTCGCCGGAGAGCATCCGTGAACTGCTGGAGCAGGTCGCGCTCTATAATCCCATTCCGGACGGGGCGCAAGACGCCTATCTGGCGGCGCTCACGCGCACCTACGCCGCTTTCTGCGGCCAACTGGAGGCTGTGGTATGAGTACGACGGCCGTCTATCACACCACCGTCACCTGGCGCGGCGAGCATTGGGGCCACATCGTCATGGGCAACGGCCCGGAGATGGCCTTCTCCGCTCCGCCCGACGCGCAGGGCCACCCCGGGGTATTGACACCCGAGGACGCCTTTGTGGCCGCCATCAACACGTGCATCATGATGATGTTCCTCTGGGCGGCGGAGAGGTACAAGCTCGACCTGCTTGGCTACGCGTGCCGGGCCGAAGGGACGAAGCTCATTGAGTTGGACCGCACCGAAATCTTCACCGACGTGGTGTTGCGGCCCCACATCCGTGTCGGCATCGGCGAGGCGAAGCCGGAGGTCGTGCGGGCGCGCGTGCACAAAGCGCTGCAGTCGGCCGAAAAGTACAGCCTCGTGGCCAACTCGGTGAAGTCGGCGATTCACATCGAGCCGGAAGTCGAGCTGGTTGAGGAACGAGCGCTATTCCCCGGTTGAGGGGAGGCTGAACCGGCCGGCGCAGGGCTGGCCGCGCAAGATTGATTTGTCCTGGAGAGATCTCATGCTGAAAATCAAAGTGTTAGGCCCGGGTTGCAACAATTGCCACATGGTGGAGGAAATTGCCCGCGCGGCCGTGGCCGCCGTGGGCGTCGAGGCGGCGTTCGAGAAGGTAACGGATCGCGCCGAGTTCGCTCGCTACGGGCTGCTCTACACGCCCGGCCTGGTGATCGATGAAAAGTTGGTCGCGGCCGGCCGCATCCCCAATCAGAATGAAGTGGTCGCCTGGGTCAACAATGCTCTGGCCCTGACCGCCCGTTCCTGATGGTCAGCTCGCCCGGCGGCGCGGGCGACGGTATCTGATCCGGCCAAACGATCAGCAAGGGAAGCGAGGTAGATGAAGGCTAACAGCATCGATTTCGACATCACGGCGCAGACCGCGGCCGTCCTGAAGGCGTTGGGCGAACCCAACCGCCTGCGCATCTTCGCTGAACTGATGCGCGGCGACAGCTGCAACTGTGAGCTGGCCGAGCAGCTGGAGATGCCGACCAACCTCCTGTCCCACCATCTCAAGGTGCTGGCCGAGGCGGGCCTGGTCTTCAGCCGCCGCGACCGGGTGGATAGCCGCTGGGTCTACTACTCCGTCGACCGCGCCGCCGCGGCCCGCTGGCAGGCGTGGTTTGCGGCCTTCTTCGACCCCGACCGCATCCAGACGCGCACGGCCTGCGGGCCGGAAGGGGCGCTCATCCCCCTGCCCACCTTGTCCGCCCGACCGTAGCTTGCTAGAATCCCTCGTTTCGTTTTTAGGGCTAACAAGCTGAGGGTTGCTCATCGCCGGAGGCCCAACGGCCGTCACGCGGCCGCCGGCGAGCATCCCCACACGGGAGGTACCAATGCCGTCCGTCATCGCCATCCGTGGCGCGCGTCTCCACAACCTGCAGGGCCTTGACCTCGACATTCCCAAGAACCAGCTCGTTGTCCTGACCGGCCTGTCTGGCTCCGGCAAGAGCACGCTGGCCTTTGACGTGCTTTACCTGGAGGGGGCGCGGCAGTACCTGGAATCGGTCGGGGTGCTCATTTTCGGTCTGGCCCGGCCGCCGCTGGAGAGTATCACCGGCCTGGCGGCGACCATCAGCCTCAACCAGCAGACATCGGCCAACCACAGCCCGCGCTCGACCGTGGGCACGACCACCGATGTCTATACCTACGTGCGCATTCTCTTCGCCCGGCTGGGGCGGCGGCCGTGCCCCCACTGCGGCGGCGACGTGCCGCCCTCGTTTGGCCTGGCCGGCGACGAATGGGAGGATGACGGCCTGGCCATTGGCCCCGACGCCGCGCCGACCTTCCCCTGCCCCCACTGCGGCCGGCCCGTGCCGGAGTTGGGCATGGCCGCCTTCTCCTTCAACAAGCCGGAGGGGGCCTGCCCCACCTGCACCGGCCTGGGCACCGTCCACACCGCCAACCTCGACCGGCTGGCCGACGCGGAACGTAGCCTCGCTGGCGGCGCGGTGGCCGATTGGGTGGGGCCGCAGCTGGCCTACTACGGCGACTCGCTGCTGGCCGCCGCCCGGCACTATGGCCTGGCGCTCACCCTCGACACACCCATCCGCGACTACAGCCCGGCCGCGCGCGACCTGTTCTTCTTCGGCGTCGATAGTCCCCAGTTCCGCCGCCACTTCCCGGACAAGGCGCCGCCGGCCACCGTTCGCGGCGGCCGCTTCGAAGGGCTGGCCACGGCCGTGCTGCGCCGCTACGCCGAGCACGCCGGCGATGAGGAGTACCGCGCCCGGACGGGCGACCGCGTTGTGGAAGCCACGTGCCCCGACTGCCGGGGGGAGCGCCTGCGGCCGGAGAGCCGGGCCGTCACCGTCGCCGGGCAGACGATCATGGCTGTGGCCGCGCTGTCGCTGGAGGCGCTGGCGGAATGGCTGCGCGCGCTGCCGGCGGCGTTGCCGGCCGGCGAGCGTCTCATCGCCGAGCCGCTGCTGCACGACCTGAACGTGCGCCTCGGCCGCCTGCTGGAGGTCGGCGTCAGCTACCTGACCCTGTCGCGGGCATCGATGACCCTCTCGGCCGGGGAGGCGCAGCGGTTGCGGCTGGCGTCGCTGCTCGGCTCCGGGCTGACGGGCATGCTCTACATCTTCGACGAGCCGACCGTCGGCCTGCACCCGCGCGACACCGGGCGGCTGCTGCGCGTGCTGCGCCGGCTGCGCGACCTGGGCAACACCGTCCTCGTCGTCGAACACGACCTGGACATAATCCGTGCCGCCGACACGATCATCGACATGGGGCCGGGGGCGGGCAAGCACGGCGGCCGCGTCGTTGCCGTGGGCACGCCGGCCGAAGTGGCCGCCCAGCCAGCATCGATCACCGGCGCGTACCTGTCGGGGCGGGCGGCCGCGCCCACGCCGCCGCGCCGGCCGCCGGGCGAGCGAGCGCTGACCATCGCCGGCGCGCGCGCCCACAACCTGCGCGACATCACCGTGCGGCTGCCGCTGGGGTTGCTGGTGGCCGTCACCGGCGTCAGCGGCGCGGGCAAGTCGTCGCTGGTGTTCGACATCCTCGACCGGGCGGGTCGGGCGCGCTTCTATGGCGCGACCGATGCCCCCGGCGCGCACGACGCCATCGAGGGTTGGGAGGCCATCAGCAAGATCGTCACCATCGGCCAGGAACCCATCGGCCGCCGGCCGCGCTCCAACGCGGCCACCTATGCCGACGTTTTCACGCCCATCCGCGAGCTGTTCGCGGCGCAGCCGGAAGCGAAGCGCCGCGGCTTCACGGCGCGGCGCTTTTCGTTCAATGTGCCCGGCGGCCGCTGCGAGCGCTGCCAGGGGGCGGGGGTGCTGCCGGTGACGATGCACTTGCTGCCGCCGGTGGAAGTGCGCTGCCCGACTTGCCACGGCCGGCGCTACGATGCCGCGACGCTGGCCGTCACCTACCGCGACCACGACATCGCCCAGGTGCTGGGCATGACCGTCGAGGAGGCGCTGGCGCTGTTCGCCGGCGTGCCCGCCGTGGCCACACGGCTGGCGGTGATGGCCGACGTGGGGCTGGGTTACTTGCCGCTGGGCCAGCCGGCGACGACGCTCTCCGGCGGCGAGGCCCAGCGCGTCAAGCTGGCCCGCGAGCTGGGGCGGCGCGGCGGCGGCCCGACGCTCTACCTGCTCGACGAGCCGACGACCGGCCTGCACCCGGCCGATACGGCGCGGCTGCTGGCCGTGCTGGGACGGCTGGTGGACGCCGGCCACAGCGTCGTCGT